>Ga0209278_1001222_pt1 | contig 16056 bp, 13 predicted proteins | sample JI81BgreenDNA_FD_187504 | JGI IMG/M metagenome (GOLD analysis project Ga0209278, IMG submission 187504) | Wastewater effluent complex algal communities from Wisconsin, to seasonally profile nutrient transformation and Carbon sequestration -... | ecosystem: Engineered > WWTP > Effluent > Algae... | reverse complement strand
GGTTGGCGCTGTCATCACGCTGGCCAGGCCAAAGCTGTTGGCGCGGATCGCGGTGCTGATCTGGGTGTTGTCGCGGCGCGGGAACAGCGTGGCCACCCGGGCGCCTTCGCCAACACCATTGCGCAGGCCGGCATTGGCCCAGAACACGGCGCCGATGCCGAAGAACACGAACACGAACGCCAGGAACAGCGGCAGAGTCAGCGCGAATTCGGCGGCGGTGGCCCCGCTGCGGTTGCGGGCAAAGTGGCGGAGCGCGCGGATCATTGCAGCCGCACCGAAGCGTCGCCGGTCAGCACATAGCCGCCGTCCTGGCCATCGCCGTGCAGAAGGCCGCCAAAACTGTACTGCGGCACATATTCGGCCTGCACCCGCACCGAAACATATCGGGCAAATGTCTGCCCGGTCGGGCAGAAACTGTTCCAGCTGCTCTGGCGCACGCCGTTGCATTCCAGCCAGTTATCCACTGTCAGCGATTGCACCGGCTTGCCATAAGCCGCCCGCACTTCTGGGCCAAGATGGCTGAACGATCCCGTGCCGATGGTGCCGGGGGCCAGCGCCAGTTCGATGCCGCGCTGGGCCGCCTGTTCCAGTTGATGCTTTTCCCAGAAGGCCAGGCCCACATCCATGCCCACAAACAGCAGGGCAGCCAGCGCCGGGGCGATCAGCACCATTTCGGCACCGGCAGCGCCGCTGCGGCAACCGCGCAGGCGGGTGAGGAGGCGATTGTTCTTCATCACGCCACCAGCTTGATCTGCGTGCCCTTGAAGGACGACGCGCCGCTATTGGCCGGGCAGACATTCTGGATCGCGGTGTTGCCGCGCCAATCGATGCGGCGCGCCACGATCTGAATGCAACGAGTGTTCATGCCGCTGGTGCCATTCATCTGCAGTTCCTGGCGCGGAAAATAAAGCGCGCCCTGCAGCAGGCTGCTGCTGTTGCCGTTGATGATGTTGGTGGCGGTGTTGCTGGCGCGGCGATCCTGATAGAACAGGATGCCGGCATAGGTGCCGGTGGTGGGCGCCGTCATGTTGAGCCGGGCGCCGCCCTGCATGCTCACCGTCGCCACGTTGCTGGTGTTGCTGGCGATGTTGGTCGCCGTCAGGATGAACACCACGCCATTGGCTGTCACATTGGCTTGGCTGCCGAAGTTCACACTGCCCGTCACATAATAGACGCCGGGGTTGAAGGTGGCCGTGCCGCTGACATCGATATTGCGGTACGTGCCTTGATTGAACGTGCTGGAACGGTTTGGCTGCACCCGCAGATCGTTGTTGCTGCTGGAGATATTGATCGGATCCGGCAGGTTGCGATAGGGATCGCGCAGCGGCAGCGCATAGCTTTCGCGAACGGTGCCGGCGGCATAATTGCCGGGTGGCACAAGGCCCACCGCGGCCACCGGGCTGGCCGTCACGCTACTGGCGCCATTGGCGATGATGCTGGTGGTGCTGGGCGCATTGCTCATCATGCCGCAGCCCAGGTTCACCGTTGCACTGCCGCCGATCGGGATGCCGGGCGTGTTGGTGTTTTCCAGCGCCAGCACGCAATAATCGCCATTGCCCACCACTTCGGCCACGGCACGCGCGCTGATGCGCATCGGGCCGTCCATGATCAGGCCGGTGAACGGCAGGTTCATGTCTGTGGCCAGGATCACCTCCACAGCCGACGCGGCATCGCGGAAGCTGCCTGAGGTGGCGGGGCTGTTGATCACCGGGGTGACCGTCATGCGAAACCCGTCGTTGCGGTTGATGTCGCCGGCCGCGGCGGCGCGCACAACCGAAAGGGTGCTGGATTGGCTCAGCTGGAAGGCGCCGGCGATTGCGCCCGAATCGGCGGCGCGCTGCATCATGCGCTTGGTCAGTGTCCACTGGATCGTGTCGCTGGCCAGACCGGCCGAACCGATCAGCACCGGCATCATCAATGCCGTCAATGTTGCGATATTGCCCCGCCGGCTTGCCTGCAGCCGGCGCACCCAAAAGCCGCCCATTACATTCACGCCCTGTTGTTACGCCACGAAACTGGCTCCTACGACTGGTTTCAATATCAGAGGATGAGTCAATTTTGCGTTAAGCGTGCCAATTCTTCTGATCATGCTGCGCTTCATCAAGGAGAAAGCGGCGCAGGCCATGCAAAATTGTTGCTGATTTGTTGATGGAAACGGCCGGTTGTGCCGTAACGACACGCCCTTGGTTGTGCTGGCGCGCCAGTTGATTCGAAAAATGGTAAACAGGACTGTTAACAATAATGAGTCTTCAGTAAGGATTGTGTCGGCGCTCAATCTGTTGGGGTGCATCCGTCGCAATGGATCGCGCCAGCCATACGCTCTTCCACCAGGCCGGCCGTTGCTTCGACACTGATCTGTACGCCGGCCGCAGAGAACAGGCCGGAAAACGGCAGGCGGGCGATGCTGGAAAGCCGCACGCGCACCACCAGCGGATCACCGGCGAACGGCCCGGATGAGGGCCCCTGTTCGATGATCGGCGCAAGGGCGAGGGCAGGCCCTGGCCCGGCGGCCAGCTGGGCCTGCACCGATTCGGCAACAGCGCGGTTTTGCGACAGGGCTTCGGCACCAGCCAACGCCGCGGATTCGGCCTGACGCTGCATGATCTGCTGCTGTAGCGTCCAGTGCAGCGTGTCGGCTCCCAGACCGGCGGCAGCCATCAGCGCCGGCATCAGCAATGCCGTCACTGTCGACAGGCTGCCAGCCTGATCCTCGGCCAGGCCCAGCCCCAATCGGCCGAACATCGAAATTTAACCTTCCTTTTTAATAAGTAATCATGCATGATATCTTTATCACTATTCGTCCGATTCGTAACTGACTCATTTATTCAATGATTGTTTACCATTATTTACTGAAAAATAGTCTTTGTTGCTGGAATCTTCGACTCTGCTACCTGACGGTTTTAGATTCGCGATTCTTGGCCGAATCGGCGCGCACACCAGCCTTGTGGCCCGATGGCTTTCTTGATGGCGGCAGGGTCTATCCCGCCAGGCGGCGCAGGATGATGTCCCAATGGCGCAGGGCCGGCGCGATGGCGGTTTCCGGCACGCGTTCATTGAGGCCGTGGGCGAAACTGTCTTCCTGGCGCATGAACAAGCCGGAGACGCCGTAGGACGGGATGCCCAGCGCCCGCCAGAACACGCTGTCGGTGGCGCCTGCGTCCATGCCGGGGGTGGCGGCAAGGCCGGGCGCCCGAGCTGAAACCGCTGCCTGCACGGCTGCCGTCACGTCGGGCCGCAGCGGCGACGCCGGGGTGACCGGCCAATCGATGCCGGTGGCAAAACTGATGCCGGGATCCTCGGCCACCCGCGCCAGTTCCGCCTGCACGGCGGCGATGCTGGTGCCGGGGAAGATGCGGCAGTTGACGGTGAGGGTAACGCGCTGCGGCAGGGCATTGGGCGCATGGCCGCCGTTGATCATGCTCGGCACGCAGGTGGTGCCAATCTGGCCGATGGTACCGGGATTGGCGCGCAAGGCCGTGATGGCCCCGGCATCATCCGGATTGGCGGCAAAGCGGCGCATGGCCTCGCCCAGCGCGTCGTTCCGCTGCCGGCCGGCTTCGGCCAGCGATGCTCGGGTGATGTCGTTCACCTGCGCCGGCCAGCGGTGCCCGGCGATGCGCGCTGCCACCAGGCCCATGCGGGCAATGGCGTTGCTGGCAGTGGGGGTGGAGCTGTGGCCGCCGGGATCGGTGATGGTCAGCTGGAAATCGGCATAGGATTTTTCGGCCGCCTGCAATTTGTAGAAGAACGGCTTGCCCTGTGCGTCCAGCCCGCCACCGCCGCCATCGCTGTTCAGCATATACTCGATGCCGAAGGCCGCGGCCTGTTTGGCCTGCGCGGCGCTGGCGATACCGTCGGTTTCCTCATCACCCGACAGGAACAGGTGGATATCGCGTTTCGGTGTCCAGCCGCTGGCCTTCAACTGCGCCAGCGTGGCGATCATCATGGCGACATCGAACTTGTTGTCCTGCACGCCGCGCCCGAAGATAGTGCCGTTTTCGGCGACGGCGCTGAACGGTGGGCGTTCCCAATCGGCCGGATTGGCTTCCACCACATCCAGATGCCCGGTCAGCGCCATGGGTTTGGCCTTTGCCGAGGAAGCGCGCCAAACGAAGTGGAAATTGGCGGTACCGGCCAGTTCGTCGGTCTGGATATCGGTGCCGTTGAAGCCGGCCTGCACCAGCGCATCACGATAAAAGCGGGCCAGCGCTGGCGTCTGGCCGCGGCCCTTGACGCTGGCGATGCCCACGCTGTCCATCAACAGGCGTTTGGCCTCCGCCCCGTCGCCGGGAGAAGCAGCCGCGGGCATGGCAGTGCAGGACAGGGCGAGGATGGCGAACAGGGTGCGGATCATGCACCAAGACTGCGCCGGGCATGGCCTGTCTGCAAGCCCGGCGGTTTCCGGCTTGACGGCGCCAAGTCGCTGCCCGAAGTCAGGCGGTCATGAATCCAACCAACTCGCTCACCCGCTGGATCCTGATCGGCCTGTTTGCCGGGCTTGGCGTCGGCTGGGCGATCAACGTCAGCGTGGCGGCGGAGCAGGCCAGGGAAATCGCCGGTTATCTGTCGATCATCACTGATGTGTTCCTGCGGTTGATCAAGATGATCATCGCGCCGCTGGTGCTGGCCACGCTCACCGTGGGCATCGCCCACATGGGTTCGGGCGGGGCGGTGGGCCGCACCTTTGTGCGCACCCTGGCGTGGTTCATCGCAGCATCCGTGTTCAGCCTGTCGCTGGGCATCCTGATGGTCAATCTGCTGGCGCCCGGCGTGGGGGTTGGCCTGCCGCTGCCGGCGATTGATGCGGCATCGGGTGTCGCCAACAAGGCCTTCAACCTGAAAGAATTCATCGGGCACATCTTCCCGAAATCCATCATCGAGGCGATGGCCACCAACGAAGTGCTGCAGATCGTGGTGTTCTCGCTGTTTGCCGGCGTCGCGCTGATCCAGATGGGGGACAAGGCGGAACCGATCAACAAGGGCCTCGATGCCATCATGCACATGATGTTGGTGATCACCGGCTATGTGATGAAGGTGGCGCCGTTCGCGGTTTTTGCCGCCATTGCTTCGTCCATCGCGGTGGAGGGGTTGGGCATCCTTGTCACCTTTGGCAAGTTCGTCGGCGGATTCTATCTGGCGCTGGCCGTGTTATGGGCGTTCTTGCTGGGCGCAGGCGCGTTCGTGCTGGGCTTTGGCGAGGTGCGCCGCCTGATCCCTGAAATCCGCGAGCCCTTCCTGATCACGTTCGCCACGGCCTCCTCCGAAGCCGCCTACCCCAAGCTGCTGGCCTCGCTGGAACGATATGGCGTGCCCGGCCGCATCGCCTCGTTCGTGCTGCCGCTGGGCTACAGCTTCAATCTTGATGGCTCGATGATGTATTGCGCCTTCGCCAGCATCTTCATCGCGCAGGCCTATGGCATCGATCTGTCGCTGGGCCAGGAAATCGCCATGCTCGGCTTGTTGATGATCACCAGCAAGGGCATCGCCGGCGTGCCGCGCGCATCGCTGGTGGTGATCGCCGCCACACTGCCCTATTTCAACATTCCCGAAGCCGGCCTGCTGCTGATCCTGGCGGTGGACCATTTCCTCGACATGGGCCGCAGCGCCACGAACGTGATCGGCAATGCGGTGGCGACGGCGGTGATCGCCAAATGGGATGCGGGTGAGGTGCCGGCCGAGGCCAAGGCTCAGCCGTAATAGATCGTCGGATTCGGCGCCTCGGCGAGCGGATCGGGGCCGAAGCGGTTGTCGCCAACGGTGCCGCGCGTGCAAAGCCAGACCAGCAGGAGCAGGCCGACCGCCACCACGGCGACGCCGCCCACCACCAGCACCAGTGCGGCGCCGCCGGCCCCCGCGCCCGCAAGGTTGCCGCTGCCCAACAGGCCGGCAATGGCGCCGCTGGCCCCGGCAACACCGGCAACAGCGATGGTGGGCACAAGCACCGCCAGCGGTGCCATTACCCACCAGCCGCTGCGATCAAGATCGTGCAGGCGGCGCACGCTCACCGCCAGGCTGGGCAGGAACAGGGCCAGCGACACGAGGCCGTTAAACGCCTGCGTGCCAAGCGCGATGTCAATGATCGCTGCCGGCAGGCTGATCAGGAAACTGAACAGGGCGAACCACCAATATTCGGCACGGGGTGACCGCCCCGAAAACTGGGCGTACCGCTTCAGCGGCAGCAGCATCCATTCGGTGGCAGGGCGGTTGATCATGGCTTGGCTTCTCGGTTCAGTTGACAGGTGGGCGGCGGCGGTAACTCAGGGCCTCGGCAACATGGATGCGCGCCACGCCGTCGCTGCCGGCCAGATCCGCTATCGTTCGCGACACCCGCAGCACGCGGGCATAGCCGCGCGCCGAAAGCCGTAATGTGTCGGCGGCCTGGGTGAGCAGGCGCTGGCCTTCGGCATCGGGGGTGGCGTGGGCGGTGAGGGCTTCGCCATCGGCTTCGGCATTCGTGCGGGTGGTGGTGCCGGCATAGCGCGCCGTCTGCCGGGCGCGGGCGGCGGCAACACGCGCGGCGACTGTGGCGCTGTTTTCGGCCGGCGGCGGCAGGGTGAGATCGGCGGCCGACAGCGCCGGTACCTCGACATGCAGATCGATGCGATCCAGCAATGGCCCGGACAGTTTGCTCTGGTAATCGGCGGCACAGCGCGGCGCCCGCGAACAGGCCTGTGCCGGATCGGAAAGATAGCCGCAGCGGCACGGGTTCATGGCGGCGATCAACTGCACGCGGGCCGGATAGGTGACGTGCGCCGCCGCCCGCGCCACCTGCACCTGGCCGGTTTCCAGCGGCTGGCGCAGCGAATCGAGCACGCCGCGTTGATATTCGGGCAATTCATCCAGGAACAGCACGCCCAGATGGGCGAGGGAGACTTCGCCGGGCCGCGCCTTTGTCCCGCCGCCGACCAGTGCTGCCATCGAAGCGCTGTGGTGCGGGCTGCGGAACGGGCGGGTGCGCTTCAGCTTGCCGCCCTCCAGCTCGCCGGCGATGGAGGCGACCATCGAGACTTCCAGCGCTTCTGCCGGGGTGAGATCGGGCAGGATGCCGGCCAGCGCGGCGGCGATCAGCGATTTGCCGGAACCTGGCGGGCCACTCATCAGCAGATTATGGCCGCCGGCCGCCGCGATTTCGGCAACGCGCTTGGGCGTTTCCTGGCCCTTGATGCTGGCGAAATCCGGGCCGCGCCGGGGGTTTTCGGCCTCGGCGCGCTGCGGGGCGGGCAGGATGATCTGGCCCTTCAGATGGTTGATCAGCGCCAAGAGATCGGGGGCGGCCAGCACATTCACTTCACCGGCCCAGGCGGCTTCCGGTCCTTGGGCAGCAGGGCAGATCAGCCCCAGTTCGTTTGCGCCGGCATGGAGCGCGGCGAGCAGCACGCCCGGCACTGTTTGAATCGCCCCATCCAGGCCGAGTTCGCCGACCGCCACATATTCATCGAGCGCATCCTGCGGGATCACCCCCATCGCACTGAGCAGGCCCAGCGCGATCGGCAGATCATAATGCGATCCTTCCTTGGGCAGATCGGCCGGCGACAGATTGACCACTACCCGGCGCGGCGGCAGCGAAAGCCCGATGGCGTGCAGCGCAGCGGCGACCCGTTCGCGGCTTTCCTTCACCGCCTTGTCGGGCAGGCCCACGGTGACGAAGGTGACGGGGCCGGCGGAAATCTGCACCTGCACATCAACACTGCGGGCTTCGAGGCCCAGAAACGCCACCGTGCCGACATGGGCCACCATCAACCAACTCCGTGAAAAAGCGGAAGCATCTGACCCTGATCACAATTCGTAGAGTCTTTGGCCCTGCGGTGCAATTGCCGCCTTATGATTGCCACAGCTGGGCCGTATCGGGGGTATATCGTGAGTCGTCCTGGCTTTCTTGACCTTTTGGTTCGTTCCGAACCGTTCCGGGTGTTCCAGATTCTGCTGGGATTCCTGCTGATGGCGGCTGCCGGTATCGTCGGGCTGCTGTCGCCGGCGCCGATCGGCATCGTCATCTTTGGCGCCGGGGTGGCATTGGTGTTCCGCAACTCGCGCTGGGCGCGCCGGCATTATCTGATGTACACGCGGCGTTATCCCAAGGTTCGCCGCGCCGTGGACTTCGGCTTGCGGCGCGACAAGCGGCGCAACCAGCGTGCGCAAGCCAGCCCGCCTTCATTGACGAACACGGCCACTGACCCTACATCGCCCACCATGCCACCGGTGTGACGGGCCACCCTGTCACGCGCGTTTCGGCCAAAGATACGCCCAAAGATACGCCATGTCAGGATTTTCATGCTCGGGTTGAACAAGGTCGCGAAGGCGATTTTCGGGTCGTCGAATGATCGCTATCTGAAATCGCTGCGGCCGATCATCAAGCGCATCAGCGATCTGGAAGGCCAGATCAGCGCGCTGACCGATGAACAATTGCAGGCGCAGACGCCCAAGCTGAAGGCCGAGCTTGAAGCCGGCAAGAGCCTTGACGACATCATGCCCGAAGCCTTCGCCACCGTGCGCGAAGCCTCCAAGCGCGTGCTGGGCATGCGGCATTTCGATGTGCAGATGATCGGCGGCATCGTGCTGCATCGCGGCGAGATTGCCGAAATGCGCACCGGCGAAGGCAAGACGCTGGTGGCGACGCTGGCGGTCTATCTGAACGCCCTGTCCGGCAAGGGCGTGCACGTGGTGACGGTGAATGATTATCTTGCCAGCCGCGATGCGCAGTGGATGGGCCAGATCTATCGTTTCCTCGGGCTTACGGTTGGCACCATCGTCCCCAATCTGGACGATCAGACGCGCCGTGCCGCCTATGCGTGCGACATCACCTACGGCACCAACAACGAATTCGGTTTCGATTATCTGCGCGACAACATGAAATACACGCGCGAGCAGATGGTGCAGCGGCCGTTCAATTTCGCCGTGGTCGATGAAGTCGATAGCGTGCTGGTCGATGAAGCCCGCACCCCGCTGATCATTTCCGGCCCCACCGACGACAAGTCGCAGCTCTACACCCAGGTCAACGCCGTGGTGAAGGAACTGGTGCGCGAGGATGTCGAGGTCGACGAGAAGCAGAAATCGGTCATCCTTACCGAAGCCGGCACCGAGAAGGTGGAGCGCATGCTCTCTGCCGCCGGGCTGCTGGAGGGCGAGAATCTCTATGATTTCGAAAACACGCAGGTCGTCCACCACCTGAACCAGGCCCTGCGCGCCATCGTCATCTTCCGCCGTGACACCGATTATATCGTGCGCGATGGCAAGGTGATCATCATCGATGAATTCACCGGCCGCATGATGGATGGCCGCCGCTGGTCCGAAGGCCTGCACCAGGCGGTGGAAGCCAAGGAAGGCGTGGCCATTCAGCCGGAAAACCAGACGCTGGCCAGCATCACCTTCCAGAACTATTTCCGCATGTATCCCAAGCTGGGCGGCATGACCGGCACCGCCGCGACCGAAGCGGCGGAATTCTTCGACATCTACAAGCTGAACGTGGTGGAAATCCCCACCAACGTACCGGTGCTGCGCACGGATGTGGACGACGAATTCTACAAGAACGCCGAAGACAAGTTCAAGGCGATCGTGAAGGCTATCCGCGGCGCCCAGGAACGCGGCCAGCCGGTGCTGGTCGGCACCGTCTCGATCGAAAAGAGCGAGATGCTGTCGGACTATCTGAAGGAGCAGGACGTCAAGCACGTCGTGCTCAATGCCCGCTACCACGAGCAGGAAGCCGTGATCGTGGAAGACGCTGGCCGCATCGGCGCCGTTACCATCGCCACCAACATGGCCGGCCGCGGCACCGACATCAAGCTGGGCGGCAACGAGGAAGCCCGCATCGCTCGCGAACTGGCCGGCATGCCGGAAGGCCCGGAGCGCACCGCCGCCGAAGCGAAGATCAAAGCCGAAGTGCTGGCCGAACGCGAGCAGGTGAAGGCCAATGGCGGCCTGTTCGTGCTCGGCACCGAGCGTCACGAAAGCCGCCGTATCGATAACCAGCTGCGCGGGCGCTCTGGTCGCCAGGGCGATCCCGGCCTGTCGCGCTTTTATCTGTCGCTCGATGATGATCTGCTGCGCATCTTCGGCCAGCAGAACATGCTGACCCGCCTGATGAACAGCGGCCTGGAAGAGGGTGAGGCGATCATCCACCCGTGGATTTCGAAGGCGATCGAGACCGCCCAGAAAAAGGTGGAAGCCCGCAACTACGACGTGCGCAAGCAGCTGCTGCAGTACGACGACGTGATGAACGACCAGCGCAAGGTGGTCTATGAACAGCGCGCCGACGTGATGGATTCGGAAACCGTCGGCGATGTGGTGATCGACATGCGCCACGAAACGGTGAACGCCATTGTCGCTGCCCGCTGCCCGCTTGGCAGCTATCCCGAACAATGGGATGTGGCCGGCTTGCAGGAGGATGTGACCGGCACGCTGGGCTTGTCGGTTGATGTCGCGGCCTGGGCCAAGGAAGAAGGCATTGATCCCGAAATCGTTGTCGATCGCCTGATCGAACAATCGGATGCGCTGGTGGCCGCCAAGGCCGCCGAACTGCCGGCCGAAACGTGGATTTCCATCGAAAAGAGCTTCCTGCTGCAGGCGCTGGACCATCACTGGAAGGAGCATCTGGCCACGCTGGATTCGCTGCGTTCGGTCATCCACCTGCGCGCCTATGCGCAGAAGACGCCGATCAACGAATACAAGCGCGAGGCCTTTGCCCTGTTCGAACGCATGCTGCAGAATGTGCGCGAGGATGTGACGCGCATGCTGGCCAACGCCCAGTTCGCGCTGCAGGCCGATGAACCGCCACAGGAATTGCCGTCGTTCATCACCACCCACATCGATCCCGCCACCGGCCAGAACGAAGCCGGCCCGACGCTGAACTTCGATGCGTTCGGCTCAGCCCTGCCTGCCGGCATGCTCGCCGCCGCGCAGAGTGCGGCGGAAATGATCGATATCGATCCCGAAGAGGTCGAGGAATGGCGCCAGACCGTCAGCCGCAACGCCGAATGCCCGTGCGGTTCGGGCAAGAAGTTCAAGCACTGCCACGGCGCGCTTTGAGACTCTGAACTCAGGCTCGGGCGCTGTCAGCCACGTCGTTGGCTGGGCGAACTGCCGTTGAATGTCAGCGTTGGCGCCAAACGACCCAGTTGGTTGGACAGGCTTTCACGGCCTGCGGCTGCGCTTGCGGTCCGTCGACTGTCCAGCAGTCCTCAAAGATCGAGCAATAGCAGGCACGCACCTTGATCGCCTCGCGAACGGCGTCGAGCCGATCAACCATGCCGGCGTTTGCGGCCACGGCTGGCAGGCTCATGAACATCACCACTTCGCCCGGTCGCACAGCCACGTTGACGATGGGCAATGTGCGCAACTGCATCGACCGGCCATCCTGATAGCCACAGCAAGCGGCGAGCAGATCAGCGGGCGAGCGCACCGCCCGGCCGCCGTAGCTGACTTCCACGGGGCCGACGAGCGCAGGCCCCAGGCCGTTGTTGGCGAACGACAGGTTGATCAGGCGCTGGCCATCCGCCGTATAGTTTCCCGTTCCGTAGGCGACAAACGGCCATGCCGCCGCCTGCTGCATCCGTTGCGTCGCCCCGGCCTGCACAAAGGTGCCATAGGCGACCACCAGCGAGATCAGCAGTGCCGGTACGCCAATCACGAAATGCCCCAGCATCGCGAAGGGCAGCCATCGGGCGATGCGCCCCAGCGCCGTGTCGACGGAGCGGTCTGGGGCAATTTGTGTTTCAGGGGCATCGGCTGACATGGACTAAAGCGTAGCGCCGAACAGGATTGAAGGCCATCAGGATTGCAGGATTACGGTGTCAATGCAGTCAATTGGCTGATAATTACTTCAGCCGTCCGCCACCTGCCCACTGATCTGTGCCACCCGCAGTTCGCCTTCCCGGGTCTGCCCGCCCAATTCCAGGAAACGGCGCATGGCGTGGCGGGCCGGGTCGCTGAACAGCAGGGTCTGGAACAGCGCGGCTTCGCGGGCGCAGCCCTCCGCAATTGGCAGCCGGGCATTGTCCACCGATTGCTTGGCAAGGCGCACGGCGTCCGCCGGGAAGCTGGCGATGCGGTGGGCGAGGGCGCTGACATGGGCATCGATCTCCCCGGCTGGCAGCGCGCGGTTGAGCCAACCCCAGCGTTCCGCTGTTTCGGCATCGACGTCGATCCCGCTCAGGATGATCTCCATGGCGCGCGCGCGGCCGACGAGGCGCGGCAGATTCTGGGTGCCGGTGCCGCCGGGCAGGATGCCGATCGGCACCTCCATCTGGTTGATCACGGTCTTGCCAATGACGCCGAAGCGCATGTCGAAATTCATCGACAGTTCGGCACCGCCGCCCCCCACCCGGCCTTCGATCTGCGCAATCGTTACCTTGTTCATGGTGCGGAACCGGTGGCACATCTCGTGGTAAGCGTTGGCCGCCTCGGTAGGCGGCGCGGGCGCATCGGCCATGGCGATCAGCGCTACGACATCAAAATGGGCCAGAAAGAAATCCGGGTCCGCGCTCTTCAGCACGAACACCAACGCCGCCGGATCGGCTTCCAGCTCTTCCGCCAGCCGCGCCAGTTCGCCGAACAGCGCCATGGTGATCAGGTTGATCGGCGGATTGTTGATGACGGCGGTGACCAGCCGGCCATCGCGCTGCACATCGATGAGGGTGTAGCCGTCGTACGCCATGATCTGTCTCCCGCAGGGCCGGTGACCGGGATGTTAGGCCGTGAACGCAGGGAGTCCACCCTTCGTCATGGCGAGGACTTCTGAGCCCGGAATCGCTTGCGAGCCCGGTGTCGGCTTTGTAGCACTGGGGCAGGGGCTGCCATCTTGGCGCTGAACAGGTGCAGCATGGGCAACAGGCGTTTGGCGCAAACAATCATGCTGTTGCTGGGTGTGTGCCTGCACAGTCTCGCTGCGGCCTCCACCTTGATCACCGGGGCCAGCGTCCATGATGGATCGGGCGCCCCGGCCCGGCAGGTTGCCGTGCGCATCGACAAAGATCGCATTGTCGCGGTCGGTGCCTTGCAGCCCCTGGCGGGTGAGCAGGTGATCGATGCCAGGGGACTGGTGCTGGCGCCCGGCTTCATCGACAGCCACAGCCACCACGATCGCACCGATTATGCCGAACGCGCCATGGAGCCGTTGCTGGCCCAGGGCGTCACCACCATCGTGGTAGGCCAGGATGGCGATGGTGACGCGCCGCTGGCCGACGTCGCCGCCAAGTTCGCCGCCCGCCCCGCTGCCATCAATGTCGCCGCGTACACCGGCCATGGTTTCCTGCGCGATCGGGTGATGGGCGCAAATTACAAGCGCGTCGCCACCCCGGCCGAAGTGCAGGCGATGCAGGCACTGCTGGCGGCCGACATGAAGGCTGGATCATTGGGCCTTTCGACCGGGCTTGAATATGATCCCGGCATCTATTCCGCCCGCGATGAAGTGCTGGCGCTGGCCGGCACCGCCAAGGCTGGCGATGGCACCTACATGAGCCATATCCGCTCCGAAGATGTGGGCTTTGACGACGCGATCGACGAGATCCTCGACATCGGCGCCAAAACCGGCATCCCGGTGCAGATCTCCCACCTCAAGCTGGGCATTGTCGATCGCTGGGGCCAGGCCAAGCAGGTGCTGGCCAAACTGGATGCCGCCCGCGCCCGCGGCATCAAGGTGACGGCCGATGTGTACCCGTATGAATATTGGCAATCGACGCTGAGCGTGCTGTTTCCGAAGCGCGATTTCACCGATCTCGCTGCCAGCCGTTTTGCGCTGACCCACCTCACCACGCCGGCCGGCATGCTGATCGGTTTCTATGCGCCCGAACCATCGTATGTGGGCAAGACCATCGCCGACATTGCCGCGCTGCGCGGCGAGGAACCGGCGGTCACCTATCTCTGGCTGATCAACAACGCGCAGGCCTGGAAAGCCGCGCACCCCGAAGCCACGCGGGTGGAATCGGTGATCGGCACCGCTATGGCGCCGTCTGACATCGCTGATTTTCTGGCCTGGAAGCACAGCAACCTCTGTTCGGATGGCGGCATCGGCGGGCTGCATCCGCGCGGCTATGGTGCCTTTGGCCGCATGGTGCGTGTTTATGTGCGTGAGACCGGCCGGCTCACCCTGGCCGAAGCCATCCACAAGATGACCGGGCTTTCCGCCGAACATCTCGGCCTGAAAACCCGTGGCTTCATTCGCCCCGGCATGAAGGCCGATCTGGTGCTGTTCGATCCGGATCGCTTTGCCGACAAGGCCACGGTGCAGTCGCCCAATGCCCTGGCGGTCGGCATGAGCAAGGTCATCATCGGCGGCCAGATCGTCTATCAGGGTGGCAAGCCCACCGGCGCCTATCCGGGCCAGTTCCTGAAGCGCGGGCAGGATTGATGCAGCGCCGCCAGTTCCTCGCCGGCGTTGCCGCGCTTGCCGCCACGCGTGCCGCCGCTGCGCCGGTGCTGGTGGCCGATAATCACGGCCTGACGCCGGCCAGGGCGGCACGGCGCAACGGTTGGATCGAAGTGGATGCCGCAGCGTTTGAGGCCAATATCGATACGGTGCGCAGCCTTATCGGCAGCGCCAGCCTGTGCGCGGTGATGAAGGCAGACGCTTACGGCAACGGCATCGCCCTCTTGATCCCGTCGATAATCGCCAAGCGCATCACCGATGTGGCCTTCACCGCCAATGACGAGGCGCGAGTGGCCCGCAAGCTTGGCTATCGCGGCCGTCTGATCCGCATCCGGGCGGCCACGCCAGAGGAGATGGAGGACGCGTTCCCGCTTGGCGTCGAGGAACTGATCGGCAATCCGGAGGCGGCCACCCGCTTGCAGAAGCTGTGGCGCAAGAGCCATCGCCGCCAGCGCCTGCCCGTCCACCTCGCGCTCAATGCCGGCGGCATGTCACGCAATGGCGTCGAGCTTTCGACCGATTATGGCAAGGCCGACGCCCGGGCGCTGCTGGCGCTGGACGGGCTGAAGATCCGGGGTGTCATGACCCATTATCCCAGCGAGGAGGCCGGTGACATCCTGGGCCAGCTCGCCCGTTTCGAAGCAGACATGACCTGGCTCACTGCCGCCGGGCTGGCAACGCCGGGCCTGATTCGGCACAGCGCCAACAGTTTCACCACGCTGCAGCATCCCGAAACCCGGCTCGACATGGTGCGGGTTGGCGGGCTGCTCTATGGCGATCCCGGTTCGGTGAAGACCGATCGGTTCGTGCCAACCATGGCGATCAAGTCGCGTGTGGCGGCGGTCAATCACTATCCGGCCGGGCAGTCGGTGAATTACGACCGCACCTGGCGGCTGGAGCGCGAATCCTGGCTGGCCAATATCCCGCTCGGCTATTCCGATGGCGTGCGGCGCAGCCTCAGCCGCAGCAACCGCCCAGAATTCCCGGTGGAAAGCCGCGCCCGCACCGAAGTGCTGATCGGCGGCCGGCGTTTCCCGGTGGTGGGCCGGGTGACGATGAACACGCTGATGGTTGATGTGACCGACGCCCGCGACACGGTGCGGCTGGGCGACGAGATGGTTTTGTTCGGCGCGCAGGGCCGGGAGCGCATCACCCAGGCCGAACTGGAAGCCAATTCGCAGGCCTATGGCCCCGAATTGCTGGCCATGTTGGGCGCCGGCCTGCCGCGCGTGCTCAGGCCTCGCGCCGACAGGGCTGAGGCTTAAGGCCATCGCCACCCGTTGACCCGGAGGGGCATTGCGGCTAAGGGCGCGCATCCCTGATCAGCGGCAACGCTGGGCGGGGGATACGACAGACGGCACCGTGCGTGGGCGGCCTTCCGGAAACCGGGGGGCCTTTCGCGCTTATGTGATGGGTAACATCAACGGGGCAGATCTGGAGTAGGCGTTTGGCCATGGTGGCCATCTGCCGAAGCGAGAAGAGAGACGATGCCAACGATCAACCAGTTGATCCGCAAGGGTCGCACGCCGCAAAAGGCGCGCAACAAGGTGCCGGCCATGGAGGCCAACCCGCAGAAGCGTGGTGTTTGCACCCGCGTTTATACCACCACCCCCAAGAAGCCGAACTCGGCGCTCCGCAAGGTGGCCAAGATCCGTCTGACCAATGGCTTTGAAGTCATCGGTTACATCCCGGGTGAA
>Ga0209278_1001221_pt1 | contig 16059 bp, 13 predicted proteins | sample JI81BgreenDNA_FD_187504 | JGI IMG/M metagenome (GOLD analysis project Ga0209278, IMG submission 187504) | Wastewater effluent complex algal communities from Wisconsin, to seasonally profile nutrient transformation and Carbon sequestration -... | ecosystem: Engineered > WWTP > Effluent > Algae... | reverse complement strand
CACGGTGGTCTACACGGGCGCCTCGCTGGCCGGCGGCCAGCTGCTGGGGGGCGGCACGCACGACGTGTCGGCGGTGCAGCGCATCGTGGGCACGCAGCTGGGCGTCGGCAGCACGCTGCGCCCGGCCGACGGCGCCACGCTGGTGGGCGTGGGCAACGGCGGCCACGTCGTCAACGCCGCCGGCCGCAGCCTGGTGTGGACGGGCGGCGGCAACACCGTGGGCGCGTTCACGGTGGCCGGCAACACCACCGTCAGCGCCTTCAGCTCGGCCGGCCTGATCCAGCTGCAGCCCGGCGCCACGCTCACCAACACCGGCACCGACCTGCTGCTGGCCGCCGGCAGCCGCACCTTCATCGGCGGACTCGCGGTGCCCGGCGGGCTGCTGCGGCTGGCCGATGGCAGCCGCGCGCAGCTCAACGGCGGCCTGCTCGTCAACAACGGCCGCATCGACGGTGCGCTGCACGTGGGCTATGGCGGCCTGGCCAAGGGCGCCGGCAGCTTCGGTGCCGTGACCGTGGCCGACGGTGGCCGCTTCTCGCCCGGCAACAGCCCGGGCACGGCCCACAGCGCCAGCGCCACCTGGGGCGCCGGCGGCGGCTTCGTGGTGGAGCTGGCCGCGGCCACGGGCACGGCCGGCGTGCAGTGGGACCTCTGGCAGATCGACGGCCTGCTCGACATCACGGCCGGCACCAGCGCCAACAGCCGCTTCACGCTGAGCGTGCAGACGCTGGCGACCGACGGCGCCGCCGGCCCGCTGGCCGGCTTCGACCCGATGCAACCCTGGCAGTGGCTGATCGTCGACACCGGCGCCGGCATCACCGGCTTCGACCCCGGCCGCCTGACGCTGGACATGAGCGGCTTCGGCAGCTTCACCGCGGGCGGCAGCTTTGCGCTGGCGGTGAGCGAGGGCGACCTGTTCCTGCAGTTCGCGCCCGTGCCCGAGCCCGGCACCTGGGCGCAGCTGCTGGGTGGGCTGGCGGGCCTGGGCTGGCTCGCGGCGCGGCGCGGCCGGCGGGCCTAGAAGCAGGGCGCGGCAGACCGGCGCAGCCGCACGCCCTCGAAGCCGATGGCGGCCGGGCCCGCCACCCGCGTGAAGCGCAGCGCCTCGCCCTCGACGGCCGCCACGATGCCGGCGGCCGCCGGTGAGGGGCCCTCGTGCAGGCCCCGGGCCGTGGCGCGGCCATCGAACACGAAGGCCGGCGCCGGCTGCCCACGCCGCTGCATCGTCACCGCCACGCGCTGGAAGTGCTGGCGCACGACGAGGCCCACGTCGGCCGCGCACCACCAGCCGGCCAGCCGCGCCGGCACCACCCACAGGTGCAGGGTGCTGGTCTTGTCGCGGCCGATGGGCTTGTCGGGTGCCGCCACCACCACGCTGCGATCGGGCTGCCAGTCGCCGAGGTCCCAGTCGTGGCTGACGATGCGCGTGCCGGGTTCGAGCGCCAGCAGGCGATCGCGCAGCTGCAGGTTCACCTGCGGCAGCAGGTACATCGTCACCACGCTGAAGGGCGCGAGGTCCAGCGTGAACAGGTCCTGCTCGCGGAACTCGGCGCGCTCGGCCACGCCGGCGCGGCGGGCGTTGTCGCGGCTCTTGGCCACGAGAGCGGGCACGATCTCCACGCCCAACCCGCGCGCGCCGAAGCGCCGCGCCGCGGTGATGACGATGCGGCCGTCACCCGAGCCCAGGTCCACCAGCTGGTCGACCGGGCCCACGCCGGCCAGCTCCAGCATCGCCAGCGTCACCGCGTCGGGCGTGGTGATGAAAGGCACTTCGTCCTGAGCGGTGGCGGTCAGCACCAACGCCAGCAATGCGGTGCTCAGGCCAAGCTTCCCGCCGCGGAACCGGCTTTGCCGGGCCGCTGGCGGACGGCCCCCTCGGGGGGTAGCGAGCGCCAGCGAGCTTGGGGGCCTCATGTCGGGAGCTGGTGCGCCTTGAACTGCTCGCGCAGCTTGTTCTTCTGCATCTTGCCCGTGGCGCCCAGCGGGATGGCGTCGGTGAACACCACGTCGTCGGGCGTCCACCACTTGGCGATCTTGCCCTCGTAGAAGGCCAGCAGCTCCTCGCGCGTGACCTCGGCCCCGGGCTTCTTCACCACCACCAGCAGCGGCCGCTCGTCCCACTTGGGGTGGTGCGCGGCGATGCAGGCGGCCATGGCCACGGCGGGGTGCGCCATGGCGATGTTCTCGAGATCGATGGAGCCGATCCACTCGCCGCCGCTCTTGATGACGTCCTTGCTGCGGTCGGTGATGACCATGTAGCCCTCGGGCGTGATCTTGGCCACGTCGCCGGTGGGGAACCAGCCGTTGCCGTCGGCGTCCTTCACCAGCGGGTTGCCGCCCTCGCCCTTGAAGTAGGTGTCGATGATCCAGGGGCCGCGCACCAGCAGGTCGCCGCTGGCCTGGCCGTCCCAGGGCAGCTCGGCGCCGTCTTCGCCGACGATCTTCATGTCCACGCCGTAGATGGCGCGGCCCTGGGTGCCCATCACGGCGAGCTTGCCCTCGTCGTCCAGGCCGCGGTGCTGCGCCTTGAAGGCCGCGGCGGTGCCGATGGGGCTCATCTCGGTCATGCCCCAGGCGTGGATCACGTGCACGCCGTAGGCGTCGCGGAACTTGCGGATCATGGCCGGCGGGCATGCCGAGCCGCCAATGGCGCTCTTGCGCATGGTGCTGAACTTCAGGCCGTGCGCCTCCACGTGCGCGAGCAGGCCCTGCCACACGGTGGGCACGCCGGCGCTGATGGTGACCTTCTCGTTTTCGAACAGCTCGTACAGGCTCTTGCCATCGAGGCCCGGGCCGGGCAGCACGAGCTTGGCGCCCGTCATGGGCGCGAGGTAGACGATGCCCCAGCTGTTGACGTGGAACATGGGCACCACGGGCAGGATGGCGTCCGATGCGCCGCAGCCCAGGCAATCGGGCAGGGCGGCGGCCATGGTGTGCAGCACCGTGCTGCGGTGGCTGTAGAGCACGCCCTTGGGGTTGCCCGTGGTGCCGCTGGTGTAGCAGAGGCTGCTGGCGGTGTTCTCGTCGAACACCGGCCAGGCGTAGGTGTCGCTGCTCTGCGCCAGCAGCTCCTCGTAGCACAGCAGGTTGGGCACCTTGGCCGCCTGTTCGGCCGGCGGCATGTGCTCGCGGCTGGTCATCGCCACCCAGTGCTTGACCGTCTTCGTGCGGCCGGCCACGGCCTGGATCAGCGGCCAGAAGCTCATGTCGAAGAACATCACCTGGTCTTCGGCGTGGTCGGCGATGTAGACGATCTGGTCGGGGTGCAGGCGCGGGTTCACTGTGTGCAGCACGCGGCAGCTGCCGCTGACGCCGTAGTACAGCTCCATGTGGCGGTGCGTGTTCCAGGCCAGCGTGGCGGCGCGCTGGCCGGGCATCACGCCCAGGGTGGCCATGGCGTTGGCAACACGGCGCGCGCGCGCGGCCACCTCGCGGTAGGTGGTGCGGTGGATGTCGCCCTCGACGCGCCGCGACACCACGAGCTGGTCGCCGTGGTGGCGTTCGGCATGAACGATGAGCGACGAGATCAGCAGCGGCAGCTGCATCATCTGTCCGAGCATGGGTGATGTCTCCGTGGGTTGGGTTCTTCGTCGGGCCCCGATTCTCGGATCTGCCGCGGCCGCCCCGGCCCCACGGGGCCGATCACGATGCGGGGTTTACCCGGAGCGCTGCCCCGCGGTCGGCGCCGATGCACCGTGCAATTGCCGCAGCGTGTGCGCCAGCTCGTCGAAGTCGATGGGCTTGCTCAGGAAGGCGTTCATGCCGGCGTTCAGGCAGGCCAGGCGGTCCTCGTCGCGTGCGTTGGCCGTCATCGCCACCACGGGCAGCCGCACGAAGCGGCCGCCCAGGGCGCGGAGGCGGCGCGTGGCCTCCAGGCCGTCGACCTCGGGCATCTGCATGTCCATGAGCACGATGTCGAAGGCCGCGTCCTGCGCGTGCTGCACGGCCTCGGCGCCGTTGGCCACCACCACCGGCTGGTGGCCCAGGTGGCGCAGGATGGACTCGATGAGCACCTGGTTGACGGCGTTGTCCTCGGCCACCAGCACCTGCAGCGGCCGGCCCTCGGCCGCCGGTTGGGCGCTGGCCTCGCCAGCCGCCGTGCCCGGCGTGGCCGCGCCGGTGTCGGCCGCGGTCTCGAAGGGCAGCTGCACCGTGAAGCGGCTGCCGCGGCCGAGCTCGCTGTGGGCCTCGATCTCGCCGCCCATGCGCTGCACCACCTCGCGCGTGATGGCCAGGCCCAGGCCGCTGCCGCCGTAGCGGCGCGCCGTGCCGGCGTCGGCCTGCGTGAAGCGCTCGAACAGCTGCGGCAGCTGCTCGGAATCGATGCCGATGCCGGTGTCCTCGACCTCCAGCCGCAGCCGCCCGCTGGCCGCGCCGTCGGCCGGCTGCCAGTGCAGCCGCACCGTGACACGGCCCTGGTCGGTGAACTTCAGCGCGTTGCCCAGCAGGTTGAACAGCACCTGGCGGAAGCGCACCGCGTCGCCGCGCAGCACCAGGGCCTCGGTGCCGCCGCCGTGCAGCTCCAGCTGCAGGCGGCGCGTCTCGGCGCGGTCGCGCAGCAGCTGCACCACCTCCTCGGCCACGGTGTGCGGCGCAAACGGCTCCTGCCGCAGCTCGAAGTGCCCGGCCTCGATGCGCGAGAGATCGAGGATGTCGTTGATGAGCGACAGCAGCAGCTGCCCCGAGCTGCGCACCAGCTCGGCCTGGCGGCGCTGCACCGGCGCGAGCGGCCCCAGCAGCAGCAGCTCGTTCAGGCCGATGATGGCGTTGAGCGGCGTGCGGATCTCGTGGCTCATGTTGGCCAGGAACTGCGACTTGGCCGCGTTGGCGGCCTCGGCGTCCTGCTTGGCCGCGGCCAGCCGCTGCTCGGCGGCCGACATGTCGCGGTAGACGCTGACGATGCCGCCTTCGGGCGTGCGGCGCTCCAGGATGCTGAGCACGCGGCCGCTGTGCACGGCCTCCCAGACCTCGTGCTGCGTGTGCCGCCGCACGGCCAGGCGCTCCTCGATCCAGGCGTCGCGTTCGGCGTCGCGGTTGCTGCCGTAGCGCGCCGCGGCCCCGGTCTCGACGAGGCGGCGGAAGGGCACGCCAATGCCGATGACGTGCCGCTGCCAGGGAAAGTAGTCGAGGTAGCGGCCGTTCCAGCGCACGATGCGGTCCTCGGCGTCGCACAGCAGGAAGCCGTCGCCCATGGACTCGAGCGCCAGGTCCAGCGTCTGCGCCGAGGCCGCCAGCGCCTGCCGCGTGGCCGCACCGCGGCGCAGCTGGCGGTGCACCAGCAGCGCCGCGGCCAGCACCATCAGCACGAACAGGCCGGCCGTGCCGGCGATGGCGTGGCGGTCGGCCTGCCAGGCTGCCGTGGCCACCGGCAGCGGCAGCAGGGCGGCCACGGTCAGGTCGCCGTAGCTCGACGGCCGCTCGGCGCGCCGGGCCTCGGTCAGCGTCGGCTCGGGCCCGTGCTCGGGCAGGCGGAACAGCACCCGGCCGTCGGCGCGCTCGAGCTGCAGCACGAGACCGGGCGTGAGCGCCGCGGTGCGCGCCACCGGCAGCATGACGCTGGCCGACACCAGGCCCACGGCCACGGCGTCGCGGCCGTCGTCGCGGCTCACGCGGCGCAGCAGCGGCAGCACCCGCTCGCCGCTGGACGGCGAGACGATGGGGTCGCCCACCAGCAGCCCCAGGGGCGCCGGCCGCGCCACGCGCTCGGCCAGGCGCACCAGCTCGGCCGTGGCCGGCCGGCCGGGCTGCAGCGCGGTGGTGCCGGCCAGCCAGCGGCCCTGGGCGTCGAGCAGCAGGAAGTCGTCGAACACCAGCTGGCGGTCGGCAAAGGCGAAGACGATCTGCGCGGCACGCGCCTCGTCGAGGCGGCCGTCGGCGCGCCAGGCCTCGCGCAGCAGGTCGGGCAGGCCGGCCAGCGCCAGCTCGGCGGCCAGCAGCTCGCGGCCGATGTCCTTGTCGGCCACGCGCGCGATCTCGGCCACGCGTTCGTCGGCCTGCTGCAGGGCGCGGCGCAGGCCGGCAGCATCCAGCGCGACCGCCACGGCCACCACCGCGGCCACGAACAGCAGCGCCAGCGCCCACACCGCGCGCAGCGCGGGGGCTGCGGCCGCTGTGGCCGCCGGGTGGGTGGTGATCGGCGCGGTGGGCGCGGTGGGCGGGGCGGCCACGGCCGGGTCAGCCTCCGTTCACCAGCTGCCGTGCCAGGCGGCGCTGCGTGTCCACCAGGGCCGGCAGCTCCACCGTCTGCAGCTCGCCGCCGCACACGACGACGCGGCCGTTGACGACGTTGAAGCCCACGCGCGGCACCTGGCACAGCAGCAGCGCGGCCACGGGGTCGTCGGCGCCGGCCAGGGCCACGTCGGCCAGGGGCACGCCGATGAGATCGGCCGCCATGCCCGGGGCGAGTGCGCCGATGTCGTCGCGGCCCAGCACACGGGCGCCGCCCAGCGTGCCGATCTCGAGCATCTCGCGCGCACCCATGGCGTCGGCGCCCAGGGCCGCACGCTGCAGCAGCAGGCCCAGGCGCAGCTCGGCCAGCAGGTGGCCGCTGTCGTTGCTGGCCGAGCCGTCCACGGCGATGGCCACCGGCACGCCGGCGTCGCGCATCGCGCGGATGGGCGCGATGCCCGAGCCCAGGCGCATGTTCGAGCCCGGGCAGTGGGCCACGCCCGTGCCCGTGGCCGCGAAGCGCGCGATGCCGGCGGCGTCGAGCTTGACGCAGTGTGCGTGCCAGACGTCGGGGCCCAGCCAGCCCAGCTGCTCGGCGTACTCGGCCGGCGTGCAGTTGAACTTCTCGCGCGTGTAGGCGATGTCGCTGTGATTCTCGGCCAGGTGGGTGTGCAACTGCACGCCGTGGCGGCGCGCCAGCGCGGCGGCCTCGCGCATGAGGCGCGGGCTCACGCTGAAGGGGCTGCACGGCGCCACCACGATGCGGCGCATGGCGAAGCGCGCCGCGTCGTGGTGCCGGGCGATCAGGCGCTCGGTGTCGGCGAGGATGGCGTCCTCGTCTTCCACCACCTCGTCGGGCGGCAGCCCGCCGTCGCGCGCGCCCACGCTCATGGCGCCGCGCGCGGCCTGGAAGCGGATGCCGATCTCGCTGGCGGCGTCCAGCGTGTCGTCGAGCCGGCAGCCATTGGGGAACAGGTACAGATGGTCGCTGCTGGTGGTGCAGCCCGAGAGCAGCAGCTCGGCCGCGGCCAGCTGCGTGCTCACGCGCAGCATCTCGGGCGTGAGCCGAGCCCACACCGGGTACAGGCCCTGCAGCCAGGGGAACAGCGTGGCGTCCTGCACCGTACCCAGCGCCCGCGTGAGCGTCTGGTACATGTGGTGGTGCGTGTTCACCAGGCCCGGCAGCACGACGTGGTCGCGCGCGTCGATCACGGTGTCGGCCTGCGAGGGCAGCTCGGCGCTGGGGCCCACGGCCTCGATGACGCCGCCGCGCACGAACACGGCACCGTCGGCGATCTCGCGCCGGGTGCCGTCCATCGTCACCAGCCGCTCGGCGTGGTGGACGAGCAGGGTCTTCGCCATCGGGACTGCCTGGCGGAGAGGGCGCGCGGGGTCAGCGCGGGGTGTCGGCCGGCGGCGGTGCGGCCGGCGGGTCGTTCCAGAGGCGGCCGGCGGTGGCCCAGTCGCCGCGCTGCACGTCGGTGAAGATGATGTCCACGGAGTCGGCCGTGGCGCCGATGGTGCGCACGGCGGCCTCGGTGACGGCCTGCGCGAAGGCGCGTTTCTGCTCGGCCGTGCGGCCGGCGAACAGGGAGACCTGGATCAGGGGCATGCGGGTTCCTCCGGGGCAGGCCGCCGGGCCTGCCGCGGGCACGATGTTGACACGGCCCGCCCGGGCATGCGCCTTGCTCGTTGGCGCGGGCCCACGCCGCCACCATGACACCTTACCGCCCCCACGAGCCTTTCGACATCGACGCCTGGGCCGCCGAACTTGTCGGCCTCGCCATCACGCGCGACACCGAGGCCTGCGCCCGCGCCGGCAGCGACTACCACTGGTACAGCCCCGTGCTCGCTCAGGCGCTGCAGGGCCGCCGCCCGCACGCCGTGGTGCGCCCGCGCACCGAGGCCGAGGTGGCGCGTGTGGCCGCCGCCTGCGTGCGCCACCGCGTGCCGCTCACGGTGCGCGGGGGCGGCACGGGCAACTACGGCCAGTGCGTGCCGCTGTACGGCGGCGCCACGCTGGACATCACCGGGCTGGACGCCGTCATCCAGCTGGAGCCCGGCCGGGCGCGTGTGCAGGCCGGCATCGGCATCCACACGCTCAACCAGGCCGCCGCCGCCACCGGCCAGCAGCTGGCCATGTGGCCCAGCACCGAGCGCATCGCCACGCTGGGCGGCTTCATCGCCGGCGGCCACAGCGGCATCGGCAGCCTGCGCCACGGCATCCTGGCCGATCCCGGCAACGTGAGCCGGCTCGTGGTGCTCACGCTCGAGGACCCGCCGCGCCGCCTGGTGCTGGAGGGCGCCGACATCCAGCGTGCCCACCACGCCTACGGCAGCAACGGCATCCTGCTCGAGGTGGACGTGGCCCTGGTGCCGCGCGTGGAGTGGCAGCACACCATCGCCCTGTTCCCGCGCTACGACACGCTGCTGCACTTTGGCCTGGCGGCCGGCGCGGCCAGCCTGCGCGGCGGGCTCGATCTTTTGCAGATGAGCGCCGTGGAGCGCCGCATCACGCCCTACTACGCCGGCCTGCGCGGCCAGCTCGAAGACGCTGACGCGATGTTCGCCCAGGTGCACCCGGCCTCGCGGGCCGGCTACGAGGCCCTGGTGCAGGCCCACGGCGGCCGCCTGGTGGTGGCCGGCACCGAGGCCGAGCTGCTGGCGCGGGGCCTGCCCTCGTGCACCGAGTGCGCCTACAACCACACCACGCTGGAGGCGCTGAAGACGGACCGCGGCGTGACCTACCTGCAGGTGGCCTACCCCGCGCCCTTCAGCCCGGCCCTGGTGGCGGCGCAGATGGCGCGCTTCGGCGACGAGGTGTTCATGCACCACGAGTTCAGCCGCTCCGGTGGCGAGCTGGTGGCCTTTGCGCTGCCGCTGGTGCAGTACTTCGACGAACCGCAGCTGCGCGCGCTGATCCAGAGCTTCGAGGCCGACGGCTGCGCCATCTACGACCCGCACACCTGGGTGCTGGAGGACGGCGGCATGAAGCAGGTCGACGAGGCGCAGCTGGCCTTCAAGCAGACCGCCGACCCGCTGGGCCTGATGAACCCCGGCAAGCTGCGCGCCTGGGACGAGCGCGTGCTGGGCATCCCGGGCGGGGGGCTCTGACGCGATGCGCCTGCTCGTCGTCTTCTGCCACCCCGACCCCGACAGCTACGGCGCGGCCCTGTTCCGCACCGCCTGCGAGGCCCTGCGCGACAGCGGCCACGAGCTGCGCGTGATCGACCTCTACGCCGAGGGCTTCGACCCCGTGTTCACGCGCGCCGAGAAACACAGCTACCTCAGCGACACGGCGCAGAACATCGCCGGCGTGGCCGCGCACGTGGAGGCGCTGCGCTGGGCCGAGGGCTGGGTGGCTATCTATCCCACGTGGTTCTACGGCCTGCCGGCCATGCTCAAGGGCTGGCTGGACCGTGTGTGGCTGCCCGGTGTCACCTTCCAGGTGGCCAGTTCCAAGAAGCGCACCATCCGCGGCGAGCTGCAGAACATCCGCCGCTTCGTGGGCATCACCACCTCGGGCTCGCCGTGGTGGTGGCTGCGCGTCATCGGCGATCCTGGCCGCAGCCTGCTGATGAAGGGCCTGCGCCCGCTGTACGCGCGTGGCTGCCGCATGACCTGGCTGCAGCTGCACGACATGAACCACGTCACCGCCGCCGAGCGCGAGGCCTTCCTCGCCAAGGTGGACCGCACGCTGAGGACGCTGACATGAGCACGCCCCCCGACATCGCCCGGCCCCTGGCCCGCTACAGCCCCTGGCGCCGCGCGGGCGACCTGCTGCTGCTCTCGGGCGTGATCGCGGTCGACCCCGCAAGAAAGCTCATCGTGCGTGGCTTTGCCGACCTGCCGCCCGAGGCCCGCGCCGCCGCCGGCGAAACCGGCGAGTTCAGCGTCGATGCACGCGACGGCGCCATCCTGGCCCAGAGCTGGTTCGTGCTGGACCGCATCCGCAGCACGCTGGAGGCCGCGGGTGGCCGCATGGACCAGGTCGTGCGCCTGGTGCAGTACTTCAAGGACCTGGACCACTTCCCGCGCTACAGCCGTGTGCGCAACGGCTTCTTCCCCGGCGAGCCGCCGGCATCGACCGTGGTGCAGGTGAGCGGCATGCTGCCCACCGACGACATCCTGATCGAGGTCGAGGCCACGGCCTGCGTTCCCCTGCCTTTCAAGGACTGAGCCCATGCTGCACGGCTACTGCCCGCCCGAACGTTTTCTGCCCTACCTGAGCTGGACGCAGATCGCCGCGCTGCCCGACCGCGCGAACACCGTCATCGTGCTGCCCGCCGGCAGCATCGAGCAGCACGGCCCGCACCTGCCCTGCGCGGTGGACAGCGTCATCGCCGCCGGCGTGGTGGGCCACGCGCTGGCGCGGCTGCCGGCTGGTGTGCCCGCGTATGCGCTGCCGCCCATCACCTACGGCAAGAGCTGCGAGCACCTGCACTTCACGGGCACCGTCACCATCGACGGCGCGACGCTGCAGAAGACGGTGGAGGACATCGGCGAGTCGGTCTACCGCATGGGCTTCCGCAAGCTGCTCATCGTCAACGCCCACGGCGGCCAGCCGCAGATCATGGAGATGGCCGCGCGCGAGCTGCGCCTGCGCCACGGCGACTACATGGTGCTGCCGCACTTTGCCTGGCGCGTGCCGCACGTGGCCGGGCAGTACCTCAGCGAGCAGGAGCGCAAGCTGGCCATGCACGCCGGCCACGCCGAGACGGCCATCATGATGGCGCTGGCCCCGCACACCGTGCACATGGAGCGCGCGGTGGCCAACGTGCCGCCGGAGTTCCCGAGCCGCATCCTCTCGCCCGACGGCCGCCCGCCCTGTGCCTGGACGGCGCGCGACTTCGGCGAGAGCGGCGTCATCGGCGACCCGCTGCCCGCCACGCCCGAACACGGTCAGGCCATCCTCGACTCGCTGGCCCAGAGTTGGGCGCAGGGCATCACGGAGTTGCACCAGATGCGCTGGCTGGAGCGCGACGCCCGCACCTGGGGCACCCTGCACCACGATGGCGATGTGATGGGCGCCTGACGCCCGGGGCATGCGCCCCCGGCGCGGGCACGTGCCCCGCTGCCGTGGCACATGGCTTGCAAACCCCCGCGCGGCCCCGAGCCCCACCGCACCAACCGGAGAGAAGCCCATGTCGATGCGCGCCCCGAAGATCGCCCGCCGTCCCGCCTGCGTGCTGGCCGCCGCGGCCCTGTTCACCGCCCTGGCCACGCACGGCCCGGCCGCCGTGGCGCAGGAGAAGTTCACCTACACCACCAACTGGTACGCGCAGGCCGAACACGGCGGCTTCTACCAGGCGCTGGCCACGGGGCTGTACAAGCGCGAGGGCCTGGACGTCACCATCCGCATGGGCGGCCCGCAGGTCAACATCATGCAGCTCATGGCCGCGGGCCAGACCGACTGCGTGATGGGCTACGACGTGCAGACCTTCAAGAGCTGGGAGACCGGCATCAACGCCGTCACCGTGGCCGCCGCCTTCCAGAAGGATCCGCAGGTGCTCATCGGCCACCCCGGCGTGGTCAACCGGATGGAAGACCTCAAGGGCAAGACCATCCTCATCAGCAGTGCCGCCAACACCACCTACTGGCCCTGGCTGATGGCCACCTACGGCCTGCAGCCCAGCCAGGCGCGGCCCTACACCTTCAACATCCAGCCCTTCATCGCCGACAAGAACGTGGTGCAGCAGGGCTACCTCAGCAGCGAGCCCTACGCCATCGAGACGCAGGCCAAGTTCAAGCCCAACGTCTTCCTGCTGTCGGACCACGGCTGGCCCCCGTACAGCACCACCATCGTGTGCCTGGAGAAGACCGTGCGCGAGCGCCCCAAGGCCGTGGCCGCCTTCGTGAAGGCCAGCATGGAAGGCTGGAAGAGCTACCTCAAGGGCGACCCCGCGCCGGCCAACGCGCTGATCAAGAAGGACAACCCCAACATGACCGACGACAAGATCGCCGTCGGCATCCGCCTGCTCAACGAGACGGGCATGGTGTTCGGCGGCGACGCGGCCAGGATGGGCGTGGGCGTCATCACCGACGAGCGCATGAAGAAGACCTACGACATGCTGGTGTCGCTGAAACTGCTCGACCCCGCCAAGGTGGACGTGAAGAAGACCTACACGACGCAGTTCGTGAAGGACCTGAAGGTCATGCCCTGATGGCGGTGCCGGTGGTCGACCTCGCGCAGGGCACGGCGGCCACGCAGGCCGCGGTGCTGGATGCGGCGCTGCGCGAGCACGGCTTCTTCGCGGTGGTGAACCACGGCGTCGACGCCGCCGTGGTGGCCGCGGCCTTCGGTGCCGGCCACCACTTCTTTGCGCTCGACGAGGCGGTCAAGCGCCGCTGGCACATCGACGGCTGGGAGGAACGGGCCCCCAAGACGCCGCAAGCGGCGTCGGCCCCCCAGGGGGGCGTGCAGGCCTTGGGGCGGCCCGGCGGCCTGCTGAAGCGCGGCTTCGACCCCGTCGGCTGGCAGGCGCTGGACCCCACCCAGCCGCCCGACATCAAGGAAAGCTTCTACCTGGGCGTGGAGGCCATCGGCCCCAACCAGTGGCCCGACGAGGCGCTGCTGCCGGGCTTCCGCGCCGCGATGGAGGCCTACTCGGCTGCCTGCGACGCGCTGGCGCGCCGGCTCATGGCGCTGTTCGAGCGTGCGCTGGCGCTGCCCGCGGGCCACTTCGACGGCTTCATGCGCCACCCCACCTGCACGACGCGGCTGCTGCACTACCCGCCGCAGCCGGCGGTGGTGGCGCCGGGCCAGATCGGCTGCGGCGCGCACACCGATTGGGGCGCGCTCACGCTGCTGGCGCAGGACGACGCCGGCGGCCTGCAGGTGCAGTCGCTGGGCGGCGACTGGGTCGACGTCGCGCCCATCCCCGGGGCCTTCGTCGTGAACATCGGCGACCTCATGGCGCGCTGGACACATGACCGCTGGCGTTCCACGCTGCACCGCGTGGTCAACCGCGCCGCGGGCCGCGAGCGCTTCAGCATCGCCTACTTCTTCGACCTCGACGCCGAGGCCGTGATCACGCCGCTGCCCGGCTGCGTGCCCGCGGGCGAGACGCCGCGCTACGGCCCCATCACCGCGGGCGAGCACCTCGTCGAGATGTACCGCCGCACCACCGTGGGCGCCACGGCATGAACACGACCGTGAACGACGCCGTGCCGGCGGTGGAGGCCCTGTCCGCCGAGAAGACCTACCCCAACGGCACCCAGGCCCTGCTGCCCGTGGACCTGCGGGTGCCCGAGGGCGAGTTCGTCACCCTGCTGGGGCCCAGCGGCTGCGGCAAGAGCACGCTGCTCAAGATGGTGGCCGGCCTGCTGCAGCCCAGCGACGGCCGCCTGCTGCTGTGGCGCAAGCCCGTGGACCAGGTGGCCAGCACCGGCCACGCGCTGAGCTTCGTGTTCCAGGAGGCCACGCTCATGCCCTGGGCGCGCGTGATGGCCAACGTGCGCCTGCCGCTGGACCTGGCCGGCGTGCCGCGCAGCGAGAGCGAGCCGCGCGTGCGCGAGGTGCTGCGCCTCGTGGGCCTGGAAAAGTTCGAGAGCGCCCTGCCGCGCGAGCTGAGCGGTGGCATGCAGATGCGCGTGAGCATCGCGCGCGGCCTGGTCACGCGGCCGCAGCTGCTGCTCATGGACGAGCCCTTCGGCGCGCTCGACGAGATCACGCGCAACCGGCTCGACAGCGACCTGCTGCAGCTGTGGGCGGCGCAGAAGCTCACCGTCATGTTCGTGACGCACAGCATCCACGAGGCGGTGTTCCTGTCGCAGCGCGTGGTGGTGATGGCCGCGCGGCCCGGCCGCGTGGTCGACGAGATCGTCATCGACGAACCCTTCCCGCGCAGCGCCGACTTCCGCGTCTCCACGCGTTTTGCCGCGCACGCCAAGCGGCTGCAGGACGCGCTGTTCAAGGCCAGCGGCGCCGAAGAGCCGCTGAGCTGAGCCTGCCCCCCCAGCCACCCCCGCATGAGCACCTCCGCCCAAAAGATCATCTGGCCCGCGCTGGTGGCCGTGCTGCTGGTGGGCGCCTGGCACGCGCTGGTGGTGGTGTACGAGCTGCCGCCCTTCCTGGTGCCCGGCCCGCTGAACGTGGCGCAGACGCTGGTGGCCGATGCCGGGCTGTTGTTCGGCGCGCTCTACACCACGCTCAAGATCACGCTCTTCGCCTTCCTGTGCGCCACGCTGCTGGGCGTGCTGATCGCGTTTGCCTTCGTGCAGAGCCGCGTCATCGAGACGGCCCTGTTCCCCTACGCCGTGTTGCTGCAGGTGACGCCCATCGTGGCCATCGCGCCGCTGATCATCATCTGGGTCAAGGATCCCACCGCGAGCCTGGTGATCTGCGCCACGTTGGTGGCCCTGTTCCCCATCATCGCCAACACCACGCTGGGCCTGCGCAGCGTGAACCCGGGGCTCATGAGCTACTTCCGGCTCAACCGTGCCACGCGGCTGCAGATGCTGCTGCGGCTGCGCATCCCGAGCGCGCTGCCCTACTTCTTCGGCGGGCTGCGCATCAGCTCGGGCCTGGCGCTCATCGGCGCCGTGGTGGCCGAGTTCGTGGCCGGCACGGGGGGCACGGGCACGGGTCTGGCGTACCAGATCCTGCAGGCCGGCTACCAGCTCAACATCCCGCGCATGTTCGCGGCGCTGGTGCTCATCACCGTCACGGGCGTGCTGCTGTTTGCGCTGATGGCGGTGCTCAGCAAGTGGGCGCTGGGCTCGTGGCACGAAAGCGAACAACACCATGACTGACTCCCTGCTGATCCGCGGTGCCGAGGCCCTGCTCACCGGCCACCGCGGCGCCGCGGCGCGTGCCTCGGGCGGCACCGACATCCGCGTGAAGGACGGCCTCGTCGCCGCCATCGGCACGCTCGTGCCCGAACCCGGCGAACGTGTGCTCGACGCGCGCGGCTGCGTTGTCTACCCGGGCTGGGTGAACACGCACCACCACCTGTTCCAGAGCCTGCTCAAGGGCATTCCGGGCGGCATCGACCTGCCGCTCGTGCCCTGGCTGGCCGCCGTCCCGGTGAAGTACCGCCGCCATTTCGACGCCGAGGCCTCGCTGCGGCTGGCGGCGCGCGTGGGCCTCGTGGAGCTGGCGCTCTCGGGCTGCAGCACCGTGTGCGACCACCAGTACCACTACTGGCCCGGCATGCCCTTCGACGCCAGCGAGGCCGTGTTCGACGAGGCGGCGAAGCTGGGCCTGCGCTTCGTGCTGGCCCGCGGCGGCCAGACCCAGGCGCGCGCCATGACCGACGCCGACGCGCCGCCCCAGGTGCAGCCCGAGACGCTGGACGGCTTCCTCGCCAGCGTGGAGCGCGACGTGCACCGCTGGCACCAGGCCGGCGCCATGCCCCTGCGCCGCGTGGTCAGCGCCATCACCACCCCCAACTGGAGCTGCGCGGTCGAGCACCTCAAGCCGCTGGCGGCCGAGGCGCGCCGCCTGGGCATCCACCTGCACAGCCACCTCAGCGAGACCTACGACTACGTGCGCTGGGCGCGCGAGACGCACGGCTGCACGCCCATGCAGTTCGTGGCCGAACACGGCTGGGTGGGGCCCGACGTCTGGTACGCGCACATGGTGCACCTGGACGACGGCGACCTGGCGATCTGCGCGCAGACGAAGACCGGCATCGCCCACTGCCCGCAGAGCAACGCGCGCCTGGGCAGCGGCATCGCGCGCGTCCCCGAGGCGCTGGCGCTGGGCGTGCCCGTGGGCCTGGCGGTGGACGGTGCGGCCAGCAACGAGGCCGCCGACATGGCGGCCGAGGCGCACATGGCCTGGCTCGTGCACCGCGCCGACCCGCGGGCCGGCGCCCTGCGCGGCGGCCAGCCCGGTGGCCATGCGGCCGCGGTGACGGCCGAGGACGTGGTGCACATCGGCACCGC
>Ga0209278_1001220_pt1 | contig 16061 bp, 19 predicted proteins | sample JI81BgreenDNA_FD_187504 | JGI IMG/M metagenome (GOLD analysis project Ga0209278, IMG submission 187504) | Wastewater effluent complex algal communities from Wisconsin, to seasonally profile nutrient transformation and Carbon sequestration -... | ecosystem: Engineered > WWTP > Effluent > Algae... | reverse complement strand
CACCCCACGCCCGCACCATCGACGAACATTTCAGCGCGCTGTTTGCCGGCTATGTCGCCGTGCTGGCCGCCCGCCGCGCAGCCTGAACGCCCGACATGAAAAAAGGGGCCGCAACAGCGGCCCCTTTCTCGTGTCTGGATATTGACGCCAGATCAGGCGGCAACCACCTTGCGGCGACGGCGGCGGGCGACACCCACCAGGCCCATGCCAACGATCATCAGCGCCCAGGTGCCGGGTTCCGGCACGTTGAAGGTCGGTTCCGGTTCCGACGAGAAGGTGCCGGAAATCTGGCCACGGAACGAGCCGATCGCGGTGCTGTTGCCACCGGTCAGCGCGCGATCAAGGTTGGACAGATCAAAGTTGAAGGCGAACGGGCTGCCGGCGTCGAAGGTGACCAGCGGAGAGAGGTACGAGATGGTCGAACCGCCAACGGTCGAACCCGTCAGATCGGCGCTGGTCTGGCCCACGGTGCCGACAATGGCCGAGTTCACCACCAAACCGGACAGCAGCGAGTCGCCGGCGTTGAAGCAATTGGCGCCCCAGCAGAAGCTATTGCTCGCCGTGATATTGAAGCTGAAGCTGTCGATCTGCTGGCTGAACGGGCCAGAGGTAACCCCGGCGGGATTGCCGCTCAGCGAGCCCTGCAGAAACAGGTTGGCGGTGACGGAAAGCGGCGTCGGAGAGCCGACCAGCGAGAACAGGATCTGCGTGGCGCCCGGCACCGAGCTGGTCGCCGTGGACGTGGTGTAGAAGTCACCCGTGGTGCCGCTGATGCGACGGAAAAGGAAGTTCCGGTCGCTGTTGAGCAGGTCGATCTGCGCAAAGACCACCTGCACAGCCGAGGCCGGAACGGCGGACATCACGGAGGCGGCAGCAACAGCGCCCAGGATCAATTTCTTCAAAGCCATTTTCACTCTCCTCATTCCCACCGATGCGGATACGGTTTCAGCCAATCTGGATGCAAACAGCGTGCCAGATGACACGAACGCCTTAAGTCATTGATTTATATATTTAATACTTCGTTTACTTTCTCAATCTTGTAAACTGGGCCTTACAAGGTTGACGGGATCGGAGGGCGATCGCGGTGCTCTTCCGTAAAGCCGGACACAAAAAAGGGGCCGCCGCGGCGGCCCCTTTCCATGCAGTCCGCATTCAATGGCGGGATCATGCAATCGCCTGCGCGCGCCGACGCCGATGCACGCTCCCGACGAGACCCATGCCCAGCACCAGCATTGCCCAGGTGCCCGGCTCTGGCACAGGATTGGGCAGCGGCTCGGCAGAGAAGCTGCCTCCGCTGAACGCCGTGAACGTGTCCAGCGTTTCGCCGGAAATGGCGTTCAGGGCCGGCGTGATCGCGGTCAGGGAGAGGCTGAAATCCCGCGCCGTCGTGTTGCCGAAATTCAGCAGATCCGATGTGAAGGTCAGGAAAGCGCACGTGTCGGTCGAGCCGGTAAGCGAGCCGGACGTGCTGGCACCGAACATGGTGGCAGTGCAGAAGTTGCCCGACAGCAGGTTGGTGCCGGCTGCATGGGTCGTGCCCGACCAGGTGAATGGCGTGGTGCTGAGGAAGCTGAAGCTGCCCGCACCGGTGCTCTGGGTGTAGGCGCCGCCGCCCAGGCTCGCCGCCGGCGCGGTCACGGCAATGCTCATCGTGAAGGATGCGGTCAGCCTGCCCAGCGCCGAGAGCGGCGAGTTCACGAAGTTGAAGGTCACGTCCACGCTGTCCGGCACGATCGCCTGCGCACTGTTGGTCGGTGTGCTGGTGCTGATCGTGTAGATTGTGGCGTCGTTCGGCCCGGACTTCTCGAACCGGATGTTGTTACCCAGACCGCTGTAGGTGGCAAAGGTGGTAACGGCACTGGCCGGTGCGGCAACAAAGGCTGCAACGGCGACGGCCAGACCAAGCGTGGCACGGATCATGATGGGCTCCCTTTGCACTGAAATCGCGATTCACGGATTCCTTGCAAAGGTTAGGCAAAATTCATGCCGATCTGGAGGTTTCAGCTATCCATCTGATTTTGCGAGCACGCGGAAATTGCCATATGCCGGCTTTGTAAACTGCACTTTACACGTCAGCCAGACTTGAAGCGCCCTCGAGGCCTCGCGGATCATCGGGTCAGGGCAAAATAGAGCACGTAAATCCATGACAAAAGGCCATGGAGCATGGCCCACAAAATCGATTTGTTCGCGCTCCAGCTGATGGTGATGGCCAGCGCCGAACCAAAGCTGATGCCGGTCTTCACCACTTCGCCGCTGCTCAGGCGTTTCTCGGCCATGTTCAGTCTCCCCGCCATCACGCGATGGGCGGAGACTGGTGCAAGCCCTCCCAGCCGGCAAGCGCCGCGTTGAGCCGAGCGGCACCGGCATCCAGCACGGCATCGGATTTGGCGAAACACAGCCGGATGAACGGCGTTTCGGCGCCATCGGGCATGAAGGCGCTCAAGGGGATGGCCGCCACCCCGGCGCTGCGCACCGCTGCCTCGCAGAAGCTGCGATCACCCATCGCGATGCCCGATGCCGCCAGATCGGCCATCAGGAAATAGCTGCCCTGCGTGGGCAGCAGCGCCCAGCCGCCGGCGGTGAGCGCGCCGGCCAGCCGATCCCGCGCCGTCACGAAGCGCGCGCGCGCGGCATCAAACCAGGTATCGGGCAGCGCCAGCCCTGCAGCCACCGCCACCTGCAGTGGCGGCGGCGTGGTGAAGGTGAGGTACTGGTGGACCTTCGCGACGCGCTCGGCCAGCGCGGCGTCCGTCAGCACCCAGCCCACTTTCCAGCCGGTCAAGGCCAGCAGCTTGCCGGCCGAACCGATCTTGATCGTGCGATCCGCGGCCATGCCGAACGGTGACACATGCGGCGCCCCGCCGGTCAGCACCTCTTCCCACACCTCGTCACTGATGATGACGAGATCATGCTGGCGGGCCAGATCGATGATCGCTGCGATCATGGCAGGGCTGGCGATGGCGCCGGTGGGATTGTGCGGTGTGTTGAGCAGGATGGCGCGCGTGGCGGGCGTGATGGCCGCCGCAATCGCCTCTCCACTGGCCTGCCAGTCCGGCGGTTGCAATGCCACCCACACCGGCCGCGCGCCGGCCCGGCGCACCAGCGGCGCATAGGCATCATAGGCCGGCGCAAACAGGATCACCTCGTCCCCCGGCCCGGCCACCGCCATGATGCTGGCGGCCAAGGCCTCGGTGGCGCCAGAGGTGATGACCACGACGTCCTGATCAGGATCAAGGGTCACCCCCTGCCGACGTTCGTAGAAATTCATCACCGCCTCGCGCAGTTCCGGCAGGCCCCACATCGAAGGATATTGATTATTGCCGTGCACGATGGCCTCGGCACCCGCAGCCAGCACGCTTTCCGGCCAGCCGAAATCGGGAAAGCCCTGGCCCAGGTTGATGGCGCCATGCGCGCGGGCCAGGCCCGACATGTGCTCGAAGATGGTGGTGCCGGGCTGCATCCCGCTTCCCTACCCTGTCACTTGCCGGGATTGAAGCGTGATGCACGCCGTGCCAGCCATGGCGCAAAGCCTATTGGGGAGAAGCAGATGAAGACGCGCATCACCGAACTGTTCGGCATTGAACACCCGGTCATCCAGGGCGGCATGCACTATGTCGGCTTTGCCGAAATGGCGGCGGCGGTTTCCAACGCCGGCGGGCTGGGCATCATCACCGGCCTCACGCAGGGCACATCCGAAAAGCTGGCGGCCGAAATCGCCCGCTGCCGCGAGATGACCGACAAGCCGTTCGGGGTGAACCTCACCTTCCTGCCCAGCGTGGTGCCGCCGGATTATCCCGGCCTGATCAAGGCCATCATCGATGGCGGCGTGAAGGTGGTGGAAACCGCCGGCAACAACCCGGCGAAATGGCTGCCGGCCCTGAAGGAACACGGCATCAAGGTGATCCACAAGTGCACCAGCGTGCGCCACAGCCTGAAGGCCGAAGCCATCGGCTGTGACGCGGTGTCGGTGGACGGGTTCGAGTGCGGTGGCCACCCCGGCGAGGATGACGTGGGCAACTGGGTGCTGCTGCCGCGCGCTGCCGAGGAACTGAAGATCCCCTTCGTCGCCTCGGGCGGGGTTGCCAACGGCAAGCAGCTGGCCGCCGCCCTGTGCATGGGCGCCGATGGCGTCAACATGGGCACGCGCTTCATCGCCACGGTGGAAGCGCCGGTGCACCAGAATGTGAAGGATGCCCTGGTGGCGGCGACCGAGCTTGATACCCGCCTTATCATGCGGCCCCTGCGCAACACGGAGCGCGTGCTGAACAACGCCGCTGTTGAACGCCTGCTGGAGAAGGAGCGCACGCTGGGCAGCGCGCTGAAGTTCGAGGACATCATCGAGGAAGTGGCCGGCGTTTACCCGAAGATCATGAAGAATGGCGACATGGACGCCGGCGGCTGGAGTTGCGGCCAGGTGGTGGGCCTGATCCACGACGTGCCCACCTGCAAGGACCTGATCGAGGGCATGGTGCGCGAGGCCGAGGAGATCATCCGCGGCCGGCTGCAGCGGCTCGTCGCGTGAACGAGCCGGTTCTTTATGATCTGGCCGACGGGGTGGCGACCATCACCCTCAACCGGCCAGACAAGTTGAACGCGCTGACGCCGGACATGCTGAGCGGCTTCTTCGCGGCGGTGGCACGGGCCGGGGCAGACCCCGAAGCCCGCGTGATCGTGGTGACCGGCGCGGGCCGCAGCTTTTGCGCCGGGCTTGATCTTTCGATCATCGGCACCGGCGCTGGCGGCCGGGTGGAAACCCACCCCGATACGCCTCAGCAGTGGGGCGACGATGTCGGCCCGGCGCTCAGCCCCTATTACAGCGGCGGCTGGCCCATGCTGATCACCTGCCGCAAGCCTACCATTGCGGCCATCAATGGCCCGGCGTTCGGTTGGGGCTTCATCCTGTCGCTCCACTGCGACATCCGCTTTGCCAGCGTGTCGGCGCTGTTCAACGCCACCTTCGCGCGCATCGGCGTGCCCGGCGAAAAGGGCGCCGCCTGGCTGCTGACCCGCCACATCGGGCAGGCGAAGGCGATGGACCTGCTTTACACCGCGCGCCGCTTCGATGGCCGGGAGGCGCGCGCGCTGGGGCTGGTGAACGACGTGTTCGACGATGAGGCGCTGCTGCCGCACGTGCTGGATTATGCGCGGAACATTGCCACCTACAGCGCGCCGCGCAGCCTCGCCGCCATGAAGGCGCAGGTGTGGACCGCGCTGGACGAGGATTACAGCACCGCCTTTGCAGCCGCCGATCATGAGCAGGATCTGGCCACGCAGACCGCCGATTTCCGCGAGGCCTTCGCCAGCTACCGCGAAAAGCGCCCGCCGCGTTACACTGGCAGCTGAAGGGGGCTGCTAGTTCGCTTCCGCCTCGATCCGGTCGATATCGTTGTCCGAAAGCCCGAAATGATGGCCCACCTCGTGCACCAGCACATGGGTGACGATGGCGTCGAGCGTTTCGGTGCCTTCTGCCCACAGATCAAGCATCGGCCGGCGATAAAGGAAGATCATGTCTGGCAGGGCACCCGATGGTTCGCTTCCCTTCAGGCCGACATGGCGGCCCCAATAAAGGCCCAGGATGTCGAACGGGGTTTCCAGGTCCATCGCGGCCATCACCGTCTCGTCCGGAAAATCCTCGACCCGCAACACCACGCTGGCGAGATGCTGGCGGAACAGCGGCGGCAAGCGCTCCACCGCCGCTTGTGCGAGGCGTTCGATGTCGGCAAGGGTCGGGGCGTGTCGCATGGCGACTAGATAGGAGTTCCCCCCGCGATGGTCGAGAAGCTGGACAGCCAAGCCCGCGCCGCTTTGGCCGCCCAATTGCCGGATTGGCAGCTGGATGGTGAGCATCTGAAGCGCACCCTGCGCTTCAAGGATTTCAGCGCGGCCTGGGGCTTCATGAACCGCGTCGCCCTGCTGGCCGAAGCCCAGGATCATCACCCGGAATGGTTCAACGTCTACAACCGGGTGGAAATCGCGCTCACCACCCATGATGCCGGCGGGCTTTCGGTGCGTGATGTGAAGATGGCCAGGGCCATCGACGCGCTGCTGTAGCAAGACGCGCTGCCGCAGACAAAGGAAGGGCGGCACCTCGCGGCGCCGCCCCTGCCCTCACATGGCTGTTCGGATCAGCCTTTAGCCAAGCTTTTGACTGCTCAGCCTTCGGCCAAGCTTCTGGTTGCTCAGCCTTCGGCCTCGACGGTCGGGGCGCCGGGGCCGTTTTTCTTGATCGATTCGATGGCGTTCACGGCCGAGGACTTTTGTGAGTAGCCCTGAGTCGAGAACATCACCTCGCTGTTGTACATGAAGCGCACACGATATTCGCCGGCCTTGTCCTTGTAGATTTCGAACTTGTGGGCCATTGCGCCTCTCCTCCCCTTACCGAATCGGAAGCTATTACGTCATTTGGCCACCGTCAACCGGGGGTGAGCCCATAGATCACGCAGGCCTGCGCCGTGAGTTCGCGCAACGGCGGCTGCAGCGTGACCTGCACCTCGGCAGCGCGCTGTTCCAGCGAATCGAAGGCTGGTGGCGCGGCAGGCGGGGGCGGTGCCGCAACGCGGCTGCCGGTTACCATGATCTGCCGGGCGTCCACATCGGTGGCGGGGGCTGATCCGCCATAGCTGTGCCAACCGGCAAGCACTTCGGTTTCGCACACGCTGCCGGTGGGATCGATGATCTTCACCATGCCAAGGCGCGCGCCAGCCGCAGCGGTTGCCAGCCGGGCGCGGCGGGCGGCATCCTTAACGGCGGCTTCATACAGGCCGGTTTTCAGCTCGTTGTCCGGCTGCAGGCTGAAATTGGGCCGGTCGATGGCCGAAGGCTGCGCTGCCACGGCCAAGCGATAAGCCCGTTCCAGAACCTCCATGTCGCGCACCTCGATCGACAGGATGGAGGTCACCTCATAGGCATCGATGCGGTCGGCGCGCTGGTTGTCCACCAGCGTGCCATCCTTCTGACGATACTGGTCATACAGCGGCCGCGTCATCAGGCTGGTGGTCAGCCGCACCCGTTCCCTGCCCAGCGCGGCCAGCGCTGCATCCAGCGCCCGCGCCTTGGCCGTGGCCCCAGCCGTCGCCGCGGCGGCCGTCTTTTCCACCACCGAAAAGCGCACGGCAAACTGGGCCCGGTTGGCCGGCACCTCGGTGCGGACATGGCCCATGGCGGCAATCACCGGATCCTTCATCCACCAGGGCGCCGGGATGAAGGGCTGGCCGATGGTGGCGGGCGGGGTTTGCGCCAGTGCGGGGGCGGCGATCAAGGCGGCAAGGAGAAGTGTTGGTTTCATGGGCGCGATGATGGGGCGGGGATCGTTGCGGTTTGATGAATAGGCGAATGAGGACAGAAGGAAGCAAGAGCGTGGCAGAGCCACGCCGTCAGACGACACAGAAAAGGCGGCCTGAGAGCCGCCTTTTCGGTCGCTGGCCGATCTTGCCGGAGTCGGTGGATAATGCTGCGCACTATCCACTCGCCCGGCTGCGATTACCGCGGCGCCATCCGGATGGCCCCATCCAGCCGCACATCCTCGCCGTTGAAGTAGCTGTTGCGGCACATCTCGACGGCCAGCGACGCATATTCCTCCGGGTTGCCCAGCCGCTTCGGGAACGGCACCTGGGCGCCCAGCGCGTCCTTCACCGGCTGCGGTGCGCCCTGCAGCAGCGGCGTGTTGAAGATGCCGGGCAGGATGGTGTTGACGCGGATGCCTTCGCTGGAAAGATCGCGCGCGATCGGCAGGGTCATCCCCACCACGCCGCCCTTCGATGCCGAATAGGCCGCCTGGCCGATCTGGCCGTCTTCGGCCGCCACGCTGGCGGTGTTGACGATGGCGCCACGCTCACCGTCTTCCATCGGCGGCAGGGTCAGCATGCCGGCGGCCGACTTGGCAATGCAGCGGAAGGTGCCCACCAGATTGATCTGGATAATGCGATCAAAGGCATCCAGCGGGAAATGCTTGATGCTGCCATCTTCCTTGGAACGGCTGGCCGTCTTGATCGCGTTGCCGGTGCCGGCGCAGTTGATCAGGATGCGTTCCTGGCCGATGGCGGCGCGCGCCTTGGCAAAGCCGGCATCCACCGAGGCTTCATCGGTCACGTTCACATTGCAGAACACGCCGCCGATTTCGGCCGCCATGGCCTCACCCTTCTCGGCGTTCATGTCGAAGATGGCGACCTTGACGCCGTGGCTGGCGAGCAGGCGCGCGGTGGCGGCCCCCAGACCGGACGCGCCGCCGGTGACGACGGCCGAACAACCTTCAAGCTTCATGGACAGTCTCCCCTTGAGCGATGATCGCCGCTTATGGGCAGCGCCATCGGCGGCCGCAACCTTTCCAAAGCGTCAGTCCTTTCGCCTGAGCTGCGCCTCGCGCACCGCCAGATAGATGGTGGACCCCAGGATCAGCGCGCCGCCGGCCAGCGTCATCGCGTCATACGTCTCTTCGAACAGGCCGATGCCGGCGGCCGTCACCAGGCCGAAGCGCACGAAATCCAGCGGCAGCACGGCCGAGGCTTCGGACAGCGAGAAGGCCCGCGTGAGGGTGAGCTGGCCGATGGCCGCGGCAGCGCCGATGGCGGCCAGCAGCGGCCACACGGCCACTGGCGGCATGGTCCACACGAACAGCGCCACGAACAGGCTGGGAATGGTGGTCAGGATGAAGGTCCAGGCCGCCACGGCGCGGGCATCGTCCACCCCCACCAGGCTGCGCATGGCAACGATGGAATAGCCGGTGGTGATGGCCGCAATGATGGCGGCCACGATACCCGGCGTCAGCGGCACGGCGCCCGGCCGCAAAACCAGCAGCATGCCAAGAAACCCCACGCCCAGCGCCGCGATGCGCCGGGCCCGGATGCGTTCGCCCAGCATCACGACGGCGCCCAGCGTGCCGAACAGCGGCGCCGTGTAGTTGATGGCCAGCACATCGGCCAGTGGCGCGTTGGCCACCGCATAGAAGGTGCCCATGGTGGCGACGAATCCCGACGTGGCGCGCCCCAGGTGCAGGCGCATCCTGTCCCGGCGCATCAGGCCGGGATGGCCCAGCATCATCGGCAACAGGAAGATCAGCCCGAGGAAATTGCGGAAGAAGACGATCTCGAAACTGTGCAGGTGGCGGGCCGCATAACGGATCATCACCCACATCGAGGCAAAGGCGACGCAGGAGACGATGAACCAGAAGGGACCAGAGCGGGCGAGACGCTGCACGCCCGCCGGGTTACGCCTTTGGAGGGCGGCTGGAAAGCCTCAGCCGCGAGGGCTCAACCGTCGAGCAGGCGGGCCAGCGTGGCGACATCGCTGTCGATCTCGCGGTCTTCGGCGCGCAACTGCTCCACCTTCTTCACGGCGTGCATCACCGTGGTGTGATCGCGCTTGCCGAAGCGACGGCCGATTTCCGGCAGGGAACGCGGCGTCATCTTCTTGGCCAGATACATGGCAATCTGGCGCGGGCGGGCGACTTCGCGGGCGCGGCGCTCCGACAGGAGATCGGCAACCTTGAGGCCGTAATAATCGGCAACCTTGCGCTGGATCTCGTCGATGGTCAGCTTCTTTTCCTGCGCCCGCAGGATGTCGGCCAGCGTCTCGCGAGTGAATTCCAGCGTGATCGGCTTGTTCACCAGCAGCGCAAAGGCGGTGACGCGATTGAGGGCGCCTTCCAGTTCGCGCACGTTGGTGGTGATCTTGCGGGCCAGGAACTCGATCACGTCATCAGGCACGGCCACACGCCGGGCGAGGCCGGCCACCTTGGCGTGCAGGATGTTGTAGCGCAGTTCGTAATCGGCCGGGTTGATATCGGCGACGAGGCCCCAGGCCATGCGCGACAGGATGCGATCCTGAATGCCTTCCAGATTCTGGGGTGAACGATCGGCGGTGATCACCAGTCGTTTGCCGGCGCCGATGATCTCGTTCATCGTGTGGAAGAATTCTTCCTGCGTCGAATCCTTGCCGGCGATGAACTGGACATCGTCGATCATCAGCAGATCAACGGACCGCAGGCGCTGCTTGAAGCTGATCGTATCCTTGGCGCGCAGGGCGGCGAGGAATTCCACCATGAATTTCTCGGCCGATAGATAGGCAACGCGCGATTCGGGGTGGCGGGCCAGATAGGCATTGCCGATGGCGTGCATCAGGTGCGTCTTGCCCAGCCCGGTGGTGCCATGGAGGAACAGCGGGTTGAAGCCCGGCGCGCCGGGCTCGGCCATGGCCAGCGCCGCGTTGTAGGCAAGCTCGTTGGACTTGCCGACAATGAAGTTTTCAAAGCTGTAGCGGGCATCGACCGGCAGCGGCTGGCTGGCGGCGGCCGGCTGTGCCGCCTTGCCCACCGGCGGCGACGGCGGCGCAGCGCCGGCCTGGACCAGCACGCGGCGCACACCGGGACGATGCTGCAGCCAATGCCGCCGCAGCACGTCGGCATAATGGCTGTTCACCCAATCGGCGATGAAGGCGGAAGGCGCCAGCAGGCGCACTGTCTCGCCATCGCAGCCGGCCAAGGCCAGTGGCGCCAGCCAGGATTCGAAGCTGCGGTCGCCGGCATCCTGCTTCAACGCCGGACGCACCCGATTCCAGATGGCCTGATCGGCGTCCGACACGTCCTGCAGGGCTGGTTGATGTTGCGTTGGGATGACAGATGCAAAAGCCGTCGACACGCACTCCGCCCTTCCGCCGCCCCCGGCACAGACACGGCCAGCGTGCGAATGCACGGTGGCCAGACCCCGAAAATCGATGCAAACCAGCCCCGTCAAAAACGGGCGCAGTCGTCTTGTCCGCGCCTCCCACCGGGCCCGGCCTGCATCGCGTGATATCGATTGGGCCCGTTGGCGTTCATCACGCCGGTCGACCCAAACCGGAGGCCAGATAAGCAATGCAGGTGTGCACGGGCAAGCGCGCAAATTGGGTCCACGGCCAAATAAAAAGGTTGACACGTCTGTGGCGGCGCCACCGTGGGCCGGCAAGCAAGCCGCTGGAATATCAATACGAATCGGAAATCACCGGCCGATTCCCATCGGCAGGAACGCCGTGCAAGTCCTTGGATTTTTGTGTCAAAGCGATGACGCTTTGATGAACGCGGTTCCGGCGACGGGCCGGCAGCAAAAGGGCAGCAATGCTGACAGCAATTATACGTAGCTGCCGAGCGTTCTGCATCTGATCCGGCAGGCGCCGCCCGAATCGCGAATCGCCGCCTTTCAGATCACCGAATCGGTTGTGATGATGCCCCCCAACAGCAAAGGGGCGCGCCCTGGCGGGCGCGCCCCTTTGCTGTGTCCACGTGACAGCGGATCAGGCGGTGGCCAGCGCCTTCAGGCGGCTGGTGAGACGGCTGATCTTGCGCGCCACGGTGTTCTTGTGGAGCACGCCCTTCGACACGCCGCGCATCATTTCCGGCTGGGCAGCCTTCAGTGCTGCAGCGGCAGCGGCAGCGTCGCCGGCGGCCAGGCTGGATTCGACCTTCTTGACGAAGGTGCGGATGCGGCTGACGCGCGCCTTGTTGACGGCGGCGCGGCGTTCGTTGCGGCGGATGCGCTTTTCAGCCTGGGGCGTGTTGGCCATTTTTGTCCTGCAAGTCTGGTCAATATGGATAGAGCGCCAGCCCTTGCGGGTCGCGCCGGAAGGTGAGCGCCATAAGCGAGGGGACGGGTGCGGTCAAGCCTTTGCGCGCGCCCTGGGCGCCCGCTGGCAGGCCGGGCAGAAGAAGCTGGACCGGCCGGACTGCACGATCCGCGCCACGGGCGTCGCGCAAACGGCGCAGGCTTCCCCCTCGCGGCCATAGACGGCGAAGTCCTTCTGGAAATAGCCCAGCGTGCCATCGGGCGCAGCATGATCCCGCAAGGTGGAGCCGCCGGCCGCAATCGCTTCCTGCAGCACGGCCGGAATGGCCGGCGCCAGCCGCGCCAGCTGCGCCGCGGTCACCCGCTGGCCCGGCGTTTCGGGATGGATGCCGGCGCGGAACAGCGCCTCGCACACATAGATGTTGCCCAGCCCGGCAATCAGCCGCTGATCGAGCAGGATGGCCTTGGCCGGGGCAAGGCGATCGGCAAAGATTCGCGCCAGCAGCGGCAGGCCATAATCAGGCCCCAGCGGTTCCGGGCCGATGCCGGCGATCAGCGGGTGGCCGCTCACATCGCTGGTGGGCACCAGATCGAGGCTGCCGAAGCGGCGGGCATCGTTGAACGCGACGATGCGGCCATTGCCGGTTTCGAACACGACATGATCATGTTTCAAGAGGTCATCCGGATCGACCCGCATCCGCCCCGACATGCCGAGATGGATGATCAGCGTGTCGCCGCGGTCGGTCTCCACCAGGCCATATTTGGCCCGCCGGCCCAGCTGCACCACCGTCGCGCCGGTCAGCCGCTGTCCCAGCGCTTCGGGCAGCGGCCGGCGCAGATCGGGCCGGTTGGCCACAACGCGCGTGAAACGCTGGCCTTCCCACACCGGGGCCAGGCCACGCATCACGGTTTCAACCTCGGGCAATTCAGGCATGGCCGCGACATAGGCGGCGTTTGCATGGCCGCCAAGCCTCGGCTAAGCCGCAGCGGCGAAAAGGACAGGCACGTGAGCGACACCGTCAGCTTTGGTTACGAAGAGGTGGCCCCAGAGGAGAAGACCCGCCGGGTGGGCGAGGTGTTCCGCTCCGTGGCTAAGCGCTACGACATCATGAACGATCTGATGTCGGCCGGCATGCACCGGGTGTGGAAGGATGATTTCGTCCGGCTCGTGAAGCCGCGCAGCGGTGAGGACATCCTCGACATGGCCGGCGGCACCGGAGACATTGCTTTCCGGCTGGCCGCATCGGGCGCCAACGTGACCGTGGCCGACATCAACCCGGCGATGCTGGAAGTGGGCATGGAACGCGCCGCCGAGCGGGGGCTGACCAGCCTGATCTGGCGCGAGGAAAATGCCGAAACCCTGTCGTTCCCCGATCGCTGTTTCGACGCCTACACGATCGCCTTCGGCATCCGGAACGTCACCGACATCCCGGCCGCCCTGCGCGAAGCGCACCGCGTGCTGCGCTTTGGCGGGCGCTTCTTCTGTCTGGAATTTTCCACCACCACCTGGCCCGGTTTCGCCGAAGCCTATGATGTCTATTCGGAAAAACTGGTGCCGAAGATCGGCGAACTGGTGGCCAAGGATGCCGACAGCTATCGCTATCTGATCGAATCCATCCGCCGTTTTCCCAAGATGCCGGACTTCGCGCGGATGATCGAGCAGGCCGGCTTCACCCAGGTGCGCTATCGCCCGATCCTGGGCGGCGCCGTGGCCATCCATTCGGGCTGGAAAGCCTGACTTGATCGCACTGGTGCATCTGGGACGGCTCCTCGTCTGGGGCCGGCGCATGGCGCGCCATGGCGCCCTGCGCCCGTTTGAAAGCGACAAGCTGCCTTTTGCCATCCGCTTCGTCGCCAAACTGGCCCGTTTCGGCACCGGCGCACCCAGAACGCCGGACTTTGCCGCCGGTCTCGCCGCCGTTGGCCCTGCCGCCATCAAGCTGGGCCAGGCGCTGGCCACCCGCCCCGATCTGATCGGCGTGGAGGCCGCCAGCGATCTGGCCCGCCTGCAGGATGCCCTGCCGCCGGTGCCGTTCAGCGCCATCGAGGCGCAACTGAGTGCCGCCTGCGGTGGTGACTGGAAAACCCAGTTCCAGTCCATCGAGCCGGAAGCCGTGGGTGCCGCCTCCATCGCGCAGGTGCATCGCGGCGTCACCAGCGATGGCCGCAACGTTGCCATCAAGCTGCTGCGGCCGGGCATCGAGGCCGATGTCGCATCGGCACTGGCCACCTATGAATGGGGCGCCGGCCATCTGGAAACGCTGGGCGGTGAATTCGCCCGCCTGCGCCCGCGCGCCGTGATCGCCACCTTCAAGAGCTGGATCGAGGCCGAGCTTGACCTGCGCCGCGAGGCCGCCAACGCCTCGGAACTGGGCGAAATCCTTGCCGGCGAACCCGATTTCGTGGTGCCCGGGGTCGATTGGCAGCGCTCCACCCGCCGCTGCCTTGTGATCGACTGGATCGACGGGGTGAAGCTCTCCAACACGGCCGCCATTGCCGCGCTGGACATGGATCGCCCGCACCTGGCGCGCGTGCTGGTCAACGGCTTCCTGGCCCAGGCCATCGCCAAGGGCTTCTTCCATGCCGACATGCACCAGGGCAATCTGTTCCTGATCCCGGCTGGAAACGGGTGTGATCACGCCCGGATCGGTGTCATCGATTTCGGCATCATGGGCCGAATCAACCGCCGCGCCCGCCTCTATCTGGCCGAGATCCTGCACGGGCTGGTGACCGGCAATTATGCCCGCGTTGCCGAGATCCATTTCGAGGCTGGCTATGTGCCCCCGCACCACAACCCCGCCGCCTTCGCGACCGCCCTGCGCGCCGTGGGCGAACCCATCCGCGGCCGCCAGGCAAAGGACATCGCGATCACCGATCTGCTGGAAGGCCTGTTTTCCATCACCCGCAGCTTCGACATGCCGGTGCAGCCGCACCTGCTGCTGCTGCAGAAGACGATGGTGATGGTGGAAGGCGTCGCGCTCACCATCGATCCCGATGTGAACATGTGGGAAGTGGCCGAGCCCTATGTGCGCGACTGGGTGCGCGACGAGATGGGCCCCGAAGCCCTGCTGGCCGATGCGCTGGTGATGAACGCCCGCGCCCTGCGCCAGCTGCCGCGCATCTTCCGGCAGTGGGTGGCACAAAACCCCATGCCCGGTGCCGCCCCGCCGCAGGCACCGCTGCCGCCGCTGCCCGAACGCGCCGCCATGGGCTGGCCCACGCCGTGGCTGCTGCTGGCCGCCGGTCTGGGAGCAGCGGCGGTGCATCTGCTGGGTTGAGCGCCGACACCGATGCTTGCGCGCCTGCGCCCATCGGCGTATGGCCGCGCCCATGAAAGTCACCGTCACCGTCACCCTGAAGAATGGCGTGCTCGACCCGCAGGGCCGGGCCATCGAATCGGCCCTGAAGGGTCTTGGCTTCGGCGGGGTGGAAGGCGCCCGCGTCGGCAAGCTGATCGAGCTTGAGGTGGCCGACGGCACCAGCCGCGAGACCATCGAGGCCATGGCGAAACAGCTGCTCGCCAACACGGTGATCGAGAATTTCCGGATCGAGATGCCGTGAAGGCCGCCGTCATCGTCTTCCCCGGTTCCAACTGCGACCGCGATCTGGCCGATGCCATCACCAAGGTGACCGGCCGCGCGCCCGCCATGATCTGGCACCGGGAGACGGAACTGCCGGACGGCCTTGATTTCATTGGCGTGCCCGGCGGTTTTTCCTATGGCGATTATCTGCGTTCCGGCGCCATGGCCGCGCGCTCGCCGGTGATGCAGGCGGTCATCAAGGCTGCCAGCGAAGGCCGCGCCGTGCTCGGCATCTGCAACGGTTTCCAGGTGCTCACCGAAGCCGGCCTGCTGCCGGGCGCCCTGATGCGCAACGCCGGCCTCAACTTCGTCTGCAGGGACGTGAAGCTCACCGTCGCCAACAGCCAGTCCATCTTCACCAGCCTCTATGCCGCCGGGGAAGAGGTGACGATCCCGGTCGCCCACCACGACGGCAATTACACGGCTGATGCGGACACGCTGAACCGGCTGGAAGGCGAGGGCCGCATCGCCTTCCGTTACGCCGAACCGGTCAACGGCTCCGCGCGGGACATCGCCGGCATCCTGAGTGACGCCGGCAACGTGCTCGGCATGATGCCCCACCCGGAACGGCTGATCGAACCCGAACAGGGCGGCACCGATGGCCGCCGGATGTTCGAAGCCGCAATGATGGCGCTGGCGTAAACCAGGCGAAGAAGAGTGCCTCCGGGGGGGGGGCAGGGACTCGTCCTGCGCATCCGTTTGTTATCAGGCCGCCCATTCTCCAAATTCCATGGTCGCGATTGGCACTCCGAGTCCGACCGGCCCGTTCAACGCTTCGTGGCGAACCAGATGACGTGCGCCGGGCCCTTGCCATTCTCGCGCGCCCTTGTCTTCACCGTCTCCACCGCAAAGCCCGCGCGCTCCAGCGCCTTCGCGAACGCGGGGTCTGGCGCCGCCGACCAGATGGCGAGCACGCCGCCAGGGCGCAGTGCCTGTTTCGCCGCAGCCA
>Ga0209278_1001219_pt1 | contig 16074 bp, 10 predicted proteins | sample JI81BgreenDNA_FD_187504 | JGI IMG/M metagenome (GOLD analysis project Ga0209278, IMG submission 187504) | Wastewater effluent complex algal communities from Wisconsin, to seasonally profile nutrient transformation and Carbon sequestration -... | ecosystem: Engineered > WWTP > Effluent > Algae... | reverse complement strand
GCCCTCGAGGCTCGGCTCAAAGAGCTGGTGAAGAAATAAGTGCTGCCTTGCAGCAGCAAGAAGCCATGCGTCGACAAGACGGATGGCTTTTTTGTTTTTACAGCATTGACTTTTGGTTTATGGCGGTTTTGTTCATTTTTTACCGACTTTTGCAGCGCTGACAGAATGACATGAAAAAAGCCGATGGCAACAATCTTGCGTCCTGGTGGAGCAAAACGAAAAAACGCATGAGCAAAGAGAAAAAAGCCCCCGACACCGAAAATCCTGAAATGACTGCCGAATCGGCCGAAGTTGCCGACACAACGACAGCCACCGATGGCGCAACAACGGCGGCCGAGGGTGAGGATGTGGCGGCTGGTTTGCGTGCCCAAATCGACGAGCTGAACCAAAAATATTTGTATTTGATGTCGGAATTCGAGAACTACAAACGCCGCACCTCCAAGGAGCGTTTGGAGTTGTTTAAAACCGCATCGAAAGATTTGGTGGTGGAGCTTTTACCGGTACTCGACGATTTTGAGCGAGGCTTACAGGTCATGGAAACCGCCACCGATGTAGGTTCGGTGAAACAAGGCGTTGACTTGGTGTACACCAAATTCCGTCAGGTACTTCAAGGCAAAGGGCTCAGCCCGATTGAAGCCAGTGGTACAATGTTCGACCCTGAACTGCATGAAGCCATCTCGCAGGCTCCGGCAGGCGAAGAGCAGGTGAATAAGGTAATACAGGAAGTAGAAAAAGGCTACCGTCTCGGCGACACCGTTGTACGTTACGCCAAAGTGATCGTAGGAGTATAAAATGGCCAAACGCGATTATTACGAAGTGCTTGGGGTAGACCGCAACGCTACCGACGACGAGCTGAAGAAGGCCTACCGCAAGGCAGCCATCAAGTACCATCCCGACAAAAACCCCGGCGATCATACCGCCGAGGAGAAGTTCAAAGAAGCCGCAGAAGCCTACGAAGTGCTTAGCGACCGTGAAAAACGCGGACGCTACGACCGTTTTGGTCACCAAGGTGTTGGCGGAGGCGGTTTTGGGGGCGGTGGCCACAGCATGGAAGATATTTTTAGCCAGTTCGGCGATATTTTCGGGGAGGGCAGTCCGTTCGACAGCTTTTTCGGTGGCGGACGTGGCGGCGGCGATGGCCGTGCACGTGCTCCACGTGGCACCAATTTGCGTATACGCGTAAAACTTACGCTCGAAGAGATTGCCAACGGCGTAGAGAAAAAAATCAAGGTGACGAAGGCTGTTCCCGCCGATGGGGTGACCTTTAAAACTTGTAGCAGCTGTAATGGCATGGGTCAAGTGCACCGCGTTACCAATACCATATTGGGGCAGATGCGCACCACACAAACCTGTCCCACTTGCGAAGGCACAGGTCAGATCATTGACAAGCGCCCCGCCGGTGTCGACGCCGATGGGCTGGCACGCAAAGAAGAAGTAATCACCATTCAGATACCAGCAGGTGTTGCCGAGGGGATGCAGCTTACCGTGAGTGGCAAGGGCAACTCGGGCCGCAACGGAGGCCCCGCCGGCGACCTCATCGTATTGGTGGAGGAGGAGGAACACGAGTTCTTCAAACGCGACGGCAACAACATCCTGTTCGATTTAGACATCAACTTTTCGGATGCCGCTTTGGGAGCCCAGGTAGACGTGCCTACGTTGGATGGCAAGGCACGCATCAAGCTTGAGCCAGGCACCCAGCCCGGTAAGCTGTTGCGGTTAAAAGGCAAAGGCTTGCCCAGCGTGAATAGTTACGGCCGTGGCGATTTGATTATTTATGTGAATGTGTATGTACCGCATCGTTTGAGCCGCGAAGAGCGTGAAACCCTTGAGCGTTTGCGTGAAGCACCCAATTTCCAGCCCGGTGCCGACGACGCTAAAAAATCGTCATTTTTCGATCGCATGAAAGATTTTTTTCAAGGCGAATAAATTGAAATAAAACGGCTTTTATAACAAACCCTGCTGCAAAGCGGGGTTTTTATTTTTGTTGTGTTTTAAGCATTTCAGAATAGTGGATAAAAAATGTTTTGGTAATGTAAAAAACATGATTTTTTTTTGTCATGTACTTAAACAACCAGTGTACTATGCAAAAAAATCTATTTTTTATGTTGCTGATGAGTGTACTTTTCAGCGCATGCTCGAAAGAAGAAGTGCAAACCTTGGATCAGAGCGCAGTGAAAACAGAGCGTAAGGCCGATCCGATGTACGCAGCTAAGTTGTTAGCTTTTATGCAGGCCAAGAAGGCTTCGGGCGATGCCAACATGCGTTTCGGAGAGTTCCCGAACATTCCAATCGAATACGCTAAAAACATTTTCGATGACGTATTGGCCGTGTATGTTCCACTGAAAGAAGGGCAAACTGGAGGTGAGTTGAACGAACACACCATTACGGTTTACCCAGCATTAGAAGTATTTGAAGATGAAGAATTGGGAGAGTGTATTACAGGCACTTCTGCAGCTCATTTTTTAACGGGTACAATTGACGAGTTAATTGGCTACGTGCAAAACTTAGATTTGCCGGGTTATAAATACATTTCCTACATTTATACAACTGTGTATACCCAAGACGATCAACAGATGGTGATGAATGTACATTTTGGATTGGTGAACAGAGTTTCAACTGGAAGTGGTTTTGTAACTTGCGATCCAACCAATGGGATGTACGATCCGATTGGATTTGCGGCTTTTTACCAAATGAATACCATTTTGAATTCTGAAAATTGCAATCCCAATTTACGTTTACGAATTCGTACCGGTTCACCGTATACCCCACCTCACCCTTCCAATTATGGAGCTACTTTAATACCAGGATATACTTGGGTTTTAGCTTACAGCGGTACTGTTTCTGGGGTAAATGTAAACTATGATGATTATCAAACTTTGTATACAGTGGCCAATCCACGTGTATTGTGGAGTGAAACTGTACCATTAACGAGCAACTTTACCCAAATAAATGCTGGCGTTTTGAAAGACCATATTAGTGCTACAGCCTACAATGCACAAGAACCCTTGTTTTTCTCCAATTATTTAATCGATTACGGTGATGTTGTGGGGTATACCAATCCTGACTTTGACATTGCATACCTTAGTGGACAGAATAACGATCCTCTTAAACTAGGTAGCCATAAAGTGATTTACCGTTACCAAAAATTGAGGTGGGTGGCAGTACCCCACCCTGATCAGTGGAGCGTTTCTATAAATGCCGGGGTAACTCCCGACTTGAATTAATACATGTTACGTATCGGCCAATTACTGTTTTCTCTTATTGTATTGCTTGTGCCATCGGTTTCGGTGGCACAAGTTTTACTTGATTCATTATTCACCGTTCAAAACACTCGTTTTCTTTCTCTTGATAGCATTAGTAATTACATAGAAGTTTTTTCTTACGACCGGAACATCAGTGGAGCAAATGGCCCACATAGAACTTATGTTTTAGATAGCAATGGAGTTTTAATAAGTGCATCTACTTTCGAAAATGGAAATCTGAGTCCTCGTTATGATCGGAAGAAATTTGGTTCAACCTATTTTACCTTGATATTTAATCGGACGTCTCAAGAAATTAAATATTACAAAGCGAATAACGATTCCAGCTTAGGTACATTAACCAGTCAGGTTTCTTTTAACGAGCCCATTGATTTGTTTGGATTACGGGTGGTGGATGATACCGAATGGGTATTGTTTGGGCTAATTGATTCGAATTATTTACAATTGGGCAAACGCACCTACCCATTTATGTTGGTATTTAATCCAGTTTTGGGGAATTATCGCATTATTTGGCAATTTGAAAGAGATGGTATTCCGATACCGGGAGCAAGAATGTACAACCTAATTAAGTTGAGCGATAACAAACGACTACTTGCTTGCACAGGTTGTAAACGATTTTGGGACGGGGCGATGTGGCGCACATCGGGTGATGCTGATTTGGCAGTACTAGATGCCAATTATAATTTTGTGGTAGATACCGTACCTTTGTTTTCAAGTTTTGTTGGGTATCCATTTGATATCACCAACCATTCTGGTAAAGTGGGCCCGGGACGAATTACAGGCTTATTGGAGCTAGGTTCGGGTAATATTGTTTTTTTGGGCACCGTAACAGATACAGGACAAGTTATCATAAACGAAGAAGACATGATGCTGGCCAAATGGAGCCCTGATTTTGTGAAGCTGAATCAAATACGATTTGGTAATCCTGATTTTAAAGATTTTCATTTCCAAATACCCAGTTTGGTGCAAGGTTGGGATGGATTTATTTATTCTGTTTCATTCTATCAGAATTTATTTGTGACCCCACAAGAGGTGTTAGTTGCCAAATTCGATACCAGCATGAATTTATTGGGAACGTACTCGATGACTGTACCTGATAAAGAGGTTTGGTGTATGGATATTTTACCTACCCGCCACGGTGTTTATTTTATCATCAACTATGTTGATCCCAGTACTGGAAGAACGGCTTACTCTTCGCTCTACCGCATCCGCAACAGCGGTGTGGGTGTAGGTGTTAAGCGTGGCGAGCAGTTGGTGGCAGCGCGGGTGTACCCTAATCCGGTGCAGGAGCTGCTGTATTGGGAGGCTGAGCAGGAAACCCAACGATTTGTGTGGTACGATATGCAGGGCCGGAAGCTGCGGGAAGAGCAATTTACGGCTGCACAACGGCAGGAATTGAATACGGAAACTTTAGCGCCCGGCATTTATTTACTGCAAGCCTTCACGCCCGATGGCCGCAATTTCGCTCCGCAGCGGGTGGTGGTGCGTTAGATTTATTTGCATTGTGTTTGGTAGCGTGGTTTTGTGTTGTATTTTCGATGTTACGTGACGTGAAAGGCCTATGTTTATTCACTAACGCATACATGATTTAAAATGTAACACCATGCTTTACGCTGTGCATTTACGTTACCAAAAATTAAAGTGGGTGGCAGTACCCAATCCCGATCAATGGAGTGTGTCTATTAACGCTGGGGTGACTCCCGACTTGAACTAAAGCATGAAGCAATTTACTGGAATATTCTTTTTTTTATTCGTAGGGCTTGTGCCATCGGTTTCGGTGGCACAAGTTTTACTTGATTCGTTGTTTACTGTTCAAAATACACGGTTTAGTTCGCTCGACAGCAATGATGATTTCATAGAAGTGTTTTCTTATGACCAAGATGCTAGTGGAGTTAATGGGCGGCACAAATCATATTTGGTCGACAGTAACGGACTTCTGATAAGGTCATCCACTTTTGAAAATGGAAATGTCAGTCGCTTACTAATTCGAGAAAAATTTGATTCATTATATTATATCATATTTTTCGAGAATTTGGCAAGGAGAATCAGTTTTTACAAATCATTTAACGATTCCAGTTTAGGCACCTTAACCAGTCAAGTCTCTTTCAACGAGCCCATTGATTTGTTTGGTTTACGGGTGGTGGATGATACCGAATGGGTATTGTTTGGATTGATTGATTCGAATTATTTACAATTGGGCAAACGAACCTACCCATTTATGCTGGTATTTAATCCTGTTTTGGGAAATTCCCGTATTATTTGGCAATTCGAACGAGACGGTATACCAATACCAGGAGCAAGAATGTACAACCTCATTAAGTTGAGCGAAAACAAACGATTACTTGCTTGCACCGGCTGCAAACGTTTTTGGGACGGGGCGATGTGGCGCACTTCGGGGGATGCAGATTTGGCCATGCTGGATGCGAATTATAATTTTCTGCTCGATACTGTTCCTTTATTTTCAAGTTTTGTAGGTTATCCCTTTGATGTAACCAATCACTCTGGAAAATTGGGTCCTAGGCGAATTACGGGGTTATTGGAGCTGAGTTCGGGTAATGTAGTTTTTTTGGGTACAGTAACAGATACAGGACAAGTTATCATAAACAAAGAAGACATGATGCTGGCCAAATGGAAGCCTAATTTTGTCAAGCTGAATCAAACGAGATTTGGTAATCCCGATTTTAAAGATTTTCATTTCCAACTACCCAGCTTGGTGCAAGGTTGGGATGGTTTTATTTATTCTTTTTCCTTTTTTCAGAATTTATTCGTTACTCCACAAGAAGTATTGGTCGCGAAGTTCGATACCAGCATGAATTTGGTAGGAACCGTTTCGATGGCTGTACCCGTTTATGATGTTTGGTGTTTGGATGTTTTACCCACGCGTCACGGAATTTACTTTATCATCAATTATGTTAATCCAAGTACTGGATTGACTTACTATTCAACCCTGCGCCGCATCCGCAACAGCGGAGTGGGCGTGGGCGTATCTCGGCCTGAGTTGCCGGTAGCGCAGCGGGTGTATCCCAACCCGGTACAGGAGCTTTTGTATTGGGAGGCCGAGCAAGAAAGTCAACGGTTTGTGTGGTACGATATGCAAGGCCGAAAGGTGCGAGAAGAGCAGTTGCATGCGGCACAACGGCAAGAAATACCTACCGATAACCTAGCCCCCGGCATCTACCTGCTGCAAGCATTCACGCCCGATGGCCGCAATTTCGCCCCGCAGCGGGTGGTGGTGCGGTAGATTTATTTGTATTGTGTTTGGTGTGGTGGTTTTGTGTTGTATTTTCGGTGTTACGTGATGTGAAAGGCCTGTGCTTATTCACTAACGCATACATGATTTAAAATGTAACACCATGCTTTACGCTGTGCATTTTCGTTACCAAAAATTAAAGTGGGTGGCAGTACCCAATCCCGATCAATGGAGTGTGTCTATTAACGCTGGGTTGACTCCCGACTTGAATTAAAGCATGAAATTTAGCATTGTAAAATTCATTTTTTTAATTGTAGGGCTTGTGCCATCGGTTTCGGTGGCACAAGTTTTACTTGATTCGTTGTTTACAGTTCAAAATACAAGGTTTAGTTCGCTTGACAGCAGTGGTGATTTAATTGAAATTTTTTCAATCGATCAAAATGCGAACGGAATGAATGGAGTTCACAAAACGTTTGTTGTCGATAGTAACGGACTTTTAGCTAAGTCATCTACTTTCGAAAATGGTATTCTCGGTCCTCTGTATTATCGAGAAAAATTTAATTCAAGCTACTTCACCTTATTTTTTGATAAGTCAGCTTGGAGAATCAGTTACTTTAGATCTGACAATGATTCAACCTTAGGCACTCTAATCAGGCAACACTCGTTTACTGAGCCTATCGATTTGTTTGGATTACGGGTGGTGGATAATACCGAATGGGTATTTTTTGGGCGAATTGATTCGAATTATTTACAATTGGGTAAACGAACCTACCCATTTATGCTGGTATTTAATCCTGTTTTGGGAAATTCCCGTATTATTTGGCAATTCGAACGAGACGGTATACCAATACCTGGAGCAAAAATGTACAACATGATTAAATTAAGTGGTAACAAACGATTACTTGCCTGTACAGATTGCAAACGATTTTGGGACGGGGTGATGTGGCGTACTTCTGGGGATGCCGATTTGGCCATACTGGATGCGAATTATAATTTTTTGATGGATACCGTACCTTTGTATTCAAGTTATACAGGATATCCATTTATTAGGTCAAACCACTCTGGAAAAATTGGCCCTATTCGTATTACAGGTTTATTGGAGCTAAGTTCTAGTAATATTGTCTTTTTAGGATCAATGGCAGACACAGCACAAGTCATCATAAACAAAGAAGACATGATGCTAGCCAAATGGAGGCCTGACTTTGTCAAGCTGAATCAAACGAGATTTGGTAACCCCAATTATCAAGATTTTCATTTTCAACTGCCTAGTTTGGCACAAGGATGGGATGGCTTTATTTATTCGGTTTCATATGTCGAAAACTTATTTATCACCCCACAAGAAATACTGGTTGCCAAGTTCGATACTACCATGAATATTTTGGGGACTATTTTGATAGCTTCGCCAAATAATGATAGTTGGGTTTTTGACATTCTACCAACCCGACACGGAGTTTACTTAATTATCAATTACGTCAATCGAGGCACAGGAATAACTGACTATTCAACGCTCTACCGCATTCGCAACAGCGGAGTAGGCGTGGGTGTATCCCGGTCTGAATTGCCGGTGGCGCAGCGGGTGTATCCCAACCCGGTGCAGGACCTTTTGTATTGGGAGGCCGAGCAAGAAAGTCAACGTTTTGTGTGGTACGATATGCAAGGCCGTAAGGTGCGAGAAGAGCAGTTGCATGCATCCCAACGGCAAGAAATACCTACCGATAACCTAGCCCCCGGCATCTACCTGCTGCAAGCATTCACGCCCGATGGCCGCAATTTCGCCCCGCAGCGGGTAGTGGTGCGGTAGATTTATTTGTATTGTGTTTGGTGTGGTGGTTTTGTGTTGTATTTTTAGAAGTAGCTGATTGTACTGTACAAAACTTCATTTTTTGACTATGACCTTTAAGGTAAAATACTACTTGTGGGTACTGGCATTGGCGTCACCGCTGCTAAGTACTGCACAGCTACAAATTGATTCATTGTATGTGTTGAATGATCATTTCCTTGCAAATCTGAACAGTGAAGGTGATACTGTTGACTGGTTTACCTACAAAAATGGCGTGAACGGGGCACAGTCTCCTTACTTTACTCATAAAATGGATAGTCTGGGCAACGTACTAAGTAGTTCCACTTTTTCTTATCCAGCTAATCGCCAAGCGAATCTGAAACGGTTGAAAATAGGCGCGACCTATCACACGATGCGCATCAATCGTGGGGCCGACACATTGGCCTTTTATCAATCGAATAACGATAGTTCACTAGGAAATTTAGTTGCTTTTGTACAAGTTCCAAGTTGGTCGTACATAAGTGCGTTTCGGCGTACCGCTCAGGACGAAGTGCTAGCAGTAGTTATGGTTGGAGATCTACTTGCTGGTTTTGGAACTGTTCAAAGACCCATGATTGTACGTTATATACCTTCTACAGCGACATTAAGTCTAGTGCCACTGTATGATAGAAACGGTATCCCAATTTATGGATGGGAGCTCGAGTTATATGGAGTAAATAGTATTTCCAATAATCGCAAAATAGTTTCATGTACAAACTGTAAACGGTACCAAATTGGAGGAAATTGGGAAACTACCCAGCATGGAGATATAGCTCTTTATGATCAAAATTTCCAGTTTATCACGGATACAGTCCCTCTTTTTAGTCCTTCTACTAATTTTCCATCAGGAACACAAGTCATACAGGGTCCGGTTCAATTAAGTGCAGTGGAAGAGCTTTCTTCTGGAAATTTGATTTTACTGGGCACCGTACGTGATGTAATGCCATCGGGTCAATTTGATTTGACCTTAGCCAAGTGGTCGCCACAGCTCCAAAAACTTCAACAAGTTCGTTTTGGGAATCCAAGTCGCCTAGAATATTTCCGCGAAGGCAATTCTCTTGTACAAGGGTACGATGGTTTTCTATACACGATCACCAATGTTTCCGATCAGCCTGCGAACATGCTCGGTGGAGGGGTGTACATCTGTAAGTTTGATACCAATTTAAACCTTATCGAGCAAACGACTATTGAGTTGAATAGCCGAATTCTCGTTCAAGATGTTACAGTGAACAGAACTGGCGTGTATTTTACAGCATCTAATTCACTTTCTTTTTCCGATGTTAAGTCCTACCTATTTCGCATCCGCAACAGCGGAGTAGGCGTGGGTGTATCACGGCCTGAGCTTCCGGTTGCGCAGCGGGTGTATCCCAACCCGGTGCAGGACCTTTTGTATTGGGAGGCAGAGCAAGAAAGTCAACGTTTTGTGTGGTATGATATGCAAGGCCGAAAGGTGCGAGAAGAGCAGTTGCATGTGGCCCAACGGCAAGAGATACCTACCGATAGGCTAGCCCCCGGCATCTATTTGCTGCAAGCATTCACACCCGATGGCCGCAATTTCGCTCCGCAGCGGGTAGTGGTGCGGTAGGGAATAGATAGAGGTTGGTGAGGGCTTTATTCCCAGTCGGTGCTGGCTGCGGCGCGTCGTAGTCGGTCGTTGATAGCCAACCCGAGACCGTGCTGAGGGGCTTCTTCGGCGAGTATCAGGTCGATATCCAGTTCTCCCAGTTCCCGTAATGCTGCAAAAAGTCGTGCAGCGGCTGTTTCGGTTCGCCCGTCGACCGCGAGTATGCGCTGATGGTGTATGGGGATGCCATCGACGGCCGTTTGCCAGCGCAATAGGCCTGTGCGGCTGGGGTTGGTAGCGGGAAGCGCTGCACCTTGAGCCAATAAACGCAGCGGTTTGCCCGGATTGTAGTGTTTGATGAGCATGCCGGGTGCTTGCGGGTTGGAGCTAGAGGTTTGGATTTGGTTTATCGGTTGTCCGGCCGCGGCTTCCAAAGCTTCGAGCGATAGTCCTCCCAAACGTAGCACTCGCAGTTGCTGTCCGCTGCAATCGAGTATGGTGCTTTCGAGGCCTACACGGCAAGGTCCTCCATCAAGTATGCAGCAAACAGCGTCGCCGAGCTGCTGCTGCACATGGGCAGCTGTGGTAGGACTGGTGAAGCCAAAAGGATTCGCACTGGGTGCCGCCAAAGGAAAATCGATTTGTTTGAGTAAGGCTAAAGTGAGTGGGTGGTCGGGTATGCGTATACCTACCGTGGGGTGCCCAGCAGTGACCAAGTCGGGTATCCGTTCATTTTTAGGGAGGATGTAAGTCACCGGTCCCGGCCCTAACGCAGTATAAATGCGTTTTACCAACTCTGGAAGCTCAGTTACATAGGGAAGTGCAGCTTCGAGTGAAGCCACATGCACAATGAGTGGATCGAAAGCTGGCCGGTTTTTAATACGGAAAATCTCGGCAACCGCAGCAACATCCAGTGCATTGGCTGCCAAGCCATAAACTGTTTCGGTAGGTATGGCTACGGTATGGCCTGCTCGTAGACAAGCAAGGGCATTTTCGAGCTGGTGAGTAGGCCACATTCGACAAATTTACGGTGCTAATCGACCAAATTTCTATGTTGAAACCCTGATTTACGTAACTTTAAGTTTGCTTTCGTTCGAAGGCGCAACTATTTGTATGCAAAAACTAATATTCACTGTGCTGTTTTTTCTGGGCGCACAGGGCGCATTTGCGCAAAATGGGGTAATTCGATGTGGAACCGTGGAGTACGAGGCCTGGCTGAGAGAGCAGGGGCTTAAGTCGGAAACCGATGCCCAATTCGAAGCTTGGCTCAGCCAGAAAATTGCTGAGGCAAGGCTAAATCAACGTACCGAAAACGAAGTGTATACCATTCCCGTGGTGTTTCATGTGCTCTTTCGTTCGGGCAACGCTTCCGAAAACATCAGTGCAGCACAAATTCAATCCCAATTGGATGTGCTCAACGAAGACTTCGGACGCTACAATCCCGATACCAACAACACCCCGCTCGCCTTTCGTCCGGTAGCAGCCAATACGGGTATACAGTTTTGTATGGCACAACGCACCCCGTCGGGCCTGCCGTCGACAGGGATTAACCGCATTGAATATCCAGCGGGCACCACATTTAGCCAAAGTTTCATCAACAATACGGTTAAACCTGCCACCATTTGGAACCCTAGCGATTACTTGAATATTTGGATAGCACCACTGAGCGGTGGCTTATTGGGTTATGCCCAGTTCCCAACGGGTTCGGGTTTGCCTGGGCTCAGCGGCGGTACCAATGCCAATACAGATGGGGTCGTGATTTTACACACCTCTGTCGGACGACCCCCTCAGAACCCTTTTTCAGGCATTTACAATGGGGGTAGGACCGCTACGCACGAAGTGGGGCACTACTTAGGCCTACGCCACATTTGGGGCGATGGAGGTTGTGGGGTCGACGACTTCTGCAACGACACCCCTGAAAGCGATGCTGCGAATTACAACTGCCCAACCACCCATGTATCGTGTAGTACGTTGGATATGGTGCAGAACTACATGGATTATACGCAGGATAACTGCATGAACATTTATACTGCCGACCAAACCACAAGGATGCGTACGGTGATGCAGAACAGTCCACGCAGGGCGAGTTTACGTACTTCATTAGGTTGTATACCACCTACCTTACGTCCTTCAGCTGGGTTTTTCAGTTCGGCCGATAGCATTTGCACCGGTGGAAGCATGAGCTTTAGTGATACCAGCTCCAATCAGCCTACGGCTTGGCGTTGGCTTTTCCCTGGAGGCACACCCGATACCGCCGTGGTGCAGTCGCCTACGGGTATCGTATATGCCAATTCGGGTAATTATAACGTAACGCTCATCGTAACCAATGCAAGTGGCAGCGACACCTTGGTGCGCACAAATGCCGTTCGCGTGGTAAGTGCCGGGCTTCCTGCACAGCTCAACAATTTAGCGCCGGTTTGTGTGGGCGATACGCTCATAGAATTGCTTGACGGGCTTCCACGCGGTGGAACCTACAGCGGCCCTGGTGTTGTTGGGGGTCGATTCTTCAATCCACAAATTGCAGGGGCAGGTCAACACTTGATTACCTATACACCTGCAGGTTGCAGCAGTAGCGATACCGCCTTCCTCACAGTGAATGCCTTGCCAACCGTGAATTTTTCTTTGCCCGACACGCTTTGTGTGAGTGCCGCAGCAGTTACGTTGTCGGCTACGCCTGCAGGTGGTAGTTTTAGCGGTTTGGGTGTGAATGGTGGTCAGTTTAATCCTGCCGGCCAGTCGGCTGGTAACGTATCGGTGATTTATACCTATACCAGTCCAGCAGGATGCACCGTTCGTGATACCGAAATGGTGGTGCTTCGTCCTCGCCCAACGGTGAATTTTAGTGGTGCCGAAAGCCGCTGTATCAACGAGGGCAACATTCAGTTAACGGCGAGCCCTGCGGGTGGCGTATTTAGCGGCCCTGGTGTCTCGGCTTCGGGAAGTATGAACCTGCAGCAGGCAGGAGTAGGGAACCACGCGGTAACCTATACCTTTACCGATGGCAACGGTTGTATCAACAGCGGGACACGCAATGTAGTAGTATCGGCCCCTCCTACCATCAATTTCGGAACCGTACCCACCTTTTGTGTCGGTGGAAATTCGGTGGTATTGAGTTTTGCAACGCCTAGCGGGGGAACCTTTAGCGGCCCGGGTATGCAATTCGGCGTATTTAATCCGAGTTTGGCGGGAGCTGGCACACATAAGTTGTATTATACCGCAGGACTAACAGGCTGCACCACGCTCGATAGCGTAACGGTTACCGTTTTACCACGCCCTGAAGCACGAATTGAACGCATAGCCGATAGTCTGCGCTCAGCTACCGTGGCCACAGCCTATCAGTGGTACAAAGACGGTATCGCCATAGCAGGTGCGACCAGCCGTGTTTATCAACCGCTCGAAAACGGCTTGTATGGACTCACCATCGATAGCAGTGGATGTAATTCTGTTTTGTCGCCTGTCGAAAATTTCTTCTTCACATCGGTTGATTTGGTACGTAACCAACAAATTGTGGTGTTCCCTAACCCGAGCGATAATGGTATATTCCGCTTGTCGCGCGGGGGCGATGCACCGCTAAACCTTGAGCTTTTGGATGCACAAGGCCGTAAACTCAAACAATTGGAATGGAACGGCACGCAATACGAGCTCGATTTACAGGAAATGGCATCTGGCATTTACCTTATTCGTTTGCACGACGGTGAAAATGTGGGGCAGGTGCGTTTGATTAAAAAATAAGTTTCCCATAGCTTGAAACTAAAAAAGCCCCTGTTTGGAAAAACAGGGGCTTTTTTGTGACTAGCATGTTGCGGCAAGAGTGCTTCCGCTGTACCTTATGGCGCACGGCTTTCGAAGGCTTTCTGACGGTAATTGATCTCCTACTTATGGCGAAGCAAGGGCACAAAAAAAGCGCCGAAGCGCTTTTCCTGAAGGTGTTGTTGTGCTTAGTTGTTGGTTTTAACCAAGCGTAAAGGATAGAAGTTGTTGCCTTGGCGCAGCTGAAGTTGATAAACCCCTACCGCTACCTTTTCCAAGTCGATGCGGTGACTCAATTGATCGGCCTGTGGATACAGCGTTTCCGACATCAATAAACGACCCTGAATATCGAATAGCTGGAGCACGATAGGCTCAACGTTTTGCATGCCGCTCAGCGCTAATTGAGCACTGCTGATCGCAGGGTTCGGGAATAAACGTAGCTGAAGGTTACCCAGGCTATTCACAGAGGTGGCAAAGGCCGTAACCTGCCGACTCAGGGTATCGCTGCTACAGCCGTTGGTAGCGATGAGGCGAACGGTATACACGTCGGAGATGGCGTAGTTGTGTGACGGGTTGCTCTGGGTAGAGCTGTTGCCATCGCCAAAATCCCAAAGAAGGCTGGTGGCATGCTGACTTAAACTGGTAAAGTTCACCTGGCTTCCTGTGGCGGTAAACTGATAATCACTCACGGGCTCGAGCTCGATATTGGCAACTTGACTAATTTGTTGTGTTCCTCCCGGGCCGGTTACAGTGAGTACAACGGTACGTTGACCAGCACTGTTGTAGGTTACTGCATGTGGACCTACACCTGTTGCAGTAGCAGGTGAGGCGCCATTGCCGAAGTTCCAGCTTTGGCTGCTGATATTGCCTGAGCTATTGCTTACGAATTGTAGGCTATTGCCCACACAACGGCTGCCGTTTACGCTAAATGCCGCAACGATGCCTGTGCTGCTACTTACACGGAAGTTGGTTAGATACAAATTGTTGCCGTAACCGTTGATGCCAACAAACTTAATCCGAATCCGACTGCCAACGTAAGGCGTCAAATCTAAACTATCGGTACGCCACTGGCTTGCTAGGCTTGGTGTAAACGCATTCGATTGAATTCCCGCCGTAGCCAATTGTGCACCTTCTTTGAAGTAGGCCGAATTTTGGAAAGTAGTGCCACAATCGTTCGAGATTTCTATTCTCAATCCATCGAATTGTGTGGCGGTGTATTGGGCGTACGACACATCGAAGGTGAGCAAAGGTGAAGAGGTACCGGCAGTAAGGTCAATTACAGGGCTAATGAGCTCGTCGATTTGTCCGGCGGCATTGTAGCTGTAAAAGTTCATCCAGCTCATGCCGGTGGTGGTACCTCCAGGACCTGAACCTGTGCGGAACTGCCAGGTAGTAGCATTATCGGGATTGCCGAGCGTCCAATTTTGTGGTAAGGCACTACCAGAAAAAGATTGTACCACGGGGGCTAACAGGCCGTTGCTTACCGCGATAAAATTAGGCCTCACCAGGGTATCGGAACCAAAAGCATTGTTCACAATGAGTTGAATGGTGTAGTTGCCTATGGCCGAGAACTGAAGCTGAGGAATGCGGCTGGTATCGCTGGTGCTGTTTACATAGCTGAAAGTTGCCGGGCTGATGCTCCATCGCCAACTGGCTGCCTGATTTTGACTTAAATCGAGCAAGGTAACGACTTGGTTCACACAGGCCGAATTGGTACTCGCCTCAAAGCCAGCAGCTGGTGCCGATTGGCAGCCAATCACGGTGTTCACAGGCTTGGCCACCGCTATATTTCTGCGACCACGTAGGTTATTGCTACCAATTGGAGCCACAGCAAAATAGTCGGTATCGCTTAAGCTGGTACCTAATACGGTATAAGAGCTTGTTGTGGTAGTCGCAATCGAGTCCATGTAACGTTGACCGAGGCGATAAACGATATAGCCGGTTGCTCCACTTATTGGGTTCCATGTTAAACCAAGCTCGGTAGGGCAGATATAGCTATAGATGAGGTTGCTCACGAGCGGAACAATACTGAAAGGTTGTTCAAGGGTTCCGGTGATGGTACCGTTGGTTACCCGAACCAAGGCTTGACCAGTGGTGACGCCCGTAGGCACTGTCCACGATACATGGCGTGTGTTGTTGGCAAGGCCTGTTGCGATATTGGTCCAGCTGCTGCCGTTGTTGGTACTGTATTGCACTGTAAATGTGCCGCCAACGCCCACTGCATCCCAGCGGATGAGTTCAGTTTCGCCGGGCACAAAACCTTCACCTCCCATAGGATAGGTTACCGTGATGGTTTCGGTATACCATTCGTACGCTACCCAATACCGTTGAGGACCCACCGGTACGGCGGTTCCAGCCACGCGCACCGTATAACTTCCAGCTGCGGGATTAGTTAAGGTGACTTGTTCAGCGTTGTTCAAGGTATCCACACTCCGAATGGCATTGGTATTCAAGGCGGTGGCATTGGGAGCAGGATTGAGTACCCAAGGTA
>Ga0209278_1001218_pt1 | contig 16080 bp, 18 predicted proteins | sample JI81BgreenDNA_FD_187504 | JGI IMG/M metagenome (GOLD analysis project Ga0209278, IMG submission 187504) | Wastewater effluent complex algal communities from Wisconsin, to seasonally profile nutrient transformation and Carbon sequestration -... | ecosystem: Engineered > WWTP > Effluent > Algae... | reverse complement strand
ACGTTGGCCAGGATCGGCAGCGTGTGGCGCCGCTCGACGATGCCGGCCACCGACTGCAGGGCGGCCAGAACCTTGTCCTGGGTCGATTTGAAAACGATCATGGGCGGGCTCTTTCGTCGTCAGGGGAAGGGGCGGCCGGCGGCGGCCAAAACGGGTCTATTTTCGCTCGTTTGCGGGGCGGTTCGCGGGGCGGTTCGCCAGCTGTTTGCGGGTCGCATCCGGGGCGGGGCCGAATCAGCCCTTGAGGGTCTGCTCCAGCACGTGCAGCTGCTGGTTCAGCTCGGTGTTCTGCTGGCGCTCGCCCGCGATCTTGCGCACCGCGTGCAGCACGGTCGTGTGGTCGCGTCCGCCAAACAGCTCGCCGATTTCCGGCAGGCTTTTCTGCGTCAGCTCCTTGGCCAAGAACATGGCGATCTGCCGCGGCCGGGCGATGCTGGCGGGCCGCTTCTTGGAATACATGTCGGCGACCTTGATCTTGTAGAAGTCGGCCACCGTTTTCTGGATGTTTTCCACGCTGATCTGCCGGTTCTGGATCGACAGCAGGTCCTTCAGCGCGTCGCGCGCGAGCTGGATCGAGATGTCTTTCTGGTTGAAGCGGCTGTAGGCCAGGATCTTGCGCAGCGCGCCTTCGAGTTCGCGCACGTTGGAGCGCACGTTCTTCGCCACGAAAAACGCCACCTCCTCCGGCATCACCGCGCTCTCCGCGGCCGCCTTGTTGATCAGGATGGCCACGCGCATTTCCAGCTCCGGCGGCTCGATCGCCACCGTCAGGCCGGAATCGAAGCGCGAGACCAGCCGCTCGTGGATGTCGGCCAGGCCCTTGGGGTAGGTGTCGCTGGTGAGCACGATGTGGCTCTTCTTGGCCAGCAGCGCTTCGAAGGCGTTGAAAAACTCTTCCTGCGTGCGCTCCTTGTTGGCGAAGAATTGCACGTCGTCGATCAGCAGCAGGTCGAGCCGGTGGTAGCGCTCCTTGAACTCGTCGAAGGTCTTGCGCTGATAAGACTTGACCACATCCGAAACAAATTGTTCGGCGTGGATGTACAAAACCTTGGCTTGCGGCCGATCGGCCAGCAGCTGGTTGCCAATGGCGTGGACGAGGTGGGTCTTGCCCAGACCGACGCCACCGTAGATGAACAGCGGGTTGTACAACTGGCCGAGGCTGCCCGCCACGTGCATGGCGGCGGCGCGCGCCATCCGGTTGGCCGAACCTTCGACCAGCGTCGCGAAGGTCAGCGCCGGGTTGAGGCGGTGGCGCGGACCGCTCGGCGCGCCCGACTCGGCCGGCGCCACGTCGGGCAATTCCGCCAACACCTGTTCCTGCACACTGCGCGGCTGCGCCACAGAGCGCACCGGGGCTTCGCGCGGAGCGAGCGCTAACTCAACGACCACCGGCGTGCCCTGCACCGCCTCCAGCGCCGCGGCGATGCGGGCCGCGTACTGCGCGCGCACCCAATCCATCTTGAACCGGTTGGCCACCTGCACCGTGACCCGCGCGCCGTCGGCCGACACCTGCGCCTGCAGCGGCCGCAGCCAGGTGTTGAACTGCTGCTCGGGGATCTCCTGGGCCAGCCGGTCAAGGCAGGCGGCCCACAGGTCGCCCGGTTCGGCAGCGGCCGGCGCGGGGGTCGAAAAACGGGGGGTGCCCTCGGTCATGTCGGCGGGAATCGGGTTGTAGTTGTGGACAAAGGGCCTTCGGCAGGGCGCGGATTCTAGCCCCGCGCCGCAGTTATCCACAAGGCGCTTGATCGTGCGACAACCCCGGGCAAACCCGCTCGCCCGCGGGCTTGACTTGCCGCCGTTCGACGGTCTGGGCGATAATTGCGGGTTTTCCTCCAATCCAACCAGCTCCGCGCCTCGGGCCGGACCGTACTGCCATGGCCATGAAACGCACCTACCAGCCCTCGAAAATCCGCCGCGCCCGCACGCACGGCTTCCTCGTGCGCATGAAGACGCGCGGTGGCCGCGCCGTCATCAACGCGCGCCGTGCCAAGGGCCGCAAGCGCCTGGCCGTCTGAGGCCGCCAGCCGCCCGTCCGCCGGTGATCGAGCGGCTGCGGTCCCGGCAACAGTTCCAGGCCGTGCTGGCCGGTGCTCCTGTGGCCAAGACGCCCCATTTCGCGCTGCACCGACTCCCCCTGGGCGCCCCTGAGGCGCCGGACGCGCTGTTTCCGCACGCCGGCCCCTGGCTGGGCGTGCTCTTGCCCAAGCGCTGGGCGCGCCGCGCGGTCACGCGCAACACCATTCGCCGCCAGATCTACGCCACCGCCGAGCCGGTGGCCGGCGCGTTGCCGGCCGCGGCCCACGTGGTGCGCCTGCGCAGCGAATTCAGCCGCCAGCGCTTCGTCAGCGCCACCTCCGAGCCGCTGAAAGCGGCGGTGCGCGCCGAGTTGCTGCAACTCTGGAGCCGTGCCTCCGTGCCACTTGCAGCCAACGCCGCCCGGGAGAGCTCCCATGCGGCTTGAGACCTGGCCGCGCCGCGCGCTGATCGGGCTGGTGCGGGCGTACCGCTTGGTGCTCAGCCCGTGGCTGGGCAGCGCCTGCCGTTTCGAGCCCAGTTGTTCCCTGTATGCCCTGCAGGCGCTGGAGCGCCACGGCGCCGCCCGCGGCGGCTGGCTCACTGCGCGGCGCCTGGTGCGCTGCCACCCCTGGTGCGATGGTGGACACGACCCCGTGCCCGATGAACCTCCGCGCCTGTTCAGCGCTCTGATCGCTTCCTCCCCCGCCAAGAAGAACCCGTCATGAATGACATCCGTCGCTCCATCCTGTGGGTGGTGTTTGGTCTCTCCATGGTCCTGATCTGGGACCGCTGGCAGATCCACAACGGCCGACAGGCCACGTTCTTCCCCACCCCCCCGGCCGCCACCGCGCCCGCCGCGGGCGGCGACGGCGCCCCGCCCGCCGCGTCCGCGTCCGCTCCCGGCAGCCTGCCGGCCGCGGCAGCCCCCGCGGGACAGGCCCCGACCGGGGGCGCGGTGGCCGCGGGCGTGCGCCACGAGGTCCGCACCGACGTCTTCCACCTCGTCTTCAACAGCGAGGGCGGCTCGCTGATCGGCGCCGACCTGATCCGCCACCAGCAGTCCACCCGCCAGAGCAAGCAGCCCGACACCGGGCCGTTCACGCTGCTCACGCAAGACGGCAAACACGTCTACGTCGCCCAGACCGGTCTGGTCGGCGGCACTTTCCCCACCCACAAAACGCCGATGACGCTGGTGGGCAACCCGACCGCGCTGGCCGACGGCCAGGATACGCTGGACGTGGTCTTCGAGTCGGCCGAAGTGGGCGGGGTGAAGCTGGTCAAGACGTACACGCTCAAGCGCGGCTCGTACGTGATCGACGTCAAGCACGAGGTCGTGAACAACGGCAGCGCGCCGGTCAGCCCGCAGCTCTACCGCCAGCTCGTGCGCGACGGCAGCAAGCTCGACAGCGAAACCCCCTTCTACTCCACCTTCACCGGCCCGGCGATCTACACCGCCGAGCAGAAGTACCAGAAGGTCGAGTTCAAGGACATCGCGTCCAACAAGGCGGAATTCGCCAAAAGCGCCAGCGACGGGTATGTGGCCATGGTGCAGCACTACTTCGCCACCGCCTGGCTTTTGGCCGACGGCGCGGCCCGCGAGAACTTCGTGCGCGCCGTGGACAGCAACCTGTTTTCCGTCGGCAGCCTGACCCGCTTGCCCGAGATCGCCCCGGGCCAGCGCGCCACCGACACCGCCCGCCTCTTCGTGGGCCCGCAGGAAGAGAAGGTGCTGGAGACCATCGCGCCGGGACTGGTGCTGGTCAAGGACTATGGCTGGCTCACCATCCTGGCCAAGCCGCTGTACTGGCTGATGGAGAAGATCAACAGCTTCGTGCACAACTGGGGTTGGTCGATCGTGCTGCTGGTGGTGCTGATCAAGGCGGCTTTCTACTGGCTCAACGCCAGCGCCTACCGCAGCATGGCCAAGATGAAGGCGATCAACCCGCGCATCATGGAAATGCGCGAGCGCCTCAAAAACAACCCGCAGCAGATGCAGATGGAGATGATGAAGATCTACAAGGAGGAGAAGGTCAACCCGCTGGGTGGCTGTTTCCCCATCCTGATCCAGATCCCGGTCTTCATCGCGCTGTACTGGGTGCTGCTGTCCAGCGTGGAGATGCGCAACGCGCCGTGGCTGGGCTGGATCAGCGACCTGTCTTCGCCCGACCCTTACTACATCCTGCCGCTGGTGATGGCCATCACCACGCTGATCCAGACCGCACTCAACCCGCTGCCGCCCGATCCGCTGCAGGCCAAGCTGATGTGGATGATGCCCATCGTGTTCTCGGTGATGTTCTTCTTCTTCCCGTCCGGCCTGGTGCTGTACTGGATCACGAACAACGTGCTGACCATCATCCAGCAGGCTCACATCAACAGCCGCATGGGCGTGCCGCTGAAGTTCAACATGCCCAAATTCAAGTGACCCCCCTGCGCCGCTGACGCGGCTTCCCCCCTGGCAGGGGGGACGACACCAGCGGCCCGGCGAAGCCGGTTCCGCGGTGTCACTGGGGCGGCGCACCTCGGTCCTGAGGGGCCCGCATGGCGGGCCCTCATCGTTTCTGGCGCCACGCCGTATCCTTTCACGCCATGCCCGCCGCTTCGCGCGACCCCATCATCGCCATCGCCACCGCGCCGGGACGCGGGGCGGTGGGGATCGTGCGGGTATCGGGTCGCGGGCTGGCACCGTTCGTGCGGGCGCTGCTGGGGCGTGATCTGCGGCCGCGCGAAGCGACCTACGGGCCGTGGCGCGACGCTGCAGGCGAGCCGATCGACCACGGCCTGTCGCTGTGGTTTCCCGCGCCGCACTCGTACACCGGCGAAGACGTGCTGGAGCTGCAGGGCCACGGCGGGCCGGTGGTGATGCAGCTGTTGCTGGCGCGCTGCCTGACGGTGGGCGCCTCGCACCTGCCCGGGCTGCGGCTGGCACGCGCCGGCGAATTCACCGAACGCGCGTTCCTCAACGACAAGCTCGATCTCGCCCAGGCCGAGGCGGTGGCCGACCTGATCGACGCAGCCACCGAGGCCGCCGCCCGCGGCGCCGCCCGCTCCCTGGGCGGCGCGTTTTCTGCCCGGGTCCACGCCTTGCGCGACGCGCTGGTGAACCTGCGCATGCTGGTGGAGGCCACGCTGGACTTCCCCGACGAGGAGATCGACTTCCTGCAGAAAGCCGACGCGGTGGGCCAGCTCACGCGCCTGCGCGCCGGCCTCGACGCGCTGCTCGCCGAAGCCCGCCAGGGCGCGCTGCTGCGCGACGGCCTGCGCGTGGTCATCGCCGGGCAGCCCAACGCCGGCAAGAGTTCGCTGCTCAATGCGTTGGCCGGCGCGGAGCTGGCCATCGTCACCCCGATCGCCGGCACCACGCGCGATGTGGTGCAGGAGACCATCCAGATCGAAGGCGTGCCGGTTCACGTGACCGACACCGCCGGCCTGCGCGACAGCCCCGAGGTCGACGAGGTCGAGCGCATCGGCATCGAGCGCGCCTGGGGCCGCATCCGCCAGGCCGACGCCGTGCTCTTCCTGCACGACCTCACCCGCGCCGACGACCCGGCTTACGTTGCCGCCGATGACACCATCGCCGCCGGCCTGCCCGAAGGCGTGCCGGTGGTGCACGTGGCCAACAAGCGCGACCAGCGCCCGGACGCTTCTCTCCCCGGTGGCTGGCTGGCGCTGTCCGCGCGCCACGGCCAGGGCCTCGACGCCCTGCGCCAGCGGCTGCTCCAGCTCGCCGGCTGGCAGCCCGCGGGTGAGGGCCTGTTCATGGCGCGCGAGCGCCACGTGCAGGCGCTGCACCGCGTCGCCAGCCATCTCGCGCAGGCCGACGACTGCCTGCGCGTGGCCGCCGAGGCCTTGGACCTGTTGGCCGAGGAGCTGCGCCTGGCGCAGCAGGCGCTGGGCGACATCACCGGCGAATTCACCGCCGACGACCTGCTCGGGGTCATCTTTTCGCGTTTTTGCATCGGCAAGTGACGCGCCGCCGCACCGCTGGGGCGGCTGTTTGCGCCGCTGGGTGTGAAAGGCGTGAGAAGGCGTTTCCGTGAACTTGCGCACGCGGGCTCGCCGCGGTTAACTTGCGGCATGAGCGTGATTCCCATCACGGCCGGCAAGGCCGACATCCAGGCACTGGCGCGGGCGATGCGGCAGAGCAACGCGCTGGACGCCGTGCCCCTGACGCTGAGCGAAGCCCAGTGGAGCGTGCTGGCCGGCTACCTCACGCCGGTGCTGCTCAAGCAGGGACAGCCCTTGATCGAGCAGGGCGTGAAGGACCGCACCGTGTTTTTTGTGGAGAGCGGATCGCTGACCGTGCACTACGAAGACAGCCACGACCGCATCCGCATCGCCGTGGTCGGCGAAGGCTCGATGCTCGGCGAGGGCGCTTTCTTCTCCCACCTGCCGCGCAGCGCCACCGTCACCGCCAGCGCCGATTGCCGCCTGTGGTGTCTCGCACCGCTGCGCTTCCGGGAGCTGGGCACCCGACAGCCCGAAATCGCGCTCGAGCTCACCGTGGCCATGTCGGCGGTGCTCGCGCGGCGCATGTACAACAAGCCCAAGCGGGTGGCGGTCACCTGACACGCCCCCACCGCCGCCCATCCCGCCTGTCACACAACCCACCCCACGCCATGCACGCCGCCACCATGTCGTTCAAGTCCTGGTTTGCTGAAAAGACCGCCGCCGCGTTCGGTCGCGGCGCGCTGGCGCGCGCGCGGCAGACCTTCCGCGAGACCACGCTGCCGCTGATCTCGCCGCGCAAAGGCCGCCGCATCCTGCGCCGGGAACAGTTGTTTGCGATCGTGCGCGAGTCGCTGATCCGCGGTGGCGTGCTCTCCACCAGCTACAGCTTCAAGGTGCTCAACACCGACCCCAACGGCGACAGCTTTCTGGTGTTGATCGACCTGGCCTTGGGGCCTCGCGACCTGGCGGATGAGTACCTGCTGGAGATCGAGCGCTGGATCCAGCAGAGCGCCCAGGCGCGTCACCAGATGGCGGTGCGTTCGGTCTACTGGCGCCGCCGCCCGCCGTCGGACCAGGTCGGCACCGCGCTGCGCGCCGCCATGGTGGCCCAGAGCCGCCGCGAGGCCGAGCGCGGCCAGTCCAGCCCCATGCCGCTGACCTCCAGCCCGATGCCCTTGCATTCCGCGCCCCAGCCGCTGACCGCGATCCCGCGGCCACCCGTGACCGCGCGCAGCGGCCCGCCGCAAGCGGTGAGCGACGACGAGGTCGCGGCGTTTCGCCGCGCGCTGCAGGCAACGCCGGCCCCGGCCTATCCGTCGCCAGAGCAGGCCCGCCAATCCATGCCGCCGATGAGCGACGGCACCAGCGACTTCGCGGCCTTGAGCGAAACCCAGTACGGCAAACTCTGACCGCGCGGCCGCCACCGGCGGTGACCGGCCTTCACAGCCGGTGCGCAGCGGCCGGCGCTGGACGGCCGGCGCTCAGTGGCCGTCGAAATTCACCAGGGTGAACAGCGCCAGTCCGCTGTCACGCAGCTTGGCGGACCCGCCCAGCTCGGGCAAATCGACGATGGCCGCGCCTTCGGTGACCGTGGCGCCCAGCTTTTCCAGCAACCGCCGGCCCGCCATCATGGTGCCGCCGGTGGCGATCAGGTCGTCGATCAGCAGCACCCGGTCGCCGGGCTTGACGGCGTCGGTGTGCAGTTCGACCGTGGCGCTGCCGTACTCCAACTCGTAGGTTTCCTCGACCGTGGTGAACGGCAGCTTGCCCTTCTTGCGAATGGGCACGAAGCCCACGCCGAGTTCATACGCCAGCACCGAGCCGATGATGAAGCCGCGCGCGTCCAGCCCGGCCACCACCGTCGGGCGCAGGGCGGGGTCCATGTAGCGGTGCACGAAGGTGTCGATCAGCACGCGGAAGACCTTGGGGTCTTGCAACAGCGGCGTGATGTCGCGGAACTGAACACCCGGCGCGGGCCAGTCGGGCACGGTGCGGATGTGGGAGCGAAGGTAGGCGGCGGTGTCCATGCGCGCATTATGAAGACAGCCCCGCGCGACTCGAGGTCGGGCGGGGCTGTGGGGGCCGCACAGCCCCGGGAGGCCGTGCGCCGCGGCGTCAGGCCAGCGGCTTGAACTGGTAGCCGCTGCCGGCGGCCTCCAGGGTGCCGATGGCAGGCGCGGGGAAGTGGAAGCCGCCCATGGCGGACTTGTCCCTCACCAGCTGGTCAAACAGGCGGCGGCGCACCTGGCGGGCGAGCTCGGCGTCCATGTCGAAGGTGACGGCCCAGTCGGGGCTGCGGGCAAACAGCGACGGCACGTTGGTGACGTCGGCCACGTACATGAACGACTGGCCCTTGGAGCGCACGTTGAACACGCTCATGCCCGGCGTGTGGCCGAAGGCCGGCGCGGACTGGATGCCCGGCGCGAGTTCGGCGCCCGGCTCAAAGCGGACGATGCGGTCGGCGCCATAGCCGCCGAACACGCGCTTGGCGTTGGCCGCGGCGCCCTGGGCGGCCGGCGGCAGCGCGGCGACGCGGGCGTCGTCCATCCAGAAGGCCATCTCGGGGGCGGGCACGTGGATCTTGGCCTTGGGGAACACCTGCGAGCCGTCTTTGTTGAGCAGGCCGTTGATGTGGTCGCCGTGGAAGTGGCTGATGATGACGTGGTCGATGCTGGCGATGTCGTGGCCCGCGGCGGCGAGGTTGGCCTTGAGGCGGCCGGTGGTGGGCGGGCCGTTGTCGGCGAAGCCGGTGTCGATCAGGAACTTGGTGTTGCCGCTGACGATGAGGTAGGGCGTGAAGGGAATGTCCACGTACGCGGTGGGCAGGTTCTGCGACGCCAGCAGGGCCTTGACCTGCTCCAGCGGCGCGTTGCGCACGAACTCGTCACCCAGCGGGCGGCGCACCACACCGTCGTTGACGGCGATCACCTCGATGTCACCGACCTTCAGGCGCGCGAAACCCGGGCTCGGCGGCGTGGGGCTGCCGAGGTCGGGGCTGTTTTGCGACAGCACGGAGGTGAAGGTGAGCGCGGTGGCACCGGCGATGCCGGCCCCCAGAAACAGTCGGCGGTCCATGCGGGAGTCTCCTGATGGGTGGAAGGAAAGCCCCGCAGGATACCGAGCGGTCACCCGACGACTCGCCGGTCGAGGAATGCCCCGCGGCGGCGCCCGGAATTGCGCGGCGCCGTGAACCGCGATCGGGGGACAGCGGGCGCCGCCGGCCGGGGCGGTCAGCCCGTCAGCAGCTTGGCTTCGGCCAGGGCCAGCGCCGGCGCCTTGCCGCCGATGACCAGGGTGTCGCCGCCCCCGAGCACGGTGTCGTCGTCCACCGGCGCGGGCTGCCCGCTGGCGCGGCGCAGGCTCACCGGGCGCACGCCCATCGCCGGCAGCGCGAGGCTGCCCAGCGTCTTGCCAGCATTGCGGCCGCCCGCGGGCAGCGTCACGGTGGTCAGGCGCTCGGTCTCCAGGTCGTCCACCGTGTCGTCGTCGGCGCCGTGGAAATAGCCGCGCAGCAGGTTGTAGCGGGCGTCGCGCTGGTCTTGCACGACCCGGATCACGCGGCGCATCGGCACACCGACCAGCGCCAGCGCGTGGCTGGCCAGCATCAGGCTGGCCTCGATCGCTTCGGGCACCACCTCGGTGGCGCCGGCCCCGCGCAGCTTTTCCAGGTCGATGTCGTCCACCGTGCGCACCACCACCGGCACCTGCGGCGCCTGCTCCCGGGCGTGGTGCAGCACCTTCAGCGCACTCGCGGTGTCGAGGTAGGTCACCACCACCGCGCTGGCGCGGTGCAGGCCCGCGGCCATCAGCGCCTGCAGCCGGGCCGCGTCGCCAAACACCACCGAATGTCCGGCCGCGGCGGCCTGGCGCACGCGGTCGGGGTCGAGATCCAGCGCCATGTAGGGAATGCCTTCGCCTTCGAGCAGCCGCGCGAGGTTTTGCCCGCAGCGGCCATAGCCGCAGATGATCACGTGCTTGTCGGCGTTGATCGCCTTGCGCGCGATGGTGGTCATCTGCACCGACTGCATCAGCCAGTCGCTGCCCACCAGCCGCGTGACGATGCGGTTGGCATACATGATCAGGAAAGGGGTGGCGAGCATGGAGATCACCATGCTCGCCAGGATGGGGTTGAACAGCGCCGGCGGCACCAGCTGGTGCTGGCCGGCCAGCGTGAGCAGCACCAGCCCGAACTCGCCTGCCTGCGACAGGTACAGCCCGGTGCGCAGGGCCGTGCCCATGGGGGCGCCGAAGGCCCGCGTCAGTCCGGTGATCACCACCAGCTTGAACGCCAGCGACGCCACCAGCAACAGCAGCACCAGCGGCCAGCGCTCAATCACCAGCCGCCAGTCCAGCAGCATGCCGATGGTGATGAAGAACAGCCCGAGCAGCACGTCGTGAAACGGCCGGATGTCGGTCTCCACCTGGTGCTTGTATTCGGTCTCGGCGATCAGCATGCCCGCGACAAACGCCCCCAGCGCCAGCGACAGCCCGGCGTGCTCGGTCAGCCAGGCCAGGCCCAGCGTGATCAGCAGCAGGTTGAGCATGAACAGTTCGTCGCTCTTGCGCCGCGCCACCAGCGTGAGCCACCAGCGCATGATCTTCTGCCCCCCGGTGAGCAGCAGCCCGAGCAGCAGCACCGCTTTCACCAAGGCCAGCGCCAGCGCGGGCAACAGCTGGTCCGGCGCGCTGCCCAGCGCCGGAATCAGCACCAGCAGCGGCACCACCGCCAAGTCCTGGAACAGCAGGATGCCCACCACCCGCTTGCCGTGTTCGCTCTCCAGCTCCAGCCGCTCTGCCACGAGCTTGATGACGATGGCCGTGCTGCTCATCGCCATCACCCCGCCCAGCGCCACCGCCGCCTGCCACGACAGGTTCCACCAGCGCGGCAACAGCAGACCCAGCAGCAGCGACGCGCCGGTGGTGAACAGCAGCGTCAGCACGACCTGCGACAGACCCAACCCGAACACGTGGCGTTTCATGGCCCGCAGCTTGGGCAGGCTGAACTCCAGCCCGATCACGAACATCAGGAACACCACGCCGAATTCGGCCAGGTAGCGCACGCCCTGCGAGTTCTGCGCCAGCGCCAGCGCGTTGGGTCCGATCAGCACGCCCACCACCAGGTAGCCCAGCATCGGCGGCAGACGCGCCATGCGGCAGGCCACCACACCCAGCACCGCGGCCAGCAGGTACAGCAGCGTGAGGTCGAGGGAATTCATCCGGCCGATGTTACGCGCACCCCCCGGCGATAATCGCCGCCATGGATCAACCCCCGTTTGACGCCGCCCGCGCCGCGGCGCTGGCGCGCGACACCCTGGCGATCGAGGCCGACGCCGTGCGTGCGCTGGCCGCGCGCATCGACGAGCGTTTCGAGGCCGCGTTGCGCCTGGTGCTGGCCTGCCGGGGCCGCGTGGTCGTCATGGGCATGGGCAAGAGCGGCCACATCGGCCGCAAGCTCGCCGCCACCCTCGCCTCCACCGGCACGCCCTCGCTCTTCGTGCACCCCGCCGAGGCCAGCCACGGCGATCTCGGCATGATCACCCCGGGCGATGTCGTGCTCGCCCTGAGCAACTCCGGCGAGAGCGAAGAACTCACCGCGGTGCTGCCCTTCATCAAGCGGCTGGGCGTGCCCCTGCTGGCCTTCACCGGCCGCGCCGACTCCTCGCTGGCGCGCCACGCCGACGTCGTGCTCGACACCTCGGTGGCGCGCGAGGCCTGCCCGCACAACCTGGCCCCCACCGCCAGCACCACCGCCCAGCTCGCGCTGGGCGACGCGCTGGCCGTGGCCCTGCTCGACGCGCGCGGCTTCGCGGCCGACGACTTCGCCCGCTCCCACCCCGGCGGCTCGCTCGGCCGGCGTCTGCTCACCCGCGTGGCCGACGTCATGCGCCAGGGCGACGCCCTGCCCCGTGCGCGGCCTGACACGCCGCTCATGGAACTCATGCGCGAAACCAGCGCCAAGGGCCTGGGTCTGTGCGCCGTGGTGGGCGACGACGGGCGCGTGCTGGGCGTCTTCACCGATGGCGACCTGCGCCGGCTGATCGAGCGCGACGATGGCGGCGCGCCGCTGGCCAGCCGCCGCGCCGGCGACGTGATGCGTCCGGGCGCGCGCACCATCGGCCCCGGCGCACTGGCCGCCGAAGCCGCCGCGCTGATGGAGACGCACCGCATCAACGGCCTGCTCGTGACCGACGAGGGCGGCGTGCTGGTGGGCGCGCTCACCACCAACGACCTCCTGCGGGCCAAGGTGATCTGACGTGACCCCCGTGCTCAGCTTCGACACCGCCCTCCTGCTGCGCGCGCAGCCGGTGCGCGTGCTGTTTCTCGACGTGGACGGCGTCCTCACCGACGGCGGCCTGTACTTCAGCGAGGCCGGCGAAACCCTCAAGCGCTTTCACACGCTCGACGGCCATGGGCTCAAGCTCCTGCGCCGCGCCGGCATCGAGCCCGCCGTCGTCAGCGGTCGCGACTCGCCCGCCCTGCGTGCCCGGCTCGACGCGCTGGGCCTCATCCACCGGCGGCTGGGCACCGAAGACAAGGCCCCCGCGGCCGGGGCCCTGCTGGCCGAGCTCGGGCTTGGCTGGGGTGCCGCCGCGGCGATGGGCGACGACTGGCCCGATCTGCCGATGCTGCGCCGCGCCGCGCTGGCGCTCGCCCCCCCGGGGGCGCACGCCGAGGTGCGCGCCGTGGCCCACCACGTCACCGCCGCAGCGGCCGGGGCGGGCGCCGTGCGCGAGGCGTGCGACCTGCTGTTGATGGCGGCCGGCGCCTACGGCGCCGAACTCGAGGCGCACGCCCGGTGAGCACCGCCCCCGACGAGCCGCTCGACGACATCCTGCCCGGGCTCGACCGCAGCCCGCGGCCGGCGCGCGCTCGCCGCCGTGGTCACTGGATCGACCAGCTGTCGATCTACCTGCCGGTGCTGCTCATGGGCCTGCTCGCGCTGGCCTCCTACTGGCTGCTGCGCGCCACGCCGGCGCCCAGCGCTCCCGCCGCGCCCGCGCCGCTGACCGGCGAGCCCGACTACACCATGCGCGGCTTCTCGGTGAAATCGTTTCTGCCCGACGGGCGCCTGCAGGCCGAGGTCGCCGGCGACGAGGCCCGCCACCACCCGGACGACGACCGCGTGGAGATCGACAACGCCCGCATCCGCCGCGTGGACGAGCAGGGGCTGGTCACCATCGCCAGCGCGCGCCGGGTGATCACCAACGGCGACAACACCCGCTACCTGCTCGAAGGCGACGCCGTGGTGATCCGCGAAGCGGCCACCGGCGCCGACGGCGTGGCCCGCCCGCGGCTGGAGTTTCGCGGCCAGCGTCTGGAGATCACGCTCGATCCCGACCGCGTGCGTTCCGACAGCCCCGTGGAGCTGCGCCGCGGCAACGACCGCCTCACCGCCGACAGCCTCGACTACCGCGACGACACCCGCACCGCCGACTTCCGCGGCCGGGTCCGCGTGCAGATGCTGCCCTGAACACCTTCACCCCCCCGCCGCACTGCCCCATGAACGACGCCCCCCTTGTGGTCATCACCGGTGCCTCCAGCGGCATCGGCCAGGCCCTGGCCGCCCGCTACGCGGCCGCTGGCTGGCGGCTCGCACTGTTCGCGCGCCGCACGGCCGACGTGCAGGCCTGGGCCGACGCGCGGGGCCTTGATGCCGCGCGCTGCCGCGTCTGGGCCGCCGACGTGGCCGACACCGACAGCATCGTCACCGCCGGCCGTGCCTGCCTGGCGGCGCAGGGCGTGCCCACCGTGGTGATCGCCAACGCAGGCATCAGCGTGGGCATGGACACCGCCGAGCGCGGGGACATCGACGTCATGGCCCGCACCTTCGCCACCAACAACACCGGCCTGGCCGCCACCTTCCACCCCTTCGTCGACGCCATGCGCCAGTCCGGCCGGGGCGCGCTCGTCGGCATCGCCAGCGTGGCCGCGATCCGCGGCCTGCCCGGCCACGGCGCGTACTGCGCCAGCAAGGCCGCGGTCGTCGCCTACTGCGAGAGCCTGCGCGGCGAACTGCGCGGCAGCGGTGTGTCGGTCGTCACGCTGCTGCCCGGCTATGTGGACACCCCGCTCACCCGCCAGAACCGTTACTCCATGCCCTTTCTCCTGACCGCCGAGGCCTTCGCCGACCGCGCCTTTGCCGCCATCGAGGCGCGCACGAGTTACCGCGTCATCCCCTGGCAGATGGGCGTGGTGGCCAAGCTGCTGCGCCTCCTGCCCAACGCCTGGTTCGACCGACTGCTGGCTGGCCGGCCACGCAAACACCGCCAGGGGGAGGGACGCGCATGACGCTGGACGTGGTGGTGCTGTTCTTCCTGCTGGGCGTGTTCGCCCGGCTGGTCAAGAGCGACCTGCGGCTGCCCGAGCCGCTGTACGAGACCCTGTCGATCTACCTGCTCCTGGCCATCGGCCTGAAAGGTGGGATCGAACTCAGCAAACAGCCATTGGCCGAGCTGCTGCCGCAGATGCTGGCCTGCGTGTCGCTGGGCTTCGCCATCCCCTTCGTGCTCATGCCCGCGCTGCGCCTGATCGGCCTGTCGCGCGTGGACGCCGCGGCGATGGCCGCGCACTACGGCTCGGTCAGCGTGGTCACCTTCGCGGTGGCCAGCGCCTACCTGATCGCGCAGGGCGTGCCGGCCGAATCGCACGCCGCGCTGTGGGTGGCCATCATGGAAGCGCCCGGCATCGTGGCCGGCATCCTGCTCGCGCGTCTGGGCGCGGTGGATGCGCAAGGGCGCCCGCAGCGCGTGGCGTGGGGCGAACTGGCCCACGACGTGTTTTTCGGCAAGTCGGTGCTGCTGCTGGTGGGGGGTCTGCTGATCGGCGCCGTCATGGGCGAGGCCGGTACCGCGCCGATCGCGCCGGTGTTCAGCCAGCCGTTCAAGGGCGTGCTTGCGCTGTTCCTGCTGGAGCTCGGGCTGGTGGCGGGCGCGCGGCTGGGCGACCTGCGCCGCTACGGCGTGCGGCTCGTGCTGTTTGCCGTGGCCGCGCCGCTGCTGCTCGGCGTGGCCGGGGCCCTCACCGGCGCCGCGCTGGGCCTGAGCGTGGGCGGGACGGCCTTGCTCGCCACGCTGGCGGCCAGCGCCAGCTACATCGCCGCGCCCACGGCCATGCGCCTGGCCGTGCCCGAGGCCAACGCCGCGCTGTCCATCACCGCCGCGCTCGGCGTGACCTTCCCGTTCAACATCGTCATCGGCGTGCCGCTGTACCTGCAGATCGCGCGCGCCGTCCACGGCTGAGGAGCCCCGCATGGACAAGCATCCCCGTCAGTTGCTCGTGATCATTGCGGAGGCCGTGCTCGAGAAGCGCCTGGTGGCCGACGCGCTGCGCCTGGGCGCACAGGGCTACACCGTGCACGACGTGCGCGGCGGCAGCCGCCTGGGCGCGCGCGAAGCCCTGTGGGAGGCCGACCGCAGCATCGAGGTCAAGGTGATCTGTCCGGCCGATGTGGCCGACCAGATCGCGCAGCACGTCTTGACCACGTACGCGCCGCACCACGCCTTGTCGCTCTACTTCGCCGAGGTGGCGGTCGTGCGGGCGGAAAAGTACTGATTCCCGGGGCTGGTGCGTCCCTGACGGTGGCGACCGCCCAGCAAAAAGCCCCGGGGCTGTCGTCGCGGGGCTCGGGATGCGTCATCGGTTGGGGGCGCTGCGCCCCCGTCGATCAGTAGCCGCCGCGGCCACCGCCGCCGCCGCCGTCACGGCGACCGCCGTAGGGGCTGCGGAAACCGCCGTCACCGCCGCCGCCGTAACCGCCGCCGCCGCCTTCACGGCGACCACCGCCAAAGCCGCCGCCGCCGGTGCGCGGCGGACGCGCTTCCATCGGACGTGCTTCGTTGACCACCAGACTGCGGCCGCCGAAATCCTTGCCGTGCATGCCATTGATGGCGGACTGCGCCTCAGCGTCGCTGCCCATTTCCACGAAACCGAAGCCTTTGGAGCGACCGGTCTCCCGCTCCATCATGACCTTGGCGCTGCTGACCGAGCCGAAGGCGCTGAAGGCCTGGCTGAGGTCGTCATCGCGGACCGAATACGGCAGGTTGCCGACGTACAGTTTGTTGCCCATCTCGGGGACTCCTAGAACACAGAGAGAAAGTAGCGATGGAGCCCCGGTAG
>Ga0209278_1001215_pt1 | contig 16091 bp, 14 predicted proteins | sample JI81BgreenDNA_FD_187504 | JGI IMG/M metagenome (GOLD analysis project Ga0209278, IMG submission 187504) | Wastewater effluent complex algal communities from Wisconsin, to seasonally profile nutrient transformation and Carbon sequestration -... | ecosystem: Engineered > WWTP > Effluent > Algae... | reverse complement strand
CGCGCGACGGCACGCGCGATGCCTTCCCCGCCGGGCATGTGTGGGGCAACAAGCTGTTCAACCTGATCGTAGGGCAGCTATTTGGCCGCCATCTGAGCGATATTTTCTCGGGCTACCGCGCGTTCTCGCGGCGCTTTGCCAAATCCTTCCCGGCGCACAGCGAAGGCTTCGAGATCGAGACCGAACTGAGCGTCTACATGATCGAGCAGCGCATTCCGCTGCGTGAGATTCCCATGCAGTATGGGCAGCGCCCGGAAGGCTCGCACAGCAAGCTGCGCACCTACCGCGACGGGTTGCGCATTCTGCTCACCATCCTGCGCCTGTTCAAGGAATCGCGCCCGGCGGTATTTTTCGCATTGATCGCGGCGTTGTTTGGCCTGGCAAGCCTTGCGCTCGGCATTCCCGTGGTGCTGGAATGGCTGGATACCGGGCTGGTCGAGCGCGTGCCTACGGCCGTGCTGTCCAGTGCGCTCGCCATTATCTCCTGCGTTGTGTTCATCGCGGGCCTGATGCTGGATTCGGTCGCCCGCACTTATCGCGAAACGCGCCATTTGCGTTACCTTAATGTTGCCCGCCGCGACTGAGCGCACACCCTGGCGCGGGTGGCTGCTTTGCCTGCTGGCGGCCATGCTGCCTGCAGTGCTGAGCACGGCAGAAGCGGCACGCGCCCTGCCCTTTGGCGAGGACGATCCCGATAGCTGGCTTCGACTTACCCTGCTGCGTGATTGGCTGCAGGGGGCGAGTTGGTTTCATGACCGCTATGCGAGCAACGCCCCCTTCGCCCCCATGCAGATTCATTGGACGCGCCCGCTCGATCTATTGCTGGCAGCACTTACGTTGCCGCAACGCCCATGGGTAGAGCTGCCGCGCGCCCTGCTGAACGCAGCGCTGATTTATCCGCTTGTATGCCGTACGGGCATGGTGTGGCTGTGGTTGCTGCTGATGCATCGGCTGCACCCGCAACGTTATGCCGGGCCGATTCTGGTCATGCTCCTGATCATCACGCCGATCATGGTCAATTACTTCCAGCCCGGCAATGCCGATCACCATGCGCTGCTGGCGCTGCTGTGGGTAGCGGCGGTGGTGTGCATACTGGCCCAGCCGCGCGCAGGTTGGTTGTTGGGGCTGGTGCTCACGCTCATGCTGTGGATCAGCACCGAGGCGATCGTGCTGATCGCTACCATCTACGCCATCATGGCGCTGCGCTGGGTCTGGCAGGGCGGGCGCGAGGTCGTGCAGCCCCTGCGGCAGCTAACGGTAATGGTGGCCGCTGGTAGCATCCTCACTTCCTGCATCGAACATCCGTATGCGAACTGGCTGGATGCGACCTACGATGTGATTTCATTGCGCTACGCGCTGCCACTCACCTTAGCGGCGATGGTGGTGTGGCTATGCCATGCCGCTGATCCGCGCAGCCGGCGCGCACGGCTACTGCTTGGCGGCTGCGCGGCCGCGCTGGCGCTTGGCGTTGTTGCGTTGGTCGATCCGCTATTCTTGCATGGGCCCATGGCGCAGCTGGATCCCTACATGCGCGATCATTTCCTGCCCCGTGTGCAGGAAACGCAGAGCATCGTGAGCAAAACACCCTTGCGGGCGCTGGCCATGCTGCTACTGCCCGGCTGGGCGATGTTGATTCTGCTGCGTTGTGCCTGCCGCACCGGGGGAGTCATTGCCTCGCATCACGCAAAATCACTGCTGGCATTGCTGCTGATCACTACCGGACTGATGTGCGTGCAGCAGCGCTGGTTTTATTATTGTTACCCCATCGCGCTGCCGGTGCTGGCCCTATGGCTGGCTGCGGGCTGGCAGGCGCAGACGCGTCGCCGAGGGCGTACTGCATGGCTGGCGTTAGCGTTGTTCGGCCCACTGGCGTGCATGGCCACTTCCATCACCTCACCGACGGCACATCAGCGCGAAAGCCTCGCCTGCGTGGCGGATGCCCGGCGGTTACTGCAACGGGGCGATCTGAATGGCTATCCGGCTGGTACGCTGCTGATCAACGCCAATCTCGGTACCGAGGCACTGTTTTTCACGCCGCACCGTATTATCGCTTCGAACTACCATCGCGAGGCAGAAGGCACGCGCGATCTGGACCGCATGTTAACCACCCGCAAGCCCAGCACGCTCCAGCGGCTGGCCACCGCGCGGCACCTGCAGCTGGCACTAATTTGCCCGGACAGCATGGTCACCCAATCCACGTTGCTCTACCAGCTATGGCGCATGGATCGCAGCGTAACGGGCTGGCAGCGCCAACCCCTGCCCGAGGGGCAATGGTCTTCCCACCCTCCCGCGATTTTCCTTGTCAAGACCGGGGCAGCTGCGCATAGTCGCGACCAATAAAACCAATATATTTCTCTACTCGGCGAAGGATTCCCTGCATGCGACTGCGTCGCCAGATCATTGCGGCTGCCATGATGGCCGGATTGGTCTTTACCCTGATGATCTACTGGATGGTCGCCGTGACCTATGGCGTGCCGCACCCAGGCGTCAGCGATGCTGCCATGGCGATTTCCATTGTGTTGCTGTTTTGGTGGCTGGTGGGCAGCTCCGTCGCACGCTTTCTGAGCGATGAAGTCACGCGTAGCACACGCGCGCTGCGCCAGCAGGTAGAAACCGGCCTGCGCCTGCGCCGCGCGCTGGAGGAACAACGCCACGCTATCGACGGGTTTGCCGACGAACAATCCGAATCCATTCGCGCGCTAAGTGATGAGGCCGCCCGCCTTGCCGACCAATACGACCGACTGCTTGCCAGCAGCGCCGCGCCCGAATGGTTGCATACATGGCTGCAGCTGGCCGATGAATGCAGTACCCAGCTGCAAGCCCTGCAGCACGACACGCTGCGCGCCCAGGCGCAAGGAACCCTGCTGGTACATGACCTACAGAGCCTCCAGGCGCTGCAAGAACCGACAGATGCGCAATTGCAGGCGCTGCAACGGCTGGCCCGGCAAGCGCATTTGCTAGCGGTGAATGCCCGCATCGAGGCCAATCGGCAGATCGATCCATGCCACACGGTGCGCGGCCTGAGTGAGGATATTCGTGCCTTGGCCGAAGCCGCCTCGGCACTCGCGCTGGCTATCGAGCCGCCACTTCGCCAGTTGGCTGAGCAAATGGGGCTGGCTGAACAGCATGCCAGCCACTCGCAGCAACATTGGCAGCAACTGGAGCGCGGGATTGGGGAGGCCTGCGCCGTGCATGACGAGGCGCGCGAGGCGATCGAGCAGTGGCGCCAGCACCACGCAGAGGGCCTTGAGACACCCCGCAATCGGCTGATTCGCACCCAGCTGGAGGAGGCAACGATGCAATTCCGACAGCTGGGCATCCAACTGCGTACGGCGCTTGAGCGCTTGCGCGAACGTCCCCAGTTACCGGCCTGATCTGCTGGAGCGACCGATGCAACTCTCCACCCCTGTCCTTACCATCGTTCTACTGGCTGCTTCGAACATCTTCATGACGTTCGCGTGGTATGGGCATTTAAAATACAAATCCGCCCCGCTGGTGACGGTGATCTTCATCAGCTGGCTGATCGCCTTTTTTGAATATTGCCTGCAAGTGCCCGCGAACCGCATGGGCTACGGGCATTTCAGCGCGGCGCAGCTTAAAACGATTCAGGAGATCATTACGCTGAGCGTATTCGTGCTGTTCTCGTTTTTCTACCTGAACGAACCCATCAAATGGAACACGCTGGTGGGCTTCGGCCTCATGATCGCCGCGGCGTTCTTTATTTTCAAGAAGTGACGGGTTTGAGTTAGCGGCTACGCCGCTTACGAACCCGTCATCCCCGCGCAGGCGGGGATCCAAACATTCCTTTATCATTCTGAGCAACGCGAAGAATCTCACTTAAGGGATCCTTCACGGAGCCTGCCCCAGCGAAGGCCGGGGTTCAGGATGACATCATTACCATCCGAATCACTTCTATGTATTCAGCAGTGACGGGTGAGTAGTAGATATTGCCTTGGGCTGAGGATATACCTATAAACCATTCACCTTTCACCATTCACCCATCACGGTTGCTATGCCCATCGTTCAGATCAACATGCTTAAAGGCCGCACGGTCGACCAAAAACGCGCACTGGTAAAGAAAGTCACCGAAGCCCTGGGTGAGACCATCGGCGCGCCACCGCACAAGGTGCGCATCATCCTGAACGATATGGAGCATGATATGTACGCCATCGCCGGGCAACTGCATGTGGATGCGGACAATACCTAAATGAACACGACCCCCACGTTGCTGCCCTCCGGGCTGATGGACGTGCTGCCCCCGCAGGCGGGCACGGAGTTTCGCTGCCTGCATCATTTCCTGAAAACCTTCACCGGCTTTGGCTATCAGCCCGTCATTCCTCCGTTGGCGGAATATGCACCGTCGCTGCTTTCCGGCGCGGGCGAGGCAACCGCGCACCATGTATTCCGTGTGGCCGATCCGCTCAGCCCGCAATTGCTGGGCTTCCGCGCCGACATCACCGGGCAGGTCGCGCGCATTGCCAGCAGCAGCCTGGCGCAGGCACCCCGCCCATTGCGTCTGTGCTATGCGGGCTACACGCTGCGCACCACCGCCGAGGCGCTGAAAACCCGCCGCCAGCACACGCAGGTGGGCATTGAACATTTTGGCAGCGCCGATGCGCGCGCCACCGCCGAGGTACTGGCCATCGCGGCACATGCGCTCGGCGGTGTGGGCATCGCCCCGCTGACGATCGATCTGCATTACCCCTCGGTGCTGGAAGCCTTGCTGGCCGAGCAGCCCGAAGCCCAGCACGCCGCCATTCGCGATGCCGTGCGGCTGAAAGACCACGCCAGACTGCATGTGCTGGGTGCCACCGCCATCGCTGAGATGATGCGCCATGCCGGACCTGCCACGCTGGTACTGAAAAAACTGGCGGCCTCACCCCACCCGACAGTGCAAAAGGCCGCCTCCGACCTGCAAGGACTGCTGGATGCGCTGGCCCCTTACGGCGTGCAAGCCAGCCTGACGATCGATCTGCTCGATCTGTCAGGCTACGGCTATTACCACGGCATTGGCTACGCGATCTATTGGAATACCCCCGGCATCGAGGTCGGGCGCGGCGGCTGCTACCGCACCAGCAGCGGCGAGGAAGCGGTGGGCTTCACCCTCTACCTCAATGAATTGCTGGACCATCTGCCCGCCGAAGCACCCGCTCCAACCAAGCGCTTGCCCCACGGCACGCCCATGAAAGAGGCTGCAACGTTCCAAGCGGAAGGATTTGTTACGGTGTTTGGCGATTAGGCGACCGCGCGACTTTTTTCCTGCAGCATGCTCGTGATTGCAGACGTCATCTGTTCACGCTGAGGACCTGGCTCCTGTTGCGTTCCCATTGCTGCCAGCATCTTCTGGATGATGGCATCCGAAACACGAACCGTATTGTCAGCTTCCAATCTGGAATTCGATTTGCTGACAATCCCAAGCGTTCGGTCGATGGGAGAACAGCCCGCCAGCTGCGCCAGTTTATTTACTATTTTGCCGATGTCAGCTCCCCTGGGCAACCCATGGGCGTGGATTTGATACCCATCAAAATTGGCCTGCTCCACGTTTCTTTCCTTCGATGCATACGTTACGCTTAGGAATGCATTCGGCGCAACGGATTCAAACATTGCATTGATTTCTTCAGTCAGCAGGTCAACCGGTAAGTTTCCCTCTGTTTCTGGAACATGTCCGAGATGCTTAACATCATGCTGCGCGATGCGCTCTGCATCAGCAATTCCAAGTCTAAGCCTTACATTGCCAAACATGCTATCGCCATGACCTTCATAGATGAGAATGTCTTCGGCCCCGATAGAGCTGAGTAGGTTTTTTAATTGTTTGTAATTTAGTGCATTGGATTTGTAATTTCGTGCATCGGATGTGATTTGAAAGGCAGGAGGCATTCCCTCTGTTAATACATCTTCTGCGTGCGGAGCGTATTGATTGCTATATACTTTTGGTGGGACTACGGTGATTTTTAATGACTCAAAACTACCTCCGAAAAGCTTGCCCTCACCAAAAAGTTTTTCTTTGAATGCTTGATTTATTTTCTCTTCAACAGCGCGCCCGAGCGCGTCGATCCGTTCTTGTTCGCGCTCTAAATCAAATGCTACTGACATGAGTAAGTTCCTTTACTAATGAATGAATAATGCAGGCTGTCTTATTTGCATCTAATGCTTAGACACCTTTAGCGGGTTGATCTTGTTCAATACGCCGCGCGACAACGTTGCCGCTATGGGGTCCCTTCACAGAATTTGCAAAGATCTTCCCATAGTCTACGGGCTGGATGCCAGCGTCCTTGAAGAATTTTTGGTTAAGAATCTCAACCATATCCTCAAGTGAATGCCCCTCCAGATAGGGTGCCATATAGTGATTTCGGGATTCCAGATGCCATCTGCCCTCTTTAAAACCCCCATTGGGTCGGGGCAGCTCATGGATAGAATTATCATCTAGCTTGATTCTTAACCGATCAAAAGATGTATGCACATCACCTGTCAAACCTTCGAATGGCCTAAAACGATAGGATTGGCCAGTATGGTTGGTTTTTCCTCCCCATTTGGTAACAAATTCATCCGCTGGGCGTTCTGGTCGCTTCTGCAGAATCGCCTCGTGCTGTTCGATCTGTGCTAATGCAAGGCGACGCTCCAACTCGGATTGGTCAAAGTCGAAGGAAATAAACGCGCGTTCCTTGCCGTATGTGACATCTTCATTCTGCCCCACATCCTCGACCATCTTCACTTTAAGAATCGGTGCATCTTCAGGGGCGATGCCCAAGGTCACTGCATAAGCGCGCAATGCGTCTTCCAATTCAGCACGCAGGATCTCCTGATTAGGATCCAAAGGCTTATCCGGTACCTGCTGATGCTCTTGTACTCTTGGTTTATACGCTGCCTTTGCTTTCTCAAAACGCGATGCCATTGAAAACTCCTTTGGATAAAATTTCATGCATGCCTATGTATTAGAACATATTTGAAAAACCAAAAGTGAAGCTTTTATGACAATAAAACTATAGACCCATGGCTCTGTTCTGGTAGAACCCCCTCGCCGTTATCCAGCCCACGCTGGAATCCAGTCGACGGCCTAAATAGATTCCAGCCTCCGCTGGAATGACGGAGAAATGGTGTATGCAGTCAGTGGCAGTAATCGGCTCCCAATGGGGCGATGAAGGTAAAGGCAAAGTCGTCGATTGGCTCTCTGAGCGCGCCGATGTGATCGTGCGCTTTCAGGGCGGCCATAATGCCGGCCACACGCTGGTGATCGAGGGCGTGACCTACAAACTCAGCCTGCTGCCCTCGGGCGTAGTGCGCCGTGGCAAGGTGAGCATCATCGGCAATGGCGTCGTGATCGACCCCTGGGCACTATTCAGTGAAATCGAGAAGGTTCAGGCACAAGGCGTCGAAATTTCACCCACCACCTTAAAGATCGCTGAGAATGCCTGCCTGATTCTGCCAGTCCACCCGAAGCTGGATGCCGCCGCGGAGAAACTGCGCGGCAATGCGAAGATCGGCACCACCGGCCGGGGCATTGGCCCGGCTTACGAAGATAAGGCTGGCCGCCGCGCCATTCGCGTGTGCGATCTGGCGCAGCCCGATAGCTTGGCGAAAAAACTGGAAGATATGCTAGCGCACCATAACGCGCTGCTGATCGCCGCAGGCGAGCCGGCCATGACGGTCGATGAACTGCTGCAACCGCTGCTGGCCATTGCGCCCAAGCTGCTGCCCTTTGCTGCGCCAGTATGGCGGCTGCTGGCGGAATACCGGGCTGCGGGCAAGCGCATCCTGTTCGAAGGTGCGCAAGGCACGCTTTTGGATGTGGACCACGGCACCTACCCGTTCGTCACCAGCAGCAACACGCTGGCGGGCGCGGCAGCGGCGGGCTCGGGCACGGGGGTTGGCTCGGTCGGGTATGTGCTCGGCATCACCAAGGCCTACACCACGCGCGTGGGTTCTGGGCCCTTCCCCAGCGAATTGACCAATGAGACCGGCGAACTGATCGGCCAGCGCGGCCACGAATTCGGCACCGTGACCGGGCGCAAGCGCCGCTGCGGCTGGTTCGATGCGGTGCTGGTGAAACAATCCGTCACCGTGGGTGGCATTCACGGCATCGCCCTCACCAAGGTGGATGTGTTGGATGGGCTTGCCGAGCTTAAGATCTGCACGGGCTATACCATCCATGGCCAGACCTACGATTACCTGCCCGCCGCGGCCGATCTTCAGGCCGCCGCCACACCGATCTATGAGACCATCGAAGGATGGAGCGATTCGACCGTGGGCGCGCGCAGCTGGGCTGAACTTCCGGCGCAATGCATCAAGTATATCCGCCGCATTGAAGAGCTGATCGGCTGCCCGGTGGCGCTGCTTTCGACCAGCCCCGACCGCGAAGATACGATTCTGGTTCGCGATCCCTATTCGCCCGCGGTGTAAGCGGCGGGCGTTATGCTTGCGTGCGTTCCACCAGACGACGTGCCATATCCGGCACGATGGGGCTTAAATTGCCGAGGGCGGAACTTCCCTGATCTTCCGGCAAGGTAATCTGACTGCGACGCGCACTAACATGCTGCGCGACGCTGGCATGTTGTTTCCAGCCCGTAATATCAAAATGCACCAGTGCCGTTGCTGAATTGGCCTTGGCCTGTGCAATGCGCACTTCTTGCGTGAAAGACTCGCGCAAATGCTCGCCCAGTTCATTATCGGCCAATGCTTTAGGTAACTGGCGCGTTTCGCCCGGCTGTTCACGCTCGGACCCCAGCAGGAACCCTCCGACCATACGCACTGGGCGAAACACGGCGTTGCCGACCAGCTTCAGGCCCGACCACATGCCCCCAATGATGGGCAATGAACGCTCACCCACCGCTTTATCCAAGCGGATTTCTGCTGCATCGATACGTGAGTTATGCAATGCGTTGATTGCACCGGTGAAACCCCATGCCATGGCTGCCTCTGTTTTGTTCTATTCATGCATAGGATAGCAAATGCATCGCCACTCTTCGCGTGAAGTTTTGATGACAGCGCCATTGAAGCTGGCACGGCTCTTGCGTATAGTACGGAAAACGCAAGGAAAACCACATGGCCTCGCCCGCCCGCATGGATGCATTGGACGCACAGGTTCTCATTGAAGAACAGGTGGATACCGGTCTCAAGTCGTTGCTTGAGGGCTACCGCTCGCCGTTCGGTTCAGGCCAAGAACGGCGTGACGAACTGAACAAGCATCTAATCCTGCACGCGGAACGCCCCATCCCTCGCCTTAGCCATAGCTATGCGCAAGCATATGCGGCAGAAGACCTGCATAACGCCGAGCGACAGATCTATGCTTTGGTGTTTGAAGCTGGCATTCCGTACCGGGCGCAGGCCATTCAGGAGCTAACGGGCTTTGCCCACCCCAACCTTAGCTACCTGCATGGGGCGGGGACGGTGTTCTGCTCGCACCTGGGCGAAGCGCGCATGGTGGCATTCGTCGATATGCCCGAAGGCAACACACTGGCTGATTACCTGAACACCCAAGGGCGCATGCACCCGAACGTGGTGAAAGAAAAACTCCTTATTCCCATGGGCCAGGCATTAACCGCCCTGCGCGAACGAAAAACGTGCCATGGGAACCTGCGGCCAGAAATCATCTACATGGGTGACACACTGCTTCTTGGCGAATGCATTTCTGCCCCCTGCGGCACCCTTAGCCATTACTTGTATGAACCACCCGAGCGCCGCCAGTGCCAGCCGCTCGCGCGTGGTGAGACGACGGAAAAAACCGACCTCTACGCGCTAGGCGTGATGGTGTTCGACCTAATGTATGGGCTGGATAAGCAACGCGACATGGGCGAGCAGGAATTCACCCGCCTGAGCATGGATGTGGGCTGCTACCATGCCTTCGCGGGCACGCGCGAGTTCCCGGATGTCTATACGGATTTCTTCCGGGGTGTATTTAACGATAACCCGAACGAACGCTGGGGCGTGGACCATCTGCTGCAATGGCTGGACGGCAAGCGATTTAACATGATCGCTCCCGCCACTGCCAAAGAAGCAAGCCGTCCCTTCCTGTTTCAGGGCGAAAATATTTTCAATCGCCGTGTGCTTGCCTATCAGTTCCATCGCCATTGGCGCGAGACGGTCAAAGACATCAAGCATATGAAGCTTGATCGCTGGGCGGATATGAGCCTGCACAAGCCTGAAATGGCGGAACGCATCGAGCGTACGCTGCGCATTGCGGGCGATGCCTCCACGGAGAAACATGTCAACGACATGATGTCACGCATCCTGTCGATTCTTGACCCGTGCGGCCCCATTCGCGGGGTCAACATTACCCTGCGGCCCGACGGTATCGGCCCGCTGATGGCGCAGCTCATGGCCGAAGGCAACAGCGAGCTGAACACGCTGATGAATTTCATCGAGACCGATATCAGCAATTTCTGGTCGGAGCTGGATGATTACAACAAAGCCGAACAAAATACCGTGCTTTGGAAACTTCAGCGCGTGCGCACCTACATGAAAAGCCGCGCCTTTGGCTTCGGGCCGGAACGGCTGCTTTATGACCTGAACCCCTCGCTGGCGTGCCAGTCGCCGTTGCTGAAATCACTGCATATCATGAATCCGAACGATGCGCTGAAAGCGCTCGATGGGTTAGCCAAGCAACTTGCACCCGACACCAGCTTTATGGATCGGCACCTGGCCGCGTTCGTTGCCAGCCGCTCCGACATTTCAAAAGAAATTCGTTTATTGGATCTCTCCACCATCCCAGCCCTGGCCGATAATCCTGAGCTGGTGGTACTCAAGATTCTGGCCAAAGCACAGGCACGCAATGAACGGCTGGTGCTTGTGGGACTTTCGACCTGGGCAGCCATGCGCGTTGAGAAAATGCTCGACGAAATCCATAACCGCACCATTCGCCGCGAGATGAAACAGCAGCTGCGGGCGCTGGCATCCACGGGTTCACTGAATGATGTGTTAAGTGCCGTCGTCAACCGCGACATGGCGCTGCAGGATCATGAAGGGTTTGCAAAAGCGATTGCAATCTTTCAGCTGAATCAGGCAAAGATCGACAAGCTGCGCAACCCGCGGCTCATCGATAAACAGGCCAGCGACTTGGGTGGAAAACTGGCAAGTACGATCAGTAATTTCGTACTGCTCATTACCGGCTGTTTCGTCTTTGGGCGTTTGTTGGGGCTATAGCATGAGTAAAGAATCCGAGAAAAAAACGAAAACGGTGACGGTCACCGTGCATCGCATGAGTGGGCGCAATAAATTTCTGCTCATCACGATTTCGCTGCTACTCATGGCGTTTTTGCGCACTGGTTTTTTGATTTTCCTGATCGGCATGCTGCCAAGCATCGTTGTGTATTTCTTTGATCGCTCGGAGCATCACTACACGTTCAGGACCATCTTCTCCTGCAACCTTGCGGGCTGCTTACCATTTTTAGGCCATATGTTCGAATACGGGCCAACCAACGCCTCGCTGCACGAAGCAACAAGCTCGACCCTCACCTGGGTGCTGATGTATGGCTCTGCCATCATGGGGGGCGCGCTGATCGCCTTCACGCCACAAATCGCCAAGACCATGATCACAGGCCTTCACCAGACACAGATTGCACGGCTACAACGCTCACAGGCGCGCATCGAAGCGGAATGGGGCAAAGAAGTCACGAATTACAGCGCCAAATTTAATTGATCAGGCAGCCTGACGTGGGCTGATCCAGCCGCCACCCAACACACGCGCCCCGTCATAGACCACGCAGGCCTGCCCCGGTGCGATCCCGGCATAAGGGGTCAGCAGTTCGACCTCCGCAGCATCCGCACCGGTGGGCAGTAGCCGCGCTTCCATCGGCGCCTGCATGGAGCGCATTTTCACGCGAATGTCGGTCACCGGCGCGCGGAATGCACCGTCCAGCCAATTTACTTCAGCTATGGCAAAGCGTGCACGGTTCAACGCTTCCTTCGGCCCCACGATGACCTGATTTTTCTCTGCATCCAGCCGCACCACATAGAGCGGCTCGGCACTGCCCCCGCCTAGCCCTTTGCGCTGGCCGACCGTGTAATGGATAATACCGGTATGCGCGCCCATCAGCCGTCCATCCACATGGCGGATCTCCCCGGGGCGAATCGCATCGGGCCGCAATTTCTTGATCACTTCAGCATAGCCACCCGTCGGCACAAAGCAGATATCCTGACTGTCGGGCTTGTCGGCGACGGCGAGGCCATATTGCTGGGCGAGCGCACGGGTCTGCGCCTTATCGAGCGCGCCGAGCGGGAAGCGCAGGTAATCCAGCTGCTCCTGCGTGGTGGCGAACAGGAAATAGCTCTGGTCCTTGTCGGGATCCGCACCGCGATGCAGCTGGGCGCGCCCATCGGCTCCCAGCACGCGCTGAACATAATGGCCGGTGGCCATGCAATCGGCCCCCAGTTCGCGCGCGGTCTTGAGCAGGTCATGGAACTTCACGCTTTGATTGCAGCGCACGCAGGGAATGGGCGTGGAACCGGCTAAATACGTGTCCACAAAATCATCCATCACCGATTGCTTGAAGCGTGATTCGTAGTTCAGCACGTAATGCGGAATACCAAGGCTTTCGGCCACGCGCCGCGCATCGTGAATATCCTGCCCGGCGCAGCAGGCACCTTTTTTACCGACGGCAACCCCGTGATCATAGAGCTGCAGCGTGATGCCGATCACCTCATAACCTTCGGCATGCAACATGGCTGCGACGGTGGAGCTATCCACCCCGCCGCTCATCGCCACGACCACGCGCGTGCTGCCTTCCGGCTTATCGAATCCCAAGCTGTTCATGCCCGCGCAGATACGCGCTTTTCAGCGGAAATGCAAGATATCCGCGTCATTGCGAGGTGCGCCAGCACCGCGGCAATCCATCCTACCTCGCCTCTGAGCGTTGGATTGCTTCGCTAACGCTCGCAATGACGATCAAATTATTCTGCTGCGATCTCTGCACGCATCCCCTTCAGGCCGGTGCGCACCTGCTCATACAATAGGCGGAAATTCACGCTGTCAAACGCCACGTCTGACACGCCAATGACTGTCTTGGGATCCGCAGAAAGGGGATGTTTTTTGTCCCACGCCAGCGCCGCGGCGATCTGCTCGGCCCAGTTTTCGCGGTCCGATTTAGCATACGCCATGATCGGGGCGCCGATGCCCGCATTCATGGCCACCAGCATGGCGTTATTACGGCTAGCGTCCGGGTCCAGCCCAGCGGCCACGCGGGCGCGGATCTGCCCGACATAGAACCATTGCAGGGCTTCGTCCTTGCGGCCTGATTCAAACAGCTGGTCCGCCGCCTCATAGAACGCAACCCAATGGTAGCCCTGCGGCGCGCGCAGAAAATCCTTCAGCGCCACGGCTTTCCCGGGGGCGAGTGTGCGCTCCATCTCCTGCAGGTCGCGTGTGCTGGAGCCGGGCTTGTAACGCTCCGCAGCCTCCGCCCCCTTCAGACCAACGATCACCAGCATGCATGCAACCACGATGCGTATCATTCCACTGCTCCTTTTACCTTATCGGCCAGCGAGGCGTTGATGAACGCATCCAGATCACCATCCAGCACGCCTTGCGTATCGCTGGTTTCCACGCCGGTGCGCAGGTCTTTCACCATCTGATACGGGTGCAGCACGTAGCTGCGGATCTGGTTGCCCCAGCTATTATCGCTTTTCTGGGCGTTGAGCGAATTGGCGGCCGCCTCGCGGATCTGTAATTCGCGCTCATACAACCGCGCGCGCAGCATGTTATAGGCCTCGGCACGGTTCTGATGCTGGCTGCGCCCGGCCTGGCATTTCACCACAATGCCGGTGGGCACGTGGGTAATGCGCACGGCCGATTCGGTTTTGTTGACGTGCTGGCCTCCCGCCCCGCCGGAGCGCATGGTCTCGATGTTCAGATCATCTTCCTTGATCTCGATGCTGATCGACTCATCCACCACCGGGTAGACCCAGACACTGGCAAAGCTGGTGTGGCGACGCGCGTTGGAATCGAACGGCGAAATGCGCACGAGGCGATGCACGCCGGATTCGGTCTTGGCCCAGCCATAGGCATTGTGGCCCGACAAACGCAACGTGGCGGATTTGATGCCCGCCTCCTCGCCCGCCTGTTCGTCGATGATCTCGACCTTGAAACCGCGCCGCTCGCCCCAGCGCAGGTACATGCGCCACAGCATGAAGGCCCAATCCTGCGATTCCGTGCCGCCTGCACCGGGATGCACCTCGATAAAGCAATCGTTCGCGTCCGCCTCGCCGCTGAGCAGGGCTTCCAGCTCCATCTGGCTAAGCTTTTCAAGCCCGCGCGCAATCTCCTGCTCGCTTTGCGCCACCAAGGCCGCGTCGCCCTCGGCTTCGGCCAGCTCGATCATGCCGACCGCATCGGCCAGCGTGGCTTCCACGCGCTCGAATTCGGTGATGGCGTAATCCACCCGGGTGCGCTCGCGCATCAGCTTCTGCGCGTCTTCGGGCTTGTCCCACAGATTCGGATCTTCGGCGCGGAGGTTTAAGGCCTCGCGCTGCTTCAACAAATGGTCCCAGTCAAAGAAACCTCCGCATGCGCTGGAGTTTTTCCTGGTACGTCGTCACAAGCTGCTGGGTCTCTGCTCTCATATATTACGCTCTAGATTCCCGCCTTCGCGGGAATGACAATTAAAACTCATGTTCGACCGAAGAACCGCTTCAAGGTCGAACATGCAACCATGCCGATGCAAAGTACACCGAGCGCAAGGCGCGAAGGACTTTGCATCGATTAATACAATCCCCCCGTGCCCATTTCTGCTTCGGAATTGGGGTTGAATCCTTCCGGGTCGATGGGACGCTGATACGGTGCCATTTCACCGGCACCGGGCGGTGCATAATCGCCAAAGCCATCGCCCTCGGTGCTGCCGAGATCCTCTGGCGCGAGCGATTCCACGGGCGCTGCGACCTCGTCTTTATCTTTCAGCTCTTCCTGCAGTTCGTTGAACGGCTTGAAGATCGGCCCGCCCGTCAAGAAGGCTTCCGTGATGGTCGCCCCCCCGCCACCTTCCATGCCCTCATAGAGCGGCTGGCCGGAGAAACGATCGACCGGGATTTCACGAATGCCTGCCGGCACGCGGAACGATGTGGCGGGAATTTCGGCCGCGGCCTGCTGCATGAATTTAATGAAGCCTTGGATGGCCACGCGCCCACCCGTTTCTTTGCTGCCCATGGGTTTTGGCGTGTCGAAGCCGACATACGTCGCCACCACCACTTCCGGCGTGTAGCCCACGAACCAGGTATCGCGCGATTCATTCGTGGTGCCGGTTTTGCCCGCAATCGGCCGGCCGAGCACTTTGGCTGCGCCGCCGGTGCCGCGCTGAATGGCCCCTTCGAGAATCGAAGTGATCTGGTACGCCACACGCGGATCGAGCACGCGCTCGCGCTCATCCGGCAAGGTGGGGGGGGTGGGGTTCAGCTTCGCATCCATCGCCAGGTTGCACGGCTCGCATACGCGGGTATCGCGGCGGAAAATCGTTGCGCCGTTGCGGTCATCAATCCGCTCGATCAGCCAGGGCGACACACGGCGCCCTCCATTGGCGATCATGGCGTAGGCATTGGCGAGCTTCAGCAAGGTGGTTTCCTTGGAGCCAAGCACCATCGAGTAGTTCGGCTCGACCTCGTCATAAATACCGAAGCGTTTCGCCACGCGCATGATGCGCTTGATGCCAATCATCTGCGCGATACGTACCGTCATGGCGTTGCGCGATTTCTCCAACCCATTGCGGAAAGTGGTGGGGCCGAGATATTCGCCCTCGTAGTTTTTCGGCGTCCACATTGGCAGACCCGGGCCTTGCGGCAGCGAGACCGGCCCATCGATGATGATGCTGGTGGGCGAGAAGCCATTCTCCAGTGCCGTGAGGTACGCGAACGGTTTAAACGCTGAGCCGGGCTGGCGCTTGGCCTGCGTGGCGCGGTTGAATTCCGACCCGGCATAGGCATAGCCACCCGAGAGCGCCAGCACCTTGCCCGTGTGCGGATCAAGCACCACCAGTGCGCCATTCACGGCGGGGATCTGCAGCAGCTTCTGCGCGCGGCTGCCCTTCTCTTTCGGCTCCACCAGCAGTATATCGCCCACAGTGAAGGTCGGGCTACCCGCCCAGCTATAATCGGCTGGTGCAAGCGTGCCGCTT
>Ga0209278_1001212_pt1 | contig 16113 bp, 14 predicted proteins | sample JI81BgreenDNA_FD_187504 | JGI IMG/M metagenome (GOLD analysis project Ga0209278, IMG submission 187504) | Wastewater effluent complex algal communities from Wisconsin, to seasonally profile nutrient transformation and Carbon sequestration -... | ecosystem: Engineered > WWTP > Effluent > Algae... | reverse complement strand
AGAACTATGAACTTAACATGGGTCGTGAATACAACTTACCTCGAATTTTGAGCAAATCACAGAAAGCTTGAGAAAACTACGTAAATTCTTGATCAATAACGACGCATAGTGACGCAAAAAGAGACTATATCCATCGAAGAATGAGACTTTTTGACCATTCAAAAACCAAGATTCAGCCTTGTTTTCTCTGGGTTTAAGCCCTTGAAATGCTATGGATTTGGTAATTATTCCGATCAATGTTGCGCATCTTGTTATAAACCTTGGCTCTCGCAAGATGGATGGCCATTGATCGCCATGAACGGCCATGGATCGCCACCTCGCGATCGAGCTGGCCACGCCGCCGATCGGTTTCCCTCCCGCAAGGCTCAGGAATTGTCGATTGGATCCCTAGGCTTGTGTATCCCTAGGCTTGAGTCAGGGCCAGGCTGATGGCGTAGATGACGGTGGCGGCGATCGGGTCGGAGTCTTCGATCGCCAGATTGCCCAAAAATTGATAAGTATCGAGATTTTGCGGCAAGGCCAACCCGTCACTGGGGGGATGGGCAATGCGATCGCGCCAGGCCGCAACGGCCGCCGCCAAGCCCTGCTGCTTCACTTGCCGCTTCAGTTCTTCGAGCAGATGGGTCACGGGCTGATGCCAGTAGGTGTTGTTCACCATGGCCTGGTAATAGGCCACGAGTGGTTCAAAGCAATAGGGCTTGTCCTGATCAAAGTGGGCTGACTCCTGGCCAAAGTAATGAATCAGCGCTTGGGCCAGGGGCGGATAGGATCGCAAGGCCGGGTGCTGGAGGGCGGGATCGCGCTGTTGCCAAATTTGCGCAAGGGTCAGGTAGGGGGCGGCCACCTGGGGAGCCAGGGCGATCGCGCGATCGCACACCTCCTGTGCCAACTCCAGTTGCTGGACTTCCAAGAACAGCCAGCCCAGACCATCGAGCAGCAGCGGATCGGCGATCGATCCCGCCGCCCTGGCACAGGGTGCGGTTTTCGGGTTCCATTCCCCCGTTTTGCGCAAAAAGAGCTGATAGCCGCTGTAAATCGTCTCAAAGCAGCCGGAAAACAGCAGCATAAACAGATCTACCCCCGGTTGCGGGCAATCTTCTGGCAAACCGGCGTATTGATAGTCATCAATCACCATCACCGCGTCGGGCTTCAGCAAGGGCCAGGTCATCACCGCATCCCGAAAGGCGACCCAGGGCGCATGGCAGCCGTCGATATAGGCCAGGTCGTAGTGCTGGGGTGGCAGGTGGGCCAATCCCTCAAAGGAGAGTTCGGGGAGGATCGTGACCTGGGCGGCGCGATCGGTTTTTTCCAGGTTGTGTTGAAACTCGGGCCGAAGGGCGGGTTCGATGCAGGTGAGGTGGGAAGCCGGATCCAGCAAGACGTTATCGAGCAGCCAACAGGCCGACATGCCCTCAAAACTGCCAATTTCCAGCGCTTGGATTGGCCCCCGATCGGCCAGGGGTTGGATGATTTTGACCCAATTGGGCAGTTGGTTGGAGAACCAATCCCGCGAAAACTCATAGCCCCGATCGCCACTTTCCGGCCAGCCACGCAACCGGTGCGCCGTGGCAAAGCAAACCCGCGCCGCCGCCAGATCGCCCCGCCCCTCCAACAAACTCCCCAACGCTGCCCAGCCTTCCGGCACTTGGGCATGTTGTTGGGTCAGCCGCCGAAAGAGGGACTCCGCCAGGTCGAGATATCCCGCCTGTTGCAACAGTTCTCCCCACTGGCGATGTTCGAGGGCTTCGAGGGAATCCGTGACTTGTAAATAGAGGGCCATGGCGCGATCGATCTGCCCAGTGGCGATCGCCGTTTGTGCTTGCCCAAAAGCAGTGATAGAAGAATCCGACATGGGTTAACCCGCTGGGTTATAGACAACAAGTGGGCAATATTTCGATCGACCCAATCCACCCGATCCACCCTGAAATCACCCCCGGCTCCACCGATGCTGGACTACATCCTGGCCGCCAGCCGGGTCGCCAGCCGGGTCGCAATTCTTGGTCTCAAGCCTGGCCGCCAGCCGAGTCTAGAGGGTTAGCGCAGGGGAAATGCCGTGTTGATCCGATCGCGCCCCCGCAAAAAGGCTCCGGCAATCACAAACCGCTGGCCATCATTCGAGCTGCAAAAGCGGTTGAGATTGGTGCTGCCGGTACTGTTCACCACGTTGCTTCCGGGCCGATTGTAGCCGCACCACGCCCAGTCGGGCGCGCCCGATGGACAGGCAATCCGGTTTTGGGCAGCGTAGCGAATCGATTCCAACACCTGCCCTTGGCTGCACCGATCGGGAAACATGGTCGAGAACTTGTTTCGATCGGGATCGGCCGCATGGCTCCAGCGCACCCCATAAATGCCACGACTATTCGGAGTCTGAGACACCGTGAGCCGGGCAACGGTGCGGGGCGTGGCTCCGCCGGGGCGCGAGTGAAATCCTTTCGGGCGGCCATTGCTAAACTCGCCACAGAAAATGTGCGTTTGGTTCACCTGGGGGCCGCTGCTGAAGTTGCTCCAGTGGGGAAGCTGGTTGCAGTTCACGACCTTGGGGGCGGCCGACTGCCCCGCTGGGATCGCGACCGCCACGGCCGCGATGCCCGCCAGCACCAACACCAGACCCGATCGAACACGGCGCGATCGCCCGGCTCCCGGCCGCTTCCATCCTGCTCGATCGTCCATGGCTCCGGTCTCCTAATGCTGGTTGCGCGCGCGGGCTACTCCGCCTCTGAGAGATCCAACGACTCTTGGGCATAAACCCGAAAGCGTTCGAGATCGGCCTGAAGCGTCGATTCCACAATGCGCCCTAGGAACAGTCCATCCATCAACTGGCCGACAATACCCGGAATGTCATAGGCGATGCTCATGCGGACAATGCTGCTGCCCTTGCGATCGTAAAACCGCACGGCTCCCCGGTTGGGCAACCCATCGATCGACTCCCACTGAATAATTTGATTGTCCACCAGCCGGACAATCCGCGACTTCCAGTCGAAATGAAAATTGCCCGAAGCGAATTGCCAAATGGAAATTTCCGGATCGGTCTCGGAAATATGCACCGAATCAATCCATTTCATCCAGCGGGGCATTTGTTCTAGGTCAGACCAGAGGCTCCACACATGCTCGATCGGAACCGGGACTTCTACTTGAACGCTGTGTTCGAGCCAGTCGGTCATGGGAAATTGGCGGGCTGCTGCGATCGCCCGGTGAAACGCTCAACCGTTGACTACGATAGCACTCTGGCTCTGGGTCGTGGCGATCGCCCTTGTTAGATGGCAAGGGTTAGATTAAAAGGGTCGATCGCCCTGCTCACAAATCTATGCTGATTGAATTAACCGCCGCCCAGTTGCTGGAAATGGTTGTGGATGGCTTCATCTCCGCCGGAGCCGGAAAACTGACCGAAGCGGCCCTGCCCAAGCTGCAAACCCTGTGGCGCAAAATCCGCGATCGCCTGGCCCGTCGCCCGGAACTGCCCGCCCTGCCGGAAACACCGACGGGGGCGATCGATGTTCAAGCAGTGGCGATCCTCGATGCGGAATTGGTGAACGATCCGCCCTTTGCTGAAGAAGTCAGGGCGATCGCCAAGGAGTATCAACAACTGATTCAACAACAGGCACAAATGACTCAAAACAACTACGGTAGCAACAACAAAAACTATCAAATCGGCTCAATCAACGAAGCTAATTTCTCCTAGAAAATCAAATCATTCCAGTAGGTTGGGTTGAAGCATTCATCGTTCATCGTTCCCACGCTCTGAGTGGGAACGCCCTCCCCGACGCTCTGCGTCGAAACACCCCCAACCGGACGCAGAGCGTCAACCTGCCACTCCTACGCAGAGCGTAGGAACGATCATCAAGTTGCGGCGATGGAATTGATGACACGCTCTAGGCCCGATCGCCCGTGGGGTGGTTCAATGCCCTTGGTTAGGTTGGCAGCAGGATTGAAGCGGTTTGAACAACAGTGATCACCATTGGGACGCGGCCCGATCGCGCCTGGAGTCTGGGGACAGCGCCGGGGCGATCGCCCTATGTCGCCAGGCCCTGCGGCAGGATCCGACCGGTGGGGCGGCGGCCGATTGGTATGGCCTGTTGGGCGAGGCGTTGGCGGCGGCGGGGCAGCGGATTCCGGCCCTGTGGGCGTTTTTGCACCAGGCGCGCTGTGCCGATTGGGATCAGGCGGAGCTGGCCTACAGCGAATATCAAACGGTGGCGACCTGCGCGATCGAGCGGCAATGGCTGGCCCATCAGAATTTGGGGCAATGGTTGCGCGATCGGGGCTGTTGGACGGGAGCGCTGGCGGCGTTGGAGCAGGCGATCGCCCTGGATCCCGATCGGGTGAGCACCTGGGCGGCGATCGGCGATTGGTGGCGCGATCATCCCGATTTGCCGATGGACGATCCGCAGCGGGTCGAGCGGGCGATCGCCGCCTATTTGCAAGCCCTGTACCGCAATCCGACCTATCTGCATCCCTACGATCGACTGTTTAAGCTGCTGAAAAATGCCAACCGGTTTGAGGAGGCTCTCTCCTGTGGACGCAAGTGGATGCCGGGCCCGTTGGTCGTGGCCGATCGGGGGCGATCGCCCGTCGAGGTTTCCGCCACGGCCTTGGACTACTGCCCGATCGACCCGGCGGAAACCGTGGTGTTGCGCGCCTCCCGATCGCCCCTGGGTGAGCCGCCCCACCCGGAACTTTGCGCCACGAGCTACCACGCCGACCCCACCTTCGTCGTCGAAATTCCCCAGGGCCGCGCCTGGGCCGACCACTTCACCAGCGCCGTTTTTACCGATCGGGATGAACTGATCCCCGAACTCTCCCTCGGCAGCGCGGAGCTAATCGCCCTGTCCGACCACCTGCCGCCGCCGCGCCGCGTGGCCGGAACCGTGGCCCTGCTGTCCGTGGCGGGCGGGTCGATGTTTTGCCATTGGCTGCTGAATCTGTTGTCGCGGATCCGGCTCCTGGCGGATGCGGGCTGGACGCTGGATCAACTCGATTGGGTCGCCGTCAACGAACAGGAATACGCCTACCAACGGGAAACCCTAGAACTGCTGGGGATTCCGCGCCACAAACTGATCGTCAGCAACCCGGACGATCGGCACATCATCGCCGATCGGCTCGTGGTGCCCTCGCGGGTCGATCGCGCCACGCCCTGGATGTGCGACACCCTGCGCCAACTCTTTTTGCGGCCGGATATTTTGCAATCGATCGCCCCGTGCGATCGGCTCTACATCAGCCGCGACCTGGCCAAATATCGCCGTGTCGTCGAAGACCAACAGCTCAGCGATTGGCTGGTGCGCGAACAGGGCTTCAAAATCGTGTTGCTCGAAACCCTCTCGTTTGCCAAACAAGTGGCCCTGCTTGCCCAAGCCAAGGTGATCGTGGCTCCCCACGGCGCGGGCTTAACCAACCTCGTGTTCTGTCAGCCCGGAACGATCGTGGTGGAACTGTTTTCACCGCGCTACGTGCCCAGCTATTTTTGGGAAATTGCCGACCTAATTGGGTTGCAGCACTATCACTTGGTGGGCGAACCGTTGACCGAGCATCCCGATCCGCAAGCGATCGAGGGCTATCAATTTTCCGACCCCGGTGCTGATGGGATTTGGATTCCGTTTGATCGCTTCCAACGAGCGATTAATGGTTTATTAAATCCCGCTTAAATCTTGTTGAGTGTGCAGTCCTGTAGGTTGGGTTGAGGCACGAAACCCAACACCAGTAAGCTCGGTAGATCGCGTTGGGTTCCGCAAGCTTAAATCCTGCTTGAATGTCTCCGTTTGGGGATGGAATTTCTCAGCGGGCGCACGGCGGTGCGCCCCTACGAGGAATGGGTTGAATTGTCAGTTAAGAGGGTTTGGTTTTGGGGTGGTTTTGATGAAATTAGAAAGCGCTGGATTGGCTTAATTCGGATCAGGATTTAAGTGGCCGGTTTTGACATAAATCGTGCAGCCCGATCGGCTAAAGGGTGTATGAATGCTGCCCGGTGGATTGCGCAGCCAAGTGCCTTGGGGATAGGTTCCAAATTCGTCTGCAAACGTGCCATCCAACACGAAAATTTCCTCACCCCCAAGATGCTGATGGCGCTGAAAGTGCGTGCCCGGTTGCCAGCGTACCAGCGCCACGTTTTCGGACTCAAACGAGTGGAGCGGCAAGACCTGCAAGCCCTCCACCATGCCCGGAAACCAAGGGGCGTGATCGGTGTCGATCGCCACGCGCTGGCGATCGGTCGGTGACATTTGCCACAGTTTCACAAAAATCGTGCAACCCGATTCGCTGCGGGGCTGGTGGCTGGAACCCACGGGATTGCGCACGTACGTACCCGCTGGATAGTCGCCGTGCTCATCCGAAAAAGTCCCCTCCAGCACCAAGAATTCTTCGCCGCCGCCGTGGGTGTGGGCCGCAAAGGCGCTGCCGGGGGCATAGCGGACGATCGAGGTGGCCCGGGCCACTTCTTCCCCGTTGCGATCGAGCATCCGCCGTTGCACCCCCGCCATGGGCGAGTCGAGCCAGGGCAATTCCTCGCTCAAAACGATCGCCCGTTGGCTCAAATCCGCATGGAGTTTCATGGCTGAGAATCGGGTTTCCTAGGTTGTCAAATCTTGCTTCGCTTGGCGCTGTTTTTTGCGCTCAACCATCGCGGACAAATGGCGACGGAGCAGCGCACTGCCTTGCAAATCGCCCTGATTCAGATATAGCTCACCGGCTTTGACCAAGCGAGGAACTGCCTCGTTGTCATCCAACAAATTCGCCAGGGCCAATCCCCAATTGTGGTACGCCTCGGGCCAGTTGGGAGCCAGGGCGAGGGCGGCGGCGAATCGATCGATCGCCCCTCGATAATCGCTCTGATTAAAGAGTGTGCAACCCTGATTAAAGGCAGCGATCGCCTTGGGAATTCGGTGAGCATTGTCATCGGGCAAGGCAACGGTTTCCGTGAAGAGAATCGATCGGCTGCCTTGGCCTTTGTAGGCCCACAACATCACCCCCAACGCGCCGGCCAACACCAGGGCGATCGCCAAAAACCAGATCACAAAATCGCCCACTTCCAAGCCGATCGCATCCAACGAAATCGATTCGGTAGGCGCAACCACCGTCGGCAAACTAACCGGAAACCAACGCAAAACAGAGGGCAGCATGGGCAGGGCGATCGGGCAAAATGCCAACGGGGGTGACAACAGGATGAATCCAAAACAACCGATTCAACCTTGGCGATAATACCAAGATTTTTAAACAAGATTTCCCAAACAAGATTCTCAAACAAGATTTCCCAAGCTCCGTTAGCGCTCAGGGTTTTGCCGGATCTGGCAGCGGTTTGGTGTTTGACGACTAGCTGGCCCAACCGTAACTGCGCAGGTGCTTGCCGCAATAGCCGATCGCCACCTTGCCCGCGTCGTAATCTAATTCAAAATAAATTTGTAAATTATGAACGGCGTTGTTTTTGCCCAAGGTTAGGTGCTTAAACATCCGCTGTTTGCGACCGGCGTGGCGAAAGTCCCGATCGCTCGCGTATCGAGAACCGGTCACTTGGTGTTCTGTGGGTTTGAAATCGAGACCATAGACCCGAAAAGCTTCGCGCCAGCCGCCCATCGATCGCCCCTCCCGCTTGGCCGCCAACGAGTCCCGACCAATTTGGGCGATCGCCGCCAGCGCCGCATAGACTTCCCCCGGCCGGCCAAACTGCGATTCCGTGGCCGCCTCCCGCGCCGAGTCCCAAATTTCTAAAACATCGCCAAAGGTTTCCTCCGCCGTTTCCACGGCCGCCAGCACGCTCCCAAACACCGGTTGCGCGGTGGCCGCCGGGGAAATTGCCGAATCAGGGGCGATCGCCTCGTCCTCCGGCGGTTGGTATTGCAACAAACTCGCCAAATTGCTCTGGGCCGTGGTCAGCTCCGTTTCTAGCTCCGCCACATAGTCCCGCAGGCCCGCCAGCTCCGTATTCAGCGCCGTTTGCTCATCCCAGGTTTGCTCCACGTCGGCGCGGATCGCTTCCAGGTCGGCGCGCTCCTTTTGCAGCAATCGATCGCGCTCTTGTAGTTGGGTTTTCAGGGCTTCGATCGAGCGACCCGCCGCCCCAATTTGCCCCTCAAGCTGGCTCACATGGGCCCGCAATGATCGCTCCAGGGTTTGCAGGGTTTGGCGCTCTTGGGTTTCGTGTTCCAGGTCGCGCTGCAACCGATCGATCCGCTGTTGATAGTGCCAGCGATCGAAAAACCGCATCGCCACCACCCCGATCGTCAGGCCACCCAACGCCTGCACCGCATTCTGCCAAATCGCCCCTTGGCCCCAAGCCGACTCGCCCAGCTCCGTCGCCGATGTCAACCCCAGCACCGAGCCATCGCTGACCACGCTGCCCATGCCCACCACCGCACAAAATGCCACAACACTCAGGCCCAACAGGGCCAACAGCCGCATTCGATCGCCTGTTTCCATAGCCCAATAAACTCGTAAACCTGTATGAGACGCTTTTTCGATTGTAGACGCGGGCTTTGGCATCGTGGGCCGATCGTGAGTCACCATTTTCAAACCCCAAGATTATGAATCCCTATAATTAGAAATCAGTTAAGAGTCACCCAGAATTCACAAATATCTAACAAATACTCACCAGGCATTCAATAAGCATTCAATAAACATTCAATAAACACTCCATTGATATTCCATTGATATTCAATAAATCAATATTCAACGCTAATTTAATAGCGAATCAACGACGATTTGATCGATACTCAACCAATATTCAACCAATCTTTGGTCAACGCTCAACCAAAGATATTCGACCAATATTCAACCAACACTCAACATAACCAACCTTCGCAATTAATCGTCAATCAATCCGCTTAACCCTGCCTCCAAAACTTCCGAATCAAAATTCCGTCCAGCCCCAATCACAACAGACAGGGGGCAGCTAATCGCTAGCCGTCCCCCATCTATCACAGACTAACCGTCGGACTGCTCAAAGCCTAAATTAGATCGAGATCTAACTTAGATGGATTAGTCTTAGATCGATCAGTCATTCGCTAGAATCACAGTTCGATCGCGGTTAGCCAGGAGCCAATCAGCTCCTCCCATCAAGCAACACCCATGATCCGCGCAAGCCAGCATCTGGATCAATCAAATCAACTCCCTCTCACCGAAGGCCGACGAACCCAAGGAATCGATCGCACGCCCATGGTGGTTATCCGATCGACAAACGCACTGCCTTGGTGTTTTCGGGTTCGACCTTCAACAACCGCAGCGCCAAAATCCCATCGTGATATTCGGCAGTCGAATTGGTGGTTTGCACCGGAGAGGGCAACGGAATCACGCGCTGGAATTTGCCATAGCGGAACTCACTGCGAAACAAGCCTTTTTCTTCAACGGTCTTCTGCGATCGACGTTCACCCGCGATCGACACCGACTCCGGCATCACATCCACTTCCAAATCCTTCGGGTCAATGCCAGGAAGCTCCACCTTCAGCAAAAATGCTTCGGGCGTGTCTTCAATTTCCGCCGCCGGGGTGTTGGTCAATTCATGCTCGATCGCTAACGGAGCCATTAATGCTCCATCTAGGAGTCGATCAAACCGACGACGCAGACCATCAATTTCTCGATACGGTTCCCAATGAATAAGTGTCATTTCAGCTCCCTCCCTCTCTGCTATCACTGACCAATGAAACGGATCCTCGTTATTGCCCGATCGCCGCTGTTGCTGGGGTAGAGGTTTGACCAGCGATCATTCGTAGTTGGCAGTTTTGCTCAAGATCACCCATCAACAACAAACCGTCAAAACGAGGAGTTGATGCTATTCAACCGAACACTCTCAAGATATCGCTGATTTGATCAATCATCGTTCGGTTTCTACAACCTTGGAATGAGCATTTACCGCACCTAAATTATCAACAAATCCTAAGTTTTCATGAAGTAACACTCTTCGGAATGATGCGAAATGATCTAATACTCGATTAAGTGTCTGTTGAGGATTGATTGTGACCTTTTCGTAGAGCTTTTTTCAAAGATTCATTTAGATATTGATCGTGAAATTCAGCAGTGAAATTCCGCAGTGAAATTTGATCGTGAAATTCCGCAGTGAAATTCGTCAATGGAATTTGCTAGTAACGTTCAGTAATGAAATTTGATCGTAACGTTCAGCAACCAAAATTAGCAGTAAAGTCCAGTGATGAAATTTGATCGGGACGTTCAGCAATCAAAATCAGCAACCAAAATCAGCAGTAAAATTCAGCCGTGCAAGTTGGTCAACTGGAGTGCAAACCCAAGCGATGGATAGCGACTGGCGATGGTTGGCCGGCGGCATGGCCCTGCTGGTGGTCTATTTGGTTGCGTCGGCGGCGACGGAAATGGGCACGCGCTGGCCGCGGTGGGGCCGATCGCACGCGGCCGATCGCCCCGATCGGGAAAAATCCACACCTCCCAACCCGGAAAAAACCTTCTAAGATCGACCCAATGCCGAATGCTTACCCCGTTTTTCGGCGGTGGATTTGTTGTTGCTCGGTTTAAGTCGGTGAGTGATTTTCAGGAACTGCTAGCCATGTTTTTTGGTTTAAAACAAAAGTCCACGATGCCCTCTGCCAAAGAAGCGCTGCCGGGGCGATCGACCCAAATGCCGATCAATAACCAGCACTTTGTGAATGGCAACCCGATCGCGGGGCCTTTCCCCGCCGGTCTCGAAACCGCGATGTTTGGTCTGGGCTGCTTTTGGGGCGCAGAACGCAAGTTTTGGCAAACACCCGGTGTGTTCTCCACGGCCGTCGGCTATGCGGCGGGCCACACGCCCAACCCGACCTACAACGAGGTGTGCAGCGGCCTGACGGGCCACAACGAAGTGGTGTTGGTGGTTTACGACCCGCAACAGGTGAGCTACGAGCAACTGCTGAAGGTGTTCTGGGAAAGCCACAACCCGACCCAAGGGATGCGCCAGGGCAACGACACGGGCACGCAATATCGATCGGGCATCTATACCTATAACGATGCCCAGGCGGCGGCGGCGATCGCCTCGCGCGACCAATACCAGCCCCTGCTCACGGCCGCCGGCCACGGTGCGATCACCACCGAAATCCTCGACGCGCCCGAGTTCTACTACGCCGAGGAATATCACCAGCAATACCTGGCCAAAAACCCCGGTGGCTACTGCGGCCTGGGCGGCACGGGGGTGAGCTGCCCGATCGGGGTCGCCGTCTAAAGCCCTGTAAAATCCTGGGGGCAAGGGGTTTAAACCCCTTGTCTCGCCTTAGGTTGGGGACGATGCTGGCGGCGGGCCAAAGATAGCCGTCAGCGCTGCGTTCAGGGTGGGTTGCATCGCAATGCGATCGCCATAGGCCACCACCACCCGAATCAGCGTCGGCAACCCGCCCGCATCGGCCGCCAAATACAGCGGCTCCACATAGAGGATCGATCGCCCGATCGGAATCGCCACCAAATTGCCCTGAATAATTCGCGAGCCTTGGCGGTTCCACAGGCTGATTTGGCGCGAAATGTCCGGGTCTTGGTTGATCCGCGCCTCCACCTGTTCAATCCCAAACACTAGGCGATCCTTGGGAAATGCATAGAGCAGCAGCCGGCCATATTGGCTGCCGTCCGAGCGGGCCGCCAACCAGCCGATCAGGTTGCTGCGTTTGGCGGGGCTGAAGGGCAAGAGCTGCACAAATTCCGGCTGGCTGACCCCCGGTAGCTGCAAAATCGCGAAGTAGGGCTGAATCGGCTGGGGTTTGTTGCCATAGATTTCGTTGGGAATTTGCCACAAATCCTCGCGGTTGTAAAACTCCTGGGGATCGCGCATGTGGTAGGTCAAGAGTTTTTCGGACTGGACGGCAAACAGGTCGATCGGGTAGCGCAGGTGCGATCGCAGGGCCGGCGGACATTGCTCGATCGGCCGGAACAGCTCCGGGAAGCTCGCTTGCCAACTGCGAATCAACGGATCACTCGCATCGGCCCCATAAAACCGCACCGTGCCGTTGTAGGCATCAATCACCGCTTTCACGGAATTGCGAATGTAGTTAAACCCGGCCGCGCTGGGTTCCGAATAGGGATAGCGGCGGCTGGTGGTGTAGCCATCGATGATCCAAAACAGGTGGCTGCGGCGATCGAACTCCGTCGAGTCCCCCAGGTTCACCGCCACGGCGTAGGGGTCGCGATCGAACTGCAAAAACGGCGCAATCATCCGCACCCGCTCCTGCACATTCCGCCGCCACAGCAACCGCGTCTTCGGCGTGAGGTTATTGGTCAGCAACAGTTGCCAGTCACGCAGATACGCCGCCAACAGCCACCGTTTCCACAGGCTGCGGCCGATCGACACGCCGCCGGTTCCGTCGTAGTGGTTGTAGGCATTGTCGTTGCCGCGTGGGTAGTCCAGCTCCTGCACCGCCGTGGGCGCAAGGGTATAGGAATTCGTCAGCTCCCCAAAGTAGATCCGTGGCCGATCGAGCGGCACGGTGCGGCCAATCCGCTCGTCCGCCGCCCGGAGGGTTCCCTCACCCGGATCGCGCGTCCCCGGGCCAATGTCACGCACCCAATAGGTTGGCAGGCCGCCGGTTCCCACCTGGTTCGCCGGACTGAGGGTGAAGCCGTAGCCGTGGGTGTAGACCAAGTGTCGATTCAGCCAGGTTTGGGCCGGCGCGGCCAGGGCCGTGGTGTCCAATTCCCGCATGGACAGGATCGTGGGGTGCAAGGTCGATCGATCCGCCGGGCCCAGGGGCAACCGGTAGCGATCGAGATCCGCATTCGCAAATCGGTAATAGGAGCGGATTTGCTGCAACTGGCGGTTGGTGTCCAACAGCGGCTTCGTGTCCCACAACCGCACATTCGCCAGGGTGGCATCGTAGGTGCTCAGTTCGGCGGCGCTGAGGGTCAACTGCGGAATGAAGGACTCGGCCTGCACCTGGTCGAGGCCAAAGCCCAGCCGGGTAAAGGCAATATTGCGTTCAATGTAGGGGCGTTCCCGTTCGAGTTCGTTGGGTTCAACGATCGCCCCTTGCACCGCCTCGGGCAACAGGAATCCCAAACAAATGCCCCCGATCGCATAACCCGCCAGGCCGATCGCCACCAAACGCGGCGGCAAGTCCGGCCGGCGATCGCCCGTCGGTCGAGCCACCCGGCCATCCAGCCAGCGGCGCGGCTGCAACCCCGTCATCGCATAGCCCAGCAGCCAAACGCCACTGCCCAACGACACCAACCCCAGGGCAATATTGGCGGGTAACTGCACCCGAATATCCGCAAAACCCGCCCCGTAGGACGCACCCCGCGACGAATTCAGCAAATCAAAACAAGCCAGCCCCGCGCTCATGCCCGCCGCCAGCAGCACCAGCCCAAGCAAGCCGCAGCCATGTCGCCATTCCCCGACCGTGAAGCCGGGAAACCGTCCCTTAGCTAAGGATTTGTGGCTCAGCAGGTAATACAACCCCACCAGCAGCACCGACCACAGCAACAGCCCGATCGCCCAAAACTCCAGCAGTTCCACCAGGGGCAAGCCAAACACAAACCAGCCCACATCCAGCCCAAACACCGGATCGCGCTGCTGAAAACTGACCGGATGGGTTGCCAACATCCAGGTGGCCCAATGCTGCGAGCCAATCCAGGCGAAGTTCAACGCGGCGATCGCCCCCAAGGCCCGCAGGCCCCAGCGCGGCGCAGTGGCCCCCAGGGTCCAAACCAGCCCCGGCAGCGCTAGCCACCACCACTGCTCGCCCGATCGCACCGGCTCCAGCAACTGCCACAACACGAGGGGCTGCAACCGAGGAACCGCCGAGGGAACCGTTTCCCGCCAAGCATTCCAGCCAATTTGACCGTAGTGGGTCGCCAGCAGGGCCACCCCGATCGCCAGCACCCCCGACACGATCACCAGCGGCACTAATTCCAATCGGCCGCCCACCAGTCGCTCCTCGGCCGGCTCGATCGGGGGCGGCGGCTCCCACCAGGGCCGAGCATCATCGCGCTCCGCTGCCGGTGCTTCCCGCCGATTCAACCGTTCCGCCAGGGCCAAGTTGCCCCACAACAGGGCGATCGACCCCAGCGCCCCAATCCCAAACAGGCTCGATCGCACGGCCAGCCGCAGCCACCACACCGACCCATAGCCCAGGCTCTCGAACCACAGGCCATCGCCAATCCACCGCACACCCAGCCCGATCGCCAAGGCCAAGCCCAGTCCAATCAAGGCCCAACGCCCCACCCGCGATCGGTAGGGGGGCGGCGGAGAGGACACGGCGGGGGTCGATCGAGTCAAAGTCATACCCAGGGGTTGGATCGATAGCCTGTTGATTAGCCCTCCCATTCTGAGGCGATCGCCGAACCCGCAACAACTCTATGGTTGAAACCCGTTGAAACCCATGGTGCTAAAACCCGTGTTCCAACCAATTTGTGTTATCTCTGCAAGGAATTTCTGCGATCAACCCAGCCCATGAAAACGAAAGTTTCGCCCCTCAACCCGATTTGGCTGTTTCTAATTGCCTTTGCCACGGTGGTGGCGGCCTACAGCGGCAAGATGAAACCCCTGACGGAAGCCTCGTTCAAGGGCGCGGGCAGCGCGGTGGAACTGGCGATCGGGCTGGTGGGTTCCATGGCCCTGTGGTTGGGGATTATGCGCGTGGCGGAAGAGGCGGGACTGATGCAGGCGATCGCCCGGGCGATTCGGCCCGTGATGGTGCGGCTGTTTCCGACCGTGCCGCCGGAGCATCCCGCCATGTCCGCGATGATCATGAACCTGGCGGCCAATGCGTTGGGCCTGGGCAATGCGGCCACGCCCTTGGGTCTGAAGGCCATGAAGGAACTCGATCGCCTGAATCCCCGCCCCGGCACGGCCACCAACGCCATGTGCTTGTTTTTGGCGATTAACACCGCTTCCGTGACCCTGATTCCGCTGGAGGTGATCGCCGTGCGGGCCAGCGCGGGCACGACCCAACCGGCCGCGATCGTCCTCACCACCCTGATTGCCACCGCGATCGGCACGACCGCCGCCGTGTTGGCTGCCAAGTTCGCCGCCCGTCGATCGCCCGATCCCGAGCCGATCGGTGAGCCGATGGTTCATTCGATCGGGAATCATGCCGCCGCGATCGGCGACTCCCCCGACTCCGACCCGGACTCCGAGGCCGTGACGATCGAACCGCCCCCCGTTTTGCAGCCGCCGGGCCGGTTCGGTCAGTTCGTGTTTGGTGGGTTGGTGCTGGCCTTTCTCGGGGCGATCGGCCTCAAGGTCTACCAACGCGGTTTCGGCTTTGTGTTCAGCCTGGAAGGATTCACCACGATTTCCAACTGGGTGCTGCCGATGTTCATTGCCGGATTCCTGATCTACGGCTACTTTCGCGGCGTGCGGGTTTACGAAGCCCTCACCGAAGGCGCAAAGGAAGGCTTTGAGATTGCCGTGCGCGTGATTCCGTTTATGGTGGCGATTTTCGTGGCGATCGGGATGTTCCGAGCCAGCGGCGCATTGGAACTGCTGACCACGTTGCTCACCCCCGTTACCAACCTGATCGGAATGCCCGCCGAAGCCCTGCCGATGGCGCTGATTCGCCCATTGTCCGGCAGCGGCGCGTTTGGCTTCATGTCCGAAATCGTGAAAGCCCAGCCCAACAGCTTCCTAGCGGATTTGGTTTCCACCATGCAGGGCGCATCGGACACCACGTTCTATACCCTGGCGGTCTATTTCGGCAGTGTGGCGATTATCCGCACGCGCTACGCCTTGCCCGTGGGCTTGTTGGCCGATGCGGTCAGTGCGATCGCCTCGGTGCTGGTTTGTCGGCTGCTGCTGCCGGGTGCGGCCTAGGAACTGGATTTGGGTAGGCGGATCTCGGAAATCGGGTGCGATCGCCCTCGGATCGCTATCCTAAACAACAGGCAATCCCACCACAGGCATTTAGGAGCAATCCCCATGGCTAAGGCAATTTGGAACGGCACCGTGATCGCCGAGAGCGATCGCACCGAAGTCGTCGAAGGCAACCACTACTTCCCGGCCGACTCGATTAAGGCCGACTACTTCCAACCCAGCAACACCCACACCACCTGCGGCTGGAAAGGCGTGGCCAGCTACTACACGATCGCCGTGGATGGCCAAACCAACCCCGATGCGGCCTGGTACTATCCCGAACCCAAGGAAGCCGCCAAAAAAATCGCCGGTTATGTGGCCTTCTGGCGCGGCGTGAAGGTCGAAGCCTAACCTAC
>Ga0209278_1001211_pt1 | contig 16114 bp, 12 predicted proteins | sample JI81BgreenDNA_FD_187504 | JGI IMG/M metagenome (GOLD analysis project Ga0209278, IMG submission 187504) | Wastewater effluent complex algal communities from Wisconsin, to seasonally profile nutrient transformation and Carbon sequestration -... | ecosystem: Engineered > WWTP > Effluent > Algae... | reverse complement strand
AACTGTGGAACCAGTGTGTGCCGGTTACCGGCACACCCGCCGATCGCTATCTGGCATCACGGGCGATCACCACAACCAGCGGTGAGCTGCGCTTTGCGCCTGCGGCACGGATCGGCAGCGGCGATATTGTGTGGACCGGACCGGCCATGGTTGCAGCCGTGCGCGATGGCAGCGGGCTTGTGGCCCTGCAACGCACGTTTCTCGCGCCGGATGGTCTGGACAAGGCAGCCATCGACCAGCCCCGGAGGATGCTGGGCACTCCCGGCAGCGGCGCGGTAAGACTTTCGCATCCAGGCCGAATCCTCGGACTTGCCGAAGGTATCGAGACCGCGCTGTCGGCCAGCCAGATCCTCGGCATCCCGGTCTGGGCCTGCCTAAGCACCCGCCGGCTCGACCAGATCGCGCTGCCGGAGAGCATCGAGGAACTCGTGGTTCTGGCCGACAATGACAATTCCGGCCGTGACGCTGCGGGGAAGGCGATCGCTGCGTACACACGCTCGGATCTGGCGCTGCGGCGCTGCTGGCCACCCGACGGTCTGAACGACTGGAACGATCTGGCCCGCACCAGGAGAGAGGAGGGGGCGAGGAAGCGCTGTCCCTGACCAATGGTTGGTGAGGGCGCAGGAGACCAGTCCCATGACCATCCAGATGATCGAAGCGCGGCATTGCACCTTGAGCCGCCTCAATGTGCGCAAGGTGCCGTCCGAACCCGCACTGCTCGCCCAGCTCATGGCCGATATCGAAGCCCGCGGCGTGTTGCAGAACCTGATCGGCGTGCCCACCCCCAAAAAGTCAGGCAAGTATGAGGTCATCGCCGGCGGGCGCCGCCTCACCTGCGTCAAGCAGCTTATCGCCGACGGCAAGCTGCCGGCCAACACCTGCGTGCCCATGCTGGTCATGGACGCCCGCGACCAGGCTGCCGAAGTCAGCCTCGCCGAAAACCTTCAACGCGAAGCGATGAATCCGGCCGATGCCTGCCTGGCGTTCCGGCATTGCATCGAGGTGGAAGGCGCTTCGATCGAAGACGTCGCGCGCCGGTTCGGTGTCACCACAAGGTTCATCGAAGGCCGGCTACGGCTCGGTCAGCTGGCGCCCGTGGTGTTCGAAGCACTGCGCAATGGCGAGATCAGCCTCGATATTGCCAAAGCCTATGGCGTCACCGGCGACCATACACGCCAGGAGCAGGTGTTCGAACAGGCGAGCCGGTTCAACCACGGCGCGTCCAGCATCCGCCGCATGATGATCGATGACACCATCAGTCCCGGTGACCGGCTCGCCAGGCTGGTCGGCCGCGATGCCTATCTCGCTGCCGGAGGCCGCATCGAGGCCGATCTGTTTGGTGATATCGGCGAGGTCTGGGTCGATGCCAGCATCGTCCTCAAGCTGGCCGACGAGAAGATGGCAGCGGTGGCAGCAAGCACTGCCGGGTTCGGCACGGTGATAGCGGTATTGGGTGCCCGGCCTGATTATGAACTGACCCGCGACCTGATGGCTGTGCCGCCGCAGCGCGTGCCCCTTACGGACAACGAGCAGGCCCGTGCCGAAACAATCGAGGCCGAACTCGAGGCGCTGCAGCTCGCCCATGACGAAGCCGAAGATGCAGCAACCGAGGAGGCCATCGCTGCACAGTTTGACCTGCTAGAAGAGGAACTCGGCTCCCTGCGCAACCGCACGGCTGCGCCGGACCCTGCGACCAAAGCCGAGGCCACTGCGTTCCTGGTGGTCAACGAAAGCGGTGACATCGCCGTACACCCCACGCTCTACGTTCCGCGTCCGGCCGGCAAGCCGAAACCTGCCGTCACAGGAGCGCCCGGTAAGGACGCGGCCGAGGACACCGAGGATGATCAAGGTCCGGCTTTGTCGCGCAGTCTGACCGACGAATTGGCGGTCCAGCGCCGCGATCTGCTGGCAGTGCACATCGCTCATGATCCCGGTGTCGCGCTCGATCTGATGATCTTCGTGCTGGCCGACGCAGCGACACGCAGCACTTACGGGGTGCAGGGCGGCGTGAATATTATAGCAAGACCCAATGGCCGCGGCGCACATGACTTTCGCACGAAAGGCGCGATCGCCGACGAAATGGCCCGGCTGCACGAGAAGCTCAACCAGAGCTGGACCGGCCATGCTGACGTCGCGCACAGGTTCACTGCGTTTTGCGAACTGCCAGACGAGGAACGCGGGGCCTGGGCCGGGTGGGTCGTCGCTCACAGCCTTGAAGCGACGTTGCGTGATGAACGCGGTGCGGCGTTCCACAATCACTTGGGCGCGCTGCTCGGAATCGATGTCGCGGCATGGTGGCGGCCGACGGCCGAGAACTTCTTCGGCCGTGTGAAGAAGCGCGCCATCCTTGGCGTGCTGGACGCGATCGGCGGGCCTGAACTGCGCAGCCGCTACGCCAGTGCCAAGAAGACGGAACTGGCAGTCGCGGCTGAGAGGATCTGCGGCGGCACAGCCATCATCGAGCCGCAGATCAAAGCCGCTGCGATCACGTGGGTACCGGACGTGATGCGGTTCGACAGGCAGAGCGGTGATGCCGACAGCGATCCAGCCGCCGATCTGTTGGAGAGCTCCGAAGCCGAATGCACCTCCGATGGTGACGACGGCGAACCCGACGAATTGCCGGAGGATGCGAGCGAAGCTGAAGCAGCCTGATACTGCGACATGCAGTTAATCTACCATATCTCTTGCCAGCGGGCTCCCGAGCAATCGGCAGCCCGCTGTTTTTTTCGGACGAGATTCGCCCGGTCTTTTCTGCACCGCCGCGGTCCGCGTCCACCCCAACCGCCAGGAGAGGAGGGGACGAGAAGGCGGTGGCGCAGCGGGAAGGGCCCGGAGCGCCGCCGTGATGGAGCCCCAGATGATCGCACCGCAATTGTTCAACGACCCAGCCTCTGGCAACCCCAATGGCCCCGACATTCGTGCAGCGAAGTTGCTGACGGTTGCGAACCAGATTGCAGACCGTCTCCGCGCCGACACTGCGATCACCCGAGCCGACTTGTCGTTGCTCATGAGCGAAGCCTTCGGTGGCAGTGACGCCATCGGTGCCTGGACCATGCGTGATGGCTATGACGCCTGCGAGGCTGCGCAGGTGGTGCTGATCCAGCGTAGCCCGTCTCAGGCCACACCATTTACCGTTGATTCGCTGAGCTCGTTTGTCGAACGCGCTGCCTGCCATCTTGCGCGGCTGCCAACGCAGACGGTGCGCTCCGAGGTCCAGATCGCCCGCCAGCAGTTTTCAACACCGCTGCCGATCAGCCTGCTGGCGGCCAGTCTCGCTGCCCCCTGTTCGGGTGAAGTTGTGCTGGAACCGTCGGCCGGCAACGGGCTACTGGCCGTCCACGCGGCCCGCGCCGGTGCTCGCCTGCTGCTGAACGAGCTCGACGCCGACCGGGCCGCACTGCTGCACGCGCTGTTTCCGCAGGCGCATATTCATCAGCACGACGGCGCGCAGCTGCACCATCGCCTTTCCCAGAAACCATCGCTGATCCTGATGAATCCGCCGTTCTCGCAATCGGCGAATATCGGCGAGGATGCCCACGCCGGCGCCCGGCACCTGCTGGCGGCACTCAAGCTGCTGGCGCCCGGCGGACGCTGCGTCGCGGTCATGCCGCAATGGTTTTCTCTTGATGGTAGTGGCCGCGCCGGGCGAGCAGCGGTCGACGCCGAGCTGGCACCGGTGTTCGATCTGTTGCTCGATGGCAGCTTCTACCACGCCCATGGCACGTCGATCAGAGTGCGCCTTCTGGTGTTCGACCGGGATGGCGACGGCATTGCCACCATCCACCAAGCTGCCTCCAGTTACGCCGAGGCGGTTGCAGCGCTAGCGCACTGCCCGCCACGCCCGGAAACTGACACCGCGGCGGCCATCACCTCCGCGCCCGAACCCTCACTGCGACCGCCGGCTGTTGGCCCAAAGCGGCCGGGCATGCTCAGCAACCGTCGCAATCGGCCCACGCCGCCGCGGCCGCCGGAACTGGCACTCACGACCGGCGATGCTGCACCGCTGGCCTACACAGCGCTCAGCGAACCGGTGCCGGCCGAAGCGCCAACCGGGCTCTATGTGCCGCACCGGGTGGCGCGCATCGTGTTCGATAATGTGGCTCCGCACCCGACAGCGCTGGTGGAGTCGCTGGCCATGGCGGCAATCGCACCCCCGCTTCCGAACTACAAACCTGTACTACCGGGATTTGCGGTGAACGGCCTCTCCAGCGCCCAGCTGGAGACCATCGTTTACGCCGGACAGTCCTTCGAACGCGACCTTGCCGGCCGTTATCGCGCGACCAACAGCGACCTCGCGCTTGAGGAGCATGCCGACGGAGCCATCTATCGCGCCGGCTTTTTCCTCGGTGACGGCACTGGTGCCGGCAAGGGCCGCCAGGTCGCCGGCATACTGATGGACAACTGGTGCCGGGGTCGCCGCCGCCATCTGTGGGTCTCCAAGACCACGACCCTGATCGAGGACGCGCGCCGCGACTGGACAGCGCTGGGCGGCATTGGCCCAGACATCCGCGCCATCAACGACTTCCCGCTCGACGGGCCGATAAACCTGCCCGCCGGCATCTTGTTCACCACCTATGCGACGCTGCGCTCGGAACGCGCCGATAAGGGCAGTCGGATCGATCAAATCATCGCCTGGCTCACCGGCGACGACGAGGCGGCGTTCGACGGGGTGATTGTGTTCGACGAAAGCCATGCGCTGGCCAACGCTGCCGGCAGCGAGACCGCCCGCGGCCTGATCAAGGGCTCGGAACAGGGCATCGCCGGTGTTCGGCTGCAACACCGGCTGCCACGCGCGCGGGTGCTCTATGTCTCGGCCACCGGTGCCACCGAGATCGGCAATCTGGCCTATGCCACCCGTCTCGGCCTGTGGGGCGCCGGCACCGCGTTCGGTGACCGCGAGGCCTTCTGCCAGGCCATGCGCGACGGCGGCATCGCGGCGATGGAGCTCGTGGCACGCGATCTGAAGGCACTCGGATTCTACACCGCCCGCGCGCTGTCCTATCAGGGCATCGAATATGACATCCTCGAACACCGGCTCGGGAACGACCAGATGGCCGTCTATGACCGGTTCTGCGATGCCTGGGAGATCATCCACCAGAATCTCGAGCAGGTGCTGGCCGACACCAATGTCAACGATGCCATCACCGGCGCGACGCTGAACGGTCAGGCCCGCGGCGCGGCGCTGTCGAAGTTCGAAAGCGCCAAGCAGCGCTTCTTCGCACAAGTGCTGACCGCAATGAAGCTGCCCAGCCTCATTCCGGCGATCGATGCCGATCTTGCCGCTGGCCACAGTGTTGTCATCCAGCTGGTGTCCACCGCCGAAGCCATGCTCGACCGCCGGGTCGCCGACCTGACGCCGGAAGAGCGCGCCGAGCTCGATATCGACCTGTCGCCACGCGAGCTGGTTATCGACTATCTGACCAATGCCTTCCCGGTGATCCTGATGGAGCCCTACACCGACGAGGAAGGCAACATCCGCTCGCGCGTCTGCGTCGACAAGGCCGGCAACCCTGTCATCTCGGCCGAAGCCGTGGCGGTGCGCGATGGGCTGATCGAGGAACTCTGTGCCTTGCCGGTGGTGCACGCGGCGCTCGATGCCCTGATCCGTCACTATGGCCCCGACATGGTCGCCGAAATCACCGGCCGATCACACCGTCTGGTGCCGCAGCGCGATGGCAGCCACAAGCTGGAAATCCGCTCGCCTCGCGCCAATCTCGCCGAAACCCAGGCGTTCATGGACGGCACCAAGCGCATCCTGATCTTCTCGGATGCCGGCGGCACCGGGCGCAGCTATCACGCCGACCTTTCGGCCCGCAACCAGCAGCGCCGCATCCATTATCTGCTCGAACCGGGCTGGCGGGCCGATGCCGCCATCCAGGGCCTTGGCCGCTCGCACCGCACCCACCAGGCCTCGGCACCGCTGTTTCGCCCCGTCACCACCGATGTGAAGGGCGAGAAGCGCTTCATATCGACCATTGCGCGCCGCCTCGACAGCCTCGGTGCGCTCACCCGCGGCCAACGCCAGACCGGCGGCCAAAATCTGTTCGACGCCGCCGACAATCTCGAAAGCGCCCACGCCAAAGAGGCACTGACCAGCTGGTATCATCTCCTCCATGCCGGCAAGCTCGCGGCCATCGATCTGGCCGGCTTCCAGCGCCGCTCCGGCCTCAACTTGTGCGAGAAGGACACCGGCGCCCTGAGAGAGCAGCTGCCGCCAATCCAGCGCTGGCTGAACCGGTTGCTGGCATTCCCGATCGCCCTGCAGAACCGCGTGTTCGACGAGTATTTTGCGCTGGTCGAAGCCCGCGCCGAGGCACTGGCCAAGGCCGGCAAGCTTGATCTCGGCGTCGAGACGATCAAGGCCGAGCGCATCGATGAGATCGCCTGCCAGCTGCTGCGCACCGATCCTGGCACCGGCGCTGAAACCCACCTGCGCACGCTCGATATCCACCGCCGCCCGCGCGTCATGACGTGGGACATGCTCAATGCCCGGTTCGACGTGCAGCGACGGGCGCAAATGGTCCGCAATGAACGTTCCGGGATGGTGGCGGCCGCGTTTCGGCAGGAGCGCTCGCTCAGCGACAATGGTGATCTGGTGCCGGTTGTCCGGCTCGTTCGCCCCACCCGCATCGAAACGTTGGTTGGCAGCAGTCTGGATGACACCCACTGGCAAGGCATCGCGCTCGGCGAGGGGGAAGCGCTCTGGCACGCAGAAGCCGAGGCAGCGCTCGCCAGCCTCGATGTCTCGACCATCCACATGATCACCGGACTGCTGCTGCCGGTCTGGAAGCAGATCCCCGGCGATGACATCCGGGTCTGGAGGGTCGCAGTCGATGGCGGCATCAGCCATCTCGGCCGGCTTGTTGAAGCGGCCGACCTGCCCGAACTTGCAAAGCGGCTCGGCACCAGCATCGATCAGCGCTGCGCTCCTGCCGATCTTGTCCGCGCTGCCCAGCAACGCCGCAGTGTGACCATCCCCGCCGCCAGCCTCGAACTGGTCACGGCGCGCGTCGGAGGCAACCAGCGGCTCGAGCTGCGCGGTTACGACCACCAGCGGCTGGCCTGGTACAAGTCGGTTGGCTGCTTCACCGAAATCATCGCCTACAAGACCCGCCTGTTCGTGCCGGTCGACCGGGCCGAGAGCATCATCGCAGCGCTCATCGGCGAGCCAATCTCCACGGCTGCGGCATAAGGAAAACATTATGACCAAACCCTCTTCCGCGATACCGCCTCATTGCGTGCATGGGTGTTGATGCGCAGCGGAAACAAGTTCGATCTAATGAACCCCGACACGTCGGCAAGGACGGGTCGCATGGGATGAAGTGTTCATAGTTCATCATACTGGTGACCAACGGACGGCGCGACATGAAGACGTTCTTGCCTTGGCGGCTGCTTTGGCAGTTATGGGGCCGGACGCGGACAGGCGGCTTACGGCGTTTCCGGTTTGCGCCAGATGTCATTCGCCGCCTGCCGCTCCCTGCTCAGATCTCCGTGCGTTCTGACAGCGTCAGGGCATCATCGATATCCACACCGAGGTAACGCACGGTCGTTTCGATCCTCGTGTGGGCTACCCCCGCCTGCCGGGACACTCTTGTGAAATGATGACAATTTGGAAAGCTAAAACGGTAAGGACGAAAAGCGGGCTTGTGCAAATGATAATCGTTCGCAATAAATCTGCGAATGATTATCAAGAACGGATATCTCATGCGCCTGCCTCTCTTCCTCTCCGCTGCGCTGCTGGTCGCGCCTGCTATCGCTCATGCCGCCGACGGTGACGGCGAGGGGGCCGAGATTGTTGTCACTGCCGCCCGCACCAACCTGCCGGTGACGGCGCTGCCGCTCACAGCCGATGTGATCGACAGCGAAACTCTACAGCGTCAGTTACAGATTTCGGGATCGGTGGTGGACGCAGTGGCAGCCTTGACCCCCAGCTTCTCGCCCTCGCGCCAGAAGCTCACCGGCCAAGGCGAGACACTGCGCGGCCGCTCGCCATTGTTCGCCATCGACGGCATCCCGCAGACGGCCCCCTTGCGCGATGGATCGCGCGACGGTTTCACCATTGATCCCTTCTTCATCGACCGCGTTGAATTGATCCTCGGCTCCAACGCCCTGCAGGGGATCGGTGGCACCGGCGGCGTCATCAACCAGGTCACTGTCTCAGCGCCGGCCAAAGATGGCTGGAGCGCACGCACCATCCTGCAGGGCACGGCCGAGAATGGCTGGCGCGGCGATGGCTTCGGCGGCAAAACCGGTGCGCTGATCGCCAATCGTTCGGGCGCCTTCGACATCGTGGTGGGCGCCGCCTTCGAGCGCCGCGGCGTGTTCCGTGATGCGCAGGAGCGCCGGATCGCCCCCGATGGCACCCAGGGCGACCTGATGGATGCGAACAGTTTCGGTCTGTTCGCCAAGGCCGGAGTCGCGCTGGGCGAAGGGGTTCGCCTTGAACTGATGGGCCAGCGTTTTGATTTGCAGGGCGATGGCGACCTGATCCCTGTGAATGGCAACCGCCAGACCGGCTTGCCCTCCACCGGCGTGCCGGGCGTGGTGCCGGGCGCAGCGCCGGAAAATCTCGCGGAAAGCCTGTCGCTGACCCTTACCGCCGATGCGCTGGCCGGCGGCGCCTTGCGGGTGCGGGGCTTCTGGAATCGCACCGCCGACATTTATGGCGGCGGTGTGTTCGCCGATTTTCAGGACCCGGCCATCGCGCCGGTTGGCACGCTGTTCGACCAATCGCAGAACATCAGCCGCAAATGGGGCGTGAACGCCAGTTGGGAGCGCGGCTTTGGCCCGCTCAACCTGGTGCTGGGCATCGACCTGCTGAACGATTCCACCGTTCAGAAGCTGGCAGCCACTGATCGCGCCTGGGTGCCGCCCACCGATTTTCGCAGCATCGCACCCTTCACCCAGGCGAACCTGAAGCTGTTTGATGGCAAGCTGCGGCTGGCCGGCGGCCTGCGCTGGGAAAATGTCCGCATCGATATACCCGATTACCAGACACTCTGGTTCTACGGCCCGCAGCAGGTGGGCGGCGGCACGCCCAGCTTTGATCGGCTGTTGCCCAACGGCGGCATCGTGTTCGAGCCCAGCCCCGGCATCCGCGCCTATGCCAGCTACGCTCAGGGCTACACCGTGGCCGATGTCGGCCGCATCACCCGGGCCATCCGGAACCCGGATGTTGATCTCGACAGCTTCCTCGACATCGCTCCGGTGATCGCCGACAACCGCGAAGTGGGCATCGAGGTGAAGCGCGGTCCGATCGAAGCCAGCGCCACCTATTACTGGTCCGACAGTGACCGCGGCCAGTTGCTGGTACTGGTGGGCGACGTGTTCGAGGTGCAGCGCCAGCGCATCGAGATCCACGGCCTGGAACTGAACCTATCCACCGCAACGCCGATCAAGGGCCTCAGGCTGGGCGTGGGCTATGCCCATCTGAATGGCCGGGTCGATACCAACGGCGACGGCAATGTGGACGCTGATCTCGATGGTGCCAACATCGGGCCCGACCGGCTTAATCTTTCGGCAGACTGGGCAATCGGTCCGGTTGCCCTGCGCCTGCAGTCGCGAACCCATTTCTCCCGGCGCTTTGCCGGCGGTGACCCGCGCAACGATTTCGGCGGCTATCACCTGCTTGATGGCGCGGTGGCGGTGCAGACAAAATGGGGGCAGGTCAGCCTTTCGGCCCAGAATCTGCTCAACCGCCAGTATATCGATTACAACAGCGACACCCAGCGCCCTGCCGACAATCTGCGCTTCTTCGCCGGGCGTGGTCGCAGCATCACGCTCGGGTGGCTTGGTCGCTTCTGATGCGAACCGCGCTCAGCCTCATCCATCGCTGGCTTGGCGGCCTCGTTGGCCTAGGACTGGCGATCCTGGGGCTGAGCGGCGCGCTGCTGCTGTGGAAACCGTGGTGGGTGGCGGTGCAGATGGTACCACGCGAAGCCACCCGCGCAGAGACGTTGGCCATTATCAAGACGGCGGAAGGCCTTGGGGCTGGCCACGTCACCCTGCCGTCTGCCGAGTTCGGCGTCGCCCAGGCGGGCCTCCCGCGCGGCGGCGGTGCCTACATCGCCCATGATGGCAGCCTGCTGACACTATGGAGCAGCCTTTGGGATCGCCCGGAAACGCTGCTCTTTGATCTGCACCACCACTTGCTGATGGGCCACACCGGCGAACTGATAAGCGGCTGGCTCGGGTTGGCCGCGATCCTGTTTGTCATCACGGGCTTCATCTTGTGGTTGCCTACCCGCCGCACCTTCCAGTGGCGCGCGCTTCCGGCGCGGCTGACCCGCCCCGCGATCCTGCGACACCATCGGGATCTGGGCGTGGTGTTGGGCCTGCCCATCCTGTTCAGCGCGGCAACCGGGGCACTGATCGTGCTGAAGCCCCTGGCGGAAACGATCTTTGGCCCCTTGTCAGTCGCCGAATCCGTGACCCAAGGGCAGGTTGGTCCGCCCGAGCCTGTCGAGATGACGGCGCCAAACTGGCCTGCGCTGCTCGCCACCGCACAGCAACAGGTGCCAGACGGCGAAGCCCGGATCATCGTATGGCCCAAGGCCCCTGGTGGCGCGGTCCAGCTGCGACTGCGGCGACCGGCAGAGTGGCACCCAAACGGTCGTACCACACTGTGGCTGGCTGGCGACGGCACACTCCTGATGGTACGAGATCCCCAGGGGGCGCCGCTGGCTGTAAAGGCGCAAAATGCCCTTTACCCCCTGCACGCAACGCGGCTGTCTGGCAGCCCGCTCACGTCGTCGCTGCGCGTCATCTTGACAGTCGCTGGCATCGGGCTTGCCCTTATGGGCAGCCTCGCGGTGGCGTCCTTCTGGACCGGATTCAAAACCGGCAATAAACGCAGACACCGTGCTGCCTGAGAATTGCTTCATCCCGTAGTGGTCAATGAGCCCCCGGGTCATCGAACGGCGACTATTGGGTAAGTTAGCAAACCAATAGAAGGGCCGAAATGCGGGCGCAAAGCCAACATTGAATGCCCCAACCACAAACCCAGTAGAGAAGAGAAGGCAAGGCATCGCCGGCCCATGAAGGGTCGAGGAGAAATGCCTTGGCCCTTGAACATCATGTGATCACCGCACTGTCGCTGATATGCGCCGCTGTGCTTGGCACGGCCATCACCGCTGCTGTAATCCTCGCCGACACTGATTGGGTCGCCGCCGACGACAATTGCAGCACGGCATCGGCGATGCCTGCAGCTGGCGATTACCCCCAATCACCCCTCCCGTTCTGCACCTGACCGCGCCCGAGAGGGGAGCGGGCAGGGGGGATTTGCAGCCACTCATGGCTTGCAGCTTCAAGGAGATCACCCATGGCCTATCACCGCACGCGTGCGGATGCTTCCGCACGCCCGTCGCCGGCCGCCACAATCACCCAGGCGCTGATCGCGCGACTGGAAGCCGGCACCAATCCATGGCGCAAGCCATGGACGTCCCCTGCAGACCTCACCCGGCCGCTGCGTGCCTGCGGGCAGCCCTATCGCGGAATCAATGCCATCTATCTGTGGCTGATCGCCGAGGCGAACGGCTACTCCAGCCCGACATGGATGACGTACAACCAGGCCAGCACACTCGGCGGGCAGGTGCGCAAAGGCGAAAAGTCCGAGATTGCCGTCTTCTTCAAGAGCTACGAGAAGACCGATCAGGACGCTGTCACGGGCGAGGATGTTGCCACGCGCCGCCGGGTGATGCGCACTTATCATGTGTTCAACGTCGCCCAGATCGACAATCTGCCCGAGCGCTTCACCCATGTAGCAACCCCTGCAGTTCTGCCGCCCGAGGAGCATCGCGCAGCCGTGGATGCGTTCATCGCCGCCCAGGGTGCAGATATCCGCATCGGTGGCAACAGCGCCCATTATGTGCCGTCGGATGATTATATCCAGATGCCGCGCTGGCAGGACTTCGAGAGCTATGCCCTCTACGGCGCCACGGCCATCCATGAACTGGCGCACTGGACCGGCCACAAGGATCGGTTGAACCGCGAAACGCTTCATCAATACAGCAACGGCCCTGACATCCGCGCCGCCGAAGAACTGGTCGCCGAGATGGCCAGTGCCATGGTCGGCGCCGATCTCGGGTTGCCTGCTAACCATCTCGACAATCACGCCGCCTACATAGCGTCCTGGCTGAAACTGCTGCGCGGCGACGACCACGCCATCTTCAAAGCCGCTGCCAGGGCGGAGGAAGCTGCGCAATATTTGCTGCGCAACGCCGGCCGGGCATCATCCGTGGAACAGGAACTCGAGGTAAGCGCCGACAAGATCGATGCAGCGACCGCTGTCGAAGATCGGATCGCAGCATGAGCCAGACGCTGGGCGAGCGAATGCGCGTCGCCGAAGCGATCGCAACCCTGCTGACCGGCAGTCTGGCCAGCGAGCTTGGCGACCTCAAGTGGCTGGCCCGTCAGCCCGCAGGTGTCGAGATCGTGGTCGAACTCAGCAGCGCCGCCCGCTTCCGCGCCGCCGTCTCCTCGAGCCGCTGATCCATGGCCATCATCACCATCCCCGGCTCGAACCTTTGCTGGTCGACAATCAGCGAGTGGGTCGCGCTGTGCAATGCCCGCGGCCAGATCGTCCGCGCCTGTTCGGGCCACTATGCCCTGATGGACGCGCTCTATCGCTCGCTGACCATTGAACCCGTCCGAGCAAGCCACGATAACACTGGGCTCGCTGCTGCCCGGGAGCTGCTTGACAATGCCCGCAATCGCAGCAGCGGCCTGTTTCGCGGCCCGGAACGCAGCCTGACTCGTGCCGAGATCGGCGCGCTGCTGGTCGAACTGCACAATCGGCAGTCGGCTCTGGTATCCGGTCGATGGCTGCTGCCACGCGTCAAAGGCCCAGCGTTCGACCCCGCCCTTCTGCCCGACGGCGCGCTCGATCGGCTGATCCAGACGCATCCCGACCTCGGCGTCGTCGAACGCCTACGCGTCGAACGCCGCACCCGCCACCCGGCGGAATGACGCTCGCCTGCCTTGAGCACATCTGCCCGCTTCAGCGCGTTGCCGTGAACGCCCGCTTCAGAGGTCATCGCACATGACAGCAACGCCTCCACGTGCACCTCCAGCCTTCCGCGCGTTTGCGTTGCCGCTGCCACAATGCTGCCCCCGGTGACCACCAGCGCTGTGCCGGCGACAGTTGAGCCCGGACGGCAACCGCACCGGGTGGGCAAGGATCGGCGGTCCCCCCAATTTTGTGGACGCATTTCGCTGCAATCCGTCCACAAAATCGGCTCCCCCGCCGCCCGCAGGCGCGCGTGCCGCGCGTCCCTGCCAACCCGGCCCGGCCACCGTCGGAGAGGGGCTCACGCCGGCGAACAGGCGCTGGCGGCCACGGGAGACAGATCATGACCAGAACCATTCTTGAACAGCTCGAAGGCCTCAACCTCGACCAGATGCAGATCGGCGCTGCTCCTGCTGTCGACGAGGTGCCTGACGAGGACGCTGTGGTTCATGCCATTACGGCTGCGTGGAGCGAGATCACCGGCTTGCTCACCGGCACGGCGCTCGAACAGGCCGCCAGCGACATTGGCTGGGGCCTCGTCAACGCGTTCCACCGCGCCGCCGAGCGCGAGGAAAAGCGCCTCGACACCGCCACGGACAGGATCCGCCTGCTGCTCGCCGAGCAGGACGGCTCGGAAGTCGCTGCAGGCAACCTCGAGGAAGCGATCGACAACGCCCGCACTGCCGAAACCAAGCTCGCCAGCCTGCAGGCGATGCGCGAAACGGCCGCACGGCTCTACCTCATCGACACCGGCCACAGCTGGCAGGCCTGGGGTGCCTCGCGGACCCGGTTGAATATGACTGCTGCCTGCGTCGACGGGCAGGCGTATCTCAAGGCCCGGGCCGAGCAGAAGCGCGCGGCCAGGCTGCCGACGGGAACCCCGGTGGTGTTTGCCGGCGGCCGCATGAAGATCGGCGAAGTCGATGCCACGGCCTTCATCGACAGGATGTTCGGCACGCTTGACAAGATCCGCGACCGTGTCGGTGACATGGTGCTCGTGCATGGCGGCGACAGCGACGGCCTCGACCGGTTCGCAGCCCGCTGGGCCGAATGCCGCGGGGTTCCGCAACTGATGTTCCGCCTCAATCTCAAGCTCGGCAACCGGGCAGGGTTCCGCCGCAATGAGCAGTTCATCGCCCTGAAGCCCCGTTACCTTGTCGCCTACCCCGGCTCAGGTGTGCTCGAGCGCCTCGTCATCGATGCCAAGCGTGCCGGAATCACCGTCATTGACCGACGCGGTCCCATCAATTCAGCGCGCGCCGCCGCGTGAGCATCATTCGCCGGGCGGCGCTGCTGCGTCGTCCGGCCCTTTCGTCGTTACAGGAGCACCGCCATGACCAACCCGTTCCAGACACTGGCTCATTGCAGCCGGTTTGCAGTGCGCAAAGCGTTGCACACCGGCAACCCGCAGCATGTCATCGCCACCTTCGTGAGCTTCGCACCCTATCTGGTGCTCGACGATCTGCGCATGCTCGCCCGAGACGATATCGAGCCCGGGCAAATTATGTTCACCGCTGATCCCTTCGACGACAGCGGTGGCAATGTCGTCCCGCTGCGCCTGCCGGACTGATGCGCTCCGGCCTCAAGGCGATCTCGTCCCGCTGCTCCACTACAGATGGAGAACACCATGTTCATCACCGGCATCATGCAGTTATCAACTGCCCATCTCGATCCGCGTGAACGCGCCGGCCTTGAGCGCGACCTCGCCATCGCGCTTGCCGACGGCGAGACGGCCATCAGCATCGGCATGTTCACCGCCCATGTCCACAGCAACGGCATTCTGTTCAATATCACGGCCGCCGTCCACGACATCAAACCCGCTGCCATGTCGGCCACCACCTGGGCGATCATTGCCCATGCCGAGCATCATGGATGCGAATGGCTGCTGTTCGACACCGCTACGACGCCCGACCCGCGGTGGCCAGTGTTCGAGCCAACAGCCCAAGGAGAAGAGGGAGACTGAATGGCGGTGCCGGCAATCAGGCCGGGAGAAGGAGCACCGCCATGCGCGTTATCGTCATCAACCCCTGGGACCAGAGCATTGTCGAAGCCGTCAAGCAGCCGGGCTACCGCGACTGTTATCGGCTGCTGTCAGGCCCAACGATCGCGGACGCCGAGGACAGCGAAGTGACCTGCTTCGACATCACCATGCTGAACGCACCGGCGGACCATCTGCTGGTTGTCGACGACAACGGCCTGCTGACCAGCAATCAGGCCTTCTTCCAGCTCGACGGCCGCACTTTTGCCGGCCGCGCCGTGCTGATCGGCAATGACGATGGCGAGGAAGACTGCCCGGCATCCGCCAGCATCGAAGAGGTCGCGGCGCTGGTCGAGTGGGTGCCACTCGGGGCCACGGTCACCATCAGCCGGCCGAAAATCCACAGCTTCGAAACCATTGACGACATGCTGCAGTTCCTCGGCCGTCGTTGAAAGGCCGCCAGCAGATGTCGCCCAGCCAGGTCCGCGCCGAGGCTTCTCGCCACTCCCTTCCGAGGAGATTTCCCATGCAACCACTCCCGCCTGCCATCGCGCGGCTCGAAACCCTCATCGCGGCAGGCGCCGGTGACTTCGTCGCTGGTGCCGCGCTTGCCGAGGGCATCGGCGTTCCGGTCGCCTCACTTCCAAGCTTCATCGCCGAGCTGCGACGGCGCAAACCAGATCTCGTCATCGAGGGCAAGCGTGGCCACGGCTATCGGCTTGTCACGCTTGCCTGCTCGCCTCCACCTCCAACGGCAGTCAAAGTCGAAGCTGGCACGAAGCGTCCGCTGCCTCTTGCTGCACGCGCCAGCGCCCTTGACCTGTTCATTCCAGCGCTTGCTGAAATCGTGCGCGACATTGCCCTCGCCTCCGGCGAGACCATCGATGCCACGGTTGCGCGACTGGTCGCCTATGGCGCCGAAGTGCATCGCGATCTGGTGATGGACGGCGAGAACCCGCTTGGGCTGTGTCGTCTCGCTGCACACCAGCGCCCGCAGCCGCGCCGACCGTCGCCAGTGAAACCGATGGCTGGCCAGGCCTGTCAGCCCCGATACGCGGGGACACACCCAGCGGCCGGCATAACATGAGCCCCATCCGCACTGCCCGACAACCCCTTTGGCAAGGCCGTGT
>Ga0209278_1001210_pt1 | contig 16119 bp, 14 predicted proteins | sample JI81BgreenDNA_FD_187504 | JGI IMG/M metagenome (GOLD analysis project Ga0209278, IMG submission 187504) | Wastewater effluent complex algal communities from Wisconsin, to seasonally profile nutrient transformation and Carbon sequestration -... | ecosystem: Engineered > WWTP > Effluent > Algae... | reverse complement strand
AGACGATGATTATGAACTGCCCTGGTTGATCGGCGCGGCTGTCGATGCGGCGGTGAGTGAAGTGCAAGATCAGGCACCTGACGAAATCGGCGATCTGACGAATGAAACGGTCGGCCAAGGCGTTCAGAGCGCGGCCGAAATAGGCGGGGCCGTCAGCGAAGCCTTGGGTTGGCTAGATCCGGATGCCGCAACCATTTCCAGTATGTCCGGTGCCCGTGGACGCCAGATGGCGCGCCTTATTGCGCTGCGTATCAATCAGCGGAGCGGGCGCATCGCGGTTCATTGACCAGCTGTCACGGGCCAATGCTCATCCCTCAAGGCACCACCACCTGCCGGATCGCCGTACCGCTCGCCAGCTCATCGAACAGCGCGTTGATCTCTGACAACGGGCTCACCGAGGTCAGCAGTTTCTCCACCGGCATGCGTCCGGCACGCCATAGGGCGATGTAGCGCGGGATGTCGCGCGAGGGGATGGCGTTGCCCATATAGCTGCCCATCAGCGTCTTGCCGTCGCCGACCAGCGACACGGCGGGGATCGAAAGCATGTCCGCCGGGTTGGGCAGGCCGACGGTGACGATCCGCCCGCCGCGCCGCGCGAGGCCATAGGCTTTTGCCAGCACCGGGGCCTTGCCGACGGTTTCGATCACCAGATCGGGCTTGCGACCCAAGGCGGCGACGACCGCCTCCTCGGCATCCTCGGGCGGGACGGCAGCGACCGCGCCCAGTTCCATCGCCAGCGCGCGCTTGGCGGGGACGGGATCGATCGCGATCACCGGATGCGCGCCGCCCGCGATTGCCGCCATCAGCGCGGCGAGGCCCACGCCGCCCAGGCCATAGACGACAACGCTCTCGCCCGCGCGCAGCGCGCCGCCGTTGAGTACCGCGCCCGCGCCGGTCAGCACCGCGCAGCCGAACAGCGCCGCGATTTCGACCGGAATGTCTCCATCGATCTTCACCGCCGAGCGCCGGTCGACCACCGCATGCGTTGCGAAGGCCGAGGAGCCGAGATGATGCTGCACCGGATGCCCGTTCTCGGACAATCGCCGCTCACCGCCGAGCAGCGTGCCCGCGCCGTTCGCCGCCGCGCCATTGCCGCAGAGATAGCCCTCGCCCGAATGGCAGCTGGGGCAATATCCGCACAGAGGCAGGAAGCTCAGCACCACGCGGTCACCGGCGCCGAAATGCTGCGCAGCAATGCTGCCGGGCTCCAGCACCGTCGCCACCGCCTCATGCCCCAGCGCCATCGGCATCGGGCGCGGGCGGTCGCCGTTGATCACCGAAAGGTCGCTATGGCAGAGCCCCGCCGCCTCGATCTTCACCAGCATCTCGTCCGCGCCTGGCGGCGCGAGATCGACCTCGGCCAGGCGCAGCGGGCGGGTGTCGGCATAGGGGCCCTTATGGCCGATGCGGTCGAGAATGGTCGCGGTGATCTTCATAAGGTCACCTCATGCCGTCTCGCCCGCCCGCCTGCAAGCGCCGCGCCGCCTCCTCGCCCGACTAGCGAACAGATGCCAGCTGGTACATGATCTCGGCATAGCCCAGGGTTGCCTCGGTAATCCCGGCGACCTTGGGGTTGGTCGATTCCACGACATAATATTCGTCAGGCGCGTGCGCGCCGCTGCCATGGCCGATGCCGAAATGGCCGGCGGGGATGCTGACCGGCGGGGCGGTGAACACAGCACCCGGCCAGGAGCCTGCGAGCCGCGGGTTGAGGTTCGCCTTGACGCCGAGCTTGGCATAGGCGGCCAGTTCCGCCTTGATCAGCCGGCTGTCCTCCGACACCTCGGTCGGGTCATAGCCGCCCGAGACATTGGCCTCGACATCGCTGAAGCCGTTCTTGTCGAGATGCGCGCGCAGTTTCGCTTCGGCCTCGGCGCGGGTCTGGTTGGGCACGAGCCGGAAATCGAGCTTGGCGACCGCACGTCCGGGCAGCACGGTCTTGCCGCCGGGACCGGTATAGCCCGCGACCAGCCCCTCGATATTCGCCGTCGGCTCCTGCGCCAGCCGCACCAGCGCCTGGTCGAACGGCAGGTTGTCGATCCAGTGGGTGACGCCGAAGGACTGCTTCATCTGCGCCTCGTTCATCCCCTTGGCGGCTTCGGCGATCAGCGCCTTTTCGCGGTCCGTCAGCGGCCGCACATTGTCGCTCCATCCGCCGATCGCGACATTGTTGCCATCGGGCGTGACCAGAGTCTGCAGCGCCTGGACCAGCCGCCAGACTGGCGAATCGATCATCGCCTTGTAGCTGGAATGCACGTCGCCCTTGGGGCCCCTGCCCCATTTCGCGCCGCTGGCGACCAGTTCGAGCTCGATAACGCCCTTGGAGCCGAGATTGACCTGCACCTCACCATTCGGCCCCTGCCAGCTCGCCGGGATGAAAATGCCCTCGCACTTTTTCAGCGCAGCCAGCACATCGGGCCGCGTCGCGATCTGCTTGAAGTTCGGCGATCCGATCTCCTCCTCGCCCTCGCACAGTAGGACCAGGTTGACCGGCGGCTTCACGCCTGCCTTTTTCATCGCGTGCAGCGTGGCGAGCAGAGTCGCTTCCGGTCCCTTCTGGTTCACCGCGCCGCGCCCCATGATCGCCTTGCCCCAGCCGGGCTTGTCGACGATCCGCGCCTCCAGCGGCGGCGAGGACCATTCCGCCGGATCAAACTGCTTGACGTCGTACATGAAATAGATGCCAAGCGTCCGCTTGGCGCCATTGTCCATCACCCCGAAGACGCCGGGATGGCCATCGGACGGCACGGTGGTGACGCCGGTAAAGCCCGCCGATTTGGCCAGATCGACCATATAGGCCGCGCCCTCGGCCATGTTGAGATTCTCTGCCGCAATGGACGGGAGCTTGATCCAGTCCTGGATGCGCTTGATGTCCGCGTCGCGATTGCTTTCCGCGGCCTTGCGGATGCGCGCCATCTCGCCTTCCGCCGCCGCCAGCGCCGCGCCGCCTCCGCCGGTCAGCGCCATGCCAGAGCCGATCAGGGCAGCAGAGCGCAGCATGTTGCGGCGGTTCGGGTTGGTGGCGGTGGTGTCAGTCATGGTGATTTCGGCCTCGCAGCAGCAGTGTGAAGGCGGCAGGCTGGACCAGCGAAACCGGCGATGCAAGTCGTAACGTGATGTAAAGGTATGGCTCGCTAAATCCTTGAATCACAAGGGCCTATCGGGGGGGCCTGTTCTGCGAGCCCAATGCATTATGTTGAACCAGAATTTCGTCCATCAGCATGCTGAGCTGCTGACACAGGCGGACGCCATCCTTACCGCGGTGGGCCAGGGCAATGACGACGCGATCCGCGATCTGCCCAGCATGCGGCTGGCCTTTTCGCGCCTGGTCAACAGCCATTGCAGCGTCGAGATCAAGCTGGTCAACAACCGGGCAGAGACCATCGAAAAGGACGCGGAAAAAACCGTGCTGCTGCGCCGCTTTCATGACGAGCTGCTGGCCTGGCGCGCGGACCTGATGGACTGCAATGCACATTGGCCGCAGCGGCGGGTGGCAGAGGATCGCGGTGGCTTTCTCGCGGCCTTTCGCGGCCTGACCGAACGGCTCAAGGCCCGCGTCTCATGGGAGGAGCGGACCTTCTACCCGGCTATATTCGGGCCGGCCAGACGCCGCTGATCATTCCACCCAGGCCGTACGGCTGCGGGTGACATGGAACAGCGGCTGCATCGGCTGGGCGGCGACATCGGCGAGCGGGATCGCGGTTGCGCAGACTGCGCATTCCGCGCTCATCCGTCCGACATGCCAGCTCTTGCCGCCACAGCCGGGGCAGTGGTTCACATCACTTTGATGATAGAGCGGCATGAAGCCGCGTCCCGAAATGCGACGGGCAAAAGCATGGCCTGCCGCCAGCGCCTGGGCGGGATCGAATGTGGGTCGGGGAAAGTGCAACGTCATGGCCTGATATCCTCGATAACTCCCATGCCTTACGCACGGACGGCAAAACGGTTTCCTTGTGCGATAAACCGTTCACCGCATCTGTATCAGCCACGGCTGGGCGCGCTGTGACGGGCGGCATGATCGTCCTGAACGCCGCACAACAAATGCCGCTTGCCGATCGCAACATTTGATATAAATATGATATCATATTTTTCGATTCGGAGGGCGTTTCACATGCAGCAGAATTCCAGTTTCGATGACGGCCAGGCGGGCGGCGCGATGATTGCCAGCACCGAGCGGGCAGCGAACACGTTCAACGGCTATGTTTTCCTGCTGCTGATGCTGGTGTCGATGCTGCTGCCTGTTCTGGGCATCGGTATGCTCAAGAACGGCAACGTGCTGGGACTGGTGCTCGCGATCGTAAGCGCCATCGCCTTTCTGTTCATCATCTGCGGCTTCTACATGCTCAACCCCAACGAGGCGGCGGCAATCCAGCTGTTCGGCAGCTACAAGGGCACCGATCGCAACACCGGTCTGCGCTGGCGCTGGCCGTGGCTGACCCGCGCGAAGATTTCAGTACGCGTGCACAACGTCACATCGGAAAAGGTGAAAGTGAACGACCTGCGCGGCAACCCGGTAGAGATCGCAACCAATGTCGTGTGGCGCGTGTCGGACACCGCCAAGGCGCTGTTCGATGTCGAAAACTATCAGGAATTCGTCGACATCCAGATCGAAAGCGCGGTCCGCGTCATCGGCGCACGCTATCCCTATGACGATTTCAACGCCGACGAGGTCACGCTGCGCGGCGATGCCGACGAGGTCAGCCATGAGCTGGAAAAGCAGTTGCAGGAGCGCGTCGGCACGGCGGGTGTGCAGATCGACGAATGCCGCCTGACGCATCTGGCCTATGCGCCCGAAATCGCCCAGTCGATGCTGCGCCGCCAGCAGGCCGAAGCGGTGATCGCAGCGCGTTCGCGGCTGGTCGAAGGCGCGGTCACCATGGTCGAACATGCGCTGGCAATGCTGAGCGAGAAGAACGTCGTGCATCTGGACGATGAACGCAAGGCGGCGATGGTCTCCAACCTCATGGTGGTGCTGTGCGGCGAACGCGACACCCAGCCGGTGGTCAATGCCGGGTCGCTCTATTGAGCTGACCATCAGAGCCAGCCATGGCCGCCCCGCCCAAGAAACCCTTTGCCCTGCGCCTCGATCCGTCGCTTCACGCGGCGATCGAGCGCGCAGCCGCGCAGGAGCTGCGCAGCGTCAATGCAGAGATAGAGATTCTGCTGCGCGAGGCGCTGGCGCGGCGCGGGATCAAGCTTGCCCCACCCGAACAGCGTCCCAGGGGCAGGCCGCCCAAGGAATGATCGGCAGCGGTGCAATAGGTGCTTGATCCTGACGTAACGTCAACTGGCATAAGCACGGCGAATCGGCAGAAGGCGACCATCAATGACATACACACGTGATACCAACGCAGCGAACGAGCAGGACGCCACGGTCACCGTGTCGGGGGTCCAGATCGCCTGCCGCATCAACCCGCCTGCGGGCAATCCGCTGGCCCGGCTGCTGCTGCTCCCCGGATCGCTCTACAGCGATGTCGACGGCAATTACCCGGCCATGGGCATGCACCCGCATGCCTATGCCGATCTGGCGCGGCAATTGGCTGCGCGCGGCTTTGCCGTGCTGCGTATGGCTAAGATCGGGCCGGGCACCGGATCGCTGACGGTCGATGCCGATGCTGCCGCTGCGCACGGCGATTTTGGCATGCGGGTAACGGTAGCCGAGGCAGGGCTGGACCTGCTGCTGCAAACTGCCGATCGGGGTCGGGTGATCGTGGCCGGCCATAGCGAAGGCGCGAAGGTCGCGAACCTGCTGGCACAAGGCAGTTCTGCGACCAGGATCGACGGCATTGTCAGCCTGTCCGGTGCGGCCGAGCATCTGCTCGATCTGCTGCGGCATCAGGTGTCGGGCATGGCTCCGCCGGGCACCACGCCCGATCTTCGTGTCTTTGACCGGACGGTCGCCGCCATCCGCACCGGTGCCGCGCTTCCGCCCGAGGCAAGCACCGACCCGTTGAGTGCGATGATGGCGGGCATGCCGGAAGCCGCGCATCACTATCTTCGCAGCGTTGATGCGATTGATCCGCTGGCGGAGATTGCGCGCGTCCAGCAACCGGTGCTGATCGTGCACGGTGGCCGGGATGAATCCGTCCCATTCGCGCATGCGGAACGCCTCAGGGCGGCGCGCGGCGCTATGCCCACCGAAACCGCTTTTTTCCCGGCGCTCACGCATTTCTACAAGCACGCGGCAGAGGGCTTGCCACCGATGCAGGCCATGGCGCTGGACAACGAAAGCGACCCGGCGGTTGCCGATGCCATTGTTGGGTGGGTCGCCAGGCTGAGCGGATAGGCCCGGATCATCGTCGCAGCCCACCGCGGGCAGCCGCCTTCGGTCCTGGTCGAACCATCGTTCGCTATTGCGGCCCGGCCGTGCTAGGGTCGTCGCATCCGATAGCCGTGATCGCCGATAACGCGCGCAACCGCGCGCGCTGCTGCCTGATTGTCTGGAAATCCGACGAGGAGAGTAAGCTGTGCGCATCACCGAAAAATTCTGCCGTGAGCAGGAAAGCCTGCAGCTCGCCAAGGCCGCCGCCGAACCGCTCAAGAACCGCCAGGGCATCGCGCTAGATGCGGCCAAGGCATGGGACGCGGCAGCCAAGATCGCGCACAAGCATGAAGCCGGAATGCAGCCGCTCGACAAGCTGGATGCCGCCATCGTCCGCGAATTTGCCGAAGAGGACGTCGCGCTGGCGCTTGGTGGTCAAGCCGCACCTGCCGAAGAGCTCGCCGCCGCGCTGCACTGAACACGTTGGGCGAACCCCATCGAGGATGCTCAATCCTTGATGGGCGCCCATTCGGACAACACGGCTTCCAGCGCAGGCCGTGGCCGCTCTTCGAGTGGCTGGCCTGGCGTACCGATGAACAGGAACCCCGCAATCTGCTCCGGCGCTGACCCGAACAGGTCACGCACCGCATCGCTATAGCTCGGCCAGCCGGTGATCCAGCCGCCGACAAAGCCGTGCGCGTGCACTGCATGCAGCAGGTTCATCACGAACGCGCCTGCCGAAAGCTGCTGTTCCCACAGCGGAATCTTGCTCGATTCGCGGGGGCTGAACAGCACGACCAGCAGCTCGGGCGCCTGACGCGCGAAGCTGTCCATCGCCTCGATCTCCAGCCGCCCGGCCTCGGGCTTTTCGGCGCGATAGGCAGCTGTCAGGCGCGCAGCGAACGCATCGCGCTGGCCCGCCCCCACATGCACCACGCGCCAGGGGTTCAGCTTGCCATGATCGGGGGTTCGCATTGCCATAGCGACAATCTGCTCGATCTGCGCGGCATCGGGGCCCGGCGCGATCATGTCGCGCGGGCGGCCGGATCGGCGGCTGGCAAGATACTCGGTCAGCGAGGAGAGGTCGTTGAATTCGGTCACGCAAAGGCTCCGGCGGCAGGGGGGCGAGCGGCAGTCTGGTATCAACTGCAACAAGGCGCTTCACACCCGCGCATTTTTGTCTAGGTTGCAGCCCACGCTATGGACGGCCCAGGGACTGGCCGCCAACATAAAATCGACGGGAGAAATGCGATAATGGCCAGCGGTTATGCCGTGAGCGGCGATTCCAAGGGCACATTCCTGGGCCATCCCAAGGGCCTGTATGTGCTGTTCTTCGCGGAAATGTGGGAACGCTTTTCCTATTACGGCATGCGCGCGCTGCTGATCTTCTACCTCACCAAGCACTGGCTGTTTTCGGACGAGCAATCGGGCGTCATCTACGGCGCGTACACCGCTTTGGTCTACATCACCCCCGTGCTCGGCGGCTATCTCGCCGACCGCTATCTCGGCCAGCGCAAGGCGGTGACCTATGGCGCGGTGCTGCTGACCTTCGGCCATCTGCTGATGGGTTTTGAAGGCACGGGCGGGCAGGATCCGGCATCGCTCAGCATCTTCTGGTTGGCGCTCGCCTTCATCATCGTCGGATCGGGCTTCCTCAAGGCGAACATCTCGGTGATCGTCGGCCAGCTCTATCCGCGCACCGATGTGCGCCGCGATGGCGCGTACACGATCTTCTACATGGGCATTAACCTCGGCGCATTTCTCGGCTCGCTGGCCTGCGGCTATCTGGGCGAGGTCTATGGCTGGTCCTATGGCTTCGGCGCGGCAGGCGTCGGCATGGCGCTGGGTCTTGTCGTGTTCATCCTGGGCAAGCCGCTGCTGTGCGGACGCGGCGAAGCGCCCGATGCGGCAGCACTCGCCAAGCCTGTCCTCGGCATCAAGCTCGAATGGCTGCTGTATGTGGTCGGCGTGGCAGCCGTTCTGGGTATCTGGGTGCTGATCCAGTATCAGGACGTCGTTGGCTGGCTGCTGCTCGCCTCGGGCGTCGCGCTGGTCGGCTATGTGCTGCTCACCGCCGTCACGAAGCTGCCGCGCGAAGACCGCGACCGCATTTTCGCGGCGATGTTCCTGATCCTCGGCTCTGTGCTGTTCTGGGCGCTGTTCGAACAGGCAGGCTCCTCGCTCAACCTCTATACCGACCGCTATGTCGACCGCGGCGGCGTGCCGGCCTCGGTCTTCCAGTCGGTCAATGCGATGTACATCGTGCTGCTCGCCCCGATTTTCGCGACCATCTGGACGCTGCTGGGCCGCAAGGGGCTGGAGCCCAGTGCCCCTGCCAAGTTCGGCCTGGCGATGATCCAGCTCGGCGCGGGCTTCCTGGTTCTCGTCGCAGGCGCGGCGGCGACCGGACCCGGGGTACCGACACCGGTGCTGTTCATCTTCCTCATCTATCTGCTCCACACCATGGGCGAGCTCTGCCTCTCCCCGGTCGGTCTGAGCGCCATGAACCGGCTGGCCCCGGCGCATATGGCCTCGCTGATCATGGGCACCTGGTTCTTCGCATCGGCCTCGGGCAATTTCGCCGCCGGCCTGATCGCGGCGGCCACGGGTTCGGAAAAGGCGAGCGGCGAAGGCGCAGGCCAGCAGGTGGTGCTCGACGTCTACTCGCAGATCGGCTGGATCGCGATCGGCGTCGGAATCGGCGTGCTCGTGATCGCCCCGCTGATCAAGAAGCTGATGCACCTCGACACGCTCAAGGATGCCGAGCCGCTGGCAGGCGAGGACGAACTTGCCGAAAACCAGGCGGCAGGCGTCCATCCGGCCACGCGCGGTGCCTGATCGGCACCAGAAAACCACTTCCGAACTGCGACAGGGAAATAGCATGCGATACGGGTATCTCGGCGTCTGCCTGGCGGCCATTGCGGTCGTCGGATGCGCCAACACGGCGACGAGGGAGCGGCCCGCAGCCGCCAGCGACAGCACGGCCAAGGCCGAGAAGGTCAGCATCAACGAAAACCCCTATCCCAGCACCTACAAGGCCTATCCGGGTGTCGCGACGGCGATCCGCAACGTCACCATCTTTGATGGCGAGGGCGGCCAGATCGACAATGGCGTGGTGTTCTTCACCGACGGCAAGATCACCGCAGTGGGCGATGCCAATACGCCGATCCCCGCCGACATCGCGGTGATCGACGGACGCGGCAAGTTCGTCACGCCCGGCATTATCGATATCCACAGCCACCTTGGCGATTACCCGTCGCCAGGCGTGCAGGCGCATTCGGACGGCAACGAGGCGACCAGCCCGGTGACCGCCGATGTCTGGGCCGAACATTCCGTCTGGCCGCAGGACCCCGGCTTCAGCCGCGCGCTCGCCAATGGCGGCGTCACGTCCTTGCAGATCCTGCCGGGCTCGGCCAATCTGTTCGGTGGCCGCTCGGTAACGCTGAAGAATGTCCCTGCCCGCACCATGCAGGCGATGAAATTCCCGGGTGCGCCTTATGGCCTCAAGATGGCGTGCGGCGAGAACCCCAAGCGCGTCTATGGCAGCCGCAACCAGAAGCCCGCCAGCCGGATGGGCAATCTCGCGGTCAATCGCCAGACCTGGGCGCGCGCTGCCGAATACAAGGCGCGCTGGGACGAGTACGAGAAAAAGGGCGGTACGCCCCCTGCCCGCGATATCGGCATGGATACGCTGAAGGCGGCGCTGGAAGGCAAGATCCAGATCCACAACCACTGCTATCGCGCGGATGAAATGGCCATCGTCATCGATATGGCCAAGGAGTTCGGCTACAAGGTTTCGACCTTCCACCACGCGGTGGAGAGCTACAAGATCGCCGATCTGCTGCGCGAGAACAACATCTGTTCCGCCGTCTGGGCCGACTGGTGGGGCTTCAAAATGGAATCCTATGACGGCATTCCGGAAAATGCCGCGATCATCCAGAATGCCGGCGCCTGCACCATCATCCATTCGGACGATCAGGACCAGATCCAGCGGCTGAACCAGGAAGCTGCCAAGGCACTGGGCGATGGCCGCCGGATGGGCTTCAACATTTCGGACGCCACCGCGATCCGCTGGCTGACCTATAACCCGGCCATGGCGATGGGCATCGCGGACAAGACGGGCAGTCTGAAGCCCGGCAAGATGGCCGATGTGGTGCTGTGGAATGCCAATCCGCTGTCCGTCTATGCCCGGCCCGAAAAGGTCTGGGTCGATGGCGCGCTGCTTTATGATGCGAACGATCCCAAACGCCGTCCGGTGAGCGATTTCGAGCTGGGCCAGCCGGGTGAGGGAGACACGAAATGATCAAGGCCCTCTTTTCCGCAGGCGTGGCGGCAGCCGCGTTGCTTGCGGCCCCCGCCACCGCGCAGACCGTGGCGATCACCGGCGGCAAGCTGGTCATCGGCGATGGCAGCGCACCGATTGAAGGCGGCACCGTCGTGCTGCGCGATGGCAAGGTCGTCGCCGCCGGGGCTGGCGTTGCCGTGCCCGCAGGCGCGCAAGTGGTCGATGCCAGCGGCCGCTGGGTGACGCCGGGCCTGTTTGCCGGCTTCAGCCGCCTGGGCCTGGTCGAGGTCGAGGCGGTCAACGAAACCAATGACTCGAGCGCGAGCCGTGGCGATTTCTCCGCGGCGATCGATATCGTCCCGGCGATCAACCCCAAGGTCAGCGCAATCGCCGTCAACCGCGCTGCCGGCATCACCCGCGCGGTGGTGGCCCCGGCCGCCCCAGCTGCGATCTTCGCAGGCATGGGCGCGGTGATCGATCTGGGCGATGATTACAACGCCGTCACCAAGGGCCGCGCCTTTCAGTTCGTCGAGCTGGGCGAGACCGGATCTTCCAAGGCCGGTGGCAGCCGCGCCTCGGCCTTTCTGGAATTCCGCAATGCGCTGATCGAGGCACGCGCGCTCGCCAATGGCCAGCGCGGGCTGCCTGCGCATCCGCATGATGCGCTGCTCAACCGTCAGGATGCTGCAGCCCTGGTGCCGGTCGTGAATGGCGAAATCCGCCTGCTGGTGCATGTCGAGCGCGCGGCCGATATCCTGAACGTGCTCAAGCTGCGCGAGGAATTCCCCGCGCTCAAGCTGGTGCTGGTCGGCGTTTCAGAAGGCTGGCTGGTAGCGAGCCAGATCGCGGCGGCGGGTGTCCCCGTCATCGCATCGGCGCTCAACGACCTGCCATCGGAATTCGAAAAGACCGCCGCAACCCAGTCGAATATCGGCCGGATGAAGCGTGCCGGGGTCACCGTCTCGATCGGCATGATCAACGACAATGACGCGCATCGCCTGCATTATTCGCCGCAATATGCGGGCAATCTGGTCGCGCTGCAGCGCGTGCCGGGGGCCAGCGGGCTCAGCTGGGACCAGGCCTTTGCCGCGATATCGTCTGGCCCGGCCCAGGCAATGGGCGTCGATGCGATGCTCGGCAGCCTGAAGCCCGGCCGCCAGGGCGATGTCGTGATCTGGGATGGCGACCCGCTCGAGCTGTCGTCAGCGCCGGTGGCGGTGATGATCGATGGCGTGCAGCAGCCGCTGGACAACCGACAGGCGCGGCTGCGCGACCGCTATCGCACCCCGCAGGAAGGGGCTTTGCCCAAGGCGTACGAACGCTAAGATGCGGTGAACGGAGGATTCGCCGCGGCGAGCCTCCCGATGCGCAGGGGGGAGAGCCGCAATGCAGGGTTACGCGATGCTGTTGGCGGGGGCGGTCGGCTTTGTCGGCAGCCATTTCGCGATGTCGCATACCCTGCGGGCCCCGATGGTTTCCCGGCTGGGGGACAAGGGCTTTCAGATCGCCTACACTCTGGTGTCCTTCGCCACGCTGTTCTTGATGATCGAAGGCTTCAAGCGCGCCCCGGTGACCGCACCATTCTGGGTGGCGGGCGATGGCCTCTGGGCTGTCAGCACAGTGTTGATGCTGATCGCGTCGATCCTGTTTGCAGGCTCGCTGATCGGCAATCCTGCGCTGCCCGTCCCCGAGGCTGCGGCCAAGCGGATCGCGGTGAAGGATCCGGGCGGCGTTTTCCGCATCACCCGTCACCCGATGATGTGGGGCTTTGCGCTCTGGGGCATCGCCCATAGTCTCATCGCGCCGCGCATCGACAGCTTCATCCTGTGCGGAGCGATCATCACGCTGGCGCTGGTCGGGGCGAAATTGCAGGACGGCAAGAAGTTCGTTCTGATGGGCGATGCCTGGCTGCACTGGCAATCGCGCACCAGCTTCCTGCCGTTCGGGCGTGGCCTCGCCTTTCCCGGCTGGCTGGCGCTGATCGGCGGCGTACTGCTGTGGCTGGCGGCGCAGTGGGCGCATATGCCGCTGGGCGCGGGCGCGGCGGGCATCTTCCGCTGGCTGTAATCGCCCCTCCCCTTTAGCCGACTGGCCCGGCGCCCTATATCCCAACCCATGGCGCTGCCCGACATCATCACCCAATGGTTCGCGCAGCGCGGCTGGTCACCCCGGCGGCATCAGCTCGACATGCTCGAACGGGCAGATTGCGGGCACCATGCGCTGCTCGTCGCCTCGACCGGCGCGGGCAAGACATTGGCCGGCTTCCTACCCACCTTGCGCGATTTTGCCGATGGAAACGGTCCGGACGGGCTGCACACGCTGTATATCTCGCCCCTCAAGGCGCTGGCGCATGATGTGCAGCGCAATCTGCTGACCCCGGTGCAGGACATGGGTCTCAAGGTCCGCATCGAGACGCGCAGCGGCGACACGCCCTCCGATCGCAAGGCGCGCCAGCGCGCCCGCCCGCCGCACATCCTGCTGACCACGCCGGAATCGCTGAGCCTGCTGCTCTCGTACCCGGAAGCTGCGGAGATGTTCGCCAGCCTGAAGACGGTGATCATCGACGAGGTCCATGCGTTTGCCGCCTCCAAGCGCGGCGACCTGCTCAGCCTGTCGCTCTCGCGGCTGCAGGCGCTGGCCCCTCAGATGCGGCGCGTGGCCTTGTCCGCGACCGTCGCCGATGCGGACAGCTATCGCGCCTGGCTCGCCCCGCATGGCGATATCGAGGCCGTAGCGCTGGTCGAGGGCGAGCCGGGTGCGGACCCGGACCTGTCGATCCTGATCACCGATGACCGCGTCCCCTGGGCCGGGCATAGCGGCCATTATGCCGTGCCGCAGGTGCTGGAAGAGATCGAGCGCAACCAGACGACGCTGGTGTTCTGCAACACGCGCTTTCTCGCCGAGTTCATCTTCCAGAAGCTGTGGGAGCTCAACGAGAAGCACCTGCCGATCGGCATCCATCACGGCTCGCTCTCGGTCGAGGCGCGGCGCAAGGTCGAAGGCGCGATGGCGCGGGGCGAACTGCGCGCGCTGGTCGCCACGGCCAGCCTCGACCTTGGCGTCGACTGGGGCAATGTCGACTGCGTGGTCCAGATGGGCGCGCCCAAGGGATCGTCGCGGCTGCTGCAGCGTATCGGCCGCGCCAACCACCGGCTCGATTGCCCCAGCCGCGCGATCCTGGTCCCCGGCAATCGCTTCGAATATCTGGAGGCGCAGGCAGCCTTTGATGCCGTGAACGAGGGCCAGCGCGACGGCGAGACCTTCCGCCCGGGCGGGCTCGACGTGCTGGCACAGCACATATTGGGCCTCGCGTGCTCGGGGCCCTTTCACGAGGACGAACTGCTCGCCGAGGTGCAATCCGCGCTGCCCTATAGCGCGCTCGACCGCGAGGGCTTCTTGCGCGTGCTCGGCTTTGTCGAAAATGGCGGCTATTCGCTCAGGGCCTATGACAAGTTCAAGCGGCTGGTGCGGCTGCCCGACGGCACCTGGCGGCTGGCGCATCCCAAATTCGCGCAAGCCTATAGGCTCAACGCTGGCATCATCGTCGATACCCCGATGCTCGACGTGCGGTTCAAGAACGGCCGCTCGCTGGGCCGGGTCGAGGAGGATTTCGCCGCGCAGCTGGCCCCCGGCGACACCTTTGTCTTTGCCGGAATGGGGCTGGAAGTCGAGCGGATCAAGGACCTGGACCTGATCGTCAAGGCCTCGGCAAAGGCGACGCAGATCCCCAGTTATAATGGCGCGCGCATGCCGCTGACCACGCACCTGTCGTCGCGCGTGCGCGAATTCCTCACCGACCGCGCAGGCTGGGCCCGCTTTCCCGATGATGTGCGCGAATGGCTGGAAATGCAGGACTGGCGCTCCGCCATGCCCGAGCCCGATCAGCTGCTGGTCGAGACCTTCCCGCACCATGGGCGGCAGTATATGGTCTGCTATCCGTTCGAGGGATGGAACGCGCACCAGTCGCTGGGCATGCTGCTGACCCGGCGGATGGAAGATCGCGGGCTGCAGCCGATGGGCTTTGTCGCCAACGATTATGCGCTGGCGGTGTGGAGCCTGAAGCCCGTCACCGACCCCGCCGCCTTGTTCTCCGCCGACATATTGGCCGACGAGTTCACCGATTGGGTCGAAAGCTCCTACCTGCTCAAGCGCGCGTTTCGCGAGGTGGCGATCATCAGCGGGCTGGTCGAGCGGCAGCATCCGGGCAAGAAGAAGTCGGGCCGGCAGGTCACCTTCTCGACCGACCTCATCTATGACGTGCTGCGCAAGTACGAGCCCGACCATGTGCTGCTGGAAGCCGCATGGGCCGATGCCCGCGCGCGGATGACCGATGTGGGGCGGCTGGGCGATCTGCTCGACCGCGCGGCGGGAACGATGCTGCATGTCGAGCTGGAACGGGTAAGCCCGCTGGCGGTGCCGGTGCTGGTGATGATCGGGCGCGAGAGCGTCGCGCAGGGCTCGGCCGATGATGCCTTGCTGACCGAGGCGGAGAGCCTGGCCGCCACCGCGATGCGTGCGGACTGATTGCCAGTGGCCCGGCGGCTGTGTTACATTTTTCATGCACGCTCCGGGCACGGGAATCCCGAGCGGTGAGAGGATCAAACCGATGCTGTATCGCCCGCTTGCCGGTGCGTTGACATTGCTGGTGGCACTGGCCGCCACGCCTGGGGCCCTTGCGCAGACGGCCCCCGCAGAGCCGGGCTTTGCCAATACCGTGGTGGGCGAACTCACCGCCTCCGACACGCCGGGTGAAGACGCCGAGACGATCGATCTGGCCCGCGACCGTGCCAGCCGCATGACCGTTCCGGTCAGCATCGACGGACGCGGGCCGTTTTCGTTCATGATCGATACCGGGTCGGAACGCACCGTGGTGTCGACCGACATCGCCTCTGTCCTGTCGCTCGAAATGGCCCAGATCGCGCGGCTGGTGAGCATCGCCGGCAGCAAGATGGTGCAGACCGTGTACCTGCCCGAAGTGACGCTGGGCCGCCGCAATTATGGCGAGCTGATCGCGCCGATGCTGGAGGCGCACCATATCGGTGCCGACGGCATTCTGGGCCTGGATGGCCTGCAGGATCAGCGCATCCTGTTCGACTTCATCGAGAATGCGATCACCGTCGAGGATGTTGCCCAGCGCGTGCGCACCGGCGATTTCGAGATCGTGGTGAGCGCACGCCGCAAATCGGGCCAGCTCATCTTCACCGATGCGACGCTGGGCGGCAAGCGGATCAGCGTGGTCATCGATACCGGTGCACAGTCGAATATCGGCAACATGGCCCTGCTCAAGCGGCTGGGTGCAACGCACAGGCTGAGCGCCCAGCAGGCCAGCCTCACCTCGGTCACCGGCCAGACGATCATGGCCGATGCTGGCCTTGCGCAGGATTTCCGGATCGGCCGCGCGCAGTTCGAATTCGTGCCGATCGTCTTTGCCGATGCCGATGCGTTTCGCGAGCTTGGTTTGGACAAGACGCCCGCGCTGCTGCTGGGCATGAGCACGCTGAGGCTGTTCAGCCGGATGATGATCGATTTCAAGCAACGCCGGGTGCTGTTCGACATGCCCGAAGGCGTGCGG
>Ga0209278_1001209_pt1 | contig 16155 bp, 18 predicted proteins | sample JI81BgreenDNA_FD_187504 | JGI IMG/M metagenome (GOLD analysis project Ga0209278, IMG submission 187504) | Wastewater effluent complex algal communities from Wisconsin, to seasonally profile nutrient transformation and Carbon sequestration -... | ecosystem: Engineered > WWTP > Effluent > Algae... | reverse complement strand
CCGGGCCGAGAGCCGGATGGTGTTCGCGCGCGGCGCGGTAAAGGCCTGTCTGTGGCTGCACGACAAGCCAGCAGGGCGATACAGCATGCCCCAGGTCCTGGGTCTGGCCTGAGGGTCCAGCTTGACGGCCATCGCGCACCCGATTAAGCGTGTATTACAACAGCAATACAGCGGGGCACGGAATGGCATTCAATCCTGAGGCAGCGACCAGGGCCTATATCGACGGGCTGGGGCCCGAGGCGCTGGCCAAGGCTGCAGCCTATACCATGGATGGCCACTGGATGATCCTGTGGGGCCTGCTGGTGTCGGCCCTGGTCACCTTCATCATTGTCCGGCTGAAGGTGACCGACCGCATCTGGTCTGCGCTCGAGCGGCGCAGTGTTGCGCTGCGCACCTTTGCCACCGCAGCCGGCTTCTTTCTGGTCAGTGCTCTCATCAGCTTGCCCTGGGGTATCTGGGAGGAATGGGGGCATGAGCGCGCCTATGACCGCACCCAGCAGCCGCTCGCCGATTTCCTGATGCAGGACGCCATCGGCATCGTGCTGGCGACGCTGTTCGGCAGCCTGTTCTTCCTGGGCGTCTATGCGCTGATCCGGCGCACCGGGCGGCGCTGGTGGCTGTGGTCGAGCGGATTTGCCGCGCTCGCGGTCTCTGCGATGCTGCTTGCCGCGCCGACCCTGATCGAGCCGCTGTTCAACGAATACAAGCCGATCCCCGATGGCCCGGTGCGCGATGCCGTGCTGGAAATGGCCCAGCAGGTCGACATCCCGGCAGACCGCATCTTCATTTATGACGGATCGCGCCAGTCGAACAATTTCACTGCCAATGTCTCGGGCATCGGCAGCGCGGCGCGCATCGCGATTTCGGACGTGGCGCTCAAACAGGCCTCGCTCGACGAGGTGCGCGCGGTGACCGGGCACGAGATCGGCCATTACGTGCTGGGCCATGTCTGGCGCTCCGTGCTGGTGCTGAGCGCCCTGGTGCTGGTGCTGTTCTTCCTCGCCGACCGGCTCTATCCGCGCGTTGCCCGCCTGTTCGGCAGCAACACCACCGACATTGCCGATCCGCGTGGCCTGCCGGTGCTGATCTTCGTGCTGTCGGTGCTCGCCACGCTGGCGCTGCCGGTGACCAATTCGCTGACCCGCATCGGCGAGAGCGAGGCCGATGCCTATTCGCTGCAGATGGTGAACCTGCCCGATGCGCTGGCAGGCGCATTGGTCAAGACGGCGGAATACCGCTATCCGCGACCGCACCCGCTACAGGAAATGCTGTTCTACACCCATCCCTCGGTCGAGCGCCGGGTCCGCAGCGCGATGGAATGGAAAGCCGCCCACCCGCCTGCACCCGCCGCTACCCCGGCTGCGGTTGCCAACCCCTGACGGGCATGCGCACCATCGGCCTGCTCGGCGGGATGAGCTGGGAAAGCTCGGCCCATTATTACCGGCTGATCAACCAGGAGACCCGCCGCCGCCTGGGCGGAACGCACAGCGCGCCCAGCGTCATGGTCTCGGTCGATTTTGCCGCGATCGAGGCGCTGCAGCATGCGGGCGACTGGGCGAGCCTGACCGAGCGGATGATCGACGCCGCCGTCCAGGCCGAACGCGGCGGGGCCGAGCTGCTGATCCTGTGCACCAACACAATGCACAAGCTGGCGGACGCCATGCAGCAGGCCATCACCATCCCGCTGCTGCACATTGCCGATCCGGTCGGCCAGGCGATTGCCGATCAGGGGCTTGCCAGGGTCGGGCTGCTCGGCACGGCCTTCACCATGGAACAGCCCTTTCTGCGCGAACGGCTGGAGGCCGATCACGGGCTGGAGGTGATCACGCCTGCCGCCGAGGACCGGGCCAGCGTGCACCGCATCATCTATGACGAGCTGGTGCGCGGCATCGTGACCGACGAATCGCGCGCGCACTATCGCGCCATCATGGCGCGGCTGGCCGATTCAGGCGCACAGGCGATCATCCTGGGCTGTACCGAGATCATGCTGCTGGTCGATCAGGCCGACAGCCCGGTGCCGCTGTTCGACACCACCACGCTGCACGCTCTTGCCGCGGTGGAGGCGGCTCTGGCAGAAGGCCCGCCATGAACAAGGCCGATACCTTCGAATTCTACCGCCGCCTCGCCGAAGGCAATCCTGCCCCGGTAACCGAGCTGGAATATGGCAACCATTTCCAGCTGCTGGTCGCGGTGGTGCTGTCCGCGCAGGCGACCGATATCGGCGTCAACAAGGCGACCCGCGCGCTGTTCGAACAGGTCAAGACGCCCGAACAGATGGTCGCGCTGGGCGAAGAGGGCCTCAAGCAGCACATCAAGACCATCGGCCTGTTCAACAGCAAGGCCAAGAACGTCATCGCGCTGTCCGAGGCGCTGATCGCGCACCATGGCAGCGCCGTGCCCGAAGACCGCGATGCGCTGACCGCGCTGCCCGGGGTCGGCCGCAAGACCGCGAATGTCGTGCTCAACGCCGCGTTCGGCGCAGAGACCTTTGCCGTCGACACGCATATCTTCCGCGTCGGCAACCGCACGGGCCTGGCCCCTGGCCGAACGGTGATCGATGTCGAGCGCGCGCTCGACAAGGGCACGCCGGGACCGTTCCGCGTCCATGGCCATCACTGGCTGATCCTGCATGGCCGCTATATCTGCAAGGCGCGAAAGCCCGAATGCTGGCGCTGCCCGGTGGCGGACCTTTGCCGCTTCAAGCCCAAGCCCGATGGGCCCGATGCGCCGATCCCCAAGGCCGCGAAAAAGCACCGCGCCAACAAGCCTGCCCCTGCGCGCAAGAAGCGGGTCAAGGCCGTGAAACCGGGCGAGTCCGCGCCGCCGTCCGACCAGTAACCGTTCCCGCGCGCAGGCTGGGCTGAGCTCGGCCTATTTCGCCTTGGCGTCGATCTCGGCGAGCAGCGGGGTCAGGATATTGGTGTCGATCTGCTTGCAGTTGCTGTCCAGCGTGGCGAAATCGGCGTCGGTTTCCGCCTTCTTGCTGTCGTCCATCCGCCGGATGATCAGCGATCCCACTGCGCCGGCGACAGCGCTGTCGACATTGGCGGCGCTCTGCTGGGGTTCCATGATCACCGCCGCGCGCGTGAACCGATTGCTCAGGTCCCGATTGGGGCCGGTCGCCTCCTCGCCCGCCATCTGCGCCGCAAGGGTCGAATAGGCGGTGCAGGCGATCATGATCTGGTAGATCTCTTCCGCCTTCATGCCCTCGTCTTCGCTCGGCTGCTGCGCGTGGAGCGGGGCCGAGATGAGAGCAAGCGCAAGCGGCAGCGCCGCGATGGGGCGCGTGAAACGGATCATGTCAGCAAATTCCTTCTTCATCGGTCCGGGAATGAGCGTGACGGGATGATCCACGCGCCTGCCGGGGGTTTTTCCGCGACCCCACACCAACTGATATAGCGCTGGTCTGGCCACGCAACCGATTATTGGCGCAATGGCGGCGGGCAGGCGCTATAGCCCCGCTCAGGGTGGGGGGCACCCGGGCGAGTTTGCGTTGAGGGAAGGGAAACGGCCAATGCTGCCGGACGATGGCGACCAATATGTCTATGACGAAGCGAGCGGCGAATGGGTGCCTGCGGGCGAGGCCAGCGCCGAGGGCAGCGATGCGGTCGAGGTCCGCGATGCGGTGGGCAACCTGCTGGCCGATGGCGATCAGGTCACGCTGATCAAGGATCTGAAGGTCAAGGGTGCGGGCCAGACGCTGAAGCGCGGCACGTTGATCAAGGCGATCCGGCTGACCGGCGACCCGCAAGAGATCGACTGCCGCTATGATGGCATCAAGGGGCTGGTGCTGCGCGCCGAGTTCGTCCGCAAGCGCTAGGGGGCGATCGATGATCCGTACGGGCTTTCGCTGGCTGCTGGCGCTGATCTATCTGGCCGCAGGGATCATCCATATCCGATCGCCCGGCGGCTTTGTCGCGATCACGCCCGATTGGGTGCCCAGCCCATATGCAGTGGTATTCTGGACCGGCGTGGCTGAGATCGCGGGGGCCATCGGCCTGATGATCCCGCGCCTGCGCTATGCGGCGGGGGTCGGGCTGGCGCTCTATGCGCTGTGCGTATGGCCCGCCAATATCAACCATGCGCTCAATAACATTGCCATTGGCGGCAACCGACTGCCCTGGGCCTATCACGGTCCGCGTCTAGCGCTGCAACCGCTGATCATCTGGTGGGCGCTGTGGGTCGGCGGGGTTACCGACTGGCCGTTCCGCAAGAAGACCGGCCAGTCGGCACAGGCTTGAGCCCGATTACTTCCGAGCCATCAGGGCTGCCCGGCAGGAGCGGCCAGCATCGCCACCAGCTGGCGCACGCCATCGCGGAGCGCATCGAGCCCCTCGGCTGAGCGGCCACCGGCGATCGTTTCCGGCACGTGCAGCGCCTGGGCGCGCAATGCCCTGCCCTGCTCGGTCAGCGCGATCATCACCCGGCGTTCGTCCTCAGGGTCGCGCGAGCGGCTGATATGGCCCGCCTGTTCCATCCGCTTGAGCAGCGGAGTCAGCGTGCCGCTATCAAGGTACAGCCGCGTACCCAGTGACCCCACCGTCTGCGGCTCTTCCTCCCACATGACCAGCATCACCAGATATTGCGGATAGGTGAGCCCCAGCGGCTTCAGCACCGGGCCATAGAGCCGGCCCAGCAGGTTGGTGGCAGCGTAGAGCGGAAAGCAGACCTGCCGATCCAGCAGCAATGGATCATCGCCTGACGCTGCCACCGCGCTGCTCATTGCGTGAACACGTTGATCTTGACGTCGACATTGCCCCGGATCGCGTTCGAATAGGGGCAAACGGCATGCGCAGCCTCAACGATTTCTTCCGCCTTGGCCTGATCGACGCCCGCGATTTCAACATCCATCGCCACCGCGAGCTGGAAGCCGCCCTGATCGGTGGGCAGCAGGCTGACCTGGCAGGATACCTCGATATCGCTGTCCTTGACCTTTTCCGCCTTGCCGCGGGTCACATGGATGACGGCGTTCTCAAAACAGGCGGCATAGCCTGCGGCAAAAAGCTGCTCGGGGTTGGTGGCGCCGCCCTTGCCGCCCAGTTCCTTGGGCAGAGCCAGCGGCAGGTGGAGGATCCCATCCTCGCTCTTGATGGTTCCGGCACGGCCGCCATAGGCATTCACGCGCGTAGTGTAGAGTGTGCTCATCTTCAGTTCCTTCACAAAGCCAGTGTTGAACGGTATATTGGGTACAATTATATTGTGTTCAATATATTTTCGCATGTGCATGGAAAAAATTGCTCCGCCGCCGGGAAGGGCTCGGCGCAAATCGTCCCGGGGCACCGCCCCGCTTGCCGCCTAATCGCGCCGGGTGATCACCTCTTTCAGGCGCGCGACAAGGATGCCCGATTTGCGGATCGACATGCGATTCTGGATGGTGCGACCATCGGGCATGGCAAACAGCCATTGCCGCGCGGTGAGATCACCCTTCATCGGGAAGCTCAGTTCCAGACAGTTGCCGCGCACCACGCCCTCGACCGGCCCTGCGGCATCGGACAGGCTGCCCTGATAGCGCCCCGGTGCAACCTCCCGCAGCCGCCATTGCCGGGTGGTCGTCTTGCGGCCCGGCTCGGTGATCACCTGATCGACCAGGATCGTGCCGTCCTCGCCCAGCCTGCCCAGGCTTTCGACATGGACATCGCGCGTGCGGCGAAAGGCGATCTTGAGCCGACCCTCGCCCGAACTCGCACCGACGAAGACACGCGCGATATCGAAGCGTGGGGCCTCGCTCGCCAGATCGCTGCGCCCTGCGCCACCGACACAGGCTGTCAGCGGCAGGGCAAACCCGATCAGGAAAGGCAGGGCAAGGCGCATCGCCGCACGATAGCGACAACCGCTGAACCGGGCCAGCCTTGCAGCGCGCAACCCCGTTGATCTGCCCGGCGCTTTGCGGCAACAGGCATCAGGATTGACAGCGGTGCCATGGCTATCACGCCTTGAGGACAAGCCGCTGCATGGGGGACGGATGATGAACGCCAGCCAGCCGCAGCCACGCGCATCGCGCGAGCCTTCGACCGCGCATCTCGGCTGGATGGCCAGGGCCTTGTATGCGCTGCTGATGTTCATCTATCGCCGTCACCGCTTCACGGCGATCGGCACGCCGCCACCTGACCGGCGCTACATCATCATTGCCGTACCGCACACCAGCAACTGGGACTTCCCAAATTACATGGGCGTGACGCGCGAGCTGGGGCTGCAGACCCATTTCATGGCCAAGACCTCGCTGTTTCGCTGGCCGTTTGGCACATTCATGCGCCAGATGGGCGGCGTGCCGGTGGATCGCAGCGCTGCGGGCGACATGGTGCAGCAGATGATCGACGAATTTGCGGCGCGCAAGGACTTCATCCTCACCATCGCGCCCGAAGGTACCCGCAAGACCGTGACCGCGTGGCGCACGGGCTTTTATCGCATCGCGCTGGGCGCGGGCGTGCCGATCGTCTGCGGGTTCATGGATTATGGCAATCGGCGCGCAGGACTGGGCCCTGTCATCCACCCGACCGGCGACTATGAGGCCGACATGGCGCCCGCCTTCGCCTTTTATTCGGCGATGGCGGGGCGCAATGCGGTGCACCAGTAAGGCGCGAAATCAGCCCTGATGCGCGAGATCTGGGCGGCCAAGATCGCCCTGGCCCACCGTGCTGCTCGCCATTTCGAGCATCCGGTCGAGCGACTTCTTCGCCTTGATGCGCAGCTCCTCGTCGAGCTCGATGCGCGGCTCCAGATCGCGCAGCGCGACATAGAGCTTTTCCATCGTGTTGAGCGCCATGTACGGGCAGATGTTGCAGTTGCAGTTGCCGTCCGCCCCCGGCGCGCCGATGAACGTCTTTTCGGGCACCGCCTTTTCCATCTGATGGATGATGTGCGGCTCGGTCGCCACGATCACCGTCTCGCTGGTCGTTTCCTTGGCGAATTTCAGGATCGCGCTGGTCGAACCCACCATATCGGCATGGTCCAGGATATGCGGCGGGCATTCCGGGTGCGCCGCCACCGGGGCATCTGGATGCTGCGCCTTGAGCTTGAGCAGCTCGGTCTCGCTGAACGCCTCGTGCACGATGCACACGCCCGGCCACAGCAGCATCTCGCGGCCCAGCTTGCGCTGCAGATAGCCGCCCAGATGCTTGTCGGGACCGAAGATGATCTTCTGGTCCGCCGGGATCTGGCTGAGGATCTTTTCCGCCGACGACGATGTGACGATGATGTCGGACAGCGCCTTCACCGCGGCCGAGCAGTTGATATAGGTCAGCGCGATATGGTCAGGGTGTTGCGCGCGGAACGCGGCGAACTTGTCCGGCGGGCAGCTGTCCTCGAGCGAACAGCCAGCGTCCATGTCGGGCAGGATGACGATCTTGTCGGGCGAGAGGATCTTGGCGGTTTCCGCCATGAACTTGACGCCGCAAAAGGCGATCACATCGGCATCGGTCTCCGCCGCGATGCGCGACAGCTCCAGCGAATCCCCGACAAAATCCGCCAGGTCCTGAATCTCGGGCTTCTGGTAGTAATGCGCCAGGATGACCGCATTCTTCTCCTTGCGCAGCCGGTCGATCTCGGCGCGCAGGTCCAGGCCGGAAAGATTTTCGCGGGGTTGTGCAGTCATGGCATTTCCTCAACACGGGGCACCAATGCCCTCGCTCCCTTTCCCTAGACGCGGGGCGGGCCGAGGGCAATTGATCGATCGCCCGTTACATCGGTGGCGGTGGCGGAAATGCAAGGCCGGAAATGGCCTCTCCCGGAGAACCTGCCACGACCCACGCATAGATCGCATCACCCAAGGGCGAGAACGTGATGAGCTGAACCAGCGCGAGCTGCACGATCACCGAGGCGAGCCCCCAATACCAGGCCGGGTGCACCCGGCCGATCACGCGCTTGTCGCGCGCCATGCCGATCAGCGGAAAGATCGCCGTCACCACCAGAGCTATCTGCCACGACCAGGGAATCATGAACGGCATGGGCAGCAGCCGGCCGATGCCCGGCGCGATGAGGCTGGAGGTGGCGCAAAGCTGCAACCGCATGTGCCATTCCGGCTTGCCGCGCAATGCAAGCGCCGCCAGCACCACCGCAATGGACCCGATCATGTTGACGGAATCCGCCACCAGCAGCAGTTGCGGCTGAAAGAAGAACGGTGTGCGCCCGTTCTGCGCCATGAAGGCCAGAACCCAAAGGCCGCTGACGACCATCAGCACGAGCCAGCCTGCCAACAGGCGCCCCAGCAGCCGGTGAGCGCCCGGCGGCCCCTTGTAGGCCAGCCAGGCCTGTGTGGTGAACAGCACTATCCATCCCATGAACACGATCGCATGGAAATGGATCAGCGGCGGCGCGGCAAAGGTGGAAAAGCCTCTCAGCCAGTTGCCGCTGAACCCTGCCAGCACCAGGAGCAGCATTGCCAGTGCCATATAGGCGTAAAACCGATTGGCCCGGTTTCCCGAGCGGGCTGCAAATGCCACAGTTGCCATGTTTCGACTCCCCCCGGACCCGGCGGGAGCATAGCGCGATGCCGCGGATTTACGAAACGCTGATTGCCGTCTCCGGCACCGGAGCAGTCAGCTGCCAGAGCTCGCCATCGCGCGCCACGGCGCCGCGATTTTCCAGGTCGATCAGATGCGCCAGCACCGATCGTCCCGCCGCGCCGTAGAGCCGGTTGTCGATGCCCTTGTACATCTCGGGCACCATCGCAGCGATGGTCTGCGGCCCGGCTTCGAGCTGGCGCAGCACCTGGCGTTCGCGCTGCTTGCGATGGCCCATCATGCCGCGCACCAGCTGCGCGGGATTTTCCACCGCCGGGCCGTGCGCGGGATAATAGATGCGGTCGGAACGCTCCTGCAGCCTGGCGAGGCTCGCCATATAGGCGGCCATGTCGCCATCGGGCGGCGAGATGACGCTGGTCGACCAGCCCATGACATGGTCGCCGGTGAACAAGGCGCCGCTTTCGGCCAGTGACAGGCACAGATGGTTGCTGGTATGACCGGGCGTCGCCACCGCCTCGATCGTCCAGCCGTCGCCCGAAACGCGCTCGCCATCGGCCAGCACCCGGTCGGGCGCATAGCTGGTATCGAACGCCTCGTCCGATCGCGGGCCATCGTCGGACAGCATCAGCGGCGCACAGCCGATGATCGGGGCCCCCGTCCGCGCCTTGAGCGGTGCGGCGGCAGGGCTGTGGTCGCGGTGCGTATGGGTGCACATGATCGCGGCGATGCGCGCGTCGCCCACGGTCGCCAGGATCGCCTCGATATGGTCGGGCTCTGCCGGGCCCGGATCGATCACTGCGACATCGGCCCCGCTGCCCACGACATATGTCTGGGTACCGGTATAGGTGAAGGGCGAGGGATTGCCGGCCAGCACGCGGCGGACAAGCGGTTCGAGCGTCTCGGCAAGGCCGGTGGGCAGATCAGCAGGCAGTTCCATGCGGCCTAGTTGGCATTGATTGCCGCCAAGCGAAAGGGGCGGCGCATTTTTTGCGTCGCCCCTGTTCAGGCTACCAGCGGCGATCCGACGGTTTGGCGGGGGGAGCGGGAGGCACCGGCGGGGCGGGCATCGCGCGCATTTCGCGGCGGGCCTCGGCCAGATCCTCGCGCAGGTCACGCCGCGCATCGGCCATGTCGGCGCGCAGCTCGCGCATGCCCTCATCCAGGCCGCGCAGGGCCTCGGCGCGATCCTCGTCGCTCAGCCACTTGTTGCTGCGGATTTCGGCCCGGGCGATTTCCATGCTGCGACGTGCTTCAGCCATGCCCTTTTCGATATTGGCCGCGATTTCCGCCTCGTCGGGCATGACCTGGCCGCAGGTGATGACCTTGGTGCGGGTCACATTGCCATTGCGGGTTTCGGTCTGGGTCATGAACGCGGCCGACTTCGGCTTGCCGTCGCAATCGGTGGTCTTGACGCGCAGCTTGTGGCCCTTGCCCATTTCCACGACCCAGTTGTCAGGCGAACCGGTGCGCACGACAACGCGATGAGCGCGGTCGCTGGCAAAGGCGCGTGCCCGTGTCGCCCGATCCATGGCAGCTGCCTGCCGCTCAGTGGCTGCAGCAGCCCGATCGGCCTCCGCCACCGCGCGGTCGGCCTCTGCAGCCGCACGATCCGCATCGGCAACCGCGCGATCCGCATGGGCAACCGAGCGGTCAGCATCGGCACGCGAGCGTTCGGCATCGGCGACCATCCGGCTGATCTCCGCCCGGCGGGCGGGACGATCCAGCCGCAGCACGACGTTCCTCGGGCCGCTCTTCACCGTGTAAATGTACACGCCATCCTTGACCACCGGGGTCATCGCAGCGTCGGACAGATCGGGCTCAAAGGCATCTTCTGCCGGTTCCGGCCAATCCGCAGCTTCGGGGGCATCGGGTGCATCAGGTGCCAGCGGCGCTTCGGGGACATCCGGCTCGGCAATCGGCTGGATCGCATAGCTGACTGTCGCGGTCATCGCCATGGCGGTGATCAGGCCCGAGCCGATCAGGGTACCACCCAGCCATTTGCGGCCACGCGAGGTTTCGGTCTGCTTCATGATCTTCAGGCGCTCCACGATCTTGTCCTTGGGATTGAGCGGGCTGGCAAAGGCGAGCGTCTGCCCGGTCGCGGCCTTGGCGATGGCGCGGGCATAGGCCAGGCGCTCGGCGCTGGTGCGACGACGCAGCACACGCGCGTCGCAGGCCGCCTCCTGGTCGAAGCGGAAGGCGCGCCAGGCCATCCAGGCAATGGGGTTGAACCAGTGCAGCGACAGCATGCCAAGCGCCGCGAAATTGGCCCAGAGATCGCCCGCGCGGTGGTGGCTGCGTTCATGCGCCAGTGCCAGTTCACGCTCGACCGGATTGAAATCGCGGGTAAAGCCGATGGGAAGCGCAATGTAACGCTTCCACAGGCCAAAGGCGAACGGGCCTGCAATGCCTGCAATCTCGATCACGCGAATATCGTCGATGCGCGAGACTTCGACCGCATCTTCCAGCAGCTCGCGCCGGTTCTGCAGATAGGCGGACAGCTGCGCAATCAGAAAGATCGCCGCGCCGCACAGCCAGATCGTCACCCCCAGGGCGAACCAGTCGGTATCGGCCAGCAGGCTCTGGACCAGCCCGGGATCGGGCATCGCGTCCGCAGGAGCCGCCATGGCTGCAGGGATGATGGTTCCGGCATTCTCGACCGCCTCAGCCGCGACGGGCGCGGTCGGCGCGCTCATCTTTACCTCGATGGTCTTGGTCAGCGGGGGCATGAACAGCCGGGCGAGCGGGATAGCCCAGAGCGCATAGGCCATTTCCGCGCCGAAATGCTTTGCCACCGGGCGGCGCAGCACCAGCACCAGGGCCATCAGCGCGGCGGTGACGATCAGCGTATCGACCAGCCATTGCCCGGAAACGCCGTGCGCGAAATCGGACATCCCGTCCAGTGAGAGCCATTTCCCGGTCATGACTTCAACTCCCCGATCAGCCGCTCGATCTCGGCCAGGTCCTCCGCAGTGAATTTCTGCTGTTCTGCCAGATGCGCGATAAGCGGCGCGGCGCGGCCGCCGAACAGGCGATCGACCAACCGCCGCGATTCATCGCCGACATAGTCCTCGCGCGCCAAAATGGGGCTGTAGAGATAGCGGCGGCCGTCCTGATCATAGGACACCGCGCCCTTGTTGGTGAGCCGCGACAGCAGCGTCTTGACCGTCTGCAACGACCATTCGCGCGCATCAGCCAGGGCATCTGCCACTTCGGTCGCGGTCAACGGAGCGCGCTGCCACAGCACCTCCATCACCGCATGTTCCGCATCACTGATCCGTTCAGGAGCCATCGAATCACCTTACCCTCATAGCGTTCGACTACGCGTGTAATCGGTTCGACTACGCGTGTAAACGATTTTCGTGCACCGGGTGGGTTACCGTCGCCTACCCACCCCTAACCCCTCCCTTCCAGGGAGGGGAACGCACGTGATTTCATCCTTGGCGCCTTCTGCTCCCCTCCCTGGAAGGAAGGGGCTGGGGGTAGGTCCCGCTTAGACGTTGCGCTGTTCGCTCCAGCACGATCTCCGCAACCGCATGCGGGTCGTCCAAAACTTCGTGATTCCAGAAGCGCACCACTGCCCATCCCTGGGATTCCAGAAATCTCGTCCGATCAGCGTCATTTGCACTGTCGAGATGCTGCTCGCCATCCAGTTCGATGACCAGGCGCGCGGTGCGATGCGCAATGTCCGCAATATATCGACCGATCACCAATTGCCGGGTGTAGCGCGGGCGATAGGGTGCAAGTATCTGCCACAGCTTGTATTCGGGCAGCGTTGGATCATTGCGCAAGGCGCGCGCATTGCGGGTCATGTGCGGCGCGACGCGTCTGGCCATGGCCGCAGAACATCGCTGATTATTGCCGTCGCCTACCAACCCCTAACCCCTCCCTTTCAGTGAGGGGAACGCGCGTGATTTCATCCTTTGCGCCTTCTGCCCCCCTCCCTGGAAGGGAGGGGCTGGGGGTGGGTCCTGCAGGACAGTCGAAGGCTTAGAGCCCCGCCTTGCCCAGCGCCCGGTCGAGGTCCTCGATCACGTCCTCGACATCCTCAAGCCCCACATTGAGCCGCAGCATGTCCTCGGTGATGCCGACGGCCAGCCGCGCTTCCTCGCCCAGGCCGTGGTGCGTGGTGGAGCTGGGATGCGTCATAAGCGAGCGGGAATCGCCGATATTGTTCGAGATATCGACCAGCTCGAGCGCGTTGAGCAGCGCATGGGCGCGGGCTCGGCCGCCGCCGACATAGAGCGAGAAGATCGGCCCTGCGGCCTCCATCTGCGCCATCGCGAGATTGTGCTGCGGATGGCTGGGCAGGCCCGGATAGTTGACCCGCTCGACCCGGCCTTCGAGGAAGCTCGCCACCTTGAGCGCATTCTCGCTCTGGCGGCGGATGCGCAGGTCCAGCGTTTCCAGACCCTTGAGCACCACCCAGGCGTTGAACGCGCTCAGCGTCGGGCCGGTGTTGCGGGTGAACGGCAGCAGCGTGTTGTTGATGAAATCATCGGTACCGCAGACCGCGCCGGCCAGCACGCGGCCCTGGCCGTCCATCATCTTGGTGGCGCTATAGGCGACGACATCCGCGCCAAATTCCATCGGCCGCTGCAGCACGTTGGTGGCAAAGGCATTGTCGACCACGCTGGTAATACCATGCGCACGGGCGATGTCGCACACCGCCTTGAGGTCGATGATGTCCATCGTCGGGTTGGCGGGCGTTTCGAAGAAGAACACCTTGGTGTTCGGACGGATCGCCGCCTCCCACTGGTCGAGCTCGCGCCCGTCGATGATCGTGGTTTCGATGCCGAACTTGGGCAGCAAACTATCGGTCAGCCAGCGGCACGAACCGAACAGCGCGCGGCTGGCAACCACATGATCGCCCATCTGCAGCTGGCAGAGCAGCGCCGCCGTCATCGCGGCCATGCCGCTGGCCATGCAGCGCGTCGCCTCTGCGCCTTCCATCAGCGAGATGCGCTTTTCCAGCATCTCGACCGTGGGATTCTGTAACCGGCTATAGGTCATTCCGGCCTGTTCGCCGTTGAACCGCGCGGCGGCATCTTCGGCGCAGTCATAGGCATAGCCCGAGGTCAGGAACAGCGCCTCGGAGGTCTCGCCGAATTCGCTGCGCGCGGTGCCGCCGCGGATCGCGCGGGTGGCGGGGCGCCAGCGGCTGGTGATGGCGGGGTCTTGTCCGGAATTGCGCTTCATCGTCTTGGCCTATGATCTGCGATAAGAAAACCGGGCGCTATATGCGCGCGGTTTCGGGCCGGGGGAAGCCGGAATGTGCGCCCCGGTCACGCAGCGGTGTCAGCGGGTCGAGGTGCGTCCCCGTTCGGGCGCTTCTTCCGACGCGATGGCCTGCGGGCTGATCGACACCCCGTGCAGCCGCCAGCGCCCTTCCACCCATTGGAAGAAGAAATCGAAGAAGATCGCGGTGGGCCGAAGCCCGAAATAGCCGCGCACGCGGATGACGCCGGGCTCCACCACCGATGGCGGTTCGGTATAGGTGGGGGCCAGCAGAAGCGCGTTGGACAGGTCCACCCGGCTCTCGCGGATGCTGGCGAAAATCTCGCCCAGCCGCGCGGCATTGTTCACCACCTGAAAACCGGGCGAGGAAATATCGCGCAGCACCGAATAATTGCCCGAAAGATTGGCGTGGTGCACCGCGGTCATCGTCGACCAGAGCAGTTTGGCCAGCTCCAGCTCGCTGGGCACCGGCTCGACCGAGATCGGCGGCTGCGCGGCCTGGGGAACGCCTTGAGCGAGCACAGCCTGGGGCACTGACGCAAGCAGCGCAGCAAGCAAAAAGGCCGGGGCAAAGCGCCCCGGCCGAAGGTTCAGAAAGTGCATAGCATTCCTTGTCAGAAGGTCTGGCCTTACCAGGCGATCTGGAAGCCGCCGCGTGCGCCCACCGAACCGCTGTTGAAACCGGTACCGATACCGGCAGAAACCGAAGCATTCTCCCCGACCCGGGCGGTGATCGCCATGGTCAGCGAGGCCTGGTCCTCATAATAGCCAACGCCGCCCGACAGTGCAAAGTTGGTGCCTGCGGGAAGCGCGGGCGATTCCATCGCCAGCGCCATCGCCACGCCCTCGTTCGCCCGGTTGATCGCACGCCGGTTGATCTCGGTGAGGTCGAACAGGGTGTTCACCTGGCCGGTCAGCGTGTTGAACTGGCTGGCCGTGGCGAACGAATTGACCGCCGGACCTGCCCCCAGCGTGCCGCTGGCATCGGTGGTGACGATAGAGGTGTTGCCGGTCTGCGCCGCGGTGCTCGCCGCCAGATCACCGATGGTGACCGAGCTGCCCGTGCCGCCCAGCTTGATCTGGTTGGCGCGGTTGGCAACGGCACCATTGCCGATCGCGACCGAGTTGGCAAAGGCGGCGGAGGTCTGGTTGCCGATGGCAATGGCTCCAGCGCCCGAGGCGACAGCCGCCTCACCCACCGCGACCGAGCGAACGCCCGAGGCGACCGCGAGATGGCCCAGAGCCGTTGCCCGCTCTGCTGTTGCTTCCGACCGCCAGCCATAGGCCGTTGCCGCCGTGGCAGTGGCCAGTGCCTGGCCGCCGACAGCCGTGGTCGATGCGCCGGTGGCCTGGGTCGCCCGGCCCGATGCGCCGTCGCGGTTGCCGCCAATGGCAATCGCATCGCCGCCGCTGGCAATCGCGGTATTGCCGATGGCGACTGCATTGGTGCCGCTGGCAACCGACTGGTTGCCCACAGCGACGCTCAGGTCACCCGATGAGGCCGCTGCCTCACCCACCGCAGTGGACCGCACGCCGGTGGCATTGGCCAGATGACCCAAGGCAGTGGCGCGCTCGGCAAGCGCTTCAGCGCGCCAGCCAAAGGCGGTGGCCGCCGTCGCTGTAGCGAGTGCACGGCCACCCACAGCCGTGCTCGACTGGGCCGTGGCCGATGCGCTGAGGCCCATGGCGACGGCTTCGACGCCGGTGGAACGCGCATCGTTGCCGATGGCAATCGCCCCCGTTGCAGAGGCCACCGCGCCGAGGCCGTCGGCATCGTCACCATCCTCACCGATGGCAATCGACCGTGCGCCGGTCGCCCGCGAGTTGGAGCCATAGGCTGCCGATCCCGCGCCGATTGCCTGCGCATCGGTACCGACCGCGGTCGAGCCCGAAGCGATCGCGCCTGCGCCGATCGCGGTTGCCCCGGGACTGAGCGCCTGCGCATCGGTTCCGATGGCGGTGGCATCGGGAGCGCTGGCCACCGAACCATTGCCGACCGCAACCGCGTCTTCCGCGCTGGCGCGAGCGCCGACGCCCACCTGAGTGCTGTCAACACCAGTGCCGATGCCGGACCCCGGCGGTGCCGAAGCCACCGCGATCAGATTGCCCGCAGAGTCGATCGTCAGGAAGAACTGCTGCCCTGCAGGAACGATGCCCGCCAGCCCGGCAAAGCGATAGCTGTGATTGGCCGCGCCGAACACGAACTGGTTGTTCGCGGTGGCGAGCGATCCGTTGCCGATGGCGATCGAGTTGGTGAAGGCGCCGGTCGAGGCCAGGTTGCCGATGGCGATCGAGAAATCGCCGCTGGCAGTGGCGCTCTTGCCCAGCGCCAGCGAACGCACGCCGCCAGCCACGGCCTGGTGACCGACCGCCAGCGAAAGCTCGCCGGTGGCACGCGCCTGCCAGCCGAAGGTCTGCGATCCGCGGCCCGATGCGACCGCTTCGCCGCCGACGGCCG
>Ga0209278_1001208_pt1 | contig 16182 bp, 24 predicted proteins | sample JI81BgreenDNA_FD_187504 | JGI IMG/M metagenome (GOLD analysis project Ga0209278, IMG submission 187504) | Wastewater effluent complex algal communities from Wisconsin, to seasonally profile nutrient transformation and Carbon sequestration -... | ecosystem: Engineered > WWTP > Effluent > Algae... | reverse complement strand
ATAACCGTTGCCTAACACCTCGTGATTGCCCATGCCGATGACCATGGGGATCAACCTGCCATCCGGAGCCTTCGCGTTTTGTACCCAGGAGTCGATCCATTCATACCAACGCTGCACGTGTTGGTCATTGGCGTAGGCGAGATCGCCGATCAACGCGGCAAACAGCGGATCCTCCAGCCCGGCGCGTTTGTTCATGGCATCCAGCAAAGGCCGGGAGTGGTACATGTCACCACCGATCACAAAATGCATGGGGCGGAATGCCTCGGGCGCGGTGCGTATCACGTGCGGACCGTGCAGCGCATCGGAGTTCTTGGGGCGAATCACGAACTCGTAGCGCGTGTCCGCCTTGAGTCGTTCCAGCGACACGGCAAACACCCGGCTGTCACTTTGTGCGAGGCGATGAGAACGTGCGGACTGCCATTGCCAGTCCATCTCCCCCGCCACCCGATAGCCCAGCAGGTAGGATGTTTCCGCCTGCGGTGCCACCACCTCGTTCAACGCGGGGAACTCCGTTTTCCATGCTCCGGTGGGCGGTGTTTTCGCCAGATACTGCCAGGTGGCCTTGCGCAGGATGACACTAACGGAGTGCTTGCCCTGGATGGTCAAGCTCATGTCGAAGGACAAATCACTGCTGCCAATCTTGTCATTCACCACCTGCACGGCGATGATGGAACCGTCTTTGATCAAACCCGCCGCCTCACCAAGCGGGAAACGCTCCCACTTTTCCGCTTCATGCGCTCCACCGGACTTGATCGCGGCATCGACCCCGATGGCATTTTTCCGCAACACTTCCTTGCCATCGATGAACAACACAAACCCGTCATCGTAGAGAATCTCCGCGACCAGTTGGTTCCCCGCCTGGGGTTTTTTCTGCAGGGAAATCTGATGGCGCAGGGCGATGCTAGTGTAGTGGTCCTTCATGCCGGGAAATGCGGTGGCATCATCATGGTCAGCGTAGCCGAACCCCGCGCTGCCCGTGGCCCAACGACCTTCGATCACACTCGCCTGCGACCCGCGATCCACCCAACGGATTTCCGCCTCATGGCAGGGATCGTGATACCACTGCACAAACGGCCCGTGGTCCACAGCGGCGGCCAGTTGGCCAAGCAGGATGGCAGAAAGAAATCGAAGCATGAATGAGATTCACGCCGGCCAGCGGAAACACAAGGAGAAAAATTCCGGGCTGCGAGGAAGGATAATGCGCGCACTTTCATCCGCCTCTTTTATGGTGGCACGAATGGCGGACCCTTGGCCTGCGCTCAAGTCCACCACCGGAGGCGAATCATCACCGTGGCGATGAGGCAGCCCAGCAGATTGAACACCAGGTCCCAGCCGGTGTTTTCGTAGCCGCCCACATTGGTGTTCGGAATGGTGAGCACGGCGATGAATTCGATCACTTCGTTCAAAGCGCCGAAACCCATGCCGCCAGACGCCGCCAAGGTCAACAGTCCCAGCGTGGGCAGCACGGGCGACCCGCCGCGCTCCAGCAAGTGCTGGCGCAACCCATGCCAGCAGATCCAGGTGGTGATGGCAAAACCGTAGGCGTGCACCAGTTGATCGTATTTCAGCATGCCGGGCAAAAGCCACAGACTGTATAGCACAGGCTGTCCGCCATCGATGTTCGCAGTTTCCGCTAAAGGCCACAGACCTCCCGCCATGTGCGCCAGGCCCCACAGCGACAAGCACCACAACTGCGCGCCACGCAGCGGCATGCGGCGATGGATCATCATCACCGCCGCGATCAGCAACAACATCGTGATGATGTAAAAGAGAAATTCCTTGTTGCCGAAGCGCCAGGATGCCGCCACCGCCACCAGCAGATAGCCCCCTGTGAAGGCGGCGAGGGGCACGAGACGGACAGCGGAGGGAGCGGGCTGGGACATGGCGGGCGGAGAAGTCATTCGTTCATCGTCACGCGCACACGACCGAAACGTTTCGGACTCTCCGCGCGCGTCACGGAGTCGGTCACTTTCACCCGCTCCCACCGCTCATTGAGCGAGGTCACCTGCACCGTGCCCACCGATTCCCAAGTGCCGAGCTGGGAGGAGAACTCATGCACATAGGTCAGCGTCGCGCCGTTGCTGTTTTTCCGCCGCAAAAACTCGATGGTCAGCCGCTCCTCGTCCTCGATGAGCTCCTTGCGGATCAGAGGCATGCCGCGGATTCCCGTAGCGGCATCGAGAGTTTTCTGTTCGGAAAAAATCGGGTCCAGGTGAAAAGCAAACTCTAACAGGTTGACGATGCCGTCTTTGTCGAAGTCAGCCAACGGACCACTCACAGCGGAGTTGGCGATCTGCGCGGGAGTGAAATACAACGACTGCCATGCGGCGAAATTTTCCGTGGCCACCACCCCCGAACCCGTGGCGGTGCTCGTGATCCACGGCAAAGATGCGGAGATGCGCGTGGAATAGAAGCCGCTGGGCACATCCTCAGCAGCCTCGGGAATGGCAGTCCAGTTTTGATTCGCCCCTACCTCCATCCCACCGTAGTCAAAAAGTGCTGCCAGGTAGCCACCGCCCTCGGACGAATTTCTGCGGAAATTGCCATCCACACCATAATGAATTCCCGCCAATCGCCACAAGCCGTCCTCGAGCACAAACAAACCGCCGCCGGAGTCTCCCACGGTCACATGGCACTCGTGAGGAACGCCGTTGCGATTGAAAGCGCAGAACAGCAACTCCCCCAAATTCGGCCCGCCATTCACCGTGTCCTCCACCACATTGCGCCCCCATCGCTGCACGCCGTCCGCCGTGCCCCACAGCCAGCCTTTGTGCTCGGAATTGTGCGTGAATGCCGCACCGCGTTGCATGCCTCTGCCGTAGATGGCCGCCTGGGCCCCGATGTCATTCACCCCGCTCGATAGCGGCGCAAAGGTGGGAAAAGGCTTGGCATGATTCACCTCCCAGATGCGCAGATCCGTATTCGGACTGGGGTGTGAGGCGATGGTCTGGTAGGCCTCGCCATGGAAATAAAAAGTACCGCCCGCATTGTGTTCGTAGATGTGTTTGGCCGAGATGAAAAAATGCGGCGCGATGGGCACGCCCAGATAGCCGTTCATGGTTCCCTCATACTGCCAACCCGAGTTGTCACCCGGCGTGGTGGTATTGTGCGTGGGGTCGGCCGTTTGCCAGAACAACACCCCACGGCACGGCAACGGCATTACGCCGATCAGAACAGACAAACCAGCAGTAGCGAAACGTCCACGTTTCATGTGATGCCATCACGCTAGCGCATCCCCGCCTCCAGCGCAATCGATTCCTCACCCGACGGATTGCAAACAACATCCCACAGAATCTGTGGCAGGGAAAGCGTGCCCACTCTGAGCGCTCAGGAATCTTTCGCCGCTTGTGAATCCGCCGCACGGAAGCGCTGCATGGCCGCGCAGATCCGCTCCAGGTCTTCCTTGCGCTCACGGTCGGATTTCAGTTCCCCGAATTTCTGCACGGCGCGGACCTTCAACTTTTCCTCCAATGTTGCAAGCGTCCCCTCATCCACATGCCTGCTGCAGCACAAGGTCTGGTCGCCTTCATCGCAAAAGCCGTGGAACCAGGCCAGCCCCCGCTCTCCACGATAGACCTTGATGTGAGCCATGCTGCGCTCATCCAGACCATCGCGTCGCAAGATTTCCTGCAACCGATGGAGATTCCCCCGACTGAGCACGATGTGAAATACGGATGGCACCGGACTCAGCATGTCAGGCATGAGCTGCGTGCGGTAATGGGACCGCATTCTCCAGAATCGCAAGCGCTGCCACAAGGACGGCCCGGCGACTTCGATGAAAAGATTGGTCTCGCCATCACAAAACACCTCAAGCGCATCGAGCAAAACGGCACGATCTGCCACTGGGCTGAATTCCCAGTGATACGGTCCGTAGAAATGCTGGCCCATGGCTGAACTTACGTCACATCTCTGCATCCGCTATCACAAGGTGCGGCGATGATTCATTCCGCTGACGCGCCTGGAACAATCCGGGAAATTTCAGACACCTCACTCCTGTTGCTTTTTCCGATCCGAAATATCGCCGTAGTAGGTCGCCACGTAATGGCCGTTGGCGTCGTAAAACATTGTCAGACACCTCCCCTTCCGCATGGCATTCCGTTTGTATGATAGCGCCGATGGAATCATCACCAAATCACCGATCCCCAGTGTCATCGCACTGATCATCCCGTAATACTGGGTATCTCCTTCTGAAAACCAACCATGCGGATGATACACCTCGCAAAGGCTGGTGTAACGGTTGAAACCGTCTTTGCTTGAATCATCCGACCCACCATTGCGGGCACTTTTCACTGGTGAGAAATCGAAATATTCTCTGTTGCCATGACGGCATTCCTCCGTCTCCCGGATTCTTTTGGCCGGGCTATACTTCCGACTGAATACAGGATTGCCCAACTCCTTGCGAACTTGATCCACTTTGATTTTCGGATCCTGAAGATGATCAAACGACTTGCCGCTCCGTGCAATCGTCTCCGTGATGCACCCGGAGAGGGAAATCAAGCCAATGACGAGAAGCAGGTAGGAAAGCGTGCGCATGGTAAATTGCCGAACGTAGAGGTTGCTACCGGGAGCGCCCTTGCGATTCAGGTTGAGGTTTGTCGCCACCCTCCGGTTTCGACTCAGAGCGGGTAGCGGATTGCCCAGCGTCGGCTTCTCTTTTGGTTGGCTCCGGAAGCCATTCGACGATTAGGGGACGCCCGTTCCCTTCCTCTTCGTAATCTCTAAAAATCTTTTCAAGCATTTCGAGCGCCTTCGGGCACCCATTCTCCAGCTCGGATCGGCCGGCAATAAGAATCTTCGGCGGAAAACATCCGAATCCGGTGAGGACGTCCCAGAATGCATCCCAATTCATTCCGTAGAAGTCGGGGAAGCAAAGCACATCAGCGAATGCTGAATGAACATCTCGATCATCTTTCGCGTATCGGAGATCGATCACAGGAGGATTGTCCACTGGTCGAACGGCCGGTGGATTCCTGACGCCCAGCCGCTTCAGGAGCTTGTCGTCCTCCATGTAGTAAAGCTCACAGGCACTTTCGGGGTCATCCATCGCATTCAGGAGGAGTTGCCCCAATCGAAGGTGCGGTGATTTGCTCCAGACTTGCCCGATTGCTCGAAGGCTGCGGGGAATTCGCTCTGGGTTTCGAGTCTCCATATCTTGAGAGAACGTAGAGGCTTGGCAACCCACTAGCGGGAGCGCCCCTCCGTTTCAGGTTGAGGTTTGTCGCCACCCTCCGGCTTCGACTCAGGGCGGGTGGCGGATTGCCCAGCGTCGGCTTGTTCGCCTCTGGTGGGTAGAGTGAGGTGTCCTACATCACATGCGATAGAGATGCTGTCAGACAGCGGCTTGAATTCCCTGCCAACATGTAATTCCCACAGAGACTTGTTCTTATCTACGGTGCGTGCGACATGAGAAGAGTGGGCGTTGCCTAGTCCTGTTTTGCGGTATGTCCGTTGTGGCGGAACCCCGCCCGTAGAGAGCAGAATGTTGCCGGACAGCCTGATCTTCGAAATCACACACCAGAAGCCATCGGTCTTCAATATGCCGATTACTTCATACCTCTCGGACAACAGTCTTAGCAATTGGAGGTGAGACTCGATGGTTCCGTCGTTTGCGCTCTTGATGATAGATGCATCCGTCCCAGGCACGGTTACCACCACCTCTTCACACTTGTCCCCCCTTGTTTCTTCAGCGATTCCGCCCGATAGGAGGGTCAAGGCAACGGCAAAAATTCTGGGGCAGAGAGTTTTCATGGGCGTCTTGACAACGTATAGGCCATCCCCGGTGGAGAGGAAAGCCCGAATTCAAAGAAGGACCTTACCCGCCGTTGGATGAGCCGGATTGTTCGCCGATCTTCATTCCTTTGCCGGTTCTTGCTAATCGAATCAACTCCTCTCGCCACCCCCGCGGCACATCAGATCCCTGAAGGCAGACTCCCTCGTTGCCGCTGCGAGCTATTAGGATGTCTCTCGGTGCGCCTGTAAAGGCACCGAGAAGGTCAGACTCAGGCACGCGTTTCCGCCACTGGCGGGAGATGAGCATCTGCTTCTTTAGTCTGAGATAGCGACTCATATCTGCGATCCGATACTGCTCTCGTGCCCAGTCTACGCGAATGGTTGCGCCACTGGAATCTTCCGCAATGTCCACGATTGGCTCCTTCTCACGAATCGACTCAGGTAAGAAGCTTACCACAAAGCTAGGTCGCTCATAATTCGCACAGAAATCAGCGGTCTTATCGCCATTCGATGCACACCCGAGGCATGCAGCACCGTAGGCAATGAGTAAACCGATTCGAAGAGCGATCATTTTCTGAAGAGACCTTATGGCTGGGACTGATCCCAGTCATGCGCTTTTTGGTCAGGTTGGAGGTTGATACAAGAGCGTCGTGTCTGGCTCAAATCGTGGGCTATCCCACGTGAACGGGACCTATCCACATGCCAATGATCATACCATAGGAAAGCGGGCTCAGACACAACACCCCAACTCTACATCGGACTCGATGTTCATAAAGAAAAAACTTCGGTCGCCATGGCCGATCTAGGAGCAACGCGCGCAATCCGCCACCACGGAGAAGTCACCACCACCCGGGTAGCGCTCGATCGGTTGATCCGGCGCATCGCCATGTCCAAGAATATCCCCCGACCGCGCATTGTGCTGTGCAACGTATCGCACATCCACCACTGGGAAGCGGGGGCGAAAGTCCATCACGGGGTTGGTGGCCTTTCAAGATCAGCTCCTGCCGCTTCCCACAGTTCGATGCTGTTGCCTTCTGGATCATGAAGATGCGCAAACCGTCCATTTGGGTAGGGAGTGGCATCCAGCTTCACGGAAATGCCTGCTGCGACCAACTGAGAAACCATGGCATCAATATCCCTGACCCGAAAGTTGATTCTCCATGCGTGATTCGGCCCGCCAACCTGTGTCTCCTCCGATTCAGCACCAAAGACCGTAGGGCCTTCATCCTGCCACCACGACCCATCCTCATATTCCTTACCCACCTTCCGGACGCCCAAATGCTGCTCATACCATTCGTTGAGCGATGCTGCGTTCTTGCTCAGGAAGAAGAAGCCGCCGATTCCAGTTACCTTTTCCATGTGGTATTAGTTTCTTTCCATATTTTGCACAACGTCGAAGTCCCCTCACACCTGCCCGAAAGCGAGGCTTCGACTGTGGGTTGAAGGTTGCATTGTCATGGCGGATTGAACTCGCGGCGGGGCAGGTGTTGAGAGTGACGCCTCATTGGGCTTCTTGTTAGTTGCTAGAAACGACTGTCTTTTTTGATTTGTGGTTGAACAACCGTGCCGTCCATCAATATCCAGCACTGCATCGTGATTGGCGGTCCAGTAGAAACAATCGATGCTGAGATGTAGTAGTACTCTGCCTTCCAAGCCCAGTGATGATCAAACACCTTCGTTAGGGCAAGCTGCTCGAATTGCCAGTTAGCGCCCTCTCCCTTCGGCAATTTTTCAATAAAACCTTCTGCCGCATGAAGGGCCTTGGCCGCAACCAACGGAGGATTGGGCATCACTTTCGGATCCCATTTGGGAGTATTCCTCACCAACTCCTCTGTCAGGCAGAACTCGTATTGCTTGCCGTCGTAGTAGGAGTAGTGGAGTGAGCAATATTGCTTGGTGCTTCGGTATGAAGCGCAGGAAGTCACCCAAAGAGTGAGCAAGGGAAATAAGTATCTCATAGGCTTCATTTCTGCCCAACGATGAGCACGTGCAACACTACTAGCTAGGACGCGAGTCGATCACGGCGTTGGGAGTGCAGCTGGAAAAAATCATCGAAACTGAACGGCTGGTAGCGGTTGTCACGGCGCGGCTTGCTCTTCTTCTAATTTGGAGTTCTTCGTCGCTCCGATGGCTTGCAGATGATCACGTCGTGCAAGAATTTTACATGCGATGGCAGCAGCCAGCATGATGACCAAACTTACCGAGATCAATACCACGCCCTGCCACTTTGCGTCCTTGTATGGGGCAAGCAAATCGAATCCACTAAGGAAAGTGAGGATACATGCTGCCACCGTGATGAGAAAGAGTCCATCGGAATAGCGGCGTGACTTCAACACCCAAATGAGGAGTGCTAAGACTGGAAGCAGGATTATCAGGATTTGCATGGTTTTGTTGTATTTGGAATTTGAGTATTGCAACGTTTAGGCCATCCACGCCGCGGAGTAAAGCTCAGAATTCAAACTGGAGCGTCACCCGCCACACTGGTTGTCGTCAACTGCGAGATGTCGGCGTCATAATTTGTGCTCAAGAAGAACTTCTTTCTTATAGCACAGATTGCAAAGCGCAATGTAATCGCCGCTCTCAGTGACGTAGCAAAGCTCCATGGCTGCAATCCGCTGGTTGCACATGTCGCAATCCTCGTGATCCCAACCCTCAGGATCAACGGTGAAGGCTGCCGAATCGTAAGGACCGCCCTCGTATAGGATGAGCACGCGATGGCCGCCCGCCTGCGGATACCAGCGGCTCTGCCCCCTCTCCTCGACTGCCGCTCGGATCGGTTCCGGGCACTCCGGGCCGTCTGGAACAAAGGTGACGAGTGCCTGTCGCTTCGGGATGCGGCTGGGCATCCAGCGGAGGATCGGAAGCATGTCGTATTGCTCGTCAGTCATGTGTTAGTGCTGTATGATGCCATACGTCGAGCCCTGGCAACCCGCTACCGTGAGCGCCCCTCCGCTTCAGGTTGAGGTTTGCCACCACCCTCCGACTTCGACTCGGGAGCGGTAGCGGGTTGCCCAGCGCCGCCTGGTTTGGCACGTTGTGTTTGAACTGGCTGGCCATCTAGAAGTTTGAGTGCTCCATCGATAAACACGAGAGAGTATGCCTGAGTGGTTTTCTCATGAAATTCTGATTTGTTCAAAAACACGGTGGGGAAGAGGATGATCTTAGATAATCTCTGGTCTTCAAACAGTGGTTGAATGCAAGTGGAACCGAATCTCCATTGGAATGCAGGCCAGTTTTTTCGCTCAATTGCATTGGCAGCGTCATCAACGAGGGAGCCCTCGAACCCGCGAGAGATGTCTACTCCAACGTCTTTTAGAAGGCGTCGTGCGTCTGCCTCACTCATTCCCACGAAGAAATTCTGAATCTTCGGATTCGCGAGGTCATCGGCCCCTGCCCCAATGGCGAGGATGAATAACAAGGCTATACTTAGGCGGCACATTTTCTGGAGAACGATAGATGTGAAGGCACCGGTGGATCAAGCTCCGATTCAACTAGCGACGTTATCGCCGATTGCCTCGCATGACTTGTGGTGCTTCTTATAATTTTGCTAGGTATGCGATGACAAACAGTGTCGGTAGATACAGGGAAATGCTTACGCCACCAGCATAAAGCCACCATCGCAATTCAGCTTTGGCATGCGCGATCACATCATCACCAAAATCTCTGCCGTCGAATAAATAATACTTCAGCTGAAAACCGCCTCCTACAGCCTTCCACTCATCAGGGTGATTTGATTTTGTTCTCCGTGTAACCTTCGAGCATGCGATCCCATGCATGACGCCTGGCGGTAAACATAAAATGATGAGTGTGGGAAAAATCATTAGTTCAAGGCCATATTTGTATCCGAGCAAGAGCAATGCCGAATATGCAGCAATCCAAACTAGGAAAAATGTCCGCTTACTGAAATTCATAATTCTTGCACATCGACCAAGCACTGTCCCCGCTAGGGCGGGGGTAAGCGTCGAAACGGGGTGGCGGGTTAAAGTTACGGAACGCATGCCCGACAGAGCAACCCCAGCGGTTGTCCAGTCGCGCCTTGTGCGCCTTAAGGTTGGTTGTCGCTATGCTCATGTCAGGAATGTAAAGGTCGCTGCTGTGTAAATCCGATAATGGAGGCAGCTACCAATAGCAGAGAGCCGAGGCCAATAGACCCGTTGGTGAGTAATACAACCAATGCCCAGAGGCCGCAAACGACGCCCACTGCAAGCAAGCCGAGAATGAGCTTCCGTGGGATTGCGGACACCTGGAGTGAGTTCGTAACAGTGAGCAGAAGTCCGATTATCACCGACAAGATGGCGAGCCAGTAGGGAATCTTGAGCGGTCCAAGAACCAAGTTGCCATTGCTGCCCGAAACGGGAACCTTCATTCCCGAGAACATGGAGGTCATCATGCTGCCGAAAAGCCCGCTCACGTCATCACCAGCCTTCTGTCCGTTGATGGTAACGCTCTCACGCAAGTCTTCTGCGGTGATGGTCACGACGCCCCACTGAACAAAGAATGCGGCGACCGCCAACGCGATAGCAAAGAGTAAAAGAATGATGCGATTGCCTTGCTGTGGATTGATCATAAATGTATGGCTTGATACGCGTTGATGTTGTGCAACGTGTAGGCCATCCACGGCGGGGAGGAAAGCCCGAATTGGGAAAAAGACGTTACCCGCCGTTGGAGGAGCTGGCTTGTTCGGCTTGGTGATTTGATCGGTAGGAGACAAGGGAGACCACGCTGGGGACGGCTGCCAAGCATGCGACCGCCAACAGCAAAAGGCCATGCCGACCGATAGCAGGAATCAGACCAGCAAGTGGGAGGGTAGTAAGGAATACAGAAATGGCAATCCATGCAATCTGTCCACGAGTCAGTTCGCCGACTTGGTAAATTGCACCGCTGTATGATGCCACAAAGAACTCCATGCAGTAGCCATACAGTGTCAATAGGCCGAGAAGTCCCGCTGCAATAATGTAAGGCATCACGTGGCGATAGATCGAAGCACCTTCTGTGGCGTGGTGTCTCCAATATAGTGAAGCAGCCACCAATGCGATGCATGATAGGAGATGGAGTGTGGTCACGAGCATGGTATTTTTGCCGTCGAGTCCTCCTTCGCCTGACCGGGGGCGAGGGTGGAACACGGGGTTGAGTTTGTAACGGTCATGGTGGCTGGAACTGGAGGCGGGTCAGGCGCTAGGAGTGACGTCTTGTTCGGTGTTCTTGTTCTTTTTTGCGAGCAGCCGCTCCTCGTCAAACAGTTCCGTCAAAACAAGCATGGCGCAGAGTAAATCGCGAGCGCCTACTCGCTGCCATATGTCCACTGAGTGATCATTCAAAACTTCGAATACAGTCTCGTCGGACTCGGACTTCAGGGCATTGAGTTCGGAGAGTAGCTTTGGAAGATCGCTCTCTCTTATGGCTTTGATTATCGCGTCCGGTGCAGTGCCCGAATCCAGATCATAGTCTTGATGCAGGTGGCTCCCGAGTTGATTCCGGATGTAAGGATATTTCATTTCTTCACCGAACGTTAGAATGGATGCACCGGCGATGGCGAGCCCGAGTTCCAAAAAGGACGTTGTCGCCGGTTGCATCTCACGGTTTGTTCGCTTCGGGTTGAATGCTTGCTCCCAATCTGGCGATCTCATGGAGCCAATCAGGCGGTGACCAACGAACCTCCTGGCGAAGCTCCACAGGCACACAGTCAAACACTGCAATTAAATTACCTGCGGTGCGAGGGTCTATTCTCCGACCGACCTTATCGACATAGGACGACACTCCCCAATTGATGAAGTCGATGTCATTCCGCGTGAATTCAGCGTCGAGGATCGACAACGGAATCTTGTGAATCAGGTAAAGATTTTCAAGCACACGCTCATAATCCCGCCACCTGACGAGTCGCCTGAATAGACCGTATGACTGTGGGCCGCGGCTGAGGCAGATCAGCCAGTGCATCAAGTCCGCAAGTGCTTCCTGTTTGGTGCTGGGCATTTTCTAGCGAACTTAACGGACATGCGCGCCGGGGTGAAGTCCAAAATGATCAGACGGCTTCCTCGGCGTCGCCTGATCCGGCTTGTTCGCTTTCTTTGTTATTTGCTATGCATGGTTGGTTTGGTTCCTGTGACCGCAGTTGATAGCATCCGAATCTGAGGGTTGCGAATACTATCAATACTGCAAAAATCAGCAATGCAATTGCCATGAGGATAGCGAATAGATCCCATGTCGGGCGTAATTCAATAGCCACAACAATAGCTATTACCACTACCGGAATCAGAGCACCTTGAATCTTGACAAAGCGTGATCCTATGAGTTTCGATTTGCATCCTTTGCACTTAAGCCAAACGGGATACAGAGCTGTTGCGATATCCAAGAATGAGATCTTCCTATCGCACTTAGGGCAATTCTGTGTTCCATGTGACATAAAAGGGGACTCTTAGCAAACGATGAGCGCGTGCACACTACCAGAGCGCACTTCAATCACGGAGTTGGGGTTGTAGTTACGGGAAATCATGTTAACAGAACGGCTGGTAGGGTTTGTCACGGCGCGGCTCGTTCTCTCCTCTTTGGATTCGGAACGGTAAGTGCGCCAATAATGTTGGAGGACTCTCCTTCACCGAATACCAATAGCAATCGCTTCCCTACTGTTGCGCTTATGTCATACATAACAAAGCTCACATCTTTACCGGGGTGTATCATCAACGTCTTGTTGATTGCGTGGCATGGACGACTATTATGCTTGTAATAGTGTGAATAGGCACGCATCGCTCCATCGTGGGTAGTGCCTTCTGGCCAACTGTAGCTGTTCGGCATCGCAAATTCATCTTGTCCGTCGTAAGGAGAAGCTGGAATACGTTGATCACCTTTGGTCACATTTCTGATTGTGACAGTAATCTTGATTCGTTCATCTGATAACTGTTCACTCTCAGAACGCACAATCTCCCATGACGGTTCTGCAGCGAATAGATTGATGCTGCTAAGAAGTAAGGCGATGATCAGGGTCTTCATTATTTTTGAGAGAACGTCGAGGTGTGGCACCGGCTACCGGGAGCGCCACTCCGAAACAGGGTTCATTGCTGTAGCGGATCATTTTGGCTCGGGGCGGGGTAGCGGGTTGTCCACCACCTTCTTGTTAGCCCGGTTCCATCTTAATTCGGCAGACCTCAACGATACTACTTCCACAGTATATGCCAATCGTATTCGCACGGGATCCTCAAGCCTGAAAGCTAGGATGCCCTCGTGAATGAACGACCAGAAACCCTCTTCAACAGGCAGAACGACGGATTCTCCAGTTTTAACGACAAGAGTTTTTCCGCCCGAGCTTCCAGGTATCGGAACTGGCCTCCGCCATTCCTTCAAGTATGAATCATAATACTCGATGTTTAAGGTAGCACAAGGGGGCCCATGAACAGTTGCGCTAATGTGAAGCGGCTCAAGAAAGGGGTTTGTGAACTTAATTGATTTGGGCAGCTTGCCCATATCATTCGCTAACCATTGATATTCGATGCAATTAGGCAGACTCAATCCCTCCACGATTTTATAGGTTCCAGTCCCATTGCGAGGGGTAACTTCCTTTGCATCTTTCTCTTCCCCTTTCACATTTGGGTGAATCGCGATCAGAAGAAGAGGCAAGAGGAATGCTGTCCTGAAGTTCATTTTATTTGGCGAACGATTAGTGCTGGCAATCCTACCAGCTTAAAATAAAAAATCTATGAAAAAAAATACGACGCCAACGGAGGGCGAAAACTCCCAAAAAACATTGGATTTGGCAGGATTGCCAGTCACGACTTGCTGAACTAAGCCGCTGCGCGGCAGAGCGTCAGAATCATAGGATGTGATGGTGGGCGAATTCGCAAATGGAATGGTTGCTGGTTGATTTGGCATGATGCCTTTGCAATGAACAACCACAACAAGACCAACACAGACAACCAAACGAATTCAACTCAAAACAGCCACCAGTGCCAAGCCAAAAAGCACGCACGAGGACACAAGGAACGCACCGATGAGGCTCGCTACCAAAAGCTGCCACACGACATGCGCCCCTACGGCGGTGCTGCCCAGCGCGATCCACTCCACTACGATGCACACCCCTATCCCTCCATGCGGCGGTTCGCGCGTCATCTCGCCCTCCATTTCGATGCGCCCCGCACACGCCACTCCTATTACCGCCAGCTGCGCCTCATCCACGAGCACAGCCAGCGCGATCCCGCAGACATCACCGAAGAGATGCTGCGCGACTACTTTCTCCACGTCAAAATCGTCAAACGCTGGAAGCCCAAAACCATCCGCCAAGCCGCCGCTGCGGCGAAACTCTTCTTCGCCACCATGCTCGGACGTGATGAGTGGAAAATCTTCTCACAGATCCGCGCCAAAGATGAGGACAAACTGCCCGTCGTTCTCACTCGCCAGGAAGTCATCCGCCTGCTTCGCCACATCCGCCTGCGGCGATATCGCATTCCCGTCAAGCTCATCTATTGCTGTGGCTTGCGGCTTTCGGAATGCCTGGCGCTTACCATTCATGACATCGATGCCACAGGCGGAAAACTCTGGATCCGCCAAAGCAAAAACCAGAAAGACCGCATGGTTCCCATCTCCGCAACCATGATCGAGGACCTGCGGCGCTACTGGAAACTCCACCGTCATCCGCTGCTGCTATTTCCCAACGTCGGGCGAGGGGACTGCCCGCCTGACAAAGTTGCCGCCCGCATGCGCTCCGCCACCCGGCCGATGCCGGTGAGCTCCTTGCAACGCCTTGTCGTCGCCGCGCGAAAAGAGCTCAACATCCCCGTCTGCACCATGCACACCCTGCGCCACAGCTTCGCCACCCATCTTGCTGAGGCGGGAGCCGGGCTTCACACCATTCAAGCCCTGTTAGGTCATAGCAACATCGACACCACCATGATCTAGCTCCACCTCACCCATCGCAGCGAAGAAGACAGCCGCGCACTCGTCGAACAGCTCAGCCGCGAACTTCCCCGTTAGCATCACCGCCACCGGATCGGAAAAAAAATGACCGCCACCGTCATTGGCGCGCTGCGCCGCTTCCTGCCCGATCATGTGCGTGAGCATCGCCATGCCATGAACGACGCACAGCGCCGCGCCGCCTGGGCCATCACCCATTGCCGCACTGCGGAAATGGGTGGGCACCTCCACGCCTGCGGCCCATGCAACACCCATCAGTTCCACTTCCACTCCTGCAACCACCGCTCCTGCCCCCAGTGCGGCAAAGACGCCACCGCCGAATGGGTCGCCCGCCAGCTAGGCAAACGCGTCGGTGCCCCCTACTTCATGGTCACCTTCACCCTGCCCGAAGAACTCCGCCCCCTCTTCTTCACCCCGCAAGCCAAACACATCTATCAACTCTTCTTCACCACCGCCTCCTCCGCCCTCACCGACTGCCTGGCCAACCCCCGCTGGCTCGGAGCCGCCACCAGCGGCTTCACCATGATCCTCCACACCTGGAACCAACGCCTCCACTTCCACCCCCACATCCACACCATCGTCCCCGGAGCCGGCCTCAATACCCGGGGGGAAATCGTCACCGTAAAAAACGCCCAGTTCCTCCTGCCCCAACCCGTTTTACGAACCATCTTCCGCGCCCGCTTCCGCGATGCTCTCACCGCCCTGAGCCAAGACCATCCCGCTCTCCCCGTCATCGATCCCACCATCTGGAAAAAAGACTGGGGTGTCAACCTTCAACCATTTGGCAATGGGGAAAACGTCATCAAATACCTCGGTCGCTACGTCTGCCGCACAGCCATCGGCGACTCCCGCATCCTCTCCGTCACCGGCACCCACGTCACCTTCCGCTGGAAAGACCGCGCCCACGGCAACACAGAAAAAACCGACACCATCCCCGGAGCCGAATTTACCAAACGCTACCTGCGCCACGTCCTGCCCCGCGGCATGCGAGCCGTGCGCTACTACGGCTACTGCCACCCCGCTGCCAAAAACAAACGCGAGCGTGTTACCTTCCACACCGGGCGCCCCCTCTTCATCGGAACTGCGGCACCCGTCAAAGAAAAGCCCGCGCACGTCGTTACCTGCACCTGCTGTGGTGAGCCCATGCAAAAACGCTTCCGGCTCCTGCCCGCCTGGCGATGCGCCCGCCCCCCGCCCCTCAAAGTCAACAAACGCTTCAGCGCATGAATCGCACAAAACTGCTCGACCAGACACAAACAAGCCTGATCCCGACAAGCGGACAAGGCGCGCGAGAACCACGCCCATCGATCAAAAATCACACCCATCAAACGGCCAAACCCCTCATCACAACCAGTGCTGACCAGAGAGAAGGGGATCAAAAGTGGCAAACCACGCTGGTTTTCCTGAGCAAGAAAAGCCCGCAAGCCACCAAGCCAGCGAATCTGACAGGAAGTGTGCCAACACAAATTCCATAAAACAAAGTCCGCCTCCGCTCCGGGCTTGTTCAACTATGGGCGCAGTCGAATGGGTTCGCTGTCGCTCACCCATTCGCAG
>Ga0209278_1001206_pt1 | contig 16203 bp, 12 predicted proteins | sample JI81BgreenDNA_FD_187504 | JGI IMG/M metagenome (GOLD analysis project Ga0209278, IMG submission 187504) | Wastewater effluent complex algal communities from Wisconsin, to seasonally profile nutrient transformation and Carbon sequestration -... | ecosystem: Engineered > WWTP > Effluent > Algae... | reverse complement strand
TGCACGCGGGCAATTTGATGTTGGGTACCATCGGCGAACGAGAACGGATGGAAAGTACGGTGATTGCTGATGCGGTGAATCTCGCGTCTCGTTTGGAAGGATTGACTAAGGTTTACGGCGCGGGCATTCTAGTTAGCGGTGCAATTATCGATCGCCTAGACGATCCAGAAAAATATAAGTACAGATTTGTCGATCGAGTAACGGTGAAAGGAAAGACAAATGCTGTGTCGGTGTTTGAAATTTACGATACAGAAACAGAGGAAAGCATTGTACTCAAGCAGCAAACGGCGGAGGTTTTTCAAGAAGCCCTCAATTTTTACTACGAGCAAAAATTTGTTGCCGCCCAAAAAGTATTTCAGAATATTTTACAAATCAATCCAGACGATCGGGTAGCAATGCTGTATTTCAAACGCTCTCGCAAGTATCGAATGTACGGTGCCCCGGAGGGGTGGTGTGGGGTGGAAACTTCGACAGAAAAATAGGGCGCACACTGCACGCCCTACTCTGTTTAACACATGGTTGCACAAACTTTAAAATATAGTTGTACAAACACCCAATTTATTCCAAGTTTTAGGGCCGACAATGCCATCAGCAACGATTTGTTGTTGGTTTTGAAAATTGATAACGGCTTGTTGGGTTTTCGGGCCGAATCCTCCATCAGTATTTAAAGAAAATCCCTTGGTGTTCAAGAGTCGCTGAAGGTAGCGAACGTCCTCATTTTGGGTGACACCATCGTTGCGTTTTAGTATGGGAAAATAACGGCAGGAAGGTAATTCAGTACGAATTGCGTTTGTGGTTTGCATGGTTTGATTCTCCATTGGTTGTTTGCAAGTTGTTTAAAAGTAGAGAAGTGGGGAAAAGATGTTAGTTAATAGTCCTGGATGCACTTTTAACGGGCATAAACGAGGTTTCGGCTTCGCTCAACCACCAGGTTTTTTAGCGTTTCTGGGGGCGAAAAAGAAGTATTGCAGTGAAACAACCCAGTTTCTTGCTACCCGTGCGCCTAGGATTAGTTAACTTGGATTTAACATCCGGGTTCACCTGTATAACAAGCGCCTAATAGACTCCAAGTTTGAGGGCCAACAATGCCATCAACAGCAATCTGATTTTCCTTTTGAAATCTGATGACTGCTTCTTCGGTTTTTGGGCCGAAGAATCCATCAGTTGCGACGGGATATCCGTTTTCAACTAAGGATTGTTGGAGATAGCGCACGTTTTGATTGGCAGTGGTACTATTATTTCGTTGCAGTGTGGGCAGTGAAGAGCAAAGAGGCAATTGAGCGTAAATTGAATTTGTGGTTTGCATGGTTTGATTGGGGATTAGTGGTTTGCAAGTTGTTTGAACTTGCTATTCCCCAGTTGTAGCTGTGGGGGGAAGTGCTTTAACAGTCGCTTTTTATAGTGACGCTTATTTGGGGTAGCTCAAATGAGTGACAGCCCGCTATCAAATCCGTTTTGTATAAAATAATTGTCAAAGGTAAACAGCAGCGAATTTCCATTTTTTATCAACTTTTAGCATCTTTGCCGGAAGCCCCACACCATACCTGTAGGGCTGTTGGTGTTGGGATGGATAGGCAGATTGACGTAGGGAAAGCGAGGCAATCAATCCTGTCACGGTGTAATCGCTCTACTCTTATATAAGCTGAGTAATGGTCTTTTCTATAGAGGAGGCAAAAATACTGTATTTAAAGCTAGTTAACCATGGGATCGAAAAGGGCGATCGAGAAAATTGGTTTGGGGTTGCGACTTTAACTTAGAAGTGATATCGTAGTATCGGTAGATAGTAGACTTCCGGCTGTCAAACAACTTGAGAATTGAATCAATAACAATTTCTGTAACTATCGGGTTAAAGTCGGAAATAAACTCGTCGGCGTTGAGATTTTCTCTAAAAAATTCCTTAGCTCGATCGCACTGATAGCGCATTTCGTCAAAGCCAACAATTTTTACCACAAACGTTGTCAGGGGCGAACTCTCCAAATCGGTATTAGAAGTGCTTTTAGCCCGCCCATTTTCTAATAAATTCAATACTTCCGCTTCTAAACTAATTTTAGGTTTATAAGGTTTCTCTATTTCTGGAAAAAAGCTTTCCAGGCGCACGCAGTTAGGAACTTGAGCCGGAATTCCTCCCATCATCATCGCCAGAGAAACCTCAATCCCCAAATCCGAAGAAAGAGCTTCTAGCAGGGCTAGGGCAGCCAGTTTGCACCCCAAATAAAGCTTCGCAATTTCGAGATTGTACTTAGCAGTAGTTTCCCAGCGCTGATAGGTGCGATCGTCTGGATATCCCTCAAACTGTCGGAAAATTATTTCTGGCTTGAGATAATTCAGAAAACCTTCCATCTTCACCAAAGCAACTCGGTAGTCGCGAACCGTGTAAAAACCCCAGCAGATGAGATTGTGATTGGTTTCCGGCAGTAAATTCCAGGTATTTGCCAAAAAATGGGCTGAACTATGGTGAGCAAAACTCATCACATCCCGGTTAGAGATTCGCACAGCTTTTTTGACCGTTTCCCGCATTTCCTCGTCCGTTAAACTGAGGTTAAACAGGCTATTTATTGCTTGCAAGCGCTCATAAAGACGCTGGCTTACCGTTACTCCCGCATCGGCGGCGCGAAACGGAATTGTTGCTTCAATGCAGCCGGCAATTTGAAGCAATTCCTCGCGTTTGAGAAATGGTTCTAGAGCTTTTGCTGCTACCACAGCGCTGAGAAATTCGTTTTGTCCGGCCAAAGGATTGAGGACTTCGCCCGGTACAAAATTGAATACCAGCATTACCATCTCGAAGGTAGCATCCGCAGGCAGTTCAGATTTATCCCGAATTTGTAGGTGTTGGTTAACCTCTTTTGCAACAGGAGTGATGTAGTAGCTGACGTTAAAGTTAATGCTGCGATCGACTTGCACGTAGACGGTATCGTGAAATAAAGCTGCCAAAACCTCGATCGCATCTTCATCTCCCCCCACCTCAAAAATATGTTCGGGAGTGTGAAAAAACCGCCATGGCCCCATCATCGGCTGAACAATCAGTTCGGCAATCCGAGCGAGTTCACTTGGTTCGACTTTTGCTTCCAGGCGATCGATCGCCCAAATCAGCCTGTCTAAGCACTGTAAGTAGGCTTGTTTGCTATCCATCACAGTCTTTCCCAATAACATTACTGTCAGTCGATTTTAGATTTTAGATTTTAGATTTTCTCGACAGATGAATCTGGAAGCTGGAACCTTAGTCTAAAATTGTTAGATATCCACGACTGGAGTCCACGGCTTGTATCCGTTTTTGGGCGGGTCACGTCAGCCACCCGGCTGTTAGTTTGATTTTATCCTAGATGCGCCCCGGCTGTTTTTATTTGGGATTTATGAGATTTTGGTGGAATAATTTAGCTGCAATTTAGGAAGGAAATACTAACTAAAACTCAACTTAATTTCCGGTAGCTGACCTCCCCTGTTTTCCTAGTCTAATCAGCACAAAGTATGACAAGTAAATTACATAGATAGCTAAACCAATCATCCCCAACAATCCCAAAAATTGAGGGGTTGTATTAGGGTGAAACATTTGTTTGTAGAGCCAAGGTGGGTCTAACCAAATGCGGCAAAAAGGTTCGTCAATTACCTCAATTTGCGATTTAAAAGCACAGCTTAAGAAGGGAAGTTGAGCTAGAGCGCCCAAACCGCTGTAAACAGTAATCGCCCACCGCCAAGCTGTAAAAGCCAGTTTCAGGGGCGACTGCGGTCGATCGGCAATTTCTTCGTTTAAATCCTCCCAAAACCACAGACTAGCAGGAATTAATGCCCTCCCAATCACCGACGATACAAAGCTCACAGGCAGCGCAGCCATCATCAGGTAAAGTGTAATTGCCAGCAAACTCGCCACCCGCCAATAAATAATCGACAAACGGACGATCGCCTCAGCTTTTGCCACAACAGCCCAAATCAGCACTACCAGCGGGATCGAAATTGTTAATAACACAGACAACCGGTAATCCATCCACACTAGCGGTTGAAACCAAGGCCCGGTGGCTGCCAATAAAAGACTCAACATCTTTGGGAAAATATACTCACTTATTTGTCACAAATTTTACTACAAAAATGCTAAAAAATCAGCAACCAGAACACGGTCTTAATGTTTTAGTTACTGCTACATTTTCTAAGGTACTTGGCGCGCTTTGAAAGGTACTTGAGACACGATAGACGGCAATACGCTTGAGTTAAAACTGTTTATTCTTGAGATATCTCCTTCCCATCCTCGCCCCTTTTGGGGGACGCAAGAGCAAATTCTTGTCCCCCTTGGGGGGCGAGGGGGAAGCTGGCGGATTTGAACCGTATTGGGATAGAGGGCAAATCTCACCATTATTTCAAGGCTCAACCCCTAAAATAAAATTCTCCCGCGCCAAAAGTTAGATTTCGGCGCGGGAGGTTCGGCATAGAGCTAAATGGCTCGTTTATTCCTCGTAGATGCGGCACTCAGCAGCGTCAGGATTGTCGTCGCAAAATTTTTCAAAAGAATTCTTAGGTTTGACTTGCTTTTGGTGGGAAGCTTCTGCTTGCAGTTCTTCAACTGCGTCCCACGCCGCCGCGCATTCCCCGGAAGTTGCGCCCTTGAGGTCACAGACGGTACGAGCGCTTTCTAGTTCTTCTTCAATTTTCTCTTGGATGTTGACGGAGGGTGTTGTTGTCATAAAACTTGTTGGTAGGAAAGTGTAGGAGAATATGGTTGTCCCCGACCTATTTCTAGGTAATGTTAGCACGCGCCTTTGTTTAGTGAGCTTGTTCGGCTAACGGCACGTCCTTAACCCAAATAAAGATGTTTAACCGTTAACGACAGAGCAAGGGAGTAGCTAAGCAGTCGCTTGGTGTCATAACTCAAAAAACGTAGACTTCTAAAGTATACGGCGGGTCAACAGTGGTTTAAGTCTTAGGCTCGAAGCGAGCGTGTCTTTAGACCTGGGCCGTTGACCTTATTAAGTAAGAAAGGTTTTCTTTTTGGATGTTAGTTTGGGTGGGATTTGCTGTTTCGGTCTGGCGACTCCAGCTAATAATAGCTTGAGATGCGCTGCGGTTGCAGCAGCCCAGATAGAAACCATCCATAAGTACGATCGCAGTAGCCGTCTCTACTCCCTGCTTTACTAGCCCCTAGGCGGATTCTAGTCCACAGGCATCAATGTAGGTCGAGCCAACCTTACTTTTGATGAAAACATTACACGAGGTTGGTGTGTCAAACTGTATTGAGCTTTATCTTTTAAGATTTAGCTGAACACAGCATTTAACAGTTAACAGATTAAGGGGACTCTCATGTTAACTTATGTTAACACAAGAACGGCAATCGATGGGGAATCGATCGCCCAAGAATAGCGTCCCCCCAGTGGCCGGTTCCAGTTAGCCTAATGTATAGAAATAGTTTTATAGAGAAGTTTGCCTTATGTACACCCAAAACCAAATGCAATGGGTCAGCGCTTTATCAACCCGTCCCTCTTTGGAATCCGCCCTCAAAGAAGTTGTAGAACAAGCCGATCGCGACCTAGAAGGCCAGGCCGATTTAGCACTGATATTTATCTCGTCTGCCTTTGCCAGCGAGTATTCTCGGCTGATGCCTTTACTCCGAGAAATGCTGCCAGTACCCGCGATCCTGGGATGTGGCGGGGGAGGAGTCATCGGCACGAACCGGGGGGGCCTCACCGAAGAAGTCGAGGGATCTCCCGCAGTCAGCCTCAGTCTGGCGCGCTTGCCGGGAGTGAATGTCAGAACTTTTCATGTCGGTTCAGAAGAACTGCCCGACTTAGACAGTCCCCCGGATACTTGGGTGGATCTCTTGGGCGTGCCGGCCCAGGAAGAACCGCAGTTCATCATCTTGGCTGACCCCTTTTCCGCAAAAATTAACGATTTGCTCCAAGGGCTAGATTATGCCTATCCGGGCGCGGCGAAGGTAGGGGGACTAGCCGGGGGGGACGGTGCGGGCAGGGGCGCGGCGCTGTTTTGCGACTATCAGCTTCACCGAGAAGGGACGGTTGGGGTAGCTTTGAGCGGCAATATAGTTTTGGAAACGATCGTCGCTCAAGGCTGCAGGCCGATCGGGCATCCTTATCGGGTGACGGAAGGAGATCGCAATATTTTGCTGAAACTCGAAGAACAAACCGATGATATCGGCAGCGGGGGCATCGAGCGATCGCCCTTAGAGGCTTTGCGAGAGTTAGTTCAAACTTTGAGCGAAGAAGACCGAGAATTAGCCCAGCACTCGTTATTTGTAGGCTTAGTCAGCGATGAATTCAAGCTGAAATTAGAGCCGGGAGATTTTTTAATCCGCAATCTGTTGGGAGTAGATCCGAAAGTGGGGGCAATTGCGATCGGCGATCGAGTCCGTCCCGGACAGCGCATCCAATTTCACCTGCGGGACGCGCGCACCTCTGCAGAAGACCTAGAAATGCTGCTCGATCGCTATCAGCGGGCCGCCGAGTACAGTGGTACATCCAGCGTCGGCGCCTTGATGTTCTCTTGTCTGGGGCGCGGTGAAGGGCTTTACGGCGAATCGAACTTTGACTCCCGACTTTTTGGCCGATACCTCAAAAACATCCCCCTGGGCGGCTTTTTCTGCAACGGCGAAATCGGCCCCGTCGGCGGCAGCACATTTCTGCACGGCTACACCTCCGTATTCGGGATTTGCCGCCAAAATTCATAATTTGTCAACTGTTGACTGATGAGTGATGACTGTTGACTGATGACTGATGAGTGATGACTGATGACTGATGACTGTTAACAATCTAAAATCTAAAATCTAAAATCTAAAATCGCCTGATGACCAATAAATAAAAGCGGCAGTCGCCTGCCGCTTTTAGCTGTAACTAGATGTCTAGAAGCCTTAGAAACTAAAGGTTGTACGGAGGAGTCCGACCCAGATATCGTCGTTGTTGTTGTTGTGTTCGGGATTCAGAATCACGTAAACGCCCGGTGTCACTGAGATAAAGTCATTGACTTGGAAGCGATAGAAACCCTCTAAGTGATAAGAGGTGTTGCGATTTCTGGCGACATCACTCTCAGTAACTTTTGGCGGTACACCGAAGACAAAACCCAGGACGTTGCCTTGTCGGGCAAAATCTCCCAGGGCCACAGTGATAGCACCATTCTGGATGGTAGCGTCATTGTTGCCGCCCCGCAGTTGTTCAGCCTTCGTATAACCGTACCAACCGCCAATCTGAAAGCGACTGCTGGGTTTGAAGTTAACTTGCACCCCATAGTTATCTGATGCGGTGGGTGATTGATCGAAGGGCCGGTTAGCCAAAGAACTGCCGACGCCGCCCATGAGGCTAACATCGCCTGCCCGATTGTATTTCCGGGTGTAAGTCAAGCCCAAGTCAAACGGTCTGCTGAAAAAGCCGATCTGACCCAGAGCGCTGAAAGAACCGTCGAAAACGCCCCTGCCGTCTGCTGGGTTGGGAGCATCGCCGTCGGAGGCTAGATAGCCTGCGGTAGCTCGGAGGCTGCCCAAGTTGAAACTCACACTTGCGCCTGCTCCCTGCGGGCCGCGGAATACTGCCGGGTTGCGAACTCCAAATCTGGAAAGTGAACCCGAACTCGTAGAGTTACCAAAGGTAGAAGCCTGGTCTGCAATTTCATCGAGGTCAAGTCCTTTAGGACCGACAAAGACTGTAGCGCGACCGACCGGGAACCGATAGTACACTTCGTCTAGTGTGAATTGGCTGCCATCATCGCCGTCAAAAGCCAAGCGAGCCATGTTTGTACCGGTAGCGGTGGCTCTATCGTAGCGGGCGGTGTTGACTGCTTGCAAGCGGGTTCTGAGCAAGTCTCGACCGGTGAAGCTGGTGTTTAAGTTCAAGCGCACCCGGTAGCCGAAGTTGGTGACAGTGTCGTCGTCCTCAAGGCTGAGATCATCTCCGACGAAGGTGTCGCTGACTGCAAAAATGGCTTCTCCATTCAATTTGGTGGTGGTGGAGAACTGGTTGGCTTCGAGTTCTGCGGTGCGAGCTTCTAGGCCGTCTACTCGTCCGCGCAGGGTAGCGAGTTCGGCTGCAAATTCTTCTTGCAGGCGTTGCAGGATGGCTAAGTCGTCTCGGGTAACTAAGTTACCTGTTGACCCAATTAGTTGGGTTATCTGGTCTAAGCAAGCGTTGACGCCGGCTGCAAATTCGTAGCGAGTCAGGGCGCGGTTGCCGCGGAAGGTGCCGTCGGGATAACCTACGATACAACTGTAGCGTTCGACTAGGGATTGCAGGGCTTGGAATGCCCAATCTGTCGGGCGCACGTCGGAGAGCTGAGTGACTGATGTCACCTGGGACATGGTTCCCGACGGTTGGGCCGGCAGTGCTTGGGGAGCAACAGGGACGATGGGGCCGCCCATTCCTCCGGGTACTGTCTGAGCAATTTCTACCTTAGTAGCTGGGGTAGTAGCTGGGGTGCTGGCGACTGCTGGCACTTCAATTTTCCCAGCAACTTCTGTCTGGCTGATTTGCTCTGCCAAGTCTGATGCTTGGGGCGAGGGTTCGGCAGTGCCTGCTGCTGCTAGGGGTTCAGTCGCTGCTGCGCTGGCCGGAGCGATTGGGGCTGCTAACTCGATGTCGCTCCCTGTTGTTTGCAGTGCTGTTTGCAGTGCTGCGGCGCTGGTTTCTGGTTCGATTGAGGCGATTTTTTCAGCGTCTGCTTCCTTAACGACCGGGGTTGGGGCCGCTTCGAGGCTGCTGTTTAAAGCCAGGTTTTCTGGGGCAGCAGGGGCTGCTGCAACTGGTTCTGCAACTATTTCTCCAACTATTTCTGCAATTTTTGACTCAGATGACTGAGCTTTAGCTAGTTGGTTGGCTTCAGGGGTTGCGGTCGCTTCTGCGGCGATCGCAGTGGCACTCATGACTGATGATAGCCCCAGAATTGCCGGGGATACTAGCAGTAAATTCCAAAAAGTTCTGTTCATTTTCCTCACACCTTCACACTCTATTCAACTCGACGAGCAGCAATTCCCAACTGCTAATTTTTGTGGTTGCTTGCCTGTTGACAATAACTGCCAAAATAGAACCTATCCATAACTGTTGATTCACCGTTGATTCACAGTAGGCGTGTCTACTTCTGCTTGAACGTAGGGGCCTAGCCCTTATACCCCCAGGCATCAATTCAGGTCAAGCCCACATTACTTTACGGTTGATTATACCATCACCTGTTAATTTCATCTCTCGATCGCCAGATTTGCTTGAGTTGCTCCCAGGGCGATCGATAACTGGTTCTACGGGTTCAACCACAATCTGCCTGTAACTGACAACTGCCCAGAGTCCTCGGTTACGCCCGACTTAACAGACAGTTATAGGTAGGATTGTGGCTGCTTGTCGCATCCCTTATACAGCTTTATCTCCTATAATGTCAAGGTTTTTAACCTAAGTTTAAACCTCGCGACCCGGCACGGGCTATTTTCCCGCCATGAGTGGGGAACTGAGACTTAAAGTCTGGTAGATTGACCCGATCCAAACCAAGGTTCAGGCTTGACCAATTTTGGTTTTTTGAGGCCCGCTGCCGTCGGGACTTGCCAGGACGATCGCCCTTTTTGAGACGGCTCGTCGGCGGATTTAATTTCCCGCTACTTTAACACAACTTTTTTGTTGTTTGAGTACGACTGAACTGGTAGTGCTTGACAATTCCCGCATCCAGGATACCCGCCACGCGATCGATCCGTCCAGAAATAAAAAACCTGTATCCGATGAAACTTGCCGAACGTATTTATCTCGCGCAAGTCAATGCTTCAATTCTAAAATCTAAAATCTAAAATCGCGCAATCGATTGACCCGCTGTTGGCGCAGGGAAAGCTCACTTGCTTGACCGATCGACTATGCCCGAGATTCCTAGCGGTTTGAACGATGTTTTTGCCTAGGGACGATCGCAGGAGTTTAGTGCTAAGCTGGCTAAAATGCCAAACTCAAAAATTGAGCTGCTGTCAGAACAAAAAACCGAAACGCTGTGGGTGGGCAAGTTATACCATTTTCGATTTTCGATTTTCGATTAAAGAATTGGAAATAACTGATGACATACAAGTTGGAAACATCGGCATACAATTGCATTATTTTGGGTTACTGGTATTAGTAAAAAAGTGAGGTTTTATGGAAGATTTTGGTGTTATTATTGCTTGCTGCGACCAAGATTATTTGTTTGCAAAGGGTTGCTGTGCTAGCATCCGCTATTTCCTGGGAGATGTGCCGATTTGTCTGTTGATTGACGGTACGTTTTCCGTGAGTCCTCTAGAAAAAGCTTACGGAGTGCGCGTCATCAATCACGATAGCGTCTCTGAGCCACTTCTGAGAAAAAGAAGCTTTGGTTGGGGAAAAAGTCATATGATTCCCTTTTGGGAAAGTCCTTGGCAAAATTTTCTCGTGATGGATGCAGATACAATTGTTTGGGGAGATGTCCTCAAATTGGCTAATTTTAAAGACTTCGACTTTATTATTGACCAGCCTTGTAATGATTACTCGGATGCGGATATCACGGAATTTTTCTTTGACATTCCGGGAGTAGAAAAGTATTTTCCAGATTTTCGTTGGCAAGACTATCGCTCTCGCTATGTCTGTCCAGGCACATTCTTTGGGAAGCGAGGTGTTTTCAGCTTAGAGGAGTATAGAAAGATTCTGGATTTTAATGATGAACATCCAGAGATATTTAAGTATGGAGACATGGGCTTTTTTAACCTGATGGTTTTCCGGGGGGCACAAGAAAATCGACTGCGGGTGCAGAATGTGGATATGCAGTTGTTGGTGCCGGATTTTGACCAGGATTTGCTGAGGAAGCAGTTTCCGGTTGAGTCAAGCGGGCCTGCGGGCGATCGCACTCAGGCGACGGTGATTCACTGGTGCGGGCCGAAGCCGACTTTATCTACTGGGAAAGTTTACTCGGAACCGATGAATTTTTGCCGCCGCAAGTGTCAGGAAGATGTTTGGAACCGCACGGGTTTGGCTGCCGAGATGTCGCTGCAACTTGAGGATTTACAGCGATCGATCTACGTGTATAAGAATAAGTTTAAGAAGAAGTTTCGGCAGTTGGCGGGCAAGTAAGTAGGATTTTTTAACCGCAGATGTCAGCGGATGAACGGGGATGCACGCGGATTTGGGCTTACCCTTCGAGGGGTAAAGTTGGCCCGGCTGGGGGTAAAACTTGGCGGTGAACGCTTACTTTGTGGCTTTCCCGCTGAGTTTGCATTTCGACGGCGATCGCCTCAAATTCGACTTCCATGCAGCCGTAGGGAATCTCTAACTCGATACTTGCTCGCACATTTCCCAACCCGTTAGCTTTAAATTCGGTAATCCAGCGCGGCCCGTCGAGAATCAGGTAGGTTTGCCGATCGTACACCCAAACTTTCACATAAATCCGGGGCATTAATTCCGGGAGTTGCACTTGCACTTTTACAGCCTGGCCCGCGATGATTTCGGCCCGCGGCAATTCCAAAATGGGCATCGGTACTAACTCGTCTTCTGGCAAAACGTAGGGAGTTGGGGGAGTGTCTTCTGCGGCGACTGTTCTGGTTTTTTGAGCAACTTGTTTCGGCTGCGGGGGCTCGTCAAAAACCACAAATTCTCTGGCTTCCGGGCTAGTAGATTTGGGATCGGAATTTGTTTCGCTGGTTTCGGGTTGCTGCTGGGTTGCGCTGCTTTCTTCCACAACGGCAATTTCGTCGCTGCTATTGGCGGCGGCTTTTGAAGTTGGTGACAGGGTGGTTGCTTTCAGCCAGTCAGGGGATTCGCTGTTGCTGGCGAGGGAACTCAGTCGCGACCAAAATCGACTTTCGACGTTTAAGGTTTGAAATGCCTGTTTTGTGGGTGCTGGCTGGGTTTCTGGGGCGGTTGTTTCTAATTCAGGGCTGTTTTCAGGTTTTTGGTCGATCGCTCCGATTTCGGCTGTTTGAGTGGGATTTGAGATGTCTGAGGCTTTGGTTTGTGGGTCGATCGACTCTGGGGCAGTTTGAGGCGAATCGGAGATTTCCGACAGCAATTGCGATCGGCTGCTGTCGGGGAGTTTGTTACCGAATGCGGGCAATTCTAGACCGCCTGCACTTGGGGTGTGACGCGAAGCCAGTAGAGGGGGTAGGGCTTCAGTGGTTGGGACTTCAGCAGGGGAGGGAGGGTCTAAGGATTTTTCTACTAGCTTGAGGAAGGATATATTTTTGGCGCTTCCAGACGGTTTTGAGGCTGTTGGGGAGGGTTCGGCTTGATGCTTTTCTTCGAGGAAATTGTCTTTAATTTCCTCTAGAAGGTGCTCTAAACGGGCTGTAATTGTGAATAGTTTGGTGGCTAGGGTGACGCCGCCGCTGCTGAGAATTGCTTCTCCTAAAATGAGGCGGCTTTTACACTCGGTTGGGATGTAGGTGACGCAGGCAAAGATGCAGGGGGGAACTTGTTCTGGCATTGGCTGCTGGATTTCTGCGAGAATTTTTGAGGTTTGGGGGTCGCGCAGGTAAATTTGCAGTTGTGCTGAACCGATGAGTTGTTTGAGTTCTAGCGCTTCGGAGTCGGGGATGAGAGTTGCTGTTTTTCTGCTTTGTTGGGGGTGTTGCGGGTTTTGGGGAATGTCGATTTTGCCGGAAATGATTAAGGGGCGACCGAGTTGGGTGACGAAGGTTTCTCGATCGAGGAGGAGTTCGAGTTGGACGCCCGGTTTTGGTTCGGGGGTTTGGGGAATAGGAAATTGGTAGATTTTGGTCTGCTGCGGTGCTGAATCGGCTGCTGGGATTTGGGTTGGTGCGGGGCGATCGACCGGGGAAGCGATTTGTGGGGCTGCGCGATCGATCGGTACTACGTTTTCTGAGTCTGCGGCGGAAGCTGGGGGTTCGAGGTCGATCGGCGGTAGCGGTTCGGAGGTTTCCGATTCTGCGGGCAATACTTCTAACTGAACGCCGTACTGCCAAGGTTTTAGTGGTGTTGCTTTGGGATCTGGCAAGCAGGATAGTTCCCACAGTCCGGGTTTGAGCCTGGTGTAGGGAATGATCACGACTAATCCTTCGGGGTTGGTGCGGGCCGATCGGCTTTGGACTTTCCGCTGCGCCCCTTGGTCGAAGGAGGTATGGGTAACGCGAATTTCGATGTCGGTGTTGGGGTGCTGAATGCGAGCAACCACGCGGTATTTACCTTCTAGAATTTCCACGTCGGAGGTTTCTAGGGGCAACCAGGCGCGATCGCCCTCTTTCTGTAGCAAAAATTCTAATTTTTTCATCTTTCTTTCCCCTTGAAGGCTCCCGCTTGATTCGTCACAGGTTGGTGGTGGTTTGTTGAGCGACAGCTACAGATATTAAATTACTTATGTTTTATAGCCTATCACCACTGTCGGTCAAGAGGCCCACTTACCAAGGACTGCCGATTATGCTGAATGCTGCCCAATAATAGGGATGGGATAAATCTTTGCTGTCGAGTTTGGGGATGGACGGGGGCAATGGAATGTCGCCTCGCGCACTTCGCAGTTGACCGCCTTCGATCGTCACTTTGCCTTCGATCGCAGCGATTTGTGCTTGCCGCATTGCTTCAGCTTTAATGATTGGAGGGTCGTTTGGCCTGCGGATTCTTAACTGCTGGTAAAACTCTGTCATCAGGGCGAGAGTCCCCGCATCGCTGACGTACCACAGGCTGGCGAGGGCTGATTTTGCTCCCGATTGCAGCGCTAAACCGGCAAATCCGAGTTCTGCTTCTTTGTCTCCCAAGGCGGTTCTGCAGGCGCTTAATACTAATAGTTCGAGGGGCGGATTGTTCCATTTTAAATCTCTCATTTGATCGAGACCGAGTTGGGTGTCCCAAAATTGAATGTAGGAGTTATTTGGGGTTCCTGGGCGGAATTCTGCGTGGGTGGCAAGGTGGATGATTCCGTATTTTTGTTGCAGTCGCTGGGATTGCAAGTTTACTAGGGTGAAGTCTTGGTTGAGAAAGGATTGACCGGGCCACTGTCGGGCGATCGCGCCTAGTTCTAACGGCACTGCTGGCAGCGGTTCTTTGTTCGCCGTTTCTGCGAAATCTGATGCTCCCATTGCTAGGACTTGCACGTTTCTGATGTCGGTGTAATTGCTGTCTGTGAGTTTGAAGGCGGGGATGCGGGCGAGGCTGTATTTTTGGATCAGAAATTGCTGTCCGTCGTGCATTGCTGCTAGGGGTACGGTTCGCAAACCTGCGCCGACGCAGAACAGCAATGTTTCAATTTTTGCTGTTTGCAAATCTGTTTCTAGGGGTGCAACTATCCATTTGTAGAGTTGTTGGGCTGGTTCTAGATAGGTGGTGGTGTTTAGTTTTACGGGGTTGGTGATTTCGCTACCGAATTCTTGGACTACTGAGAGCAGTTTCTCTTGTTTGGCTTCGGGGACGCTGCGGAGAATGGGCGGGCGATCGGGCAATATTAAGATTAATTCTAGTTGGTCGGTGCGGGGGATAGCGTAAATTAAAGCTGGTTTTTTCTTGGTTTGAACTGCTAGACGGGAGAGAGTTTTTGATATTGCTTCGGCCGTTTTCGCACGGGTTTCAAAGTCTTGTTCAAAGTATGTTTGATACTCTTCTTCCCAGCTTTCTTCGATTCTGGTTACGGCTTCGGTGAGGTTTCCCCGATCGAGCAAATTTCTCATTTCTTGCCCGCCCGGCCCGCCCTGGTCTGTGTTTTGGGCAATTGTAGCGAGGTTCGCGGTGCTCCAGCAGAAAAATATTGCTATCACACAGTAAAAAATAGCTTTTTTAATTTTTTTCTGAGTCGTGTGTTTTTGGCGTTGCTGCTGGGATTGGTACTGCATGATTTTGGGGCGGTTAATAGCGCCGTTGGCGGCAGCAGTTGGCAGACGTTGGGATGTGGGTGGGAATTTTGACCCCCTCGCATCCAGGATACAAGCCCCCTGATTCATCCGTCCAGAAATAAAAAACCTGTATCCGAGAAACTTCCCCCCCGAATTTATCCGTGGGGTGAATGCTTCATTCAATTCTTTAATCTAAAATCTAAAATCTAAAATCTAAAATCGATTGACTGTGCTGGCGATCGCCGCACGATTATAGCATTCAAGAGCAACCGCAAATATCTACCGTAGGGTGTGGATACCAGCAGCAACAGAGGCCGCACGCCAAGAAATTGACCATTTATGTAAAAGTTTGTAAATTATGCAGGGGTTTTGCATAAACAGGACTTACGCAAAAAACTGAGATGTTGCACCATTTTCAATAATCCTTTTATGAACAGGCTTTCCGGCCTGTTCCACAAAAAATTCATCTTTTGTGGAACGGGCCGAAGAGCCCGTTCTTAAGAATGGTGCAAGATGTGAGTTTAACCGGCATTAGCTATACGGGCGTCTTTGAATTTTTGCGACACATCCGCACTTCTCAGGTTGAATCGAGTTTTGTCTTGGTATTAAGTGAGGAATACCCTGCATCGATCGCCGATATATTGAGTTACCTCAGTAGATATATTCTCTGTATTTACTTATTTTAAAATAGTTATATTTTTCGCCCCAACTTACTTAAAGCTCGACTGGTTAATTGTTTGGTCTCGGATATCTGCCAGGTTATTTCGTACAATTCGTCGAGACTGCCTTTTGCCTAAGATTTTGCATGAAAATCTCCTAGTTTTTTAGAATCATTGGCGGCGGTTGCCAAGAATTGAGCAACATAAATAAAAACACTTAATTATTTAGAGAATTTTACGCTAGGCGGGCGATCGCTTTTTCCTTCTTTTCTCCTAAATAAGTAAAGCCTTCTTGCTTTTGTTATAGATTGTGTGCGATCGAACCAGATCAAGTGCGTTAGCGCAGCCCTCGAAGAGGATCGCGATCCGATTGGGGGATGTGTCTTAGTATTTCTTCACATATCCTGATTTCGGTCTATGATATATGCCTTATGGCGTATTTGTGTTTAAAGCCCGTTACCGCGTACCGCTGATGAGTCAATCAACCAATTCACCGCTATCCCAACCAGTTTCTCGAAGAACCGCCCTCAAATTCCTCGGAGTCGGTGCCGCAGGCGGGCTGCTGGGCTACTCTCGGTTTTCCAAGCCAGAGCCCGCCGTTTTTGTGCAAGATTCTCTTGACTTGCCGCGAATGCTGAATAACCGCAAAACCGTTGCAGTTGTAGGCGCAGGCTTAGCAGGGCTCGCCTGTGCTTACGAGCTATCCCAGCGAGGTTTCGCCGTAACATTGCTCGACAAATCGCCCCAACTCGGCGGTAAAATTGCTAGTTGGCCGATACAAGTCGGGAACGAAACTTTTATGATGGAACACGGTTCCACGGT
>Ga0209278_1001205_pt1 | contig 16205 bp, 13 predicted proteins | sample JI81BgreenDNA_FD_187504 | JGI IMG/M metagenome (GOLD analysis project Ga0209278, IMG submission 187504) | Wastewater effluent complex algal communities from Wisconsin, to seasonally profile nutrient transformation and Carbon sequestration -... | ecosystem: Engineered > WWTP > Effluent > Algae... | reverse complement strand
GCTGATGATCCTGCCCAGCTTGAGCGTGGGCACATATTCCGCCTGAAGGCTGATCGCGACATAACGGGCGCGGGCTTCCCCGCTGCCGCATTGGGTCGCACCGGTCGGTTGCCGCACCCCGTTGCATTCCAGCCAGCTTTGCAGATTGCTGCCGGTCAGGGCACTGCCCCAGCGCGCCTGCGCTTCGGCAAGGGCGTAATTGTAGTTGGGCTGAAGGCCCTGGCGGGCCACCACCATCTCGATGCCGGCCTGGGCAGCCTGTTCAAGCCGCAACCGGGAAGACCAGGCATTGCCGAAATCCAGCGCGCCCAGCAGCATCGTGCCGACCATCGGCAGGATCAGCGCGAATTCGGCGGCGGAAGCGCCGCGCCGATCATGCCGGCACCGGGAGAGCAGGCGGCGCATCATCCCAGCAGCCTGACGATGTTGCCCTTGAAGGCGCCGGAAGACGACAGGGCCGGGCAGATGTTGCGCAGATCGCTCGTGCCTGTGAATACCAGTCGATAGCCCACCAGTTGCAGGCAATCGACGTCCATGCTGGCCGTGCCGTTCATGCGGATCTCGTTGCGCGGCACATAGATCGCGCCGCGCAGCTGCGATGCCGAATTGCCGTTGATGATGACATTGTCGCTCATCGCCGGTGTACGCCGGTCCTGATAGAACAGCACGCCGGCATAGGTGCCGCTGTCAGGCGCCGTGATCCGCAGTGTCGCACCGCCATTGATCTTGGTGGTGGCCGCCACCGCGCTGGTGCTGCCGGTACTATAGGCAGAATTCGACAGCACGAAGGTGACACCGCTGCCATTCACAACCGCCTGCGAACCGATGTCGAGCGAGCCGCCATTGATGAAATAGGTGCCAGGCGCAAGATTGGCGGTTCCCTGTATCCGCAGCCCCCCGGTATAGGTGCCGGGCTGCAGCGACCGCGTCTGGTTGGAATTGACGCGAAAATTGCTGAAGGTGGTCCCCGATGGCGCCGGGTTGGGCAGGCTGGCGAACGGATCACGCTGCGAGATGTTGTAGGGCGTGAACTGCGTGCCCGGCGCGAAATTGGTGCTGCTGTTGATGCCGCCCACCGCCGAAACCGGGCTGGCGGCGATGGTGGCGCTGCCCTGGCCGGTGATGGCCGGTTCACCCGTGGCATTGGCGTGCATGCCGCAACGGGCATCAACCAGCGTGTTGCCGCTGTTGGTGATGCCCACCGTGTTGCTGTCATCCAGTGCAAGGATGCAATAATCGCCGTCGCGTTCCAGACCGGCCACGGCTTCGGCGCTGATGGTGACGCCGCTGCCCATGAAGATGCCGCTGAACGGCAGTCGCGACACCGCTTGCAGGCGCACGCGCACGGCCGTCGCACGGCCGGCAAACGGGCCGACCGTCGGCGCATTCTCGATCAGCGGCGGGGCGGACAGGGCGAAATTCTGGTTCTTGGCCAGATCGGCAAGCGCGCCGTTTTGCGCAGGCAGGCTTTGGGTGAGGGCAAAGGCCCCGGCCAAGGCGGCAGAATCGGCCTGGCGCTGCAGCGCGCGGCGCACCAGCACCCATTGCGCGGTATCACCGGCCAGGCCGGCAGCGCCAACCAACACGGGCAACAGCATTGCGGTCATCACCGCCATGTTGCCCCCCCGGCTGGCCCGCAGCCGGCGCGTGTTACGCCTACCCAACATACACAAGCCCCGTTGTTACGCCACTGACTGGCACGAATTGACATGTGAAATAGACGAATGTGAGTCAAAATTTGGTTAATTGTGATTGCAAGGCGGATTCGCGTCGCGGAATCACAAGGCAAGGCGCTGTTTCCGTGGCAAGCACCGCAACAATACAGCAGACCGAATCGCAAGATTCGCTGATTCGAATCGCTTGATCGCGTGATTTGTTAAGTTTCCGATGCAACCAAGGTTAACGCGTTTCTTAACCTTTGTTGCGCAGACGATGCGTTCAGCCGGCCAGCTGGCGCAGCAGGGTTTCCCAGTGGATCAACGCCGGCGCAATCGCGCTGGCCGGCACGCGTTCGTTGAGGCCGTGGGCGAAATCATCCTCCTGCCGCTGAAACAGGCCGGATGTGCCATAAGATGGGATGCCCTGCGCGCGCCAGAACACGCTGTCGGTGGCGCCCACGCTCATCCCCGGCACGGCCTTCAGGCCGGGCGCGCGGGCGGATACCGCCGCTTGCACCGCGCCCAGCACATCGGGCCGCAGCGGAGACGCAGCCGTGACCGGCCAATCGACGCCGGTGGCAAAGCTGATGCCGGGATCATCGGCGATGCGGGCCAGTTCGGCCTGCACCTGCGCAATGGTGGTGCCGGGGAAGATGCGGCAGTTCACGGTCACTTCGACGCGCTGTGGCAGGGCATTGGGGGCATGGCCGCCCTTCACCATGGTGGGCACGCAGGTGGTGCCGATCTGGCCGATCGTGCCGGGGTGGGCGCGCAATGCTGCAATCGCGGCTTCATCCTGCGGGTTGGCCGCAAAGCGCGCCATCGCCTGGCCCAGCGCATCGCTGCGCCGGCTGGCGGCATCGGCCAGCGCGGCCCGGGTGATGTCGTTCACCTGCGCTGGCCAGCGGTGCCCGGCAATGCGCGCCGCCACCAGCCCCATGCGGGCAATGGCGTTGCTGGCGGTGGGTGTGGAACTGTGGCCGCCCGGATCGGTGAGGCTGATGGTGAAATCGGCATAGCTTTTCTCGGCCGCCTGAACCGAATAGGCAAACGGCTTGCCATCACTGGAAAGTGCGCCGCCGCCGGCATCGCTGTTCAGCATATATTCGACGCCCAGCGCCTTGGCCTGCTTCGCCTGTTCGGCGCCGGTCAGGCCATCGGTCTCCTCGTCGCCAGACAGGAACAGATGGATGTCCCGTTTTGGCTGGAAGCCCTGTTTCTTCAGGCGCGCCAGCGTCGCCATCATCATGGCAAGGCCGAACTTGTTGTCCTGGATGCCGCGGCCGAACAGATAGCCGCCTTCCTCGACGGCCTTGAAGGGATCGCGCGCCCAGTCCGCCGGGTTGGCTTCCACCACGTCCATGTGGCCGGTCAACGCCATGGGCGCGGCGCTGGCCTTGCCAGCGGCTCGCCAGCGCAGATGCAAGGTGGCCGTGCCGGCCATCTCGGCGATGGTGATGTCGGATGCTGCAAAGCCGCGCGCCACCAGCCAGTCGCGGTAGAAACGGGCCAGCGCCGGTGTCTGGCCGCGGCCCTTGACGCTGGCGATGCCCACGCTGTCCATCAGCAGGGTCTTGGCCTCGGCAGCGTCGCCCGGGGCGGCAAGGGCGGGCGCGGCAAGGGCGGGTGCGGCAAGGGCGAGTGTGGCCAGCAGGGTGGCGGCGAGGAAAAGGCCAGTCATCTTCATGCCCGCACTTGTGCGCCGGTGGCGGCTGCCGGGCAAGCTTGCACTTGACGCCCCGGCGCTCCTGCCCGAACGAAGGGCATCATGACACCCACCAACAGTCTCACCCGCTGGATCCTCATCGGCCTGGTTGCCGGGCTGGGCGTGGGCTGGGCGATCAACGCCAGCGTGCCGGCCGAACAGGCCAAGGAGATCGCGGGCTATCTGTCGATCATCACCGATGTGTTCCTGCGCCTGATCAAGATGATCATCGCGCCGCTGGTGCTTGCCACGCTCACGGTGGGCATCGCCCACATGGGATCGGGCGGCGCGGTGGGCCGTACCTTCGTGCGCACCCTGGCCTGGTTCATCGCGGCGAGCATCTTCAGCCTGGGCCTTGGCATCTTGATGGTGAACCTGCTGGCGCCGGGGGTTGGCGTGGGCCTGCCGCTGCCGGATGTGGGCGCGGCGTCCGGCGTATCGGGCAAGGCCTTCGATCTGAAAGAGTTCGTGGGCCACATCTTCCCGAAATCGATCATCGAGGCGATGGCCACCAACGAAGTGCTGCAGATCGTGGTGTTCAGCCTGTTCGCCGGCGTCGCGCTGATCCAGATGGGCGAGCGCGCCGAACCCATCAACAAGGGCCTGGATGCCATCATGCACATGATGCTGGTGATCACCGGCTATGTGATGAAGGTGGCGCCGTTCGCGGTGTTCGCCGCCATCGCCTCCTCCATCGCGGTGGAGGGCCTGGGCATCATCATCACCTTCGGCAAGTTCGTGGGCGGTTTCTATCTGGCGCTGGCCGTGCTGTGGGCCTTCCTGCTGGGCGCCGGCGCGTTCGTCCTGGGTGTGGGCGAGGTGAAGCGACTGGTGCCGGAAATCCGCGAGCCCTTCCTGATCACCTTTGCCACCGCCTCATCGGAAGCGGCCTACCCGAAGCTGCTGGCCAGCCTTGAACGCTTTGGCGTGCCGACGCGGATTGCCTCGTTCGTGCTGCCGCTGGGCTACAGTTTCAACCTTGATGGTTCGATGATGTATTGCGCCTTTGCCAGCATCTTCATCGCCCAGGCCTATGGCATCGATCTGACGATCTGGCAGGAACTGGCGATGCTGGGCCTGCTGATGATCACGTCGAAGGGCATCGCCGGGGTGCCGCGCGCCAGCCTCGTGGTGATCGCCGCCACCTTGCCCTATTTCAACATCCCGGAAGCCGGCCTGCTGCTGATCCTGGCCGTCGATCACTTCCTCGACATGGGCCGCAGCGCCACCAACGTGATCGGCAACGCGGTGGCCACCGCCGTGATCGCCAAGTGGGACGGCGGCAGCGAACTGCCAGCCGACCCGGCGAAGCTTCAATAATAGAGCGTCGGGTTTTCCGCCGGGGCGAGGGGATCGGGGCCATATTTGTTCGGCCCGCTGGTGCCGCGCGTGCAGTACCACACCAGCAGCATGAGGCTGAGCCCGATCCCGATCACCCCACCAAGCCCAAGGATGACCACAGCGCCGCCAACGCCAGCCCCGGCCGCGCCGCTGCTGCCCAGCAGGCCGCCGATGGCGCCCAGCCCGCCGAACAGGCCAGCCCCGGCAATGGTGGGCAGGATGACGGCCAGCGGCGCGAGCATCCACCAGCCGGTGCGATCCAGATCATGCAGGCGGCGCGCGCCCACGGCCAGGCTGGGAATGATCAGTCCCAGCGAGAGCAGGCCGCCAATGATCTGCGTTCCGATGATGGCATCGATGATGCCGGCCGGAATGGAGGCGAGGATGCTGAACAGGAAGAACCACCAATATTCGGCGCGCGGCGAACGCCCCGAAAACTCGGCATAGCGCTTCAGCGGCAGCAGCATCCATTCGGTGGCCTTGCGTTCGGTCATGTCATCCGATCTCCCCGGTGTCCCCGCCTGTCAGGCTGCGGTGCGGCTCGCTGGCTGACAAGCAAAATAGTGCAAAATGGCGTCAGTTCACCGGCGGCCGCCGCCGGTAGCTGAGCGCTTCTGCCACATGCGCACGGGCCACCGCGTCGCTGCCGGCCAGATCCGCGATGGTGCGCGCCACCCGCAGCACACGGGCATAGCCGCGGGCGGACAGTCGGAGCGTGTCGGCGGCCTGCGTCAACAGGCGCTGGCCTTCGGCGTCAGGGGTGGCGTGCGCCGTCAGCAGCGCGCCATCGGCTTCGGCATTGGTGCGCGTGCGGGTGCCGGCATAGCGCGCCGTCTGCCGCGCGCGCGCAGCGGCCACGCGGGCGGCGACAGTGGCGCTGTTCTCGGCCGGCGGCGGCAGCGTGAGATCGGCGGCCGACAGCGCCGGCACCTCGATGTGCAGATCAATGCGATCCAGCAGCGGCCCGGACAGTTTCGACTGGTAATCCGCCGCGCAGCGCGGCGCCCGGGCGCAGGCTTGGCTCGCATCGCCCAGATGCCCGCAGCGGCAGGGGTTCATCGCTGCCACCAGCTGCACCCGCGCCGGATAGGTGACGTGGGCGGCCGCGCGCGCCACCATCACCTGCCCGGTTTCCAGCGGCTGGCGCAGACTGTCGAGCACGCCGCGCTGGAATTCGGGCAGTTCGTCCAGGAACAGCACGCCCAGATGCGCGAGGGACACCTCGCCAGGCCGCGCCTTCATGCCGCCGCCCACCAATGCCGGCATCGAGGCCGAATGGTGGGGCGCGCGGAACGGCCGGCTGCGCTTCAACTTGCCGCCCTCCAGCTCGCCGGCGATGGAAGCGACCATCGAGACTTCCAGCGCTTCGGCCGGGGTGAGATCGGGCAATATGCCGGCCAGCGCGGCGGCCAGCAGCGACTTGCCGGAACCGGGCGGGCCGCTCATCAACAGATTGTGGCCGCCGGCGGCGGCAATCTCGGCGCAGCGCTTGGGCGTTTCCTGGCCCTTGATGTCGGCGAAATCCGGCCCGCGCCGCACCACTTCGGCCTCGGCCCGTGCCGGCTGCGGCAGGATGATGCTGCCCTTCAGATGGTTGATCAGCGACAGAAGATCGGGCGCGGCCAGCACGTTCACCTCGCCGGCCCAGGCGGCTTCGGGGCCTTGGCTCGCCGGGCAGATCAGGCCCTGTTCGTTGGCCCCGGCATGCAGTGCGGCCAGCAGCACGCCCGGCACCGGCTGGATGGCGCCATCCAGCCCCAGTTCGCCCACCGCCACGAAATCATCCAGCGCATCGGCCGCGATCACGCCCATTGCCGCCAGCAGGCCCAGCGCGATCGGCAGATCATAATGGCTGCCTTCCTTGGGCAGATCGGCTGGCGACAGGTTCACGATCACGCGGCGCGGCGGCAGCGACAGCCCGATGGCGTGCAGCGCGGCCGCCACGCGCTCGCGGCTTTCCTTGACCGCCTTGTCGGGCAGGCCCACGGTGACGAAATTCACCGGCCCGGCCGAAACCTGCACCTGCACATCGACACTGCGGGCTTCAAGGCCCAGAAACGCCACCGTGCCGACATGGGCCACCATCAACCGTCTCCGAAAAATCGAGCGGAATTTCTGACCCATTTCAAGGCTTAGGAAATTGTGTGCCCGCGCGCAATTGCCCGCCTTATGATTGCCACAGGTCGGCCGTAACGAAGATTGCAGATGAGTCGGCTTGGTTTTCTTGATGCGCTGGTGCGCTCCGAACCGTTCCGGGTGTTCCAGATCCTGCTGGGCGCCTTGCTGATTCCCATGGCCGGCATCATCGGGCTGCTGACGCCGCCCGGCGTTGGCCTGCTGGTGGCGGGCGCCGGCCTGGCGCTGGTGCTGCGCAACTCGCGCTGGGCGCGGCGGCGTTATCTGTTCTACACCCGCCGCCATCCCAATGTGCGGCGCGCCGTTGATCTGGGCCTGATGCGCGGCAAGCGCCGGCGTGCCCGGGCGCGCGGCCCCGTGGTGCCCCCCGCTTCATTGACGAAGCCCGCCGGGAACCCTACATCGCCGCCCATGCCCATGGCGTGAGGCAATGCTGCCGCGCGCCATGGTCTTGTCGCCCGCTTCTTTGCCAAGGTCAGGATGTCCATGCTCGGTCTGAGCAGTCTCGCCAAGTCTCTCTTCGGGTCCAGCAACGACCGTTATCTGAAGTCGCTGCGCCCGATCGTGAAGGCCATCAACGATCTTGAGCCGCAGATCAGCGCCTTGTCGGATGCAGAGCTGCAGGCGCAGACGCCGAAGCTGAAGGCCCTGCTGGAAGCCGGCAAGAGCCTGGACGATATCCTGCCCGAAGCCTTCGCCACGGTGCGCGAAGCGTCGAAGCGCACGCTGGGCCTGCGCCATTTCGATGTGCAGATGATCGGCGGCATCGTGCTGCATCGCGGCGAGATCGCGGAAATGCGCACCGGTGAAGGCAAGACGCTGGTGGCGACGCTTGCGGTCTATCTGAATGCGCTGTCCGGCAAGGGCGTGCACGTGGTGACGGTGAACGATTATCTGGCCAGCCGCGACGCGCAATGGATGGGCCAGGTCTATCGTTTCCTGGGCCTGACGGTGGGCGTGATCGTCCCCAACATCGATGATCAGACGCGGCGCGCGGCCTATAATTGCGACATCACCTACGGCACCAACAACGAATTCGGCTTCGACTATCTGCGCGACAACATGAAGTACACGCGCGAGCAGATGGTGCAGCGGCCCTTCAGCTTCGCGGTCGTCGACGAAGTGGACAGCGTGCTGATCGACGAGGCCCGCACCCCGCTGATCATTTCCGGCCCCACCGACGACAAGTCGGCGCTCTACACCCAGGTCAACGCCGTGGTGAAGGAACTGGAGCGCGAGGACGCCATCGTCGACGAGAAGCAGAAATCGGTTATCCTCACCGAAGCCGGCACCGAAAAGGTCGAGCAGATGCTGGCCGCCGCCGGCCTGCTCGAAACCGACAATCTCTATGATTTCGAGAACACGCAGGTGGTGCACCACCTGAACCAGGCGCTGCGCGCCATCGTGATCTTCCGGCGCGACACCGATTATATCGTGCGCGATGGCAAGGTGATCATCATCGATGAATTCACCGGCCGCATGATGGAGGGCCGCCGCTGGTCTGAAGGCCTGCACCAGGCCGTGGAGGCCAAGGAGGGCGTGAACATCCTGCCCGAGAACCAGACTCTGGCCAGCATCACGTTCCAGAATTATTTCCGCATGTATCCCAAGCTGGGCGGCATGACCGGCACGGCGGCGACCGAGGCGGCGGAATTCTTCGACATCTACAAGCTGAACGTGGTGGAAATCCCCACCAACCTGCCGGTGCAGCGCCGGGACGTGGACGACGAATTCTACAAGAACGCCGACGACAAGTTCAAGGCGATCGTCAAGGCGATCCGCGAGGCGCAGACGCGCGGCCAGCCCGTGCTGGTCGGCACTGTTTCCATCGAGAAGAGCGAGCTGCTGTCGGACTTCCTGAAGAAGGAAGGGGTGGAGCACGTGGTGCTCAATGCCCGTTATCACGAACAGGAAGCCGCCATCGTCGAGCAGGCGGGCCGCATCGGCGCCGTCACCATTGCCACCAACATGGCTGGCCGCGGCACCGACATCAAGCTGGGCGGCAACGAGGAAGCCCGCATCGCCCGCGAACTGGCCGACATGCCGGCAGGGCCCGAACGTGAGGCGGCCGAAGCCAAGATCAAGCAGGAAGTGGCCGAAGAGCGCCTGAAGGTGCTGGCAGCCGGCGGCCTGTTCGTGCTGGGCACCGAACGCCACGAAAGCCGCCGCATCGACAACCAGCTGCGTGGCCGTTCCGGCCGCCAGGGCGATCCGGGCTTCTCGCGCTTCTACCTGTCGCTCGACGATGATCTGCTGCGCATCTTCGGTCAGCAGAACATGCTGTCCCGCCTGATGAATTCGGGGCTGGAGGAAGGCGAGGCCATCGTCCACCCATGGATTTCCAAGGCGATCGAGACCGCCCAGAAGAAGGTGGAAGCGCGCAACTACGATGTGCGCAAGCAGCTGCTGCAATATGACGACGTGATGAATGATCAGCGCAAGGTCGTCTATGACCAGCGCGCCGACATCATGGATTCAGACACTGTTGGCGATGTCGTTGTCGACATGCGGCACGAAACGGTGAACTTCATCGTGGCCAGCCATTGCCCGCAGGGCACCTACCCCGAACAATGGAACATGGCCGGGCTGCAGGAGGATGTGTCGGGCATATTGGGCCTTGCCGTCGATGTGGCGCCGTGGGCGCAGGAAGAGGGCATTGACCCGGAAGCCATTGTCGAGCGCCTGATCGAACAGGCCGATGCGCTGGTTGCCGCCAAGGCCGCCGGCCTTCCGCAGGACACGTGGATCAGCATCGAGAAGAGCTTCCTGCTGCAGGCGCTGGACCACCACTGGAAGGAGCATCTGGCGACGCTGGATTCGCTGCGTTCGGTGATCCACCTGCGCGCCTATGCCCAGAAGACGCCGATCAACGAATACAAGCGCGAGGCCTTCGCCCTGTTCGAACGCATGCTGGTGAACGTGCGCGAGGACGTGACGCGCATGCTGGCCAATGCCCAGTTCGAGCTGAAGGCCGATGAGCCGCCTGCCGAGCTGCCGCCGTTCGTGACGACCCATATCGATCCGCTGACCGGCCAGAATGAAGCCGGCCCCACGCTGGCCTTCGATGCCTTCGGATCAGCCCTGCCGCCCAATCGTCTTCCACAGGGCGCGCTGGCCGCCGCGCAGGGCGCCGCCGAAATGCTGGACATCGATCCGGCCGAGGTGGAGGAATGGCGCCAGACGGTGAGCCGCAACGCCGAATGCCCCTGCGGTTCGGGCAAGAAGTTCAAGCACTGCCACGGGGCGCTGTAAGGCTCCGCCTCAGGCTGTGGCCACCGCCGCGCTGATCTGCGCCACCTGCAACTCACCCTCGCGCGTCTGCCCGCCCAGCTCGAGGAAGCGGCGCATCTTTTCGCGGGCGGTGTCGCTGTAGAGCAGGGTCTGGAACAGCCCGGCCTCCTGAGCGCAGCCTTCGGCGATCGGCAGCCGCGCATTGTCCACCGCCTGTTTGGCCAGCCGCACCGCCTCGGCCCGGAAGCTGGCGACGCGGCGGGCCAGCGCGTCCACATGCGCGTCAATGGCGTCGGCAGGCAGCGCGCGGTTGAGCCAGCCCCAGTGTTCTGCCGTTTCGGCATCCACGTCGATGCCGCCCAGAATGATTTCCATCGCCCGCGCCCGGCCAACCAGGCGGGGCAGGTTCTGGGTGCCGGTGCCGCCGGGCAGAATGCCGATCGGCACTTCCATCTGATTGATCACCGTCTTGCCAATGACGCCAAAGCGCATGTCGAAGTTCATCGCCAGTTCGGCCCCGCCGCCGCCCACCCGGCCTTCGATCTGCGCAATCGTCACCTTGTCCATGGTGCGGAAGCGGTGGCACATCTGGTGATAGGTGTTGGGCTCGCCTTGTGGTGGCTGTGGCGCGTCCGCGATGGCAATCAGGGCTTCCACATCGAAATGGGCGAGGAAGAAATCCGGATCGGCGCTCTTCAGCACAAACACCAGTGCATCGGGATCGGCCTCCAGCTCGGCGGCCAGTCGCGCCAGTTCGCCGAACAGCGCCATGGTGATCAGGTTGATGGGCGGGTTGTTGATCATCGCGGTGACCAGCGGGCCATCCTGCTGCACGTCGATCAGCCTGTACCCTTCATAAGCCATGGCGCTTCCCCTTCATGAACGGGTGCAGGGACGAGTCCCTGCCCGCCGGAGGCAAATGAAACTGCCCGCCGGAGGCAACCTAAACCTTGTTCAGATTATACTTCATGATCCGCCCGTGCGGCCCGTTGCGGTCGCGTTCAAGGGCGTAGACATCGCCTTGCGGCCCCGGCGGCAATGCGGCGGCGATGGTGGCGTGATCCGCTGCCGAAAGGCGCAGGCCTGCGATGGCCAGCGTATCGGCAAGGTGCCCGGCGTGGCGGGCGCCGATGATGACGGCGGCCACGCCCGGCTGATCCAGCACCCAGCGCGCGGCGACGGCAGAGAGCGGCACGTCGTGGCGCCGTGCAACGGCACTCAGTACCGACAGCAGCGCCTGGAGGGCGTCCCAGCCGCCGCATTCGTCGATGATCAGGCGATATTTGATCAGGCTACGGTTGCTGAGCGTGTCGGCAGGGTCGCTCTGCCCCAGCCAGCGGGCGGACAGAAACCCGCCGGCCAGTGCGCCATAGCAGATGAGGCCGGTGCCGCTGGCCGCCGCCGTGGCGGTGAAGCCGCCGGCCGGCCGGCGATCGAGCAGCGAATATTGCACCTGGATGCTGGTGAGCGGCGCGCCGGCTGCGGCGAAGTCTGCCAGATGGGCGGCATCGAAATTGGTGCCGCCGATGCGGTCGATCTTGCCGGCCTGTTGCAGCGCCTTGAGGTGCAACAGCGTTTCCGTGCAGCGCGTCTGGTCATAATCCCACCAGTGGAATTGCACGAGATCGAGCCGGTCCATGCCCAGCCGGGCGCGGGAGCGATCGATGATCGCCTCCACATCGGCGCGGGTGATGCGCGCCAACAGTTCAAGATCGGGCACGAACTTGGTGTGCACCTTCAGCCGCGCCAGCGCCTCGGCCCCGCGCGCATCCAGAAGATGGCGGCGGAAATCGCCGATCATCTCCTCCACGCCGGTGTAGATATCGGCGCAGTCCAGCGTGGTGATGCCGGCATCGAAGAAGGCCAGGAAGCCTTCGTTCAGGCTGGCCCGCTCCACCGGGCCATGCCCGCCGGCCAGTTGCCAGCCGCCACGGATAAGGCGCGAAATGCCGTAGCCGGGGGCAAGATCGAAACGCTCCACTGTCATCCCTTCACTGTTGCGGTGGTATCAGCGCGACGAAACGTGCGCTTGCCCAGGCGCGTGATCTTCAGGCGCGACGGGCAGTTGGGATCTGGGCAGGCGATTTCGGCATCGCTGTCCATCCAGTCGTTGGGATGGGTGGCGCGCTGCTTGGCGGCCAGCAGCGGCAGCACGGCGGCCAGCGAATAGATCGAGAAGCCCTGGCCCGGCGGCAGGTGCAGCAACTCGCCGCGCAGCTCGAACCAGTCCCCCGGCCGCGCATTGCACCAGAGTTTCGCGCCGGGCGGGGCAATCACCTCCACCTTCAGGTCATAAAGTTCGAATTCGTCAGCCATGGTGGCGCTTGTGCACCAGATGGGCGGCAAGGGCCAGCGCCCCGGTCCCGCGGGTTGGCCGCAGCGGTTGACCAGAGAGGCCATTGCGGCTAAGGGCGCGCATCCCTGAACGGCGGCAACGCTGTGTGGGGGATACGACAGATGGCACCGTGTGCGAACGGCCTTCCGGAAATCGGGGGGCCTTTTGCGCTTATGTGGCGGCTTTCCGCCAGCGGGGCAGATCTGGAGTAGGCGGCGCGCCATGGTGGCGCGACGTCGAAGCGAGAGAGAGACGATGCCAACGATCAACCAGTTGATCCGCAAGGGTCGCACGCCGCAAAAGGCGCGCAACAAGGTGCCGGCCATGGAGGCCAACCCGCAGAAGCGTGGCGTTTGCACCCGCGTTTACACCACCACCCCCAAGAAGCCGAACTCGGCGCTCCGCAAGGTGGCCAAGATCCGTCTGACCAATGGCTTTGAAGTCATCGGCTACATTCCGGGTGAAGGCCACAACCTGCAGGAACACTCGGTCGTGCTGATTCGCGGCGGCCGCGTGAAGGATCTTCCCGGCGTGCGCTACCACATCGTTCGCGGTGTGCTGGACACGCAGGGTGTGAAGAACCGCAAGCAGAGCCGTTCGAAGTACGGCGCCAAGCGTCCGAAGTAAGGGGGATCAGAACATGTCACGTCGTCGTCGCCCCGAAAAGCGCGTCATCCTGCCGGATCCCAAGTTCGGCGATCAGGTGCTCTCCAAGTTCATGAACCTGGTGATGCTGCAGGGCAAGAAATCGGTTGCCGAAAACATCGTGTATTCGGCGCTGGAAACCATCGAGACCAAGAGCCGCCGCGAACCGCTGGGCGTCTTCCACGAAGCGCTCGCCAACGTGCGCCCGGGCATCGAAGTGCGCAGCCGCCGCGTTGGCGGTGCCACCTATCAGGTGCCGGTGGAGGTGCGTCCGGATCGTGGCCAGGCACTGGCCATCCGCTGGATCATCTCGGCGGCCCGCAAGCGTTCCGAGCACACCATGGCCGCACGGCTTTCCGCTGAACTGATGGACGCTGCCGCCAACCGCGGCACCGCTGTCAAGAAGCGCGAAGACACGCACCGGATGGCGGAAGCCAACCGCGCCTTCTCGCACTACCGCTGGTAACATCATATGGCCGGCGCACCCCAGGGGGCGCCGGCCGCAGCCTTCACCCCAAGATCGAGGCCTTTTCCCATGCCCCGCAGTCACCCGCTCGAGCGTTATCGCAACATCGGCATCATGGCGCACATCGATGCCGGCAAGACGACCACGACCGAGCGCATCCTTTACTACACCGGCAAGTCCTACAAGATTGGCGAAGTGCACGAAGGCACCGCCACCATGGACTGGATGGAGCAGGAGCAGGAGCGCGGCATCACCATCACGTCGGCGGCGACCACCTGCTTCTGGCGCGCCGAGGACGGCAAGGGTGACGAGCATCGCATCAACATCATCGACACGCCCGGACACGTGGACTTCACCATCGAAGTCGAACGTTCCCTGCGCGTGCTCGACGGCGCCGTGGCCTGCTTCGATGGCGTGGCCGGCGTGGAGCCGCAGTCCGAAACCGTGTGGCGCCAGGCGGACAAGTATCGCGTGCCGCGCATGTGCTTCGTCAACAAGCTGGATCGCACCGGCGCCAGCTTCGATCGCTGCGTGCAGATGATCAAGGATCGCCTGGGCGCCCGTCCGGCCGTGCTGTATCTGCCGATCGGCCTCGAAAGCGATTTCGTCGGCCTCGTCGATCTGGTGCAGAACCGCGCCATCGTGTGGCTGGAAGAAAGCCTGGGTGCCAAGTTCGAATACAAGGATATCCCGGCCGACCTGAAGGACAAGGCTGCCGCTGCTCGCGCCGAACTGATCGAAATGGCCGTCGAGCAGGACGACGCCGTCATGGAAGCCTATCTGGAAGGCAACGAGCCTGACGTGGCGACCCTGAAGGCGCTGATCCGCAAGGGCACGCTGAACTTCGATTTCGTGCCGGTGCTGTGCGGTTCCGCGTTCAAGAACAAGGGCGTGCAGCCGCTGCTCGACGCCGTGGTCGACTATCTGCCCAGCCCGCTGGACATTCCGCCGGTGCAGGGCATCAACCTGAAGGACGCGGAAGAAACCCGCGCCGCGTCGGACGACGAGCCCTTCTCGGCGCTGGCCTTCAAGATCATGACCGACCCGTTCGTCGGCACGCTCACCTTCGCCCGCATCTATTCGGGCAAGCTGGAAGCCGCCTCGACCGTGCTGAATTCCGTGAAGGACAAGCGCGAGAAGATCGGCCGCATGCTGCTGATGCACGCCAACAACCGCGAGGACATCAAGGAAGCGCTGGCTGGCGACATCGTGGCGCTGGTGGGCCTGAAGGATGTCACCACCGGTGACACGCTGTGCTCGCCGCTGAAGCCGATCATCCTCGAGCGCATGGAATTCCCCGATCCGGTGATCGAGGTGGCCGTGGAGCCCAAGACCAAGGCCGACCAGGAAAAGATGGGCATCGCCCTCAATCGCCTGGCCCAGGAAGATCCGTCGTTCCGCGTGTCGTCCGACAACGAAAGCGGCCAGACGATCATCAAGGGCATGGGCGAACTTCACCTCGAAATCCTCGTCGATCGCATGCGCCGCGAGTTCAAGGTGGATGCCAACGTCGGCGCCCCGCAGGTGGCCTATCGCGAAAGCCTCGCGAAGAAGGTGGACGTCGATTACACCCACAAGAAGCAGTCGGGTGGTTCGGGTCAGTTCGGCCGCGTGAAGATCACCGTGGAACCGGGCGAGCGCGGTTCGGGCGTTGAATTCGTCGACGAGGTGAAGGGCGGCAACGTGCCGCGCGAATATATCCCGGCCGTCGAAAAGGGCATCCGTGACGTGGCCTCGTCGGGCCACCTGATCGGCTTCCCGCTGATCGATTTCAAGGTGACGCTGTATGACGGCGCCTATCACGACGTCGACTCCAGCGCGCTGGCCTTCGAAATCACCGGGCGCGGCGCCATGCGCGAAGCGGCCGACAAGTCCGGCATCAAGATCCTCGAACCGGTGATGAAGGTCGAGGTGGTGACGCCGGAAGATTATCTGGGTGACGTGATCGGCGATCTGAACAGCCGCCGCGGCCAGATCCAGGGCACCGACACGCGCGGCAATGCCCAGGTGATCGAAGCCATGGTGCCCCTGGCCAACATGTTCGGTTACGTGAACAACCTGCGCTCCATGTCGCAGGGTCGCGCCCAGTACACGATGCAGTTCAGCCACTATGACGAAGTGCCGTCGAACGTGGCCGAGGAGATCAAGCTCAAGCTGGCTTGATTTTTCGGGAAAGCCGGCTAGTCAGCGCGCCTCTGGGTGCGTTGATTCGGTCGGCCTCCCGCTGATTTGTCCACCCGACTGATTCCCTACGGAATCCGTTGAATCCCGTTGAACGTCTCACAAGTTGAGCAAGGAAGAAGGTTACGGCCATGGCCAAAGCAAAGTTCGAGCGGAACAAGCCGCACTGCAACATCGGGACCATCGGTCACGTTGACCATGGCAAGACCTCGCTGACCGCTGCCATCACCAAGGTGCTGGCCGAAACCGGCGGCGCCACCTTCGTGGACTATGCAAACATCGACAAGGCGCCGGAAGAGCGTGAGCGCGGCATCACCATCTCGACCGCGCACGTCGAGTACGAGACCGAGCAGCGCCACTATGCGCACGTCGACTGCCCGGGCCACGCCGACTATGTGAAGAACATGATCACCGGCGCTGCCCAGATGGACGGCGCGATCCTGGTCGTGTCCGCCACCGACGGCCCGATGCCGCAGACCCGCGAGCACATCCTGCTGGCCAAGCAGG
>Ga0209278_1001203_pt1 | contig 16211 bp, 12 predicted proteins | sample JI81BgreenDNA_FD_187504 | JGI IMG/M metagenome (GOLD analysis project Ga0209278, IMG submission 187504) | Wastewater effluent complex algal communities from Wisconsin, to seasonally profile nutrient transformation and Carbon sequestration -... | ecosystem: Engineered > WWTP > Effluent > Algae... | reverse complement strand
CCCGACGGCCAGCCCCAGCGCATGATCGGTATCACCCAGGACGTGACTGCCCAGCACGAGGCACGCGAGGCGCTGTACCAGAAAAACCGGGAGATGCAGGCCATTCTTGAAAACCTGCCCTGTGGCTTGAGTGTGTTCGACGCGCAGCAGCGGCTGGTATCCCACAACAGCCAGTACCAGAGCCTGCTGGGTTTCCCCGATGAGCTTTTCGACGCCGACCACAGCCGCTTCGAGGACTTCATCCGCTTCAATGCCGAGCGGGGTGAGTATGGCGACGGACCGGTGGAGGAAACCGTGCGCGCCATCGTGGACCGCGCCACGGTCCCCGAGGTGCATCGCTTCGAACGCCGCCGCCCGGGCGGGCGCTGGCTGGAGGTACGCGGCGGCCCCATGCAGGGCGGCGGCTTCGTCACTATCTACACCGACATCACCGACCGCCACAACGCCGAGGAAGAAGCGCGCCAGAACGAAGCCATCCTGCGCGAGGCCATCGAGGCCATCAACGAAGCCTTTGTGCTTTACGACAGCGAGGACCGGCTGGTTTTCTGCAACGAGAAGTACCGCGATCTCTACCGCACCTCTGCCGACCTGTTTCAGCCGGGGATGCGTTTCGAGGACATCATCCGCGGTGGTGCCGAGCGGGGCCAGTACCCCGAAGCGGTCGGCCGGGTGGAGGAGTGGGTGCGCCAGCGGGTGGATACCCACCTGCGGGCGCGCAACGAGTTGATCCAGCGCCTGGACAGTGGCCGCGTGTTGCGCATTGCCGAGCGAAGCACGGCGGGCGGCTACCGGGTGGGATTTCGCATCGATATCACCGACCTGGTCCGTGCGCAGGAGGCCGCCGAGCAGGCGTCGCAGGCCAAGAGCCAGTTTCTGGCCAATATGAGCCACGAGATACGCACACCCATGAATGCGATTCTGGGCATGCTCACCCTGTTGCGGCGCACACCCATGACGGCGCAGCAGGCAGACTATGCCACCAAGGCCGAGACCGCGACCCGCTCGCTGCTCACGCTCATCAACGACATTCTGGATTTCTCCAAGGTCGAGGCCGGCAAGCTCACCCTCGACCCGCACCCCTTCAGCCTGCCGGCGCTCATGCAGCAGGTGCAGCAACTCCTCTCGGTGAACGTGGCGGACAAGCCGGTGCAGTTGGAGGTGCAACTGCCGCCGGGGCTGGAGCGGCCTGTGGTGGGGGACGAGTTGCGGCTGCAGCAGGTGCTGCTCAACCTGGGCAGCAACGCGCTGAAGTTCACCGAGCGCGGCCGTGTGGTACTGGCGCTGGAGGTGCTTTCCCAGTCGGCGCAAGGGCTGGAGGTGGAAGTGTCGGTGCAGGACAGCGGTATTGGCATTGCACCCGAACACCAGGCGCATATCTTCAGTGGCTTCTCCCAGGCAGAGGCTTCCACGACGCGTCGCTTTGGCGGCACCGGGCTGGGGCTGGCCATCAGCCGCCACCTGCTGCAACTCATGGGCAGCGACATGGCGCTGCAAAGCGCACTCGGTCAGGGCAGCCGCTTCAGCTTTCGGCTCAGGCTTCCCTGGGCCTCTGCAGCAGAGACTGCCGGGCTTGCCCCGCCCACCGCACGCACCCCCCTCCCTGGCGCTGCGGTTTCTCCAGCGGGTGCCCGGTCTTCGAAGGACCTCCAGAAACCTCTGGCCGGGCTGCGCGTTCTGGTGGTGGAGGACAACGCCATCAACCGCCAGATTGCCCAGGAGCTTCTGGCCAGCGAGGGTGCGGTGGTCACCATGGCCGAAAACGGTCAGCAGGCCATTGCCCATTTCGGCAGTCCGTCAGAGGGCTTCCAGCCGGACCGCTTCGATGTGGTGCTGATGGATCTGCAGATGCCTGTGCTCGATGGCCTGAGCGCGACGCGCCAGATGATCGCCCTGATGGGGGCGCAGACCCCGCCCGTGGTGGCCATGACCGCCAATGTGCTCAGTTCCGACCGCGACATCTGCCTGGCTGCCGGTATGGTGGAGCACGTGGGCAAGCCCTTCGATCTGGCCGAGCTGGTGCAGACGCTGCAGCGTGTGGCTGCTGGAGCTTCGGCGGGCAGCACGGGCGGCGTCATGCCTGTGAAGAAGCCGCCGTCGGTGCCGTTGCAGGCTGCGGCGGCCCGGGGGTTGGACGAGCCGGCAGCGCTGGCCCGTTTCGGCGGTAACCAGGCGGCGTATGAGCGCGCGCTGCTGCAATTCCTGCGCGATGCCGAAGGTTATGCGCAGACCCTGCGGGCCCCTGAGCCACACGGTGGGCGCCAAAGCCTGCCCCGTTTGTTGCACACGCTCAAGGGCCTGGCCCTGACGCTGGGACTCACCGACCTGGCCCATGCGGTAACAACGGCGGAACGCGGCACAAGCGCCTTGGCCCCACCGGCCGAACTTCCCCTGCAGGACGTGTTGCTGGCCCTGCAGAACACCCAGGCACTGCTGGTACAGAAGCTGGGCCAGCCGTCTCTCCAGCCGTCTGCCCAGCCGGCTGCGCCGGAGCAGGCGGGAGATCCCTCCAGGCTGGTGCTGCCCCGGGAGTTGCGCGAACAACTGACGCTGATTGCCCACTGCGCCCGCGAAAGCGATTTGCACCTGCTGGATCTGGTGCATCGCTTGCCCGAACACCCCGCACTGGGGCCGTTGCACGACAGGCTGGTGGCCGCTGCCGAGCAGCTGCAGTTCGAGCAGGTGCTCGACATTTGTGAGGAAAGGCTGCGCGAGCCGCCGGCCTGAACGGTGACCGGGGCCCTCAGGCCATGGCAGCGAGGGCTTGCGCCAACTCGTCGTTGCTGACCGTAGCAGCGGCAGGGGGTGCGGCAGGCGTGGTGGCCACACGCCGGAACCAGCCTGGCCTGAAAGGCAAAGCCTCCAGGTACCCCGACTTGCTCACGGCACCGCGCATGTACACCGCGGGGGTGTCTTCGGGTTCGAACAGCGACAGACTGACGGTTGCCTGTTTGCGCCATTGCACCGGGGATTGCGCCTCCGGGAAACGCGCACGTTCCTGCACCCAGGCCCACAGGGCATTCCAGCCAGCTTCGGTGATCTCGATCTTCACAGCACAACCTCCACGCGGGAGCCCAAACCACAGGCTGCAGTGTACCCATGCTGTACGCCATGAGAAACACCCTGGAGTATTTGTACTTGATACCCAGAAACCCTGATGCCATCCGCACCATCGGGTCGCACAATTCAGTGAGCGTTGCCTCAGAAGCGTACACATTACAGACAAGTTGGCAGGGAGGGACTGCACGGCAAGTGGGGTATTCGGCATGGGGCCGTCATCCCCTGGCCGCATAACTACACAGAGGAGTCCCCTATGCAACTCATGCAACTGAAGATTGGCGCCCGCCTGGCTGCGGGCTTTGGCGCTGTGCTGGTGCTGCTGGTCGCCGTCTCGGTGGTGGCGGTGCTGGCTTTGCAAGCCGCCCAGAAGCGTGAAGATGCGCTGGCCACGGTGGAGAGCATTTCCTCCACCATCGACGACTGGACGGCCAGTACGCGCCTTAACATCAACCGCGCCATTGCGGTGGCCAAGTCCAGGAACGACCCGGCGGTGGATGCGTACTTTGCGCCCCTCATCAAGGAAACCACCGCCCACATCAACGAGTTGCAGAAGTCGCTGGAACAAAGCCTGCAGACCGAGAACGGCCGCGCGTTGTTTGCGGTGGTGGGAGACACCCGCAAGGACTACGTGACCAAGCGTGGCACCTTCTTCAAGACGCTGGCCGATGGCAACCTGGGCGAGGCCGAGCAGCAGCTGGAGACCGTGGTGATGCCGGCCGCCGATGCCTACCTCAAGGCCATGAACGACTTGAGCGAGTACCAGAAAACGCGACTCGCCACCTACCGCGCTGAATCCGCCGCGGCGGCGCGAAAGGCCGTACTGATTTCGGTGGCCCTGGCGGTGGCCGGTGTCGTGCTGGGCATCTTGTTTGCGGTGCTCATCACCCGCTCCGTCACCGGTCCGGTACAGCAGGCGGTGGGCGTGGCACGCAAGATTGCCGAGGGCGACCTGACCAACCGCATAGACGCTACGGGCCGCGACGAAATGGCCGACCTGCTGCGCGCCCTGCGCGATATGCAGGCGGCCTTGCAGACGATCGTGAGCAATGTGCGCCACGGTGCCGAGAACATCCAGGTGGCCAGCGCCGAAGTGGCCAGCGGCAACAACGACCTGAGTGCCCGCACCGAACAGTCTGCATCCAACCTGGAGGAGACGGCGGCGAGCATGGAAGAGATGTCGGGCGCCATACGGCAGTCGGCCGATTCGGCGCGTACCGCCAACCAGCTGGCCACCACCGCCGGAGAGAGCGCCGAGCAGGGCGGCCGCGTGGTGGCCGACGTGGTGCGCACGATGGAGGAGATCAACGCGGCGTCCAGGAAGATCAGCGACATCATTGGTGTGATCGACGGGATTGCCTTCCAGACCAACATCCTGGCGCTGAACGCGGCGGTGGAAGCGGCGCGTGCGGGCGAGCAGGGGCGGGGCTTTGCGGTGGTGGCTGGCGAGGTGAGGACGCTGGCGCAGAGGAGCGCGCAGGCGGCCAAGGAGATCAAGGAGCTGATAGGCAACAGCGTGGAGCGAGTGAATATTGGCTCTGAATTGGTGAACCAGGCGGGCACGACGATGCAGGAGATCGTGACGAACGTGACGCGGGTGAGGGACATCATTGGGGAGATTGCGAGCTCGTCGACCGAGCAGGCCGACGGGGTGAATCAGATCAATGCGGCCATAGGCAACCTGGACCAGATGACGCAGCAGAACGCGGCGCTGGTGGAGGAGAGTGCGGCGGCGGCCACCAGCATGAATGAGCAGGCGGCGCAGCTGACCCAGGTGGTGAGCGTGTTCCGGCTGAACGACGGGGATGCGGGGGCGGCGCGTGCAGCGCCCCGTGCGGCTCCTGCCCCGGCTCCGCGGCCTGCGGCCAGCGGGGCAAACCGTGGGGGTGCTGCAGGTAGCTCGGGTGCCTCGCGCCTGGGCGCCCCGAAAGCGGCGCCCAAGCCGGCGGCCAACCTGAACAAGCCACGCCCTGCCGCTGCACCGAAAGCGGCCCTGGGCAATAGCACAGCGGCTGCTCCTGCCCCTGCCGCCACCCGCGCACCCAAGCAGGACGACGGGGAGTGGGATACCTTTTGAAGGTGCCGGGCCTTACTCGCGTTCCACGTCGAGGTAGGTCCGGTTGGCCAGCTGGGGTAGCCAGGTTTCGGCGTGCTCCAGCCGCATGAAGGCGCTGCCGTCGAAAGACTTCACCGCGCTGTCCATGTCGGTCATTTCGCTCACGGCGGCTCGCATGTGCTGGCGCAGCGCCACCAGCAGGTCGCGCGTGTCGCGCTGCGCCTGTTCCAGCGTGGTGAGTGGGCCATGCCCAGGCACAACCACGGCGGGCTGGAGCGATTCCAGCGCCGCAAAACTGGCCAGCCAGGGTTTGGTGCGGCTGGCAGGGTTCATGCCCAGCATGCGCTGCACGTAGACCACATCGCCGGCAAAGGCCACCCGCTGCTGTGGCAGCCACACAATCACATCGCCCGGCGAGTGGCCACCACCCCGGTACTTCACTTCCACCGCCACACCGCCCAGGCTCAGTGTCTCATCGGTGCCTTGCAGCCAGCGTTGCGGGAGCACCAGTTCGGTGCCCTGCAGGCGTTGCTTCAGCACGGGGCGCAACTGGTTCAGATGGGCTTGCCCGCGGTTGCGCATGTCGGTTTCGGCGCCTGCGTGCGCCATGATCTCGGCGCCCTGCGAACGGAAGTAGCTGTTGCCCAGCCAGCGTTGGTCCTGGCTGCCGGAATTGATGACCCAGCGTATGGGCTGCGCCGTGACACGCTGGGCCGCTTTGGCCAGCATTTCGGCGCCCTGGCGGCTGGCACCGCTGTCTATGAGTAGGGCACCCGCTGGCGTCACCACCAGCCCGTAGTTGGCGTTGAGCCCGTAGTTCTGAAAGGTGCGCGGTCCGCTCTCGCCGATATAGGCGTACACGCCTTCGGCCACAGGTTCAAAGCGCACCTCGAAAGCACTGGCCCAGCCGGGCAAGAACAGGGACAGCAGGAACCAACACGCCAGAGTGAGTGGACGGTACGGCATTTCGGTTCTCCTCGAAAGCGACGCTGGCAAAACAAGCCTGGCGCAGCGCGGGGCCCTAGCGTACCGCCATATGGCGCAGCTGGCGCACATCGAGTTCGCTCACGGGGGCGGCCTGGTGGCCCCACTGCGAGCGCAGGTAGGTAAGCAATTCGGCCAGCTCAGCGTCGTTCAGGGCCAGCACGAAAGGGGGCATGCCAAAAGGACGCGGGTGCCCCGCTGTGGCAGGCGCAAAGCCGCCATTGAGCACGATTTGCAGCAGGTTGGCGGGGGAGGACATGCTGACCGTGCGGTTGCCCGCCAGCGGCGCGTAGGCAAAGTGTCCATCAGCGGTACGCACGCCCTGGCCTTGCTCGCCGTGGCACTGCATGCAGTGGTTGCGGTACAGGGTGGCGCCGAGCTCCGCGTTGCGGCCAGGTGTGGCGCTGGCGCGGCCGGGGGGGCTGGCGCCTTTGCCGGCTGCGGAATCCGTGCGCGGCAGAGATTGCAGGTACCGGGCCATGGCGCGCAGATCTTCGGGCCGCCAGTGCTGTGTGCTGTGCTTCACCACCTCGGCCATGGGCCCGCTCACCACGGCGCCGCTCTGGGTGCGCCCGGTCTGGAACAGCGCCACCACATCGGGCAGGGGCCAGTCCTGAACACCCGCCTCGTGCACATCGTTCAGGGAGGGGGCATACCAGTTCTGGCGCGGGATGATGCCACCCGCCAGATCCAGCATGTCGCGGTTGGCACCCAGCGCGTTGCGTGGTGCGTGGCAGGCGCTGCAATGGCCCAGGCCACGCACCAGGTAGGCGCCGCGTTCCAGTTCCGCGGCGGCGCTGGTTACGCCGGCTTCTGCTGGGGCGGGCGATGCGGCCAGTGGGGACTGGGTGGTGTTGCCACGCTCGAAGTAGAGCGTACGCCACACCCACAAGGCAGCCTGTGTGTTGAAGGGCCAGCGCACCTGGTGCTCGGGCGGCGCCGCTTCGGCGGGTGGCAGGGCCTGGAAGTAGGCCCACAGTGCATCGCTGTCTTCCCGGGCAATATGGGTGGTGTTGTTGTAGGGGAAAGCGGGGTAGAGCAGGCGCCCATCGCGGGACGTGCCGTGGTGCAGCGCTTGCCAGAAGTCGTCTGCAGTCCAGTCTTTCAGCCCGGCCGCAGCCGGAGTGAGGTTGCTGCTGAACACGGTGCCGAAGGGGGTTTCTATGGGCTGGCCACCCGCGTAGGGTGTGCCGCCTTGCACGGTGTGGCAGGTTTGGCAGTTGCCGAGGGTGGATAGGTAGCGGCCGCGTTCTATGGTGGCCTGGGTCGGTGTGGCAGGGCTTGTGGATGAGGCTGTAGAGCTTGCCGCAGCGGGTGCAGCGGTGGTGGCGGGCAAGGAGCCAGCGGGCAAGGAGGTAGCGGGGGGCTCCGCATACTGCGAGCAGAAATTGTCGCCCCCCGCTGGCTCCTTGTCCTTCGGGCTGGGTGTGCCGGGCGGGGGTGCGGGGCGGGTGTTGGCGGGCAGGGGCTGGCTGGCCAGCCAGCCGCTCACGGCAGACACATCGCTGTGGCTCAGGCTTCTGGCTATGGGCGCCATGCAGTCGGCCTTGTGGGCGCCGCGCAGTCCCGTGCGCCAGGCGCCCATCTGTGCGTTCAGGTAGTCGCGCGGCAGTCCCAGCAGGCCGGGCACATCGGGCAGCACGCCGGTGAGCTGGGCGCCGTGGCACTGGGTGCAGGCGGGTACCTTCAGGGCGGGGTCGCCGCGCAGGGCCAGGGTCTCGCCGCGGCGTCGTTCCGCATCGCTCAATGTGATGCGTGCGGGCGGCGGGTAGGGCAGGTCGAGCTGGGCAAAGTACTCGGCCATTTCGCGCAGATAGGCCTCGCTCAGCGGTTCAAGCATCTGGCCCATGAGGCGGTAGCCGCGGTGCCCGTCCCGGAAGTTGATGAGCTGGTTGTACAGGTAGCCAGCGGGCTTGCCCGCGATGCGCGGGTAGTAGCCGTCGGGCGCAGCGCGGCCTTCAGCGCCATGGCAGGCAGTGCAGGCCCGCATGCGCTGCGCCATGCTGTCCTCGAAAGGCACAGCGGCGGGCCTGGCCTGGGCGAGCAGGGCGGGGGCGGTGGTGAGGGAGCAGGCCAGCCAGAGGGCACCTGCCCAGTTACGAAGCACAGACATGGGTGAACAACAACTTGGCAGGCCAATGCTAACCCGCTGGCACGGAAAGCGCTGACGGTTGATGGATATCAATCACTTTCCAAGTCAGGGCGGTTCCAATACATTAGCGGTCGGGGGTTTGAAAGTACTGCCTGGGGTATGCGTCAAGTGTTCCCTGGCCCCCGTCCGCCCGCCATCGGGCCAAGGGCAGATTGAACACATTCACTGGAGTTGAACATGACCAAAAACGTTGGCGGCCTGGACCGCGCACTTCGCATCATTGTGGGACTGGGCCTGATTGCCGCTGCCGCCACGGGCATGCTGGGGGTATGGGCTTACCTTGGCGTGGTGCCCTTGCTCACGGGCCTGGTGGGCTGGTGCCCGCCGTATGGGCTGCTGGGCATCAACACCTGCGCCATGAAGAAGCAGTAACCGACGCAGTGAGCTCCACACCTGCGGGCGCAAGCGCGCAGGCGGAAGATGCGGGCCGGGATGCTGGTGGGCTTACTCCGGCGTGACGTGCAGCGCCACCAGAAAGCGCGACACCATGTTGTACGCAGCCACGGTGCCCACCAGCTCCACCAGCGCCTGGTTGCCCAGGGCGGCCTGAAGCCGGCGCATGAGTGCATCTTCCACGCGGATATGGCGGGTCATCTGCAGCGTCAGTTCGGCGGCATCGGCCTGTAGCGCGCTGAAGGTGCTGGTGTCGAAGCGTTCGGTGCCCAGCAGGCGCAGGGCATCCAGCTGGGCTTGCGTGCCCCCCGCTTTCAGATACACCGGCGCGTGCTGCGTGAATTCGTACTCGGCCGCGTTGAGCACCGCCACACCGCACATGGCCAGTTCCCGCAGTTGCGGATCCAGGCTCATGTGCTCGCGCACCTGCTTCAGGAACCCGTTCCACCCGGTGGCCAACGGGGCGCTGTGCAGCAGCATGCGGTCCAGGTTCAGCAGTTCCCCGCCGCGCCGCTCGCGGATGGCGGCCACCAGCGCCGCTGGCTCTTTCAGGTCGAGCGGCTGGAAGGGAACAATGCGCTCGGCTTCGTTCATTCGGTGATGTTGTTGTCTTTGATGAACTTGGCCCAGGTGGTCATCTGGCGCTCCACGAAGGGGGTGAACACCTCGGGGCCACCACCGTCGATCTTGATGCCTTGCGCCTCGAGCTTGCTGGACACGGCCGGGTCGCGCAGTACCTTGCGCAGGGCTTCATTGAACTGGGTCACCACGGGCGCCGGCAGTTTGGCCGGGCCAATCACGCCCCACCAGGCTGGTGCATCGAAGCCGGGGAAGCCGCTCTCGGCAATGGTGGGCACATTGGGCATGTCCTTGGAGCGCGTGCTGGTGGTCACGGCCAGCGGCGTGACGTTGCCGGCATCGGCGTGCGGCTTCACCAGAAACAGCGAACCCACGGCCAGCGGCACATGGCCGCCCACAGCGTCGTTCATGAGCGGGCCGCCGCCACGGTAGGGAATGTGCGTCCAGCTGAAGCCGGCGTTCTGGGCCAACTGGGCCAGCGCCAGGTGACCCAGGCTACCGGTGCCGATGGTGCCGTAGCTGGTGGGCTGCTTGGCTTTGGACTGCGTGACCAATTGCGCGAAGCTGGTGATGGGCGAGCCTTTGCTGGCCGCCACCACCATGGGCGCGGTACCCAGCAGGTTGATGTGCGTCAGGTCCTTCATGGTGTCGAACGCAATGCCGGGCTTGAGCGCCGGGTTCACTGCGTGGGTGTCGAACACCACGCCGAAGGTGTAGCCATCGGGCTCGGCGCGTGCCACGGCGGCGGTGCCGATCATGCCCGAGGCGCCCCCAATGTTCTCCACCACCACCGTCTGCTTGAGTTCGGTGCGCAGGCCTTCGGCCAAGATGCGGGCCACCTGGTCCACCGAGCCACCGGGCGGGAATACGGCGATGAGGCGGATGGGCTTGGCGCTGGGCCAGGCCTGGGCGTGGGCCACAGTGCCGCCCACGGCGGTCAGGGCCACCATGGCCGATACGAGCAACTTCTTCATCATCATTTTTTGTCTCCTGCAGGGTGAGGTGGGAAGCTATGGCGTGAAAGCTGCACAGTATGGGCGGCTGATGGGCAAAGTCTGTACGTAAAACTACGAGACGCGGCGGGACTATCATCGGCGCCTTTGCCCGCACCAGGACGGGCGGTCCCGCAGGTTTTCCCCACAGCGCCGAACCCACGAAGCAGAACCCACGAAGCAGAACCCATGACGCAGACCCCATCCGCCGTTGCCCCTTCTTCCCCCACTGCCGCCTCTTCGGCCAAGCTGCCCCGCATCGTCGTGCTGGACGATTACGAGCAAGCCTTCGATACCCTGGCCGACTGGGCGCCGGTGCGCGAGCACGCGCAACTGCACATCCAGACCACGCCGCTGCAGGGCGCACCGCTGCTGGACCTGCTGGTCGGCGCCGACGTGGTGGTGCTGATGCGCGACCGTACCCCGTTCAAGGCCGAACTGATTGCGCAGCTGCCCCGCCTGAAGCTGGTGGTGTTCACCGGAAACCGCAACATGGCCCTCGATACGGATGCCCTGGCTGCACGCAGCATTCCGGTGTGCCACACCGGCTGGGGCCCTTCCAAGGACAGCACCGCCGAACTCACCTGGACGCTCATCATGGCCGCCCACAAGCGGCTGTTGGAGAACCACAGGGCGCTGGAACAGGGCCAGTGGCGCAGCGCGCACGCCATGTTGCCCATGCTCCAGGGCGAGACGCTGGGTCTGGTGGGCCTGGGCGAAATTGGCGGCCGCGTCGCGCGCTACGCGCGGGCCTTTGGCATGGAAGTGCTGGCCTGGAGCCCGCGCATGACGCCCGAGCGCGCCGCCGAACATGGCGCCACCTTTGTGGAACTGGACACGCTGCTGGCGCGCTCGCGCATAGTGAGCCTGCACCTGGTGGTGACACCGCAAACACGCGGTCTCATGAACGCCGAGAAGCTCGCACTCATGCGCCCGGACAGTCTGCTGGTGAACACTTCGCGATCCACCCTGATTGACACTACTGCCTTGCTGCAAGCTTTGCCGCAAGGGAGACCGGGGCAGGTCGTGCTCGATGTGTTCGACACCGAGCCGTTGCCCGCCAACGACCCGCTGCGCAGCTTCCCGCAGGTGCTGCTGAGCCCGCACCTGGGCTTTGTGGCGCAACCCGTGTTCGAGACCTTTGTGAGCGATGCGCGCGAGTGCGTACTGGCATGGCTGCATGGGCAGCCACTGCCGCGTGTATTGACAGCCTGACCGCTTGGCTGGGTATCAGCCTACCAGCCGGTCCCCATGCAGTTCCCGGATGCGCGGGTCGATGTAGTAGCCCCCGTACTCGGTGTAGCGCAGAAAGGGCAGCGCGCAATACCGGCAGGCCCACACTTCGCAGCGGTTGTAGGGCCGGTGCGCCAGCGAAATGGGTGCCTCCGGCGACCAGTCGTCCACGCCAGGGGGCAAGGGTGTTTCTTCCAGCGTGGGCTCCTCGTCGCCAGGCAGCCACAGAGCGCCCAACGGTTGCAGCGCATCAAGGCTGGCCGTGGCCGGGAAAGACTCCCAGCCCGGGCTGGCAAAGGGGCGGCAGTGTGGGCAGGTGTGGGCGGGGGCGGCGAGGGCCAGTCGGGTGACATCGGCCGGGCTGATGCGGCGCAGGGTTTCGGTGCTCATGCCCCAATCCTAAGCGCCCTTGCGCTTCTTCACCCCACCGCGTCCCGCTGCACGGTTGTCCTTGCACGCAGGTATGGCCGACAATGCCGCCATGCCGTCCTCACCCGACTCCACACTGCCCACCCCCCACCGCACCGACGCCGCGCGCAGCGACAGTGCGGTGCGCGCACAGGCCGCGCAACTCCTCATTGCGCCCACCGCGCTGGAGGCCCTGACTCTGGAAGAAGCGCTGACCGTGGTGGACTACATGGCGCCGCTGGCCATCGATGCCGGCGTCACCATCGTGTACGAAGGCGAAACCGACGACGGTGGTTTCATGCTGCTGGTGCTGGCTGGCGAAGTGACTGTGGAGAGCGAACCCGTGCAGTTCGACGAAGACAACCTGCTGGTGCGTGTGCTGGGGCCGGGCAGCCTCATGGGCGAACTCAGCCTGCTCGATGGCGCACCGCGCTCGGCCACCTGCGTGGCCAGCACCGACATTTTTGCGGCGGTGCTGACCCGCGAGCGCTTCCTGGAATTGTTGCGTCAGGACCCCCGGGTGGGCGCCAAACTGCTGCTGGCGGTGTCGCAGCGCCTGGCCGACCATTTGCGCGCCACCACCCACAAGCTCAAGCTGTTTGCCCAGATGAACAAGGTACTGAGCGCCGAACTGGCCCGCAACAGCGCGCGACGCTGAGCGTTTCAGGGCTGTTTCGGCGTGGCGCCAATCCCGTTTCAATCTGGGGCGTTGCCTGCCCCGGGCATAGGCCAGCCCAGCAGGCCGCTGGCCATGGCCAGCCGCCGGTGCAGGTCTGCAGTGTCGCTTCCGCCCAGGTGCACGATGCCGTAGCGGTGGCTCCCCATCCACTTGAAATCCCGCGCCCGGTCGTCGCGCGACATGGGGAACTCCAGCCACAGCCCATCGGGGAAAGCCTCGCGGAACGCACTCTGCTGCCGCCCGGTGGGCCGATGCGGGGGCGGCGGTGGCTGACCAGCCTGCTCGAACTGCCGGTACACCAGACTCGACGCCACCGCAGCGGTCGGGGTGCGCCGGGGCAAGGTGGCCGGATCCATGTCCTGCGCCAGGGCCAGCACCACCTCGTGCAGATTCAACCCATCGACCCGCTGGTACAGGTCTGAAAACTGCGACGCAATGCGTGGGTTGAACTCGATCACCTGCACCTGCCCGGTGTGGGGGTGCAGGAAGAATTCCATGTTGAAGCCGCCATGGGTGAAGCCCACAGCCTGCAGGAATCGGCGCGCCACGTCGGTGGCGCGGGCGCGCACGCTTTCAGGCAGCCGGCTCGGGTAGTCGAAGCTCAGGAAAGCCTGGGTGCCCGGGTACATGCGGGCGTCCACCAGGCCCAGGTCCACCAGCTTGCCGCGGTAGACGTACCCGTCCAGGCAAAACTGTGGCGCATGAACGGGCGCCTCGGCCATGAGGCTGTGCGCGGTCCCAGCCTCTGGCAGGCGCTGGCGCAACACGCGGTCAAAGGGTTCCACAAGGTGGCGCAGCACCCAGCGTTCCCAGATATTGAAGCGCACATGCGCGGCCAGTTCTTCGCGGCTGTGCACGGTGCGTGCCAACACCGAAAATGCGGCCTTCACGGGCTTCACGAACAGGGGAAATTGCAAGCCTTCCGGAATGGGTCCGCCGTAGCGCACATCCAGGCGCGAAAACGGGATGTGCGCTTCCGGACAGACCTGTTTCAAAATCCGCCGGGCGTGGAGTTTGTGCTGGCAGGCCAGTACCGCCTCCACCGGCGTACCGGGCCAGTCCATGCGCTCGGCCAGCAGCGCAGCAGCCAGCGCACCGAACTGTTCGTGGTTAGACACCACCGCGCCCAGCCCCTGCCAGCGGGCGCGCTGGGCCTCCAGGGCCACGAAGCGGTCCAGGTCGAACCACGCCAGCCGGATGTTGCTGGGAAAAGAAAACAGGTCGAAGCCGCCGCTGGTTTGCGGCCACGCGGACGCCAGACCGGCAAAAGCCTGGCGGTCCCAGTCGTGGTTGAACAGGATGAGGGTGCGTTTCAACAAGGAGGCCGCACCCCGGAGCTGCCTGGGCGGGCGGGTCCGATTCTGGCATGCCGCACCTCCCCATTGCCGCTGGGGTGTAATCGCGGTATGGAAACTTTCCCGCCCACAGACCACGCTCGCGCTGGTGCACTGCCGGAGCGGGATGTGCGTGCCCGATCGATAGCCAAGTACGCGCGCCGCGCCGCCGGCTACGACGCCACCTGTGGCCCCACTTGGCCCATCCGGGAACGGGCGGTGGCGTCGCTGCGGCTGCAGCCCGGGCAGGTGGTGCTGGATGTGGGTTGTGGCACCGGACTGAGCCTGCCGCTGCTGCGCCAGGGCGTGGGCGCCCAGGGCCGGGTGTACGGCTGCGACCAGAGCCCCGACATGCTGCGCCAGACCGAGAAGCGCTTGGCAGATGCCGGCTGGAATAACGTGACGGTGCTGGAAGCCGCCGCGCAAGACCTGGTGCTGCCCGAGCCCGTGGACGCCTTCCTGTTCCATTACGCGCACGACATCCTGCGTTCCCACCGTGCGCTGGACCGGCTGCTGTCTTACGCCAAACCGGGCGCCCGTGTGGCCGTGGCGGGCGTGAAGTACTTCCCGCGCTGGCTGGCCCCGCTGAACCTTTGGGTGTACTGGAAGAACTACGGCTACAACGGTGCGCCGGGCGAACTCACCGCGCCCTGGGACCGGCTGGCCCCGCGCCTGCAGGACTGGCAGATGACGCCCACCCAGTGGGGCATGGGTTACCTGGGGCAGGGCCGTGTTCCCGGCTGAATCCGCACACCGACCCTGGCGCCGCGTCGCCGTGGCGGTGTTTGCGCTGCTGTTCCTGAATGCCGCGCTGAGCTTCAGCACCTGGTGGCCCACGCCCGGCATCGTTCTTGACCGGCGCCTGGCGCCCGAGTTTGTCGGCCTGTGGCTGGTGGTGCTGGCGCTGGTGGCCTGGCGGGGCCGGGTGGGCAACGGGCTGGGCAACGGGCTGGGCAACGGGGCGCTGGGCATCCTCACCCTGGCCTACCTGCTGCTGGTGCTGGGCCGCTATGCCGATGTCACCGCCCCCAGCCTGTTTGGCCGCCCCATCAACCTGTACTGGGACGGGCTGCAGATTCCCCGCTTCCTGTGGGTATCGGCGCAGGAGATGGCGTGGTGGCAGAGCGGTGGCGTGCTGGCCGTGGTGCTGCTGTGTTTTGCGCTGCTGTTTGCTGCTCTGCGCTGGGGGATTGCGGTGGCCGCGCGCGATGCTGCGCCCTATGCCCTGCGCCACCGCTGGGCCTGGGCGGCCACCGCGCTGGCCACCCTGCTGGCGGCGGGCAACTACGCCGGCGTGCAGGCCACCTGGCCGGTCATGTCCAAGCCGGTCATCCCCACTTACTGGCACCAGTTGGGCCTGGTGGCTGCGGCGCTCAACGACTCTGCCGTGCAGCAGGCCTTGCCCGCCCGTACCCCGGTGGAGGATGCCCTGGAGCGCCCCGACGCGCTGGCCGCGCTGGCCGGCCGCGATGTGTACCTGATCATGATGGAGTCGGTGGGCGCCATCGTGGTGGACGACCCGCGCGCCAGCGTGCCGCTGAGGCCGGTGCGGGAGCAGTTCGCCGCCGACGTGGCCGCCAGTGGGCGCAGCATGGTCTCGGCCTACTTCACCTCGCCCACGTTCGCCGGCGGGTCCGACCTGGCCCACCTGGGCCTGCTGGCCGGCATGGACCTGAGCGACCCGTTCCGCCACGACCTGCTGCTCACCACCGACCGTCCCACGCTGAACACCCTGTTCCGGCGCCACGGCTACCAGACTTTCGGGCTCTACCCGGCGGTGTCGTGGGAGTGGCCCGAACGCGCCTTTTACGGCTTCGATGTGTACCTGGAAGGCCGCAACCTGGACTACCAGGGCCCGGAGCTGGGCTACTGGAAAATCCCCGACCAGTTTGCCGCTGCCCGCTTCGAGCAGATGTACCCCCGCACCCCGGGCACAGCGGCCGGTACTGGAGAAAGCCCGGTCCCGCCGCGCTTTGTCTTTTTCCCCACCATCACCAACCACCTGCCCTTCAGCCCGGTGCCCCCGTTCCAGCCCGACTGGAACCGCGTACTCACCCCCGAACCGTTCGATCCGGCCGATACCGCCCGCGCCCTGGCCGCGCGCCCGAACTGGCTGGACATGTTCCCCGACTACCTGGGCATGGTGGCCTACACCTACCAGTGGCTGGGTAGCTACCTGCGCCAGCCCGAACCGCGCGAGGCGGTCTACCTGCTGGTGGGAGACCACCAGCCCTCGGCCAACATCACCGGCGAAGGTGCTTCCTGGGATGTGCCGGTACACATCATTTCCCGCGACGAAGCGCTGCTGCAGCGCCTGCGCGCCCAGGGTTTCCAGGACGGCATGGAC
>Ga0209278_1001202_pt1 | contig 16229 bp, 10 predicted proteins | sample JI81BgreenDNA_FD_187504 | JGI IMG/M metagenome (GOLD analysis project Ga0209278, IMG submission 187504) | Wastewater effluent complex algal communities from Wisconsin, to seasonally profile nutrient transformation and Carbon sequestration -... | ecosystem: Engineered > WWTP > Effluent > Algae... | reverse complement strand
CGCCCTGCAGGCCGCGCACGGCGGCCAGGCCCATCTCGGCCACGAGGTGGGGGTCTTCGCCGAAGGTCTCCTCGAGCCGGCCCCAGCGCGCGTCGCGCGCGATGTCGAGCACGGGCGTCAGCGCCAGCTGCACGCCGCGCGCGCGCATCTCGCGCGCGGTGACGGCGTTGACGGCCTCCACCAGCGCGGGGTCGAAGCTGCCGGCCAGGGCGATGGCCTGCGGGAAACACGTGGCCCCCGCCGCGGCGCAGCCGTGCAGACCCTCTTCGTGGCACAGCAGCGGGATGCCCCAGCGTGTGTGCTGCACCGCATGTCGCTGCAGCGCGTTCACGAGCTCGGCCGTGGCGCGTGGGCCACGGGTTTGGGCGCCGCTGAAACCTCCTTCGCCCTTGCGGTCGGACGGGCGCGAGACATGGCCCAGGCCCAGCGGAAACAGCTCGTGCAGCCGCGCCGCGTCGAGCCGGCCGTCGGTGCCGAGCAGGGCGCCCTTGGCGTCCCAGATGGCGGTGATCTGCAGCAGCTTCTCGGGCAGGCTCAGGCGCGAAAGCAGGTCCTGCACGCGCTCGGCCGTGGGGCGGGTGGGGTCGCGGTAGGGCTGGGTGGTGTTCATCGCGGGGAGGGCTCCGGGGCTGGCGGCCTGGGTGGCGTGGCGCGGTCCAGCGCCACGCTGCAGGCGGCCAGCAGCAGCAGCAGGCCCACGGCCGTGGGCACGATGGCGCCGACGCCGACGTGGTCCACCAGCGAGGCGTAGGCCAGGGGCATGAGCGCGCCGGCGAGGTAGGCGCCCGTCATCTGGCGCGCCACCATGCGGCCCGACCAGGCGGCGCTGAAGCGCTGGCCGGTCTCGTGCATCAGCGCCGGGAACAGCGGCGCCGCGCCCAGGCCCATGAGCAGCAGGCCCGCGGCGCCGGCCGTGCTGGCGCCGCTGGCGCTGAACACGCCCGCACCCACGATGGCCGCGGCGATGCCCACGCGCACCTGCAGCCGGTTGCCCACGCGCTCGCCGAAGGCGCCGATGACGAAGCGGCCTGCCGTCATGGCGCCGAAAAACAGCGTCGCCCACTGGCTGGCCTCGGCCGCCGACAGGCCGTGTCCCGCGACCATGATCGACGGGATCCAGATCGCGGTCGCGAACTCCGAGGCCACGACGAGAAAGAAACACAGCGGGCTCAGCCACAGCGCGGCCCGCGGGGGCGGTGTTTCGTCGGCGGGCCCGGCCGTGGCGGCCGCGCCATCGGCCGGTGCAGCGGCCGGCCCCGCGCCGGGCCACAGCCCGCGCGTGGCCCAGAAGCCCAGCGCCAGCGCGGCCATCACCGCGGCCAGCAGCCAGAAACCGGCCTGCCACCGCCCGGTGTGCGTGAGCATCAGCGCCAGCAGCAGCGGCCCCGCGGCGGCGCCGATGCCCCAGCAGCCGTGCAGCCAGCTCATGTGGCGGCGCGAGAAGTGGCGCGCCGCGAAGTGGTTGAGCTCGATGTCGATGCCGCCGCCGCACAGCCCCCAGGCCACGGCCAGCGCCACCACCAGCGCCCAGTGGCCCACGAAGCCGAAGCCCAGCATGGCCAGCGCCATGAGCGCCGTGCTGCCCACCAGCACCACCCAGGGCGCGGGCCGGCGGCGCAGGCGGCCGTAGGCCATGCTGGACGCCACGGCCGACAGCGCACCCACGACGCCCAGCACCCCGAGTGCGCCCAGGCTGACGCCGAAGTCGCCGTGCATCACCGGCCAGGCCGCGCCCAGCACGGTGTCGGGCAGGCCCAGCGCGACGAAGGCGGCGTAGACGACGAGCAGCAGGCCGAAGCCGGTGCGGCTCAAGCGGGCGCCGGCGCGCGCCGGGTCTTGAAGAAGGCGTTCACCGTGAGCCGCCCCAGGCCCAGGCGGTAGCCCGCGGCCTGGCGCACGTCGATGGCGCCGGTGTGGAACAGGCCGCCGTCGTAGAACACCGCGCGGTTGAAGCGCGCGGGCACCTCGCCGATGCGCTCGAAGTGCGCGTTGCTGCCGGTCATGTAGCCCGCGGGCACGCCGTGGCGGGCCTCGAAGGCCGGGCCGTCCAGCGTGCGGCTGTCGTGCAGCAGCTGGCGCAGGGTGGCCTCGTCGTGGCGCGGGCGGAAGAACAGCGTGCCGCCCAGGCGCTCGTCGTCGAACAGGTAGTGGACCATCGCGAACATGGCCTCGCCGGGTGCGAGATCGGAGTCGTCGCGGTGGCACAGGCGCTGGCGCGGGTCCAGCGTGGCCGGGTCCTGCGTGACACGCGCAAACCGCGCCAGCATGCCCAGCGGCGCGCCGGCGCCCAGCTGCGGGCCCAGCTCGTGCTGGAACAGGTGGTCCAGCGCCTCCACCCAGGCGCCGGGCAGCGGCGCCTGCGGGCCCGGGTAGGGGTGGCCCGGCGGGTGGCGGAACTGGGCGGCCTGCTGCAGCGCCAGCTGCTGCAGCGAGGCCGGGTCCTGGGCGAAATCGTCGATGACGATGACCCGCGCGCCGCCGTCGAGCGTGTGCACCTGCAGCCGGCGCCGCGGGTTAAGCGGGGCCGATGCCGCGGTGGCCGGCGCCGCGTGCACGGCCGGCGCCGCGGGTGCAGGGCCGGCCGCCGCTGCCGCCGTGCCCGCGCCCATGCCGCTGGTGTCGGGCGGCGGGCCGGCCTTGCAGTAGCGGTCGATGAAGGCCTGGTGCGTGGGCAGGCGCATGAGCTTGCGCGCCACGTCCTTGCGCACCTCGCCCAGGAACTCGCCCAGTGCGCGGTTGTCCATCTGCCGCGTGATGGGGTGGTGGGCGCTGGGCACGATGCCCTGGCCCAGCATCACCTGCACCCAGGAGTTCTCGGCGAACAGCTCGTCGGCACCGATGGCCACGCGCGCCGTGTCGCGGAACATCTGGATGCGGTGGCGCAGCGACTCCGGCAGCGCCATCTCGCGGCAGGCGCGCCACAGGGCCGAATCGCTGCGGTGGGTGACGTGGTAGTGCAGGATGATGAAGTCGCGAATGGGCTCGATGTGCGCACGCGCCTGGCGGTTGAACTCGTCGATGTCGCTCTGGAAGATGCCCGCCGCCGGGAACAGCTGCACCAGCCGCGTGAGGCTCTTCTGGATGAGGTGGATGCTGGTGCTCTCCAGCGGCTCGAGGAAGCCGCTCGAGAGCCCGATGGCCACGCAGTTGAGCTGCCACACCACGTCACGCTGGCTGGGCGTGAAGCGGATGACACGCGGCTGCCGCAGCACCTCGCCCTGCACGTTGGCCAGCAGCGTGGCGCGCGCGGTGTCGTCGTCGACATGGCGGCTGCTGTACACCAGCCCGTTGCCCACGCGGTGCTGCAGCGGGATGCGCCACTGCCAGCCGAACGGGTGCGCGATGGAGCGGGTGTAGGGCACAGGCTCGCCCACCGAGGTGGTCTGCACGGCGAGTGCGCTGTCGCAGGGCAGCCACTCGGCCCAGCTCTCCAGGCCCACGCCCAGCGTCTCGCCCAGCAGCAGCGAGCGCATGCCGGTGCAGTCGATGAAGAGCTCGCCTTCCACACGCTCGCCGCGCTCCAGTGCCAGCGCCGTGATGGCGCCGGTGGCGGCGTCGGTGTGCACCTGGGCGATCTTGCCCTCGATGCGCACCACGCCCAGCGCTTCGGCATAGCGGCGCAGGTAGCGGCCGTAGAGCGTGGCGTCCAGGTGGTAGGCGTAGTTGATGGCGCCGTCGCGCAGCGCCTCGAAGCGCCCTTGCTCGGCGGCGCGCAGCTCGAAGCAGTGGTCGCCGTACTCGCCGGCCAAGCCGCGGCGGCGCGCCTCGAGCCAGAAGTGGTGGAAGCCGGCCGTCCAGTGTGGCTTGCCCGTGCGGCCGAAGGAGTGGATGTAGTGCTCGTTGAGGTTGCGCCAGTGCTCGAAGCGGATGCCCAGCTTGAACGTGGCCTGCGTCTCGCGGATGAACTCGGCCTCGTCGAGATCGAGGATGTCGTGCAGGAAGTGCTGCGTGGGGATGGTGGCCTCGCCCACGCCGATGGTGCCGATCTCCTCGCTCTCGACGAGCCGGATCTCGATCTGCCGGCCCAGGCACTTGGCCAGGCCCGCGGCCACCATCCAGCCGGCGGTGCCGCCCCCGGCGATGACGACGCGGCGCACGGGCGTGGGGAGCAGCGGGTTCATGGTGCGGTGCCTCGCAAGCGGTTCAGCGGTTCAGGCGGTTGAGCAGGTGGGCGCGCAGACGGCGAGCCTGGGCCGCGTCCATCTCGCCCAGCACGCCGCGGGCGTGGGGCGGGATGTGCGCGGCCGTGTGCTCGCCGCCTTCGAACACGTAGTGCTCGAACAGCGCGCGCCAGGCCTCGCGCTCGTGCGCGGGCAGGCCGCGCAGCGACAGCAGGGCCAGCAGCAGGGCGTTGAGCGGCGTGTCGCGGTGCGGCGGCACGCGGCGCCACCAGAAGTTGATGAGCGCGTTCACGGGCTCGAGGCTTTCCACGCCGTGCCACCACTGGCTGGGGATGAAGAGCGCGTCGCCCGGGCCGAGCTCGAACACGCGCGCGTGCGGCAGCGCATCGGCATAACGCGGAAAACGCTGCAGGTCGGGGCGCGCGTGGTCCACCAGGCTGATGGGCTGGCCGGCGGGCGTGAACTCCAGCGGCCCGACGTACAGGTTGCCCACCTGCCCGGGCGGGAACAGCGTGAAGCGCCGCCGCCCCGCCACCACGCAGGCCAGGTTGTCGGGCAGGTCGAAGTGCAGCGCCACCTGCGCGCGGTTGCCCAGCCACAGGCTGGCGAGCGGGTCCATCGTGTCCAGCGCCGGCAGCGGGTGCTGCGCGCGCAGGCCGGGGAAGCTGCCGTCGAGCTCGGTGGAGCCCAGGTACAGCGCCGGCGGCTTCGGCTCGTGGGCCAGGGCCAGCAGCTCGTCGAGCAGGGCGCCGAAGCGGCCGACCTCGCGCGTGAAGTTGAAGCCGTCGAAGGCCTCGTTGTAGCCAAAGCGGCCCTCGATGGCTGGCGCGCCGCGCCACAGGCCCACACGGGTGTCGGCGCCAAAGCCGCGCAGCTGGGCGCAGAACGCCGCGTCGCCGGCCAGCGCGGCCTGCACCAGCGGCCAGTGCGCCACTGCGCCGCGCAGCAGCACGGGTTCGGTGACACCAAGCACGGCGGCGTCGAGCATGGTGCTGTGTCTCGACCGCGGGGCCCGGCGCTCAGCGCCCCATCGCCTCGCGCGTGAGGTGGCCGCGAACCAGCCGCGGCAGGTTCGACAGCGAGGCGATGGCCATGTACAGCGGCTGCAGGCAGCCGGCCTCGTGCAGCAGGCCGATGGTGCGTGCGTCCAGCGCGGCCAGCCGCTCCTCGTGCACGAGGTGGTAACCCTGCAGGCGGCCGTGCGTGCCGTCGGGGCGCTCCACGTCGAGCTCGAAGGGCTCGAGCAGCTCGTGGGTCTGCAGCGCGGCCACGAAGTCGGGCAGGGCCTCGAAGCCCTCGTTCAGCGTGCGCAGCACGGCGTTGCTCTCTTCGAGCAGGGGGCCCATGCCGCCGTGCGGCAGGAACAGCGCCTCGCCCTCGGCGCCGCCGCGCCGCACACGCGGGCTGGCCATGTCCACCATCATGCGCAGCTCCTCGCCGTCGACACCGATGGAAAACGGCAGGCGCCGCATCGACAGCGGCACGTAGTCGGCGTCCCAGCCCTCGTCGTCGACGAACAGGTTCTCGCCTTGCACCAGGCCGAACAGCGCCACCGGCACGAAGCCGCCCGCGCCGTCGGGCTGGAAGACCACGGGGTAGTGCGCCTGCAGCGCGCGGAACTCGTCGGCGATCACGGGGCAGGACATCACGGCGTCGCCCCAGCGCGCGCCGCGGCGGGTGACGACGCGCAGGTCCGCGTGCTGGAGGTTGTTGAGCAGTTCGAGCACGGTGGTGGCTTTCAGCGGGCGGCGGGCATGCCGTGTTGGCGGATGTGCTGCAGCAGCTCGCGGTGGCGCGGCAGGCCGCCCATCAGGCGCCGCGCGAGGCGTTCGTTGTCCTGCAGGCGGGTGCGCGCCGCCTGCAGGCCGGCGGCGGCGGGCGTGCGCGCCTGGCGCGGGCGGAAACCCATGCCGTAGAGCACGTACTGGTAGCTGGCCACGGGGAACACCTCGTCGTGGCGGTAGAGGTCGCTGCGCGAGGGCGCGCGGTGCTGCCACAGCTGCAGCCATTCGGCCAGGCTGTCGGGCAGGGTGCGCGGTTCGCGGTGCTCGCGCCAGTAGTCGGCGTCGTCGCGGCGGCCGAGGGCGTAGTGCAGCTTGAGGAAGTCGACGATGCGCGCCCAGCGGTACTGGAAGCTCTCGTTGAAGCGGCGCGCCACCAGCGCCATCTCGTCGCGGCTGGCGGGCAGCTCGTCGCGGATCATGGCCGCCGACAGCTCCACCAGCGCCAGGGCCGAGGCCTCCAGCGGCTCGATGAAGCCGCTGGCCAGGCCCACGGCCACGCAGTTGCGGTGCCAGAAGCGCTCGCGCCAGCCGGGCTCGAAGCCGATGCGGCGCGGCGTGGTGATGAGGTCGCCCGCGGCGCTGCGGCTCAGATGCGCCTGCAGCGCCTGCTCGGCGGCCTCATCCGTGGTGTGGGCGCTGGAATAGACCAGGCCCACGCCGCGGCGTTCGGGCAGGGCGATGTCCCAGGTCCAGCCCTCGCGGTGCGCGGTGGCCACGGTGGTGCAGGCCACGGGCGCGTCGGGCGTGGCGTGCGCCACCTGCACGGCCAGGGCGCGGTCGTTGAACAGCACGCCGCGGGCGCGCACCAGCGGCACGCCGAAGTGGCCGCCCAGCAGCACCGAGGCCATGCCCGAGCAGTCGATGAACAGCTCGCCGGCGATGTCGCCGTGCGCGGCGGTGGTGAGCGCGGCGATGTCGCCGTTGTCGTGCGAGCGCACGGCCGTCACGGTGTCGGCCACGTGGCGCACGCCCAGCACCTGCGTGGCGTGGCGGCGCAGCAGCAGGCCCAGCTTCACGGCGTCGAAGTGGTAGCCGTAGTTGAGCACCGCGCCCCAGGCCGGCGTGGCCACCTGCTTGGGGCCGAGGCCGGCGTCGCACAGCGCGGGCTGCACGCACACGCTGTGCGCAAAGGGCTGGGCCGGGGCGTCGTGCAGCCAGGCCGCGGCCACGTCGGCGTCGTCGGCGCCGGTGGGCAGCGTGAAGGGGTGCAGGTAGCGGTCGGCCGCCGAGCCGTCCACCCAGCCCTGGAAGCTGGAGCCCTGCTTGAAGGCGGCGTCGCAGGCGCGCACGAGCTCGGTTTCGTCCAGGCCGATGCGGTGCAGCGTGGCGCGCATGCTGGGCCAGGTGCCCTCGCCCACGCCGATGGCGGGGGTGTCGGGCGACTCCACCACCGTGACCTGCACCGAGCCCTGCCCGCGTGCGCCCCATTCGGCGGCCAGCACGCCGGCCACCAGCCAGCCGGCGGAACCGCCCCCGAGGATCACCACGCTGCGCAACGGCTCCGCCATCGTCTGCTTCCACGGGCGCCTGGCCGCCCCTGCCGCGGGCCCCCGGGCCCGGCGGCGCCGATTGTTGAGGCTGCCGGGCGCACCCGGCAGCCGAGGAAACACGGCCCGGGGGCGAACCCCGGGCAAGCACCGCGCGCTCAGAACTTGTAGCGCGCGCCGATGAAGTAGCGCCGCCCGGTCTGGATGGCGTACTGGTGGGCCTGCTCGGTGCGGCCGTGGGCGCGGATGTAGCCGTCGCCCAGGTTGAGCACGTCCAGCTGCAGGGTGAAGTTGTCGCGCAGCTTGTACGAGACCGACAGGTCGGTCTGGCCGTAGTCCTCGACGTAGACCGGGTTGTTGCCGCCCTGGTCGGAGGTGGCGGCCAGGAAGCTGTCGCGCCAGTTGTAGGCCAGCCGCGCCGACCACGGCCCGGCCTCGTAGAAGCCCACGAGGTTGGCCGAGTCGCTCACGCCGAGCAGCGCGGTCTGCGTGCTGAGGCTGCCGTTGTCGTACTTGAGCCCCGAACGAGCCAGCGTGTAGTTGCCGGCCACGCCGAAGCCCGAGCCCGCGAACAGGTGCTGGAAGTTGAGCTCCAGGCCGCGGATGCTGTCGCCCTTTTCGTTGGACGGCGTGTTGATGCGGAACTGCAGCGCGGGGTCGCCCGGCTGGCCGGCGATCGTGCCCTGGATCTCGCCCGCGAGGTTGATGCCGGTGCGCACCACGCCGGGCTGGCCGTCGAAGTTGGTGAAGATGAAGTTGCGGATGCACACCGGGTCGGCCACGCCGCCGCAGGCCGCGAGGCCGGCGTTGTAGTAGGCGCCGCCGATGGGCGTGGTCAGGCCCGGGAAGGTGACGGTGCGGCTGGTGGTGCCGATGAAGTTGCTGACCTTCTTGTAGAACAGCGCCGCCGCCACGTAGCTGGACTTGGCGTAGTAGTACTCGGCCGAAAGGTCCAGGTTCTTCGACAGCAGCGGCTTGAGGTTTGCGTTGCCGGTGGTGCCCGCGCCGCCACCGAACTGCGCGTTGGCGTCGACGTTCACGCCGCCCAGCAGGGTGTTGAAGCCCGGCCGGCCGATGTTGTGGCCGTAGGACGCGCGCACCTTGAGCTTGGACGTGAGGTCCATGTCCCAGTCGACGGACGGCAGCAGGTAGGAGTACTTGCCCTCGGAGTTGCCGAAGCTCACCGGCCCGGCCTCGAGCGCGATCTCGTTCAACGAGCCCCACGACGACGCCACGCGCGGCACCACCTGCGACGAGGCCGTGACCTTGGTGCTCTCGTAGCGCAGGCCCACCGAGAGGTTGCTGTTCTCGAAGGCGCGGTCCCACTGCGCGTAGATCACCGAGGACTCCTCGGTCGTGCGCCAGTCGTTGCCGCTGCGGTAGTCGGTGCCGGCCGCGAAGTAGGCCTCGGCCTGCGCGCGTGTGATGCCGCGGTCGCGGATCAGCACCTCGATGGCGCGCGCGCGCAGCGCATCGAAGTTGGCGATGTAGTACTCCTGGAACTGCGCCGGGCTGCCCGCGCCGGGGATGCGGTTGTAGTACTGGGGCAGGTTGTCGATGGTCACGGGCACGCTGGCGTAGTCGCCCTGTACGCCGATGCCGCCCCAGTCGTTGTTCTGGTTGTTGAAGCCGGCGCGGCGGTCCTTGATGCGCGTGAAGCCCAGGCCGGCGCTGAGCATGTCGTCGCCGCCCAGCTTCCACTTGCCGCCGAGCTGCAGCTGGTCGACCGTCTGGTCCGACAGGTTGTTGACGAACTGCGAGCCCGTCTGCTGCGTGGTCTCGGCACGGTAGCGCATGCCGGGCATGCTGAGCACCGGGAAGGCGTTGCTGTAGTCGGCGATGGCGTCGAACTGGCTGAACATGGCCAGGTTCATCACCGAGTAGGTGCCGAAGGGGCTGTTGGGCTCGGTCTTGGACTGCGAGTGGTGCAGGTCCAGGTCCACCGTCAGCGCCGGGCTGACCTTCCACTCGGTGTTGAAGCCGGTGGAGTTCAGGCGCGTCTTCTCGCCGCCCTGGCCGATGTTGATGGCGTAGTCCTTGCCGCCCGCGGGGAACGCGGCCGTCTGGATGAGCGGCGAGACCGCCGGGCCGCCGGTGGTGAAGGTGACGGGGCCGAACTGGAAGTTGAACCAGCTGGAGTTCTCGGCGTACTGGCTCTCGATGGTGTTGTTCACCATCGTGTGGTCGAGCGTGAACTTCAGGCCCTTGCTGGGCGCGAACTGCAGCACCACCTGGCCATTGGTGCGCTCGCGCTGCAGCGCGGTGATGCTGTAGCGCAGGTCCACCGACGTGGAGTAGAGCGTGCTGCCCGTGGGCCGGTTGGTGACGGGGTCGGGCCCGCTGGCCGGCGGTGGCGGCACCGTGCCCCAGTCGCCCGAGTTGGCGGTGAAGGTGCGCCAGCCGTTCTGCGTGTAGGCGCGGTTGGAGCCGCTGTCGCGCTTGGAATAGCTGCCGCTGATGGCGATGCCCACCGTGCCGTTGGCCAGCGTGGTGCTGAACAGGCCCGAGACCTCGGGCGTGACGCTGTCGCCCTTGAAGGACTCGGGCAGCCGCGAGTTGGAGTCGTCGCGGTTGAGCTTGAGGCCGATGCTGGCGGTGGTGACCTTCAGGTCCAGCGGGCGCGCCGTGCGCACGTTGATGGTGGCGCCGATGCCGCCCGTGGCCAGCGAGGCGCGCGAGGTCTTGTACACCTCGAGCGCCGAGATCGAGTCCGATGCGAGGTTGGCAAAGTCGAAGGCGCGCGAGCCGTTGGCGCCGCCGTTGTCCTGGCTGATCACCGAGGTCGGCATCTGGCGGCCGTTGAGCAGCACGAGGTTGCCGTCGGGGCCGACGCCGCGCACGGTGATCTTGGAGCCCTCGCCGCTGGGGTTGCGGTCGATGGAGACGCCGGCGATGCGCTGCATCGATTCGGCGAGGTTGGTGTCGGGGAACTTGCCGATGTCCTCGGCCACGATGCCGTCGACGACACCGCGCGAGTCGCGCTTGAGCGTGAGCGTGGTCTCCAGCGCCTGGCGGATGCCGGTGATGGTGATGCTCTGTGGCGCCTCGGCGGCAGCCTGCTGCGCCCAGGCCGGGGCCAGGCCCAGCGAGCACAGCGCCGCGCAGGCGGCGGCCACGGGCCGCAGCCCGCCGGGGTTGGGTGTGCGCGGGCGGCGGGCCCGCAGGGACTGCTTGTTCATGGGTCTCCTCTGCTGCTCTTCACGGTGGGCCCGGGGGCCCGGCGGGGTGTCGGTGGCCGCCACCGGCCGGACCGCGCGATCGGGATCGCGAACGAAAGCGTGAAAACGATTTCTTGTTGGGCCGCTGCAGCGGGCTCTTGGCTTGATGGAGCGGAATCATATTTTGTGTTGTGATCGAACTAAACAGGGTTTACGCCGAACTGGTGCGGCCGTGCACGGGTTCGATCCCCAGAAAGTGGCGTGAACAGGGGCTTGCCAGCGGTTCACGGGTGCTCATGCACCTGCGGCGGCGCGCTGCCCGAGCGTGGGCTCCAGCGGCGCGGTTGCGGCGCCGCGGCCCGTGCCGCAGGCCGCTTCAGCGGCTGTCGGCGCTCCGGCCTGAAAACCATACCGCGGCCGGCTCGGGGGACTGCGGCAAGGTCTGCAGCAGCTGCCGCAGCACCAGCGCGGCGCCGCCCACCACCACGGCGCGTTCGCCGAAGCGCGCCACGCGCAGCGCCGGCACCGACCAGCCGGCCTCGCGGGCGGTGCGCTCCAGCACCTCGCGCGCGGGTGCCACCAGGTGCTCGCCGGCCAGGGCCACGGTCTCGCCGCCCAGCACGATGAGCTGCGGGTCCACCATCACCGCCAGGTTGTGCAGCAGCACGCCCAGGTCGTGGCCGGCCTCATGCAGGGCGGCTCGTGCCGCGGCATCGTGCCCTGCCAGCCGCGCCTGCAGCAGGCCGCGGTCGGCGTCGCCGTCGGGCCGCAGCGCGCCGGCGCGGGCGGCCAGCGCGCGCAAGCCCACGTAGGCCTCGGCGCAGCCGCGGCGGCCGCAGGCGCAGGCCAGGCCGCCCTCGCGCAGCGTGCTGTGCCCGATCTCGCCCGCCGCGCCGGTGGCGCCCGTGAACAGCCGGTCGTCGACGACGATGCCCGAGCCCAGGCCGATGCCGCAGGACACGTAGACCAGCGGGCTGCCCACGGGCCGCGGGCCGAACTCCAGCTCGCCGATGGCCGCGAGGTCGGCCTCGTTCTGCACCAGCACCGGCACGTCGCCGTGGCCGGCGCCGGCCAGCGCGTGGTGCAGCGGTTCGGCCACGGGCAGGTTGCGCCAGCCGAAGTGGGGTGCGATGCGCAGCAGGCCCTCGGCCGCCGTCACGGCACCGGGCAGGCCCACGCCCACGCCCAGCACCTGCCGGCGCTGGGCGCGCGCGCGTGCCACCAGGCTGGCGGCCAGGGCTGCCAGCTGGGTCACCACGGTGCGGGCGTCGCGGCCCTCGGGGCGGTGCTCCTCGGCATGCTGCACCTCGCCCTGCACCGAGACGATGGCGCCGCGCAGCGTGTCGGGCGCCAGCTCCAGGCCCACCAGCGCGAAGCGGTGGCCGTCGAGCCGCAGCGGCGTGGGCCGGCGGCCCAGGGCGCCGGTGGCCTCGGCCGCGTCTTCGGCCACCCAGCCGGCGTCGATGAGGTCCTGCGTGAGCAGGCTCACGGTGGAGCGCGTGAGGCCGCTGTGGTCGGCCAGCTGCGCGCGCGACAGGCCCGGCTGCTCGCGCAGCAGGCGCAGCAGCGCGACCTGGTTGAGGTGGCGCAGCCAGCGCTGGCGGCCCGGCGCGGGTGCCGGCGGGGCCGGTTGGGATGGGGCTCGGGGCGGCGGCATGGGGAGCGGGTGCCCGTGGCATTCTGACGCCGCCCCGGCGACGCCCCTCTGCGCCGGCGCGCCAGCGGTCAGCGCAGGGCGCGGCCGTCGCTGCCGAACAGGTGCAGCTTGCCGGGCTCCGGCATCAGCGCCACCTCGCTGCCGGCCTGCGGCAGCGCCTGCCCCGGCAGCTGCTTGACGGCGATGGCCTCGCCGCTGCCGGCCAGCGTGGCGTAGGCGATGACGAGGTCGCCGAGGTGCTCGACGAGGTCCACCCGCGCCGCCAGGCCCTGGCCGCGCGGCACGATGCGCAGGTCTTCGGGGCGCACGCCCATCACGCAGGCGGCCTCGACCTTGTGCGCCACCTCGAGCTCGCCGGCGGCGCTGCGCAGCCGCGTGCCGGGGCCCGCGCCCGGCACGGGCTCGGCGGCGATGAAGTTCATGCGCGGCGAGCCCAGGAAACCCGCCACGAAGCGGTTGCCCGGCCGTTCGAACAGCTCCAGCGGCGCACCCACCTGCTCGAGCCGGCCGCCGTTGAACACGGCGATGCGCTGGCCCAGCGTCATGGCCTCGACCTGGTCGTGCGTGACGTAGACCATGGTCGTGCCCAGCTCCTGGTGCAGCCGCGCGAGCTCGATGCGCATCTGCACGCGCAGCGCGGCGTCGAGGTTGCTCAGCGGCTCGTCGAACAGAAACACCTGCGGCCGCCGCACGATGGCGCGGCCGATCGCCACACGCTGGCGCTGGCCGCCCGACAGCGCCTTGGGCTTGCGGTCGAGCAGCGGCGTGATCTGCAGGATCTCGGTCACGCGGCCCACCTGGGCGGCGACCTCGGCCTTGGACTCGCCGGCCATCCTGAGCGCGAAGCCCATGTTCTCGGCCACCGTCATGTGCGGGTAGAGCGCATAACTCTGGAACACCATGGCCACGCCGCGGTCGGCGGCGTCGGCCTGGGCCACGGAGCGGCCGCCGATGAGGATGTCGCCCTCGCTCGCGTCTTCGAGCCCCGCGATCAGCCGCAGCAGCGTGCTCTTGCCGCAGCCGCTGGGCCCCACGAAGACCATGAACTCGCCGTCGTGCACGTCGAGGTCGATGCCGTGCAGCACCTCGACCTCGCCGAAGCGCTTGCGCATGCCGCGGATCTGCAGCTCAGCCATGGCGCAGCGCTTCGATGGTGCGGCGGTACCAGTGCGCGCTGGCCTTGGGCGTGCGCTGCTGCGTGGCGTAGTCGACGTGCACGAGCCCGAAGCGCTTGTCGTAGCCCGAGTCCCACTCGTAGTTGTCCATCAGGCTCCAGTAGAAGTAGCCGCGCACGTCCACGCCGTCCTGGCGCGCCGCGGCCAGGGCCTCGAGGTGGCGGCGCAGGTAGTCGATGCGCGGGGCGTCGTCGACGCGGCCGTCCACCAGCCGGTCGGCATGGGCCATGCCATTTTCGGTGATGAAGACCGGCGGCAGGCGGTACTCGCTGTGGATGCGCACGAGCAGCTCGTGCAGGCCCTGGGGGTGGATCTCCCAGCCCATGTCGGTGACGCCCAGCTCGCGTGGCACCGGCCGCCCGGCCGCGCTGCACCAGATGCGCGTGTAGAAGTTGATGCCCAGGAAATCCAGCGGCGTGTGGATGGTCTCGAGGTCGCCCGCCTGCACCTGCGGGTGGTGGTGGATGCCGGGGTCCTCGGGGTAGCGGCCGTGGAAGATGGGGTCCATGTACCAGCGCACGAAGCGCGCCCACTCGGTGCGGGCCAGGGCGTGGTCGGCCTCGGTGTCCTCGGCCACCGAGACGCTGCTCTGGTTGAGCACGATGCCCAGCGGGCAGCGCACACCCGCGGCGCGCATCGCGCGCATCGCCAGCCCGTGCGAGAGCAGCAGGTGGTGCGACACCTGCGCCGTGAGCGCGGGGTCGGTGAAGCCGGGCGCGAACTTGCCGACCTCGTGGCCCAGCACGGCCGTGCACCAGGGTTCGTTGTGCGTGGCCAGGCTGGCCAGGCGGTCGCCGAGGCGGCGGCCCATGTGTTCGGCGTAGTCGGCAAAGCGCAGCGCGGTCTCGCGCGCGCCCCAGCCGCCGTGGTCCTGCAGGGCCTGGGGCAGGTCCCAGTGGTAGAGCGTGGCGTGCGGCTGGATGCCGCGCTCGAGCAGGCCGTCGACGAGGCGGTCGTAGAAGTCCAGGCCGGGCTGGTTCCAGGCGCCGTGGCCCAGCGGCTGCACCCGCGGCCAGGCGATGGAGAAGCGGTAGGCGTCGACACCCAGGCCCTGGATGAGCGCGAGGTCGTCCTGCCAGCGGTGGTAGTGGTCGCAGGCGACGTCGCCGGTTTCGCCCTTGCGCGTCTTGCCGGGCGTGTGCGAGAAGGTGTCCCAGATGGACGGGCCGCGGCCGTCCTCGGTGGCGGCGCCCTCGATCTGGTAGGCCGCCGTGGCCACGCCCCAGAAGAAATCGTCGCGCAGGGCTGCGCGCGCAGGCGCCGACAGCGTGGGTTCGAGGGCGATCGGCAACGGATCCATGGGTTCGCTTGGCGGTCGGGCCGCGGTGTGATAACGTTTTCACAAAGTGTGGCACGAGGCCGCCCCGGCGGTCAATCGTGCGGGTACCGTGCTTCGGGTATGCCCGGGTGGGGTGCCGCGGCCGCTAACATTGGACGAAGCACACGCCCCGATGAGCCCCACCGCCAAGGCCCCCGGCAGCACCACGCCGGCCACCGTGATCGACGTCGCCCGCCTGGCGGGTGTGTCGGTGGCCACGGTCTCGCGCATCCTCAACGGCACGGCGCGCGTGGCGGCCGACAAGCGCGAGGCCGTCGAGGCCGCCATCCAGAAGCTGCAGTTCCGGCCCAACCTCTCGGCGCGCAGCCTGCGCAGCGGCAGCACCGCCACCATCGGCGTGCTCACGCAGGACCTCGAGAGTCCCTACTTCACCGGCGGCACCAAGGGCATCGAGCAGGGCCTGCAGGGCAGCGGCTTCGCGCCCCTGCTCGTGCCCGGCCACTGGAACCCACAGGAGGAGTTCGACCGCGCGCGCCTGCTCATGGCGCGCAAGGTCGACGCCATGATCATCCTCGGCGGCTCCATGCAGGACGCGCAGATCGTGGAGATGGCGCGCCAGCTGCCCATCGCCATCACCGGCCGCCACCTGGTGGCGCCCAACGTGTTCTCGTTCCACTTCGACCAGATCGACGGCGGCCGCGTGGCCACGCGCCACCTCATCGGCCTGGGCCACCGCCACATCGCGCACATCGCCGGCCCGCAGGAGCACGCCGACGCCATCGACCGCAAGGAAGGCTATCTGCGCGCGCACAGCGAGGCCGGCCTGCCGGTGGACCCGCGGCTCATCGTGCCCGGCACCTACCTCGAGGAAGGCGGCTTCGAGGCCACGCGCAAGCTGCTGTCGCAGGGCGTGCGCTTCACGGCCATCTTCTGTGCCAACGACCAGACGCTCTGGGGCGCGCGCCTGGCGCTGCACGAGCAGGGCCTGGAGGTGCCGCGCGACGTGTCGCTGGTGGGCTTCGACGACCTGCCGCAGTGCCTGTACATGACGCCGCCGGTGACCACCATCCACCAGTCCATCCTCGAGATGGGCCGTGCGGCGGCGCGCGCCGTGCTGGCTGCCCTGTCGGGCCAGCCCGCGCCGGTGGAGAACCTGCCGCCGCTCAGCCTGGCGCTGCGCGGCACGACGCGGCCGCCGCCGGCCTGAGCGCCGGCACGGGCCCCGCTCAGCCCTTGACCGCCCCCGTGGTGAGCCCGTCGATCAGCCGCCGCGAGTAGAAGGCGAACAGCACCAGCAGCGGCAGCACCGTCACCGCCGCCCCAGCGGCCAGCGCGCTGATGGCCACCGCCGTGGTGCCCTGCAGCGAGCGCAGCACCAGCGGCACGGTGTAGGCGTCCTGGTCGCGCAGCACCAGCAGCGCGCCCACGAAGTTGTTGTACGAGCCGATGAAGGTGACCAGCCCCAGCGTGCCCAGCGCCGGCCCCAGCAGCGGCAGCACCACGCGCCAGTAGATCGCGAACTCGCCGCAGCCGTCCATGCGCGCGGCCTCGATCAGCTCGCGCGGGAT
>Ga0209278_1001201_pt1 | contig 16229 bp, 10 predicted proteins | sample JI81BgreenDNA_FD_187504 | JGI IMG/M metagenome (GOLD analysis project Ga0209278, IMG submission 187504) | Wastewater effluent complex algal communities from Wisconsin, to seasonally profile nutrient transformation and Carbon sequestration -... | ecosystem: Engineered > WWTP > Effluent > Algae... | reverse complement strand
CGGCTCGTGGCCGGCGTTGGGTCCCGCGGGACTGGTGCCTCGAACCGGGGTCGAACCGGTACGCTCCCTTTCGGGTGGCGGCGGATTTTAAGTCCGCTGTGTCTACCAATTTCACCATCGAGGCCGGGGGGTGATTGTCGCAGGTGGGCCCACCGGCACCGAGGCCGGTGTCGACCCGAGCCGCCGCCGCCGATCACGGATGACAGAAATGTCATCGAGCGCCGCCGCTGGCTTCTGACAATGCCCGCATGAAGACGCCCGCGCCCCTGCCGAACCCCGGCCTGTCAAACCCCGCCCCCGAACGTCCCCGGCCGCGCTGGCCGCGCCGGCTGACGGCGCTGCTCGGCGCGGTCGCCGTCGGCCTGACGGTGGCCGGCTGCGGCACCGCGCGGGGGCAGGCCGAGTCCCCGCCCCTGGCCAGCATGCCGCCTGTGCCCTCCGTGAGCGATCAGCAGGCCCGGCTGGACCGCCTCGACGCGGAAATCGACATGCCCGACGCCAGCCGCTGGCGCTCCGTGTGGCTCGACTGGACCGACAACGCGCGGCAACGCGCGGTGCCGGCGCGGCTGTATTTGCCAACGGCGCTGTCGGCGCCCGTCCCGCTGGTGGTGTTTTCCCACGGCATCGGTGGCTCGCGCGAGGGCTACAGCTACCTGGGCACCCACCTCGCCGCCGAGGGCTTTGCGGCCTTGCACCTCCAGCACGTGGGCAGCGACAACCGGCTGTGGCGCGGCAACCCGCTGGAACTCCTGGCGCGGCTGCAGACCGCGGCGCAGGACGCCGAGGCCGTGGCCCGGGCGCAGGACGTGAGCTTCGCCCTCGACCGGCTGCTCGCCGAACCCGCGTGGGCCGGCGTCATCGACGCGCAACGCATCGTGGCCGCCGGCCACTCCTACGGCGCCAACACGGCGCTGCTGGTGGCGGGAGCCCGGGTGACGCGCGGCGGCGCGCCGGTTCGACTGGCGGACGCCCGCGTGCGCGCTGCGGTGCTTATCAGCGCCCCACCGTTTTACGGCGAAGCATCGCCGGCGCCGATCGTGGGCGAGCTGTCGGTGCCCACGCTGCACATCACCGCCACCGGCGACACGATCCAGATCCCCGGCTACGAATCGCCGTACAGCGACCGCCTCGCGTTGTTTGAGGCCAGTGGTGGGCCGCGCAAGTGGCTGGCGGTGTTTCGCGACGGCTCACACAGCATGTTCACCGACCGCCTGGGCACCGGCGGCTCCCAGCTGAACCCGGCGGTCAAGCGCGCCACCCGCGAACTGGTCAGTGCGTTTCTGCGCAGCGATCTGGGCGCCGACCCCCGGGCGCTGCAGACGTGGGAAGCGCGCCACCGCGACTGGATCGCCCGCACCGCCGTCCACCCCGCGCCCACCGACCCGGCGCGCACTGACCCGTCAACCCTGGCCGCGCAGGCCCGCTGAGGCCGCGGCTTCGCGCCCGCCGTCACCGCCCCACCGCCGCGGTCAAGCGCCGCCGCGGGTGGCGTCCCTGGGCACGTACTGGGCCACCAGCGCCTGCAAGCGACTGACCACCTGGTCCACCGTGTCGGGCTTGTGCAGCACATCCCGGGCCCCGGCGGCGGCCGCGCGGCGACACAAGTCGTCGCTGACATAGCCCGAGGTGATCACCACCGGCACATCGGGCCACTCGGCCCGGATCTGCGCCGCCAGCTCCACCCCCGACACGCCGGGCATGTTCTGGTCGGTCACCACCAGGGCAAAAACGCCCGGCGATCGGCGCAAGTGCGCCAGGCATTCGTCCGCTCCATGGGCCACCGTTACCGCCCGCCCGGAGCGCTCGAACGCGCGACGCACCAGATCGCCGATGGCGGTGTCGTCGTCCACGTAGACGACCGGTCGGTCCGGGACGTTGGCCACCGGGGACCCGCTCGACGGCGGCGCCGTGGCCGGCAACGCCGCCGCGTCCGGCGCCGCCGGAAAAAGCATCACGAATCGCGCGCCCTCGCCCGGTGCGGAGACCAGGCGGATCCCGGCACCGTGCTCGCGCAGGACACCATGGACCACCGCCAGACCCAGGCCTGTGCCGGTGCCCGGCGGCTTGGTCGTGAAAAACGGTTCGAACACGCGCGCCTGGGTGGCCGCGTCCATGCCGCAGCCGTTGTCCTCCACCGTCAGTCGCGCGTTGCGCAGCGGCCACCGCGCGCTGGGCGCCCCGCCCGGCCACAACACGCCCTCGTCGGGCCCGGGCGCGGGCACGGCGTCCAACGCCACCCGGATGCGCGGGGCCGGCGCGTCGCGGCAGGCCTGCCAAGCGTTGGTGCACAGGTTCAGCAGGACCTGCTCCAACTGGGTCAAGTCGCCCAGCACCGCCGGCACGTCCGGGTCGATGTCGATTTCCAGGGCCACGCCGGCCGGCAGCCCGGCCCGCAACAGGCCTTCGGTTTCGCGCAACACACGCCCGAGATCGAGCGGTTCCTTGTGCGCGGCGCGGCGCCGCGTGAAGGCCAGGATCTGCTGCACCACGTTGCGCGCCCGCCGGCCGGCCTTGCGCACCTCCTGCAGGCTGGTGTGAGCCGGGTGATCCGGCGGCACGTCCTCCAGCGCCAACTCGATGTTGCCCATGATGGCCGCCACGATATTGTTGAAATCGTGGGCGATGCCGCCGGCCAGCGTGCCCAGCGCCTCCATCTTCTGGGATTCGCGGAGCTGGGCCTCCAGTTGCGCCCGCGACGCTTCCGCGCGCCGACGCTCGCTGAGGTCCACGTCCACGCAGAACATTTCGGGATCCTGTCCCTCGCGCGCCAGCAGCACGTGGCTTGAATAAACCGACACGGCGCCACCGTCCTTGTGGCGCAGGTCCAGTTCTCCGGGCGGGATCGGATCGCCGCGGGTGAACATCGCGTGCACCGCTTCCTGGACCGCGGGCTTCATCTCGTCGGGAATGATGAGATCGAGCAAGCCGCGTCCCATCGCCTCGTCGGGCGAGTATCCATACAGGGTTTCAGACGCACGGTTCCAGTAATGCACCTTGAGGTCGGTGCCGTAGCCCTGCACCGCCACGTTGGGCACCTGGTCCAGCAGGCGCCGAAACCGCTGCTCGGCCTCCAGCCGCAAGGCCTGGGCGTGGCGGCTGCTGGTCACGTCCAGCACAAACACGTGCCACACCAGGGCGCCTTCGGGGCTGCGTTCGGGTCGGCCCACGCCGTGCAGCCATTTCGTGCGTCCCGACGGCGTGGCAATCCGCCATTGGTGCGACCAGTCCGTCAGCGCGGCGGCGCTGGCGTCCACGCTGGCGCGCATGGCCAGCCGGTCGTCTTCGTGGACCATCGCCCACAGCGCCCCCATGTCCAGCGCCACAGCCTGGGGATCGAGCTCCCAGATATCCCGGCAGCCCGGGCTCATGAAGTCCAGGCGTGATCGCCCGTCGAGCTCCACGCAATAACGGAACAAGGCGCCCGGAATCTTGCGCGCCAGGTTCTCCAACATGGAATCGCGCGCGGCCGAAGTGGCGGACTGGGGTGCTGTCATGGTCGCGGATGGAATACCCTTGCCCCCATCGTGACACAGGCGCTCGGCAAATGCTTGTTTTTGATCAAGATTGCGGGGCTTGATGTCAGCCTGACCGTGGCACTGAGCGACACCGCGGCAGAGCCGGGTACCGTGCACCGACCTCCGGGAGATCTTGATGCAGCGCACCATGACCATCGGCGACGCCGCCCGCGCCGCCGGCGTTTCCGCCAAGATGATCCGCCACGCGGAACAGACCGGGCTGCTGCCCAGCACCGGCCGCTCCGCGTCGGGCTACCGGCAATTCACCGACCACGATGTGAATCTGCTGCGCTTCATTCGTCGGGCTCGCCTGCTCGGGTTTTCTACCGTCCAGATCGCCAGCCTCGTCGGGCTGTGGAGCGACTCACGGCGCAGCAGCCGAAACGTCAAACGTGTGGCCGAAGAACACCTGCAGGACCTGGATGCGCGCATCGACGAACTGCAGGCGGTTCGCGATGCGCTGGCCGATCTTGTGGCGGTCTGCCAGGGCGACGACCAGCCTCACTGCGCCATCATTGACCGCTTGAGCGACGGACCACCGGATCAGGCTGCGCCGCCCCAGGCATCCCGCCAGCACCAGCCTCCCCGCCAGGCCCGCCCCCCGGCCGGCAGCGCCTCTTCCGCGGGGCGCGCGGCCGCGGACCTGATGGCGTGGTCACGCCGCGTGGGGAAACCATCGACCTGAGCCACAGGGCGGATGCCACCACGCCGCACCCATGAGGCCATGGGTGCCCAAGCGGACGGAGAGGAAGGGTGGAGGCGCGATCCGGAGTCGAACCGGACTAGACGGATTTGCAATCCGTTGCATAACCGCTTTGCTATCGCGCCGAAACCGGCTGAAAAAAAAGGAAGCCGGGCTTCCTTTTTTGCGGTGTTTGGAGCGGGAAACGAGGTTCGAACTCGCGACCTCAACCTTGGCAAGGTTGCGCTCTACCAACTGAGCTATTCCCGCGGGATTTCTTCGGTCAGCTGCTGCACTCACGTTGAAAGAGCAGCTGTCGTCTGAAGCTGGCATTGTAGCGCAAAAACAGGGCGCTTCTCAAGCGCCCCGCGTTCGCGCGTCAATGCTTCACCGCATCGGGCGCCACCGCGCCGCGCTGCGCGGCCGCCGCCATCTGCGCGGCCACCTCTTCGTCGGTCAGCGGCACCGGCTGGCGCTCCAGCGCGATGGCCAGCACCTTGTCGATCCACTTCACCGGGACGATCTCCAGGCCCTGCTTGACGTTGTCCGGAATGTCGGCCAGGTCCTTCACGTTTTCCTCGGGGATCACGACCGTCTTGATGCCGCCGCGCAGCGCCGCCAGCAGCTTCTCCTTCAGGCCGCCGATGGCGGTCACCTCACCGCGCAACGTGATCTCGCCTGTCATGGCCACGTCAGCCCGCACGGGAATGCCGGTCAGCGACGACACCAGCGCCGTGGTCATGGCGATGCCAGCGCTCGGGCCGTCCTTGGGCGTGGCGCCGTCGGGCACGTGGATGTGGATGTCGCGCTTCTCGAACAACTCGTCCTTGATGCCGAGGCTCTGGGCGCGGCTGCGCACCACGGTGCGGGCGGCCTCCACCGACTCCTTCATCACATCGCCCAGGGAACCGGTGCGCGTGATCGCTCCTTTGCCCGGCATGATCGCGACCTCGATGGTCAACAGGTCGCCGCCAACTTCGGTCCACGCCAGCCCCACCACCTGACCGACCTGGTTCTGCTGCTCGGCACGGCCATAGGTGTACTTGCGCACACCGAGGAAGTCGCTCAGGTTGTCCGGCGTGACGACCACGGTGGCGGTCATCTTCTTCAACAGCAGGCCCTTGACCACCTTGCGGCAGATCTTGCCCAGTTCGCGCTCGAGCGAGCGCACACCCGCCTCGCGGGTGTAGTAGCGAACGATGTCGCGCACCGCGTCCTCGCGCACATCGATCTCGGCGTCCTTCAGGCCGTTGTTCTTCACCTGCTTGGGCAGCAGGTAGCGCATGGCGATGTTCGTCTTCTCGTCTTCGGTGTAGCCCGACAGGCGGATGACTTCCATCCGGTCGAGAAGCGCCGGCGGAATGTTCATCGAGTTCGAGGTGGCCACGAACATCACGTCGGACAGGTCGAAGTCGACCTCAATATAGTGGTCGCCAAAGGTGTGGTTCTGCTCGGGGTCCAGCACCTCGAGCAGCGCCGACGACGGGTCACCGCGGAAGTCGGTGCCCAGCTTGTCGATCTCATCGAGCAGGAACAGCGGGTTGCGCGTGCCAACTTTCGACAGACTCTGCAACACCTTGCCCGGCATGGCGCCGATGTAGGTGCGGCGATGGCCTCGGATCTCAGCCTCGTCGCGCATGCCGCCCAACGCCATGCGCACGTACTTGCGCCCGGTGGCCTTGGCGATCGACTGCCCCAGCGAGGTCTTTCCCACGCCCGGCGGCCCGACAAGACACAGGATCGGGGCCTTGACCTTGTCCACGCGCTGCTGCACCGCGAGGTACTCGAGGATGCGGTCCTTGACCTTTTCCAGACCGTAATGGTCGGCGTTGAGCACCGACTCGGCGTTGCTCAGATCGTGCTTGATCTTGGTCTTCTTGCTCCAGGGCAGGTTGACCAGCGCGTCAATGTAATTGCGCACCACCGTCGCTTCGGCCGACATGGGCGACATGAGCTTGAGTTTCTTGAGCTCGCCCTCGGCTTTCTTGCGCGCCTCCGCCGGCATCTTGGCGGCCTTGATCTTTTTCTCGATCTCCTCGATGTCGGCGCCCTCTTCGCCTTCACCAAGCTCCTTCTGGATCGCCTTGACCTGCTCGTTCAGGTAGAAGTCGCGCTGGTTCTTTTCCATCTGGCGCTTCACGCGCCCACGAATCTTCTTGTCGACGTTGAGGATGTCGACCTCTCGCTCGAGCTGCTCAAACAGGTTCTCCATGCGCTTGACCACGGGGTCAAGGTCGAGCACCACCTGCTTGTTTTCGAGCTTGAGCGGCAGGTGCGCCGCGATGGTGTCGGCCAATCGGCCGGGGTCGTCGATGCTGGAGATGGAGGTGAGGATCTCGGAAGGGATCTTCTTGTTCAGCTTGACGTACTGGTCGAACTGCTGCATCACAGCGCGGCGCAGGGCTTCCAGTTCGTTGGGCTGCGCGCTGGCGCGCTCGGCGGCCGGATCGATCGGCGCCACCTGCGCCACGAAATGGTGCTCGCCGTCGCGGATCGACAGGACTTTGGCGCGCTGCACGCCCTCCACCAGCACCTTCACGGTGCCATCAGGCAGCTTGAGCATCTGCAGGATCGTGGCCACGCAGCCCATCTCGAACATGTCGTCCGTGGAGGGTTCGTCCTTGGCGGCGGCTTTCTGGGCCACCAGCATGATGCGTCGCTCGGCCTCCATCGCCGACTCCAGCGCCTTGATGCTCTTGGGCCGCCCCACGAACAAGGGGATGACCATGTGGGGGAACACGACCACGTCGCGCAGGGGCAGCAGCGGCAACTCGACCGGCGTGCTGGGCAAAGGGGTTTGTCCGCTCATAGGAAACCTCGACAAATGGTCCGGATGGGTCTGGCGGTGACAGGTTCAAGCCGGCGGCCAGAGCGCGCCCTCGAACCGCCCGGCCTCAGGCCTGCTTGGCCGCTTCCCGATACACGAGCAGCGGCGGCTTGTTCTCTTCGATGGTGGACTCATCCACCACCACCTTCTCGACGTTGCTCATGCCCGGGAGTTCGAACATGGTGTCGATCAGCGCGTTCTCCAGGATGGAGCGCAGCCCCCGGGCGCCCGTCTTGCGCGCCAGCGCCTTGCGGGCGATCGCCTTGAGCGCGCCCGGGCGAACCTCCAGGTCAGCCCCTTCCATCGACAGCAGACGCGCGTATTGCTTGACCACCGCGTTCTTGGGCTCGGTCAGGATCTGCACCAGCGCGTCCTCGCTGAGCTCGGCGAGGCTGGCGATCACCGGCAGACGGCCGACGAGCTCAGGGATCAGGCCGAACTTGATCAGGTCCTCCGGCTCGATGCCCTGGAAGGCCTCGCTGATGGAGCGTTGCTGCTTGCTGCGCACCACCGCGCCGAAGCCCATGCCCGAGGCTTCCGTGCGGTTCTCAATGATCTTTTCCAGACCCGCAAACGCACCGCCGCAGATGAACAGGATGTTGGTGGTGTCGACCTGCAAGAAGTCCTGGTTGGGATGCTTGCGGCCCCCCTGGGGCGGCACGCTGGCCATGGTCCCTTCCACCAGCTTGAGCAAAGCCTGCTGCACCCCCTCGCCCGACACGTCGCGGGTGATCGACGGGTTGTCCGACTTGCGGGTGATCTTGTCGATTTCGTCGATGTAGACGATGCCCTGCTGGGCGCGCTCGATGTCGTAATTGCAGCTCTGCAGCAGCTTGGCGACGATGTTCTCGACGTCTTCGCCGACGTAGCCGGCTTCGGTGAGCGTGGTGGCGTCGGCCATGACGAAGGGCACGTTGAGCATGCGGGCCATGGTCTGGGCCAACAGCGTCTTGCCGGACCCGGTGGGGCCGATCAGGAGGATGTTGCTCTTGGACAGCTCGACGTCGTCTTTGCGCGCCCCCTGCTTGTGGCGCAGCCGCTTGTAGTGGTTGTAGACCGCCACCGCGAGCGCGCGCTTGGCCGCGTCCTGACCAATGACATAGTGGTCAAGGTTGGCCTTGAGCTGCGCGGGCGTGGGCAGATCGTCGGTGCTGGGCTTGGCGGCATCCAGCCCGGGGAGTTCGTCCCGAATGATGTCGTTGCAGAGGTCGATGCATTCATCGCAGATGAACACCGACGGGCCGGCGATCAGTTTCTTGACCTCGTGTTGGCTCTTACCGCAGAACGAGCAGTACAGGGATTTTTCGCTGGAAGCGGCTTTTTTGTCGGCCATGGAGGTGAGTTGCGCGGACGCTGGGTCACATGATAGTGGAAGGGGCGCCGGGCGCCATCGGCCGAAAAGCGTGGAATTGCCCCGTTGTTTGGCCCAAGGCCGGTATCCCGGGGTCGCGGCGCTTCACGGCCGACCGGCGGCTCGCGCCCGTCAGGCCGCCGCGCCAGGCCGCTTGTCGATCACTTTGTCGATCAGGCCATATTCCATCGACTCGGCGGCGGTGAGGTAGTAGTCGCGCTCGGTGTCGCGCTCGATCTTCTCCAGCGGCTGTCCGGTGCGCTCGGCCAGGATCTTGTTCAGCTGCTCGCGGGTCTTGAGGATCTCCCGGGCGTGAATCTCGATCTCGGTGGCCTGGCCCTGGGTGCCGCCCAGCGGCTGGTGGATCATGACCTTGCTGTTGGGCAGGGCGAACCGTTTGCCTTTCGCGCCGGCGGCCAACAGGAAAGCGCCCATGCTCGCCGCCATGCCGATGCACAGGGTCGACACATCGGGCTTGATGAAATTCATCGTGTCAAAAATGGCCATGCCGGCACTCACCGAGCCGCCGGGCGAGTTGATGTAGAACGAAATGTCCTTGTCGGGGTTCTCGCTCTCCAGGAACAGCAGCTGGGCGACCACGAGGTTGGCCGACTGGTCATTCACCGGGCCGACCAGGAAGATCACACGCTCTTTGAGCAGGCGCGAGTAGATGTCATAGGCGCGTTCGCCGCGACCCGATTGCTCAATCACCATGGGCACCATGCCCAGGCCCTGAATGTCCATTGCGCTCATGCGTTTCTCCGTCGTTGTTGCATTGCCACGGGGCTACTGTAACCAAGCCACCGCCGCCCCGAGGACATGGGGGGCAAAGCGGCAAAAAAAAGGGCGGATCGCTCCGCCCTGCTGTCGCGATCTGCCGATCGGCAGCGGTCAGGCCTGCATCAGCTCGTCGAAGCCCAGCGCCTTGTCAGAAACCTGCGCTTTGGCCAGCACGAACTCGGTGACGTTGTTCTCCACCACGATCGCTTCGACCTCGGCCATGCGACGGTTGTCGCTCTGGTACCAGCGCACCACGTCGGCCGGCTTCTCGTAGGAGGCTGCCAGCTCTTCGATGTGGGCCTTGATCTGCTCGGGCTTGGCGAACAGCTCGTGCTGGCGCACCAGCTCGGCCACCACCAGACCCAGACGCACACGGCGCTCGGCTTGGGGGCGGAACAGCTCTTCGGGGATCGGGGCCTTGTCGGCGTCCTTGATGCCGCGCTGCTTGAGGTCGGCGCGGGCGCCCTCAACCATGCGGTCCAGCTCGGCCTGAACGACGGATTTCGGCAGGTCCAGCTCGGACACGGCGATCAGCGCGTCCATCACGGCCGCCTTGTTGCGGGCCTGCAGGCGGAACTTGACCTCGCGCTCGAGGTTGCGCCGGATGTCGGCGCGCAGGCCTTCCACAGAACCATCGGCGATGCCTAGGGATTGGGCCAGATCGGCATTGACCTCGGGCAGGTGGGCGGCCTCGACCTTGTGCAGCGTAACAAGGAAGTCGGCGGTTTTGCCGGCCACGTCCTTGCCGTGGTAATCGGCCGGGAAGGCCAGCGGGAAGGTCTTGCTCTCGCCGGCCTTCATGCCGCGCACGGCGTCCTCAAACTCCTTGAGCATCTGACCGTCGCCGACGATGAACTGGAAACCCTCGGCTTTGCCGCCGTCGAAGGCCTCGCCGTCGATCTTGCCCTCGAAGTCGATGCTCACCCGGTCGCCGTCCTGCGCAGCCTGCTCCTGGGCGCGCTGGGCAAAGGTGCGGCGCTGCTTGCGCAGGATGTCGACAGTGCGGTCGATGGCGGCGTCGGTGACGTCGGAGGTCAGGCGCTCGACGGTGGCGGTGGCGAGGTCACCGATCTTGACTTCGGGGTACACCTCAAACACGGCGTCGAAGGTCAGCTGGCCTTCCGGAGCGCCTTCTTTCTCCGTGATGCGCGGCTGACCGGCCACACGCAGCTTGGCTTCGTTGGCGGCGCTGGCAAAGGCTTCGCCGACCTTGTCGTTCATGACCTCGTAATGCACCGAGTAGCCGTAGCGCTGGGCCACGACGTTCATCGGCACCTTGCCGGGGCGAAAGCCGTCCATCTTGACGTCGCGCGCCAGGCGCTTGAGGCGGTTGGCCACCTCTTTCTGGATCACCTCGGCCGGCAGCGTGAGGGTGATCTTGCGCTCCAGCTTTTCCAGGGTTTCAACGGTCACGGTCATGGTCATCTCCAAAAAGAGGGCGGGGCCAGCCAGCCTGTCTGGCCGGCCCGGGAAACGGGGCTGTGGTGAGTCGTGGTGCGCGGGGGGGGACTCGAACCCCCACACCATTGCTGGCGTCAGGACCTAAACCTGGTGCGTCTACCAATTTCGCCACCCGCGCGCCGGCTTGTGCATCCGCCCGCGGCGCCGGGCGCCAACCCGGCCACGCGCGGCACCGGTGGCCACCTCACGGCAACCTTCGATTGTAGCCGCCCGGGGCGCCGCCGGGTCGCGGGTCGGGCTCTGCCGGGATGTCAGCCTGGCGTGACGCCCGGCGTGTCACGACGGATCCGGAACCACGCGGCGTACATCGCCGGCAGGGCCAGCAAGGTGAGCACCGTGGCCACGATCAACCCGCCCATGATCGCCACCGCCATCGGCCCCCAGAACACGCTGCGCGACAGCGGAATCATCGCCAGCACCGCCGCCGCGGCGGTGAGCACGATGGGGCGCATCCGGCGCACGGCCGCTTCCACGATGGCCTCCCACGCCGGCACGCCACGCGCACGGTCCTGCTCGATCTGGTCGATCAGGATCACCGAGTTGCGCTGAATCATGCCCATGAGCGCAATCACCCCCAGCAGGGCGACGAAGCCGAAGGGCCGGTTCAGCAGCAGCAGCGCCAGCGCCACGCCGGCAATGCCCATGAATCCGGTGAGGAAGGCCAGCATCGACCGGCTGAAACTCTGCAGCTGGATCATCAGCAGCGTGAACACGATGAAGAGCATCACCGGAAGACCGGCGGCGATGGAGCTGGACCCCTTGCTGCTCTCTTCCACAGCGCCGGCGACTTCAATGCGCACGTCATTGCGCCCTTCGCTGCGCCAGCGCGCCTGCAAGCTATCGAGCACGGGTTTGAGCTGGGCCGTCACCGTGGCGCCCTGCAGCCCTTCCACCACATCGCTTTGCACCGTGATGGCGTACTCGCGGTTCTCGCGCCACATGACACCCGGCTCCCAGCCAAACCGCGGCTGGGCGATTTGCAGCAAGGGCACCGGCGGCCCGCTGGCGGTGGGCAGGTAGGCGTTGGCCAGGTCGGTCATGGCGTCGCGCTCGGACAGTGGCTGGCGCAACACGATGTCGATGAGTTCATCGCCCTCGCGATACTGGCCCACGGTGGTGCCGGACAGCAGCGTGCGCGCCGCCTGGGCGATGCTCTGGCTGGACACGCCGAGGGCGCGCGCCTTGGTCTGGTCGATGTCCAGCGTGAGGCGCTTGACCGACTCGTTCCAGTTGTCGTTCACGCCCCGCGTGTTGGGGTTTTCGCGGAACACCTGCTTCACCTCGTCGGCCAGGACGCGCAACGACGCAGGATCGCCGCCCACCACACGGAACTGCACCGGATACGGAACGGGCGGCCCGTTGGGCAGCAGCTTCACGCGACCACGGACCTCGGGGAACTCGGCGGCCAGCAGCGCCGGCAGCGCCTGGCGGATGCGCTCGCGTTCCTTCAGGTCACTGGGCAACACGATCATCTGCGACACGTTGGTCTGCGGGAAGATCTGGTCCAGCGGCAGGTAGAACCGCGGCACGCCCGACCCGACCCAGGTGGTCACGCTGTCCACGCCCGGCTCGTTCTGCAAGCGCTGCTCGAGCCGGCGGCTCACCGCATCCATCGCCGCGATGCTGCTGCCTTCGGGCAGCCAGATGTCGACGAGGATCTCTGGCCGGCTGGAATCGGGGAAGAACTGCTGCTGCACCTTGCCCATGCCGACGATGCCCAGCACAAAGGTCAGGATCGTCAGGCCGATGGTGATCCAGCGGTGCTGCACGCACCAGTCGACCAGCCCCCGAAAGCGCACGTAAAACGGCCCGTCGAACACCTCGTGCGGCTCGTCGCCCGCGCCGTGCGGCTTGACCTTGAGCAGCTTCACGCCGAGGTAGGGAACAAACATCACCGCCACAAACCAAGAAATCACCAACGCGACCACCGTCACGGCAAAGATCGCAAAGGTGTATTCGCCGGTGGTGGACTTGGCCAGCCCGATCGGCAGGAAGCCGGCCGCGGTGATCAGCGTGCCGGTGAGCATCGGCATGGCGGTGGCGTCCCAGGTGTAGGTGGCCGCGCGCACCATGTCGTGGCCCTCCTCCAGCTTGCGGACCATCATCTCCACCGCGATGATCGCGTCGTCCACCAGCAGGCCCAGCGCGATGATCAGCGAGCCCAGCGAGATCTTGTGCAGACCGATGCCCCAGTACTGCATCACCAGAAAGGTGATCGCCAGCACCAGCGGGATGGTGATGAACACCACCAGCCCAGGGCGGGCGTCGATCGTGTAGCGGCGCCAGCCGGTGCCGCCGGGGCGCTTGTGCAGGCCCAGCGACAGGAAGCTCACCGCCAGCACGATCACCACCGCCTCGATCAGCACCTTCACGAATTCATTGACCGACCGCGCCACCGCGCGCGGCTGGTCCTGCACCTGCACCAGCGACATGCCCGCCGGCAGCGTGGCCTGGATCTGAGCCACCGTCCCCTGCAGCGCCCGGCCCAGCGCAATGATGTCGCCGCCCTTGGCCATGGAGATGCCCAGCGCGATGCTGTCCCGCCCGTCGTGGCGCACCAACACCCGGGCCGGATCGATGCTGCCGCGCACCACCGTGGCGATGTCGCCCAGCCGCAGCTGGCGCCCGGCGGGCGTGCGGATCGGCATGGCCTGCAGGGCCTCGACCGAGTTGAACGCACCGCCCACGCGCACCTGCACCACGTCGTTGGGCGACTGCACCGTGCCGGCCGACACCACCGCGTTCTGCTGGCCCAGCTGCTCCAGCACCGCGTTGAGGTCCAGGCCCAGCGTGGCGGCGCGCTGCTGCGACAGCTCGATGAAGATCCTGGCGTCCTGCACGCCAAACAGCTCCACCTTGGCCACGTCCTTCACGCGCAGCAGCTGCTGGCGCACCGCGTCGGCCGCGTCCTTGCGCTCGGCGTCGGTGAAGCCCTCACCCTGCAGCGCGTAGATCACGCCGAAGACATCGCCGAACTCGTCGTTGAAAAACGGACCCTGCACGCCGGCGGGAAGCTGCCCGCGGATGTCGCCCACCTTCTTGCGCACCGTGTACCAGAGCTGGGGCACCTCGTGCGGCGGCGAGGAGTCCTTGACCTGGAAGATGATCAGCGCCTCGCCCGGTTTGGCGTAGCTGCGGATCTTGTCGGCGTAAGGCACCTCCTGCAGCGTGCGCTCGATGCGGTCGCTCACCTGCTCGGCGACCTGCTGCGCGGTGGCGCCCGGCCAGAACACCTGCACCACCATCGCGCGGAAGGTGAAGGGCGGGTCTTCGTCCTGCCCGAGCTGGAAATAGGCGGCGATGCCCAGCACCATCAGCACCACCATCAGGTAGCGGGTGAACGCCGGGTGGTCGATCGACCACTGGGACAGGTTGAATCGCGAGGTCACGCTCATGGCCGCCTCACTGCGCCGCGGCGACGAAACGCGTCACCTTCTGGCCCGGCGCCAGCACATGGCCACCGGTCACCACCACCTCGTCGCCCGGCTTGAGGCCGCTGGCGATGACCAGCTCGTTGCCGTCGGCGGTCGCCACCGTCACCGGGCGCGGCTGCACGGTGCTGCTGCCCGCGTCGAACACCCAGACCATGCTGCCGCGGCGGTCGCCTTCGGTGGATTGCATCAACGCGCTGGTCGGCAGCTTGATCGCCACCGGGGCGGCCCCGCCGGTCGCGGCCAGCGTGACCGTGGCGGTGGTGCCGAGGGCCACCGGCGCATCGGCGGGCAGCGAGACCTTGACCGCGAAGGTGCGCCCGGCCGCGTCGGCGCTGGCCGCCACCTCCCGCACCACACCCGCGAGCGGCGCGGCAGCGCCACCCGAAGACCACAGCCGCACCTGCGCGGCCTGTCCCACCTTCACCTGCGCCACGCGGTCCTCCGGCACGCCGAACACCACATCCCGCGCGCCGTCCCGGGCCAGCACCACCACCGGCGCCCCCGCCGACACCACCTGCCCCGGCTCGGCCAGCACCGCCACCACCACGCCCGCCGCGTCGGCGGTCAGCCGCGCGTACGCCGCCTGGTTGCCCTGCACTGCGCCCTGCGCCTGCGCCTGCTGCAGCGTGGCTTCGGCCGCGCGCAGCGCGGTCTGGCGGCGGTCGAGTTCGGCACCGCTGACGAAGCCCTGGGCGACGAGGTCCTGCGTGCGCTTGAGGTCCGCGGCGGCCAGGTCACGCTGCGTGCGCGCGGCCGTCACCGCGGCCTGCGCCGCCTGGCTGGCCAGCGCCAAGTCCTGCGCGTCCAGCGCGGCCAGGAGCTGGCCCGCGCCCACGCGCTGCCCCACCTCGGCCGGGCGCTGCACCAGCTTGCCGCCCACGCGAAAGCCCAGCCGCGATTCGGTGCGCGCGCGCACCTCGCCGGCGTATTCGGCGGTGGCGCCGATCGCGCCGGCACCCACGGTCATCAGCTTGACCGCGCGCACCGGCTCGGACGCTGCCGGCGGGCGGGAACAGGCCGCCAGCAGCGCGGCGGCGGTCACGATCAGGACAAAATGCGGCGTTTTCATCGCAGAAACCCTCGAAATGGCGCCCCGCAAGCCGGGCTGGAATTAATGACTGACCGGTTAGTAAACAAAATTGTAGGGGAAAACCGCGACACGCCGATGCCGCTGGGCGGCACGGTCGGGCACTACGAGAATTTCCCCGTGGCCTCCTGGCTCTGCCCGGCCCACCTGCGCGCGGCGGTCGCGGCGATCTACCACTTCGCCCGCACGGCCGACGACATCGCCGACGAGGGCGACTCGCCCGCCGAGACCCGCCTGGCCGACCTCGCCGCCTACCGCGAGGCGCTGCAGCACACGCTGGACGGCCGCCCCGCGCCACGCTGGAGCGCCCTCTTCTTCGCCCTGGGCCGCGCCATCCGGGCGCACGACCTGCCCGCCGCCCCGCTGCACGACCTGATCAGCGCGTTCGAGCAAGACGTGCGCCACACCGCCGCCGGTCACGTCTACGCCGACCTGCCCGAACTGCTGGCCTATTGCCGCCTGTCGGCCAACCCGGTGGGTCGCCTGCTGCTGCACCTCTGGGGCGTTCGTGGCGAAGACGCCCTGCGCGAGAGCGACGCCATCTGCAGCGCGCTGCAGCTCATCAACTTCTGGCAGGACATCGGCCGCGACCTGCCGCGCGGGCGCTGGTACCTGCCCCGCGACGCCCTCGCCCGCCACGGCCTGACGCCGGAGCGCTTCGCCAGCGGCGACCCGGCCGACGACGCCGCGCGGGTGGCGCTGGTGACCGAGTTGTGCGCCCACGCGCGGGGGCTGATGCAGATGGGCGAGCCGCTGGTGCACCGCGTCGGCGGACGCGCCGGCTGGGAGTTGCGGCTGGTGGTTCAGGGCGGGCTGGGTGTGCTGGACGCCATCGCCGGCATCGGCCACCGCAGCTGGGCGCAGCGGGTGACGCTCTCGCGCCGCGACGCACCGCGCCTGGCGTGGCGGGCACTGTGGATGTGACAGCGGCACCAGGATCGCCCGGCCAATCGCCGACGGGCGGTCGATAAACCGCCCAACTGTCAACTTTTCGTGACATACTGGGCCGTCATGGGACAGCCCTTTCCTTTTTCCGCCATCGTCGGCCAGGACGAGATGAAGACCGCGATCCTGATCGCGGCCGTGGACCCG
>Ga0209278_1001200_pt1 | contig 16233 bp, 11 predicted proteins | sample JI81BgreenDNA_FD_187504 | JGI IMG/M metagenome (GOLD analysis project Ga0209278, IMG submission 187504) | Wastewater effluent complex algal communities from Wisconsin, to seasonally profile nutrient transformation and Carbon sequestration -... | ecosystem: Engineered > WWTP > Effluent > Algae... | reverse complement strand
TAATTGACGGTGTTGGTGTTGGTGTTGGCGATGTTGGTGTGGGCGTTGGTGTTGGCGTGTCATTATCGGTAATGGCGACAGTGACAGGCCCGATCGCAATTCCGCTATATTTAACGTCGGTACTTGTTGCGGCGTGATTGATTGTGCCAGTGTGAGTACCTTCTACAACTGTGTCATCCGTCGCAATCACAGTTATAGTTTGGGCAATATTCCAATTAGTAGCGTCGAAGCTAATAGGGGCGATCGCACTTATTTGATTCCCCCCGTCAAAGCTGACTGTTACGGGCGCGGTTGGCTGCGAATTTAGCTGAAGTGTATAACTTCCCGTTGCACCGCCTTCTGCTGCTGTGGTACTGGCGGGATTAACGGTAACACCGACTGTATCGCTGTCGATGTTAGTAACGCTGACATCGGAGAGATTGAAATTGTTGTAATTGCTGTCTGTACTAACAGCCAAAGCAGTGACAATATTGTAAGCAATATCGCCGTCAGCGATATTGTCGCCAACACCTGTCACCGTTACCGTCTGCGCCTGATTCCAGTTATTAGGAGTGAAACTTAAGCTATTAGTAGAAACTGTTCCTTCTGCAGGATTGGAACTACTTAAAGCTATGGTAACAGGTGCCGTAGGTTGACTGTTGAGGACAACACTGAAATTAGCCGTACCTCCCGCTTCTGTTGTAGTTAATCCGGCTGTGGGATTAACGGTAATGCCGGGAGTTTCGTTGTCGCTATTCGTAACGCTGACATCTACAGGATTGAAATTGCTGTAACTGCTGTCTGTACTAACAGCCAAAGCAGTGACAATATTGTAAGTTTGATTGCCGTCAGCAATATTGTCGTCAACGCCAGTAATAGTTACAGTTTGCGGCGCACTCCAATTGGCGGGAGTGAATGTCAGCGAGGGTGTAGAAACTATTCCCTCGGTAACATTGGAACTGCTTAAGCCAACAGTCACGTTAGCAGTTGGTTGAGAGTTGAGTTGGACAGTAAATGTTGCTGTTCCTCCTGCTTCTGTTGTCGTTAATCCGCTATTGGGATTAACTAAAATTCCAGCAGTGTCGTCATTAGTAATAGTAGTTGTAGCAGTAGCAGTTGTAATTGTTGGAGTCGGGCCTGGTGCGATCGGATTTGATAAGGTGACAGTAATAGTTTCATCCGGTTCGATCGCACTGTCGCCCAAAACGTCCAAAGTAATCGTTTTCGATGTCTCGCCCGCAGCAAAATTAACCGTACCATTAACGTTAGTTGCCCCGGAAGTGCCGCCGATATTGTTGTAATCGCTGACGTTTGTAGCAGTTCCGGCGATCGCATAATTGACGCTACTGGCTGCACCGATACCGCCGCTGCGAGTAACGGTAAAAGTAACGGATACAGTTCCCGTATTGCCTTCAGCTACCGCAGCTACAGCGGCGGAAACAGCATAAGAAATAGTGCCGTTACTGGGAATAGTTAGGGTCGCTTGATTTGTCGTACCTGCAATGCCACCTGCGATCGTACCCAAGTTGAGAATGACTGTTTCTGCATTCTCAGCGATATTGTCCGGTTTAATAGTGACTGCAATATTTTGTTCTGTACTTGTTCCGCCTGCGGGGAATGTAATTGAGGTAGGGGAAATGGTGTAGTCTGAATTTTGGGTAGCGGTGCTGTTGGGGTCGATGATAATTGGTACAATGACATCAGCAAAAGGAGTGCCGCCGCTGATAGTAACGGGGATATTAACGACTGTATCTGCATCCCCTTCAGTCCCGCTGAAAGTAGCTGCACCAAAATTGATTGTGTTCTGTGAATTTAAGAGAACTGAAACATTATTAGAACCTCTGTTAGCAACTGCGAGATCGAGTCTGTCGTCGGCATTTAAATTTGCGATCGCAATAGAACTCGGATTTGTTCCAACGCTAAAGTTGGTCGCACTGCTAAAACCGCCAGTTCCATTTCCCGCCAAAATTGAAACGTTATTAGAACCGCTGTTGCTAACCGCTAAATCTCGTCTGTTGTCGCCATTAAAATCGCCAATCTTAATCGCACTTGGGTTTAAACCAACATTAATGTTAGTCGGAATTGCAAAACTGCCATTTCCTGTTCCAAATAAAATTGAGATGCTGTTAGAACCGCTGTTGGCGACTGCGATATCGAGAAAATTGTCGCCGTTCAAATCTCCAACTGCGATCGCACTCGGACTTTGACCGACATTAATATTAGTCGGATTGCCAAAACTACCTTGACCATTTGCCGATAATATGGTAATATTATTAGAATTTTGGTTGGCGACGGCGAGATCGAGAAAATTGTCGCCGTTCAAATCTCCCGCAGCGATCGCGCTGGGACTTTGCCCAACATTCACAGTAACAGGAGTGGAAAAACCGCCTTGTCCCGTTCCCAAATAAATGCCAACATTGCCTTCAGGTACAAAAGCATTGCCGCTGGATTGAGTAATGGCAATATCGAGTAAATCATCAGCATTAAAATTGCCGACAGCGATCGCGCTAGGATTTTCGAGGGCATCCAAAAAGCCCGGACTGTTAAAGTTGCCATTACCCGATCCTAAAAAGATATAAATGCTGTTAAATTCCGCACCTTGGGCGGAAGTTATCGCTAAGTCGGAAAAGTTATCGCCGTTAAAATTGCCAACTGCGATCGCGGTAGGCCGCAATACCGAAGTCAAATCAGTTCCAGCGTTAAATCCTCCTTGACCGTTTCCCAGTAAAATAGAAACCCTATTCGTGGTGGGGTTAGCAACAGCTAAATCTAAGATGCCATCGTTATTGAAATTGCCAGTCGCAACAAAGGATGGACTGGTTCCCGCATTAAAGTTACCACCAGAACTAAACGTATTGAGAACGTGGCCGTAAGCTGCGATCGCTTCTGGCACAAATGCAATGGCAGCTTTAATTGTCCCCGCTGTTACTGTTAATTTCCAATCGCCACCTTTTGCCGCACAACCTGTTAAATTATTAGAAGCGGCAACATTTGCTCCTGTTAGTTGACTCAGATTTTTGACAAATTCTTTACCTATATTTCCTTTGGCAACATTGCACCCGTAGAGCAAAATTTCGGCATTTTGTGTCAGCCCGCCCGCCCATTTCTTAACTATTTTAAAAAAAATGTCGGCGCTATCTCTCAAATTTTGCCAACTCAATTCCACGTTCCCCAGTTGCAAACAACCGGGATTTCCGTGGGCAATAATGTGAATTACTGAAAATTTTCTTCCCTGCAAAGCTTCGGCAATTTGTTCTAGGCCGTTGCGGTTAGTTTCTAATTTAATTACTTCGGTTTCAGGGATAATGCCGTCGATTAATGTTTGACAGTCGGGGACGGCAGAATCGATAAATGCGATCGCTTTTGAGGAAGGTTGAGTCATTGACTTTAGGGAAACAGTCGTTGGGGCGATCCCTAAGTCTGGGATGTTTAAGTCTGGAATGTTATCGTTATTACAGTTTTCGGCAGTGAAGGATTGGGGACTTGTGCCGGCCGGAAAGTTGGTACCGGTACTGAAAGTAGACATGATTAATTTACCTAGCTGATACTTCTGGTTTATCTGATGCCAGCAAGTCTACAAAAGCACCACCTCTGCTGTATTGTAAATACTTGCGGAAAACTTGCGAAAAATATAATTTTCTTGCGGAATTTATCCCTATTTGATGAAGAATTGTAACAGCGCCGACGGGCTAGGATTTTTATACGACAAAACTTACGCCTAAATACCAAAGAAACCGGGTTTTGTACCAAAATACACAGGTTTCCCGATCGGGAAAACAACCCGGTTTCTGAATCCCCGCAAGCCCTAGGCAAAAATACTTGGCAACTACAAACTGCTTTTAATGTGACTGAGGCTTGAGTTTTGTTAAAGCCGATCGCGATATTTCTTAGGAGTCACACCGACAATTTTGCAGAATGTCTTGCTAAAGTGACTTTGGTCGTGAAATCCCACTTGCTGGGAGATATATTTTATTGATAACTTCGGCTTTTTCAACAACTGTTTTGCTTTTTCAATTCGGCAGTGGGTCACGTACTGATGGGGGGTGAATCCAGTCGATTGTTTAAACATACGGCTGAAATGATAAGAACTAATGTTCACTAAATTAGCAAGTTCACTTAAGTGCAAATCTCGGTTTATGAATTCATTAATGTAGTGAATAACTAGCTGCAATTGGCCGGGGTCAAGACCGCCTCCCACATCTCGCCGGTTAGGTTTTTTCGCGCCATAGCGGTGCAGTATGTGCAGTGAAAGCGCGTTTTTCAGTGCATCGACATAAAGAGTACCGTTTAATCCGCCTGATTCTAGTTCGGTTTTGAGAGCCCAGGCAATTCCGTGAACCAACGGATCGCGGGTTTGCCATTGCGGTATAATTTCAATGGAATTTGAATTGATCGATTCGCCAACTGTATTGTCGAAGTCGGTAGGTTCAAGAGCGATCGCCATAAATTCATAGTCTCCGGTTGCAACTGACTGGAAATAAGTACCAGCAGCAGCGATGAACATCTGCCCGCTTTGCCACGATTCGCTACCGCAGTTTTTCCCGTTCACTGTTCCTTTTAGTGTGGCTGAATTGAGCATCAAGCCAACCGTGTGCTGTTCGAGACAGTGTTCGGGACATTCGTTTGGTGGCTGACAGTGATATTCGACATGAATTCCTTGCCACTTTGCGCCGTGACTCGACAGGATTGCGGGGCGCGGGAGAATCACTTTCATCGCGTCTGTCTTGGCAAAATCAAGAATTAATGGTTTCTGTGGGGACATAGCTGGCACCGACTGGACGAGTTGCTATTTTGTAGTTGACAACTCCTCGCCGTTCTACGGCGAGGATTCTTCTAAACATCCGAGTGCCTTCGGGACTGACCGTCGGGAAACAAATCTGAGTTAAATCTGCAACAGCGTTCCCAGCGTACAAACCTAAAATACTTGACACTCCCCGCGCTTGCATCCACGGTGATTCTTAAGGCATTTCGGCCCTAATATCCTTGTTGCCAAGGTTCCCAAACTCACCACGTTTGCTCTTTGAGCGTGATGATATTTTTTGGGCGTTTAGGTGACAAACACCAAGTTTCGCGGAGTCCCCACGTACTATTTCCAAGGCTCGATCTCTGATGGTTTTTGCTGCACCAATATCAGCGTGTTCGTGATACCCACATTCAACACAGATGAATTTTTCACCCTCTCTATTGGATTTGTCAATGTGTCCACAACTTCTGCATTCAGTGCTGGAGTATTTGGGGCTAACTTTAATTACGACCTTGCCTTGCTTTGCAGCTAAATACTCGATCTTCAGAATCAAATTACCCCAACCCGCATCAGATATAGCACGGTTCAATCCTTTCTTTCTTGATTGTCCATTTTTAAGAAACCTCCCTGTTTTTTCATCAGTTTTTACTTTACATCGACGCATCATTCCAGTAATATTCAAATCTTCTAAAGCGATTGCGTCAATATTGCGAGACACAATTTTATTCGCAACTTTCCATTGGTGTGCTTGACGTTTGTTACTAATTATTTTATGAAAACGCCCTACTTTTTTAATTGCCTTGTGGCGGTTTTTACTTCCCTTAGCTTTGCGGCTAACCCGTCTCTGTCTGATTTTCAGAGTCCGCTTAGTTTTTTTAGCTGTGGAAAATTTAGGGTTTTCAATCTGATACCCGTCAGACAAATGAACCAATTTAGTAATTCCTAAATCGCATCCTATTATCTTGGTCACTTGTTCGAGAGGTCTAGCCCTGTATTCAGGAACGGATTTATCTTCTATCCTGAGAGAAATATGCCAACCATCTTGACGCTTTCTAACGGTGCAAGCCTTAATGCTAAACCCCTTGGGAATTGGACGCGAGTTATAAAATCGCATCCAACCTAATTTAGGAAGATAGATTTTATTTTCTTGTATTTTTACACCCATTACGCAGGTAAAAGATGTAAAATTACTTCGGTTTTTGAATTTAGGAAAGCCCCTACCTTCAAAGAAATTCTTGTAAGCAGTGTCTAGGCGTTTAACATTCTGCTGTAGAACTGTTGAGTCTACTCCACTGTACCAAGGTCTAGCATTTTTCAGTTGTGGTAGCGCTGTAATCTGAATGTCCGTCGCACTTCGACGGGGATTTTTAGTGTGGCCATCCTTATCAAATCTAGAATCTTTCCAAGGATTCCCAGTTGCACCGTTCTTGCTGACAAAACAAGTTAGCGGTGAAGCTTCGCCACGAGTTGTAATGTTGCAGTAACTACCTTGGATGAATTGTTGATTATATTGGACAATTCTGTCATTCAGACACCAGTTGTAGTGGCTTCTAAGCATATCTACCCAAGCTGACATTTTTGAGGCTTGGCTTTGATTGGGACGCAGCTTGTAAGCAAAGTTGGTCAACAATTGCAGTTCACCTCTTGTCTTTGTCTTGCGTTTAATCTACAGTAGGCGTAAACAAAAGTCAATGAATATGGCTAAATTTTCTCCTGATGAGTACAGACATGAGAGCAACGCCGTCTCTCTACTAAACTATCACTTGGTTTTCATTCCCAAAAAACGAAAAAAGTGTTGACTGGTTCAATTGCTGAGCGACTGCAACAGATTATTTGCGATGTCTGCAATGAAAACCGATGGTGCATCATCACGATGAAGATTAGGCCGGATCACGTTCATCTGTTTATCAATGCTAAGCCAATAGATGACCGGGCTACAATTATCAGGAAGATTAAGGGAAGAGCGTCAATCGATTTTAGATTTTAGATTTTAGATTTTAGAGGCGACCCCACGGATAAATACGTTCGGCAAGTTTCATCTGATACAGGTTTTTTATTTCTGGACGGATGAATCACGTGGCGGGTATCCTGGATGCGGGAATTGTCACATCATTTGAGAAAGGAGTTTCCTGAACTCCTTAAATTGCCTACTTTGTGGACACCTACCTATTTTGTTTCGACTGCTGGGAATATTGGCACGGAAACCGTTAAACCCTACATTGAGGCACAAAGAGATTAGGCAGGATAAATCCTGCAAAACCCTTTCATCCCTGGACTAAAGTCACAGGGTTTTCAGGGTATGTTTTATAAAATGTAATACTTACTGGTATTTTACAGAAAAATCATGCACAGACGAGTTTCCCAGATTGCTATTGTACTTTGCCTCCAAGTCGTCCTAGTTCTAGGTGGGTGGGCGCAGCCTGCGGCGGCGCTGACTCCAGAACAGCAGCTATTGAGCGAAGCTTGGCGAATTGTCAATCGCTCTTATGTGGACGACAGCTTTAACTCTCAAAACTGGTGGTCGATTCGCCAAAAAGCTGTCAAGCAACCGCTTAACGACAGACAGCAGACTTACACGGCGATTCAGGGGATGCTGGCGAATCTCGATGACCCGTTCACTCGACTGCTGAAACCCGAACAGTACCGCAGCTTGCAGGTCAACACTTCGGGAGAATTGACCGGTGTGGGGCTGCAAATTGCGATCGACCCCCAGACAAATACCCTGACAGTGGTGGCTCCTTTGGCCGGCTCACCGGCGGATAAAGCTGGTATCCAACCCCTCGATCGCATTCTGAAAATTGATGGCACTCCCACCTCAGAATTGAGCCTAGACGAGGCTGCAACTCGAATGCGCGGCCGCATCGGCACTCCCGTTACCTTGACCTTGGGGCGCGAGGGAAGGGACGCTGCTGAGGACATTGAGCTAGTGCGCGATCGCATTGCTCTGAATCCGGTTTACGCGGAGTTGCAGTCGGGGTCAGAGAATTTGCCGGTGGGCTACATTCGCTTGAGTCAATTCAGCGCTAACGCCACTGAGGAAGTCGCTCACGCCATCGACCGCTTGGAAAAACAAGGAGCCGCCGCCTACATTCTCGATCTGCGGAACAACCCGGGCGGACTGTTGCAAGCAGGGATTGAAATTGCCCGCCTGTGGCTCGATTCCGGGACGATCGTCTACACGGTGAACAGACAAGGCATTCTCGGCAGTTTTGAAGCGTCTGGAGAAGCCCTAACTAACGATCCGCTGATTGTTTTGGTGAACAAGGGAACTGCCAGTGCTAGCGAAATTTTGGCGGGTGCGCTGCAAGATAACGGCAGAGCTCAACTGGTAGGAGAAAAGACTTTTGGCAAAGGGCTGATTCAGTCGCTGTTTGATTTGTCTGACGGTTCCGGGTTGGCTGTGACTGTTGCTAAGTACGAGACGCCTAACCATAAAGATATTAACAAGCTGGGGATTTCGCCCGATCGCGTAGTACCTTTGGAACCCATCGCGCGCGATCAGATTGGCACCGCAGCAGACTTGCAATATCAAGCTGCACTGCAACTACTGAAAGAAAAAACCGTGCTGGCCAAGTCAGTATAAGCCGGAGTTTGCAGTTTTGAGCTTGCAGCAGGTGACAATACGCAGGTCTGTCTGTCTCTGCGTTTGCTTCGCCACGACAGACAAGAATGATCTAAAAAATTTTTTACTTAGGAATGAGAATTAAATAACTTCCACTCTTGAAAGTGGGATGGGCTCTTATAGCCCGTCATGAGTGGACGGGCGGGACGCCCATCCCACAATAACAATTAAAATTGTAAGTTATTTAATTCGCGATCCTTAAAAGTGATATCACGTCCGACATATTCATCTGTAATTGTTCGCTGTGCGAACCAATGACATACAAGAATGATGCACATCGGACGTGATATCAAAACCCAAAACAGCCGTTCCCTTAAGGTTGGGGGGTTGATTCCTCGGCTTCGGGTACATTGGGTTCTTGCAAAATCACCGGACGCTGCTGCGGGTCAGCTTGGTTGCTTTGCTCTTGCATCACAGTTTTAGCAAGACTAGGGTCAAAGTAGCGGTTAAAATCCGATCGCTCGCGATCGACTCGCCCTTGGGTAAGATTGACTTCAGCTTGGATTTCGTGCAATTTTTCTTGCACCGCCCGGTAGTGAGGCCAAAGCTGAAGCAAAGCAGAAGTGGCACAGACTGAAAGTACCATGTTGACTGCCAACTTGACCCCTGTTTCGGCCGCGAGGGTTTGGTGAGGGTAGGAACGCTGGCGGCTGCTGCGACGAGGAGTAACCCGAGGGGATTTTTTTACGGGACGCAGTGGGGTAACGGGGGGTTGAATCGCTTGCATAATTTTTTTTCAAATACCTGAGACTGACGTTTTAGAGTTCAACAGAGCAAATTCTGAGCTTAACGCACACTCGCCGCTGTTTGTCAGGGTGCTGACAGCCAAAATTGTTGAGACAAAGGTGACGCCTGAAGACGGAATTTCCCCATAAAAATGCCTGCCCTTGCAGTCTCGTCTTGCTGAACACAAACAATCTACTGCACTGGGGCAGCAATTGTCTGTATCTGTAATGCGAGAGATTTAACTGCTCAGGCAGGCGTTTTGCGGTTCGCAACTGTTGTCTGGAAACTATTTGTACAGTTCAGTTGACAGCCGGAAAGCCAAGATTCCGGGAATCAAAGCAATTACGAGCGCTACGTAGACTTGGGTATCTGTTAAAGACATATTCGCAAAACTCCTTTTCGCGGGGACGAGCTTTCACCAATTTGAGACAAATTGGCGCTTTTGGGAATCATTTGTTACAACTTGCAACACAAATGGTGCGTCCGGGGAGGAGTGGGGCAGTAGCGCAGTGGCGCAGTGGCGGAGTTTTTGAGTGTCGGAGGGGGAGAATTTTGGTGTTGGATAATTGCGGGATGATTTTGATTGTTTTGTGGGATGGGCCCATGAGCCCGAAGGCGTGTATTTTCGCAGCAGGCGGAACGCCTAACCCACAAGAAGCCTCCTCAAGTTGTGCAACGCCAGAATTTTTCCTTGTTTCCTGGGACTGCTTCCTTCGGAGGTTGTTGGGACGATCGCCTCCCACAGAATTACCGCGTTAGGTTAAGATTTAAGTGAAGGTGAAACTAATGTTAGACAGAGCGGGTAATTTGCGCTGCGCTCGACCCTTGCCAATCTTAGGTGCACAAAATAGTTAATGATAGATCAATTTCTCGACGCTACACCCAATTTTGGAGTTGACGGCTTTTTCTTATTGTTGGTTTTGGTGGCTTTGGAGGCTGTACTTTCGGCTGACAACGCGATCGCCCTGGCCTCTATTTCTAAAGGTTTAGAAGATGCCAAGGATCAGCAAAAAGCTCTCAACTTGGGTTTGATAATTGCTTTTGTACTGCGGATCGCCCTAATTTTAACTGCTACTTGGGTGATCCAATACTGGCAGTTTGAACTGCTTGGTGCTCTCTACCTGCTGTGGCTTGTTTTCCAACATTTTACTTCAGAGACAGACTCCGAAGGAGAACATCACGGGCCCAGATTTGCGACTGTGTGGCAAGCAATTCCCATGATTGCTTTTACGGATTTAGCGTTTTCTTTGGATAGCGTGACTACTGCGATCGCTGTTTCTGACGACACTTTTATCGTCGTAACAGGCGCTACTATTGGAATTATTGCCCTGCGATTCATGGCAGGGTTGTTCATCCGCTGGCTGGATGAGTTCGTTCACCTAGAAAGTGCTGGTTACATTACAGTTGGGTTCGTGGGAATGCGATTGTTGGTGAAAGTAATTAATCCCGATTTAGTTCCGCCGCAATGGCTGCTAGTTTCCAGTATCGTCTTGATGTTTGTCTGGGGATTTTCTAAGCGTACTCCTGAGCCAGTCGAGATTGCAAAATCTCTAGAAATGGCTCTGAATCAGCCGGATTCAGAAGTTGCTGTGCCAGAATCGCAAGGAAAAAAGTCCGAAATTTAAGATACTTTCATTTGAATAAAATTAGCTTAAATCTGTCAAACCAACCAGATTGAAGGCTGGTCAAAACGTGCAAAAGCTTTTCATCCCGGTGACTTTAGTCCGGGGATGAAAGGCTTTTATTTTGTAATATTGTTTCCTTCAGTAGCCGATCGAACTTATGGGAGTAAAATGGGGCCTATGGGAAGGCAGTTATCAAAATCAGACTCAGCAATGGTTAGAGTGGTGGGATAGCTAGGGGAATTCGTTGCTGACGGGGTTGGTGGCATATTGGCGATCGATCCGGATCTGATTTGATCCTTGGTGGTGGCTGTATTTTTTTAGGATAGGAAAAGAGGGCGATCGGTGGGAAGGAGTTGCGGGCGATCGCATTTCACCTGTCGGGAAAAAATGTAACCTTCCTGTTGAGTGGCTGCCAGAAAAATTCGCGATGCACCAGAAATCTGAGTCAATCCACTCCCACAGGGATGTGATACGTCAGTCACCTACAAGTTCATTAGGAATCAATACAGGATTACGGCTCTTCCGAATTCTCTCCGAGCCGCCAAGACTAAGATTTTGTTCCGCTTTAATAACCCTAAGCTGCGCCATTTTATGATGATATCGTCGAAACTTATCCTTTAACTCTTGATCAATCATAGTTGTTTGAAACTGGGCATCCTGGGACATTAACAACATTTCAGGTTTTATTTCAATATCATTAGCGCCAATAAAAGTGTTCACAAGAACCTGAAATGTCAAGGGCTTTTTATGGTCAAGATGGCTCTCATAAATAGCTACTTTATCACCAGTAATATCGCATTCAACTCTTCCATCCTGATCGGCAAACTTTTCAAAGAATATTTTTTTAGTTAGCCGAAGATCATCTTGAACAGCAGCACGGCAGGCTTCTAAAAAATCTTGATAAAGAGACTTTCCTTTAGCAGAAATCGCTGTGCGATAAGAAAAATCTGTTTTAGATCCATCTGTTCTTTCTATCCAAAAGCAACTTGTCGGCATATCGGTTCTATATTTGTACAAACGTTTTATACCACATCCAATCTTTTTATCTGCTTCAGGATGGCGCTCCAGAAGAGCTAGTAACATATCGCGATCATCACCTGCTATGCTTTGACCATTTCGATAGCGCTCCAACATATTTCTGAAGTGTTCAATAGCATCTTTCTGGAATTTGAACTCTATTCCATTGAGAACAATTGGTTGCCTTGCCATTTAAACTCCCTACCAGTTTTATATGACGTATAACTTAAATTGTATCGCAGATGTGTTACCCTATATCATAATAAGCGATATCTGCAAGACATAGGAGTTCAAAAAGTCCCTGCTTATCTTTCCTAACCTCAATTCTCGAATGTCGAATGTCTAGACGCGATAATTTACACTTCTCTCTACGTCGCACCCTCGAAAAAGACGGGTGGACAATTACGGACGATCCTTTAGTCTTAGTGTTAGAACAGACACTTTTGAAAGCCGACTTAGGAGCAGAAAAGTTTTTTACTGCGGAAAAAGAAGGGCAGAAAATCGCTGTTGAAATCAAAGACTTCGATTCAGCCTCAGTCATCAGCGAACTGGAAAAAACGATGGGACAGCTTCAGCTTTACCAATGGGCATTGGAAGGCCAAGAACCGGAGCGTCAGTTGTTTTTAGCTGTGAGCCAAGCCATCTACATTAAACACTTTCAAAAACCGATTTTTCAGTTAGCCGTCCAGCGAAATAAAATCAACTTATTAGTTTACGAACCAAGTCAAGAGGTGATTCTCCAATGGATAACTCACTAAGCTATGCAGACATCCTCAAAAAAACCCTGCAAGAAGCAACTCGCACCCAACCCCGTTTACAAGCGATCCAGCTTTACCCCGTCTGTGATGTCGATTCGGGTCAGTTTCTGATTCTGGCTACAGGCTGGGATAAACAGCGCTGGATTGACACGATTCTGTTTCATGCTCGTTTAGTCGATAATCAAGTTGTAATTGAAGAGGATAACTTCGAGGAAGGTCTAAGCCAAGCGCTGATTGCAGCGGGTATAAAAGCAGAGGATATCGTGACTAGCCCCTTCCCTGACAACAGCGATAGACAGAAAACCTATCAGGCAGTATAAGGAAGAAGGAAGAGGGGGAAACTCCGAGATGGGAAGAGGGAGAGGATTTTTCCCCTACTAGCAATTAGTCATTAGCTATGGCTTAGGCTTACCGACAAAGAAAGCTAAGGGAGAATTATCACCACAAGATAACCGAACTTTAGAACCAATGGGAAAAACATTCCCTGTGGTTGTGAGTGCATATAACTTTTCGCCAGAAGGTGTTTTTAAACAATAACGATTTTCTCTGCCTAAAAACTGACGATCGCAAACCACAACAGGCGAATCTTCATCTAAGTATAAACTCCAGTCTTCCTGCCGGATCATCAATTCTCCTTGAGTAGAAACATCACAGGGAACTTGTGAACATGAATCTCGTTTAACAGCAAAACAACCTACTTCTGTTTCCCAAAAATCCTGCTTCAGCGATGCAGACACAAAATTAGCTTGCGTCACAAACTCAGCCACAAATCTAGATGCTGGTTCTTGATAAACTTCCTCTGGAGTGCCAAACTGTTCTAATTGGCCTTGACGCATCACCGCTACCCAATCTGAAATCGAAAGTGCTTCTTCGCGATCGTGGGTGACAAATACACCAGAGGTTCCCGTTGCTTTGAGAATCTCGCGGACTTCCTGACGCAATCTTAACCGTACTTGTACATCTAAATTACTCAACGGTTCATCTAGTAAAATAATCGCAGGTCTAGGGGCTAAAGCACGGGCCAGGGCCACTCGCTGTTGCTGACCCCCCGATAATTCATGGGGATAACGATTTTCCAATCCTTCTAATCCCACCAGCGCTAATGCTTCGGTGACACCTTTCTGAATATTATGCTTTGACTCTTTTCCTTGATGTGTCAAGCCAAAAGCTACATTTTTCGCGACTGTCAAATGGGGGAAGAGTGCATAGTCTTGAAACACCATACCAATGTCTCGCTGTTCCGGCGCGACTGACATATTAACACTGGCTACAGTTTTCCCTGCTAGGGCGATCGTCCCTGCTTGTAGCTGTTCAAAACCCGCAATTAACCGCAGCAACGTTGTTTTCCCACAACCCGATGGCCCCAACAACCCCAGTATATCTCCCTGATGTAAGGTCAGGGTGACAGATGCCACCGCAGGTGATGCAGCTTGGGCATACTGTTTTGTTACACCATCCAAATGCAGAATTATCGGTCGAGCCATTATTGCTATAAATAATCAACAACTTACTATTCTACAATATACCAGTTTAGTGAGATTAATTATCATAAAGGCTTGACAAATGTTTACAACTACTGATAAACTAGCAGGCTAGACTTTTTACTAGCGATGAAAAATTCCCAAAAATCACTACAGCAAACAGGAATCAGGACAATCCAATGGCGATCGACCTTACGCGGTTTATCGGCGAGTGGGTGGACAGTTGCAATTATCGCTTTAGCATTGCCGATCGCCATACCAGTGATCAGTGTCTTATCCAGTATCTTTTTTGAAGCTAAAGATACATGGCAACATTTAACCGATACAGTTTTAACCCGTTATATCATCAACTCTTTTTGGTTAATGATCGGTGTAGGCTTGGGTGTTGTCGTGATTGGCGTAGGATGTGCGTGGCTAGTAACAATGTGTCGCTTTCGGGCCAGTCGCGTATTTGAATGGGCATTACTGTTACCCTTAGCTGCCCCAGCTTATGTCCTAGCTTATATTTATACAGACTTTTTAGAATTTTCCGGCCCAGTTCAAACTGCTTTGCGTTCTATTTTTGGCTGGAGTTATGGAGACTATTGGTTTCCTAACGTGCGATCGCTCCCTGGAGCCATCTTAATGCTAATCTTAGTTTTATATCCCTACGTCTACCTATTAACACGAGTTGCATTTTTGGAGCAATCAACTTGTACCCTAGAAGCTAGTAGAATACTGGGCTGTAGCCCTTGGCGGAGTTTTATGACAGTTGCCTTACCAATGGCAAGACCCGCAATTGTAGCAGGTTTAGCACTGGCTTTGATGGAAACTCTCAACGATTATGGTACTGTTCAGTATTTTGGAGTGGATACATTCACCACAGGTATTTATCGGACTTGGTTTGGCATGGGAGAACGAATTGCAGCCAATCAATTAGCGGCGATGCTATTATTATTTGTTCTGGGTTTAATATTACTAGAACGCTGGTCGCGGAGTCGGACTAAATATTATCAAGCTAGCAGCCGCTATCGCCAACTACAAACTTATCAACTTAAAGGAATTAGGGAAATCTTAGCGGTAACTGCTTGTTTGATGCCGCTGTTTTTGGGTTTTTTATTGCCAGGATGTCTTTTAGTAAAGTTGACCTTAGCTAATTGGCAACTCACCTTAGATGAACGCTTTTGGATATTTGCCCGTCATAGTTTAATTTTGGCAACACTGACAGCAATTTTAGCCGTAGTTATTGCCTTGATTATGGCTTATGGGTTACGGTTATATCCTAATTTAGGAGTGCAGTTAGGCACTAGAGTTGCGGCAATGGGCTATGCTGTACCTGGATCTGTGATTGCAGTTGGGATTATGGTTCCCATTGGAAAAATGGACAATCTATTTGATAGTTGGATGCGTGAAAACTTTGGAATTTCTACAGGCTTGTTGTTAAGTGGTACGATCGCAGCTTTGGTATTTGCTTATATAGTTCGCTTCCTTGCTGTTTCTTTAAATGCGGTGGAGTCAAGTTTGGGCAAAATCAAGCCTAATTTAGATGATGCGGCGAGAAGTTTGGGTTATAGCCCGATGCAAACTTTAGTTACAGTTCATACACCAATGATGACGGGAGGTTTACTAACTGCCATGATGTTAGTATTCGTTGATGTAATGAAAGAGTTACCTGCTACTATAATTATTAGACCTTTTAACTTTGATACCTTGGCTGTGCGAACTTATCAACTTGCCTCAGATGAGCGATTGGCTGAAGCTTCTGGCCCAGCATTGGCAATTGTTTTAGTGGGGATGTTACCGGTTATTTTATTAAGTTGGAAAATTGCGCGATCGCGCAAGTCTTCAACACAATAACCGCCAAATCTCTTCCCTGCTTGCACAGGTGATTGATTCTTTTAAAGCTATAGTCCGACAGGGGTTGAAACCCCTGTCTCATAGCTAAAGTCCGACAGGGGTTGAAACCCCTGTCTCATAGCGAAAGTCGTCTGAAGACGACTATACAGCTAGGATTTCAGTCGGTTTCAACCGACTTTAGCTATAAGAGGGGGAATTTATTCCCTGGCGGGTTTCAGGAGAATGTATCAACCCTTCTTCCATCTTCTTTTTACCTTTACAAATCAAGATGATTAATAAAAACTTAGCAATGTTTAACCGCACTACTGGCACAATTTCCTTGTTACTACTTACTATTTTTGTCACCTTTGGATGCCAAAAACAGGTGGCGGGTCCCCTCGAAACATTACAAAAAACTAAGCAATGTCCAGGATGTGACCTGACTGATACCAAATTAAGTGACATT
>Ga0209278_1001199_pt1 | contig 16233 bp, 11 predicted proteins | sample JI81BgreenDNA_FD_187504 | JGI IMG/M metagenome (GOLD analysis project Ga0209278, IMG submission 187504) | Wastewater effluent complex algal communities from Wisconsin, to seasonally profile nutrient transformation and Carbon sequestration -... | ecosystem: Engineered > WWTP > Effluent > Algae... | reverse complement strand
GCTTCCAGTTGATTCCTCCGCGCCACCAAGAGGCAATGAGCGTTCGGTTGGGAATGGTGCCCGAAGCAGGGACCCATGTGGAGGCGCTGTCGAGGTTGCAGGCCGTCGAACAAGGACCATGGTGTGCCAGCCAAGGCGAACTGTTCTCGGAGTGGCGCTACGCCATCGAAAGGGGGAGGCAACTCTGGTCTCTCAGGCCCGCACTTCGGAGGGAAGTGCTTTCGGGTGATGGCACCGTCGCTGCAGTCAGCCAAAGCTTGCGCAGGTCGGTCGCACGGCACCGCCCCTTCCCGGACCAGGAGTCTGCGTTGGCATTCGTCGGCCAGTCGGTGGATAGAGCGCTTCGTCGGAGAGCCCTGAGATCCGACGAGGCAGTTACCGAACATAACCACCATCGTGTTGGCTTCTCTCCTAGGATGACGGCGCTGGGCGTCTGAGCTTTCTGCTTCCGCTGTTTGCAGGTTTTCAGATGATCAAGAACTGGCAGGGCGTATTCTCCAGGGTCAGATCGGCTCTGATGCGCCGTGGCCGGACGGAGCACGAAGCGGACGACCTGGTGCAGGAGGCTTGGATCCGGCTCGAGTGCTACCGGCGCGAGCAGCCGGTCGACCAGCCGGAGGCATTCCTGATGCGCGCCGCGCTCAACCTGTCCATCGACGCGCACCGTGCAAGGCAGTCACGGGGCGAGGAAGTGATGCTCGAGGACGTGGTCCTGGTCGATGCGTCACCGAGCGCGGAAACAGTGCTGCTCGCGCGTGAACGACTGGAGCGGCTGAGCGTTTGCCTGGGTCGACTCAACGAGAAGACTCGGGCTATCTTCCTGGCTCACCGGATCGACGGCATGAGCTACCAGGAGATCGCCAAGCTGCACCGGCTCAGCGTCAGCTCGGTCGAGAAGCACATTGCCAAGGCCACGCTTCTTCTGACCAGCTGGATGGAAGGCTGGTAGCCATGATCCCTCCGCGCGCCGCCGCCGCGGGCCAGGAAGTGCTGCAACCGGCGCCTGCCGTCACCCCGGAGATTGCCGCTGAGGCGGCCGTCTGGGTGGCGCGGCTGCATGGTCCGAATCGCTCCAGGGATCTGGAGCGCGAGTGTCTTGCGTGGCAGCAGCGATCAGCCGCGCACCGGGAAGCCTTCGAGCGCTGCACCGAGACCTGGGAAGCCGTGCCGCGGGTCTCGCTGGCCAACGCGTTCTCTGCCCGTGGCGCACAGACGCCACGCTTCGGTGCGCGGTCATGGAGGTTTTCGCCCGCGCAATGGGCGTCAGCAGGGGCTCTAGTCATTGGGGCTGTTGCACTGACGGTGGGCTACCAGCATTGGTACGAGCAGGGCCTGTACTCGACGGGCGTCGGTGAGCAGCAATTGGTCGTACTGGACGACGGCTCCAGGCTCACGCTCAACACCGACACCCGAGTGAGGGTGAATCTGAGATCGGAGCAGCGGCTGGTCAGGGTCGCCAGCGGCGAAGCCGTGTTCGAGGTGGCCAAGGATCCGGTTCGGCCGTTTGTCGTCCAGGTCGGTGGAAACGAGGTCGTCGCCCTTGGAACCGTGTTCTCGGTTCGGTTCACACCTCGCGGGACGCGTCCTCCGGAAACGGTCTCGGTCACCCTCATCGAGGGCAAGGTGGCAGTGCGGCCTGCCGCAGGCGAAGGGACCGGCATTGCGCCATCAGGCGTCGTGCAGATGCAGGCGGGTGATCGCGTCCAGGTTCGCAGGAGTGACGTTGCTGAGAAGGCGGGACCGGCTGCAAAGGTCGATCGCCCCAACATCGACCACCTCCTCGCATGGCGCCGAAATGAGGCGGTGTTCGATGATGCGTCCCTTGCCGACGCCGTTGCAGAGATGAACCGCTACAGCCGAACACCGATTGCGTTACTCGACGGAGTCGATGGTTCACGCTACCGCGTGAGCGGGCTGTACCGAACGGGCGACGCAGCCGGATTCGCCAGCGCTGTCGCTGCTTTGCATGGTCTGACGTTGCGGCAGATCGACGGACGGTTGGAGCTGTCGAAACCTCAGTAGGGCAAGCACTGGAGGGAGCGCGCTGGACTTTCTCGTCATCTTGTTGTCACCCAATCGGCAACAGAACCAGGTCACGAGATGCCTCCAGTCAGAAAATCAACTCAACAGTCGCACATGCGGCTGAGCGCGGGCGCTCTCCTGGTCCTCGCCGTCCTCGCGGGCTCACCTGTTCAGGCCACAGAGCCTGCGCGGCATGTCATCGAGCAGCCCTCACAGGCGATGGCCGACAGCCTGCGATCGATCGCCCGGCAGACGGGTGCCTCGGTGCTATTCGACCCTGCCGTCGTGAACGGCAGGATGGCACGACCCGTCTCGGGAAGACTCTCGGCCGCAGAGGCGATCTCGCGCGCCATCGACGGATCGGGGCTCGCTGCCGATGTGATGAAGGATGGTGCGATCGTGGTGAGGCCGACGTCGTCGCCGGGCAGTGCACCGCCATCGCCGTCGGGTGCAGGTGCCCGCTCGACGCGCAGCGCTGCTGTTGCAGCCGCCGCGGAGGTCGGCCAGACGAATGTCGCGCAGGCGGGAGTCAGCGTGTCGGCGGCAGGTGCTGGAAGGCCGGAGGCCCCTGAAGGGACGGCGGCGGGAAGTGATCGGATCGTCATCACGGGATCGCGTCTCAAGCGAGTGGCCAGCGAGGGCCCTGTGCCGGTCAACAGCTACAGCCGCGAGGAGATCGAGCGCAGCGGCCAGCCCACGCTGGAGCGGTTTCTCCAGAGCCTGAACGAGGTGACCATCACCCCGGGGGAGGGCGCATTCGGCACGACCAGCGGACAGGGCACGGTGCAGCTGCGCGGGCTGCCCGTGGGTTCGACGCTGGTGCTCATCAACGGGCGCCGACTGCAGGCCGTCGGCTCGTCCAGCGGCAACCTGTTCAACCTCAACCTGATCCCGATGGCTGCCGTCGAGCGGGTGGAAGTGGTGCCTGTCGGGTCGTCCGCGGTCTATGGCGGAGACGCGCTGGCCGGTGTGGTCAACGTGATCCTGAAGCGCTCTCTCGACGGGTATTCGGCCAGCGCCCGCGTGGCATCGGGCCGGGGTGTGGGCGACGGCCAGTTCTCGATCGCGACAGGTGGTCAGGGCGACAAGGGGTCGTTCATGCTGCTGGGAGCGATCAGCAAGTCCACGCCACTGACGATGGCCGAGCGGGAGTTCTTCCTCGACGCTGATTTCCGGCGCTTTGGCGGCGTCGACGCGAGAAGCCGACTGTGCACCCCGGGCACCGTCACCAGCACCACGGGAGCCAACCTGACGGGACTGAGCTCCAGCTTCGCAGGGATTCCGTTGGTTGCACCTGGCGCATCGCTCACCGCCGCCGACTTTGCGGCAACGGCAGGGCAGGCCAATCTCTGCAACAGCCAAGCCAACGGCAATGGCTATTCGCTCACGCACGCGATGCAGTCCGCCAGCCTGCACGCGGTGGCCGAACGGCATCTCGGCGCGGAATGGAGCCTGTTCGGAGAGCTGACGTTCGCCAGAGACCGGCTCGAATCGGAGGAGGTTGGCCTGGGGCTCAACAACGTGCTGGTGCCGGCCAGCAACCCCTACAACCCGTTCGGTGTCCCGGTGCGGGTGACAGCGAGGCTCGGTCTGGAGAACGGCAACGAAGGGCTGGTCCGCAACACGGACTACATGCGCGCGCTCGTCGGCGTTCGGGGGCAACTGGGCGCAGGCTGCGAACTCGAGGCTGCAGTCTCGACGTCGCAGGACCGGGGGGATCGTCGCCAGCTGAATGGCACGGTGAACACGGCGGCGCGCGATGCGGCGCTGGCTGCCCCGTCACGGGACGCCGCGCTCAATCCCTTCACGGCGGGCCGGGCAGGCAACGAAGACGTCTTGCGCAGGATCTGGACGGACGGCCTGCGTGACAACGACGGGCAGAAGGACCAGCTCACGGCCTTCGCGCGGGGCAGTGTCGGCAGTCTGCCCGCCGGTGCGGTCGATGCGATCGTCGGCATCGAGACCGGCCGGGACCGCTATGCGACTGCCGTCGCAGGGGGATCGACTTATGACGTCAGCCGGAACTCGGGTGCGCTGTTCGGCGAGGTTCGGCTCCCGCTCCTCAAAGGCGAGTCTTCCTCGGGGCCGACGTGGAGCCTGGCAGCGATGACGCTTGCCGCCAGGCGCGACCGCTACAGCGACTTCGGCAGTGCGAACACCTACCAGGCCGGCTTGGAGATCCGACCGGCACGGAACCTCCTCTTCAGGGGCGCGGCCGCGACGTCCTTCAAGCCGCCGACCCTGTTGCAGAGCAACGTCAACGAGCAGTCCTTCACCACCGAGCTCTACGGCTTGAGGGATCCGGTCCGAGGCAACGCGCCGATCACTGGCGGCGAGGTCTTGCGGACCACGAACCGCCAGCTGCAGCCCGAGGAGGGCAGGGCGTACTCGCTGGGTGCCGTATGGGAGCCGGAGTTCGCAGCCGGATCTCGTCTGTCGTTGACGGCATGGAGGGTGCAGATCGATGACCTGATCGGACTGCTCTGGCCTCAGATTCCGCTGGACAACGAGGCCTTGTTCCCCGAGCTGGTGGTTCGTGGGCCGGCCGTTGGCGGTGTTCCGGGGCCGGTCACACGGGTGATCTACACCGAGGTGAACTTCGGCCGTGTGGAGACTGCGGGCCTGGACCTGGAGGCGATGCAGTCCTGGCGCGGACAGGGCGGGCGATGGACCTTGGCGGCCAGCGCGACGCGAGCAAACAGGTATCGCGTCCAGCTCGCACCCGGTGCGCCCGAGGTCGATCGACTCGGTCGCCGCTTCTCCGACTATTGGGCGCCGACCTGGAAGGCTCGTTCCTCGATCGGCTTCGATGCAGGCGCTTGGAGCGCAAGCGCCACCGGACGCTATCTCGGGAGCTACAAGGACGCCGGGACCAGCGAGCGCAAGCTGGGTGGTCGCTGGCTCCTGGACGTGTCCGCGAGCCTGAACTTGCGGCGTATCGGTCTTCTTTCAGGAGCAGCCACGAAGGCGGCGACGCTCTCCGTCGGCGTGGTGAATCTGACCAACCAGCTGCCGGAGTTCGTCGCGGCATCGCCGTACTACGACGTGACCCAGGCCGACTGGCGCGGCCGCTACGGCAGCGTCCGCCTCAACGTGGACTGGTAGAGCTCCGATCCCGCTGCCCCGGCAGGCCGGGCGGGCAGCACCGCAGGCGTGGTGTCCTGGTCCCAGGACGCAGGGATGGTCGCTGGCTTCAGCGACGCTTGACTCAAGGAATCCAGATGATGTCGAAGTCCGCGCGGCTGGGCCGTGCCGTGTCCGGTCCAGTCTCGGCGGGGCTTGTGGCCCTGATCGCCGCCTGTGCGCATATCGAGACGCTTGCTGCCGCAGGGCCGGCAGGACCCTCGGTCGCTGAGGTGGTGGAGATGACCCGCATCGTGCAGCCTCGCAAGAGCGACTCGGACGACCTTCGAGCGCAGGTGTCTCCCGACGGACGGAGCGCCTTCATCGTCGTTCGCCAGGCCCTGGTGAAGGAGGACTTGAACCGCTACCGGATCCTGTTGCTCGACCTCGATTCAGGGCGTCTGTCCGGTGCAAGACCTCGTCCGGCCAGGGCCCTGTACTCGCTCGACGTTCTTGACGATCGAAGCTATGGACGGCCGGCCATCCGGGACGCGCGCTGGCTGAACGATCGCACCATCGTGTTCCTCGGGCGCGTCCAGGGCGCGCCGATGCAGGTCTACCGACTGGACGTGATGAGCGGCCATGCACTCGCGCTGACCCGCGAGGCAAACCCCATCGTCTCGTTCGCGGTATCGGACGACCTCAGGCGGGTTGTCTATGCCGTCCAGGTGCCGAATCCGCCATTGCAGCCGGGCGAGCGAAGCATCGTGGTGGGCAACAGGTCCTTCTGGAGCGTGATGCACGGGCAGCAGGACCTCGTGGCACAACAGCGCTACTACCAGTACGCGGTGGCGGATGTCGGGTCTGGACGACCGGCTCGCCGGCTCGGATCACCGTTCCCGGAGACCAGTCGACAGCAGCCGACGGTCGACATCTCTCCCGATGGCCGATGGGCGCTGCTGCACAAATGGGAGCCTGATCGGCAGCAGGCCTGGGCCTCGCGCTATCCGCTGCTTGCCAGTGCGCTGCAGCGACATGGACCTGCCTCGAGGATCGATCCGCTGCAGTACTTCTCGCAGCCTACGGGTCATGCGGCCCGGAGGCTGGTCGCCTACCGCCTTGGCGATGGGGCAGTGCGTCAGGCCCTCGATGCCCCGGACGATGCACTCCCGGGACTGGCCCAGCGACGCCGGGACCGGATGTGGGTGGACGGCGGTCGGTCGGTGATCATCGCCGGCACGCACCTGCCGTGGGTCGGTGCAGACAAGGGACCGAGTGCCTCCTACGTCGTCGAGTACTGGCCTGACCAGGATCGTTGGCAGGTGATTGCCGAGTTGAGGCACCGGCTCACCGCACTGCATGCCGACATCGCAGGCGGCCAGGCCTTCACTCTCCTGGATGGCGAGGTCCGACGGACCTTTGAGCGCAGCGGCGGTCGTGGTTGGATCGAGAGTACGACTTCGGACGTCAGCCGAGGCGCGGTCACGCGTCGCTCAGAGGGTGAACAGTGGAGGCTGCGATTCGCGGAGTCGCTGGACACCCCACCCGATGTCGTGGCGGAGGGTCCCGATGGACAGACCGTGCCACTCACCCGACTTCATACCCAGCATCGTCCGGAGGAATGGGGGACCATGCAGCCCTTCTCGTGGACCGATGCCCAGGGCCGGCGGTGGGACGGGGGGCTGATGACCCCGGCTGGGCATGATCCGCGGCATCGAATGCCGCTGATCATCCAGACCTATGGATTCGCCGACTCCAAGTTCTACCTCGATGGAGCCAACCTCTCGAGCGACTTCACGAGCGGGTTCCCCGGTCGGGCCCTTCTGCGCGAGGGATTCCTTGTTCTTGCGTTTCCGACGCGCCCCGGCAACCTGGTGCCGGTTGACGAGCCGAGCGCCAACAAGGCGTTTGCGGACGGCGTGCGCGGCGCGATCGAGGCTCTTGCATCCCAGGGCCTGGTCGATCGTGAGAGGGTCGGCATCCTGGGCTGGAGCGCCACGGGCGAGCGCGTACTGAACCTGCTGGCCTTCTCCGATGTGCCGATCCGGGCGGCAACGCTGCTGGACGGGGATGCCAACACGCTGTTCTCGCTGACCATCACCTACGGTTTCAGCGACAGCACGCAGGTGCGCAAGGAGCAGTCCAACGGAGGTGGACCGTTCGGGTCTAGCCTGGAGGCCTGGGTTCGATCGGACCCCTCGCTGAACACCGACTGCATCGACGCTGCGCTGCGGATCGAGACCTATGGGCCCTGGGTGCTGAACAACTGGGACATCTACGCGCTGATGCGACGCCAGTACAAGCCGGTCGAAATGATCGTCATCCCCGGCGGTGCCCATGCGCTCTCGCGACCGTCCGAGCGCATGCTGTCACTGCAGGGCAATGTCGACTGGTATCGGTTCTGGCTCAAGGGCGAGGAACGCCAAGAACCCATCCTCCAGGGCGAGACCTCTGAACGCCTTGCCGCTCAGTACGCGCGCTGGCAACAGATGCGGGAACTCCACAAACCCGGAGAGAGGGCGCCGCGCTGCTCTGTTCGCGGATCGGCCGAGGTGGCGGCAAGAGGTGTACCCGGGCGGTGACACGTCCCGCCCGGCGTGTGCATCAGGGCGAGGATCGACTTTGCGAGCGCCAGAGCCGGGCATAAGAGCCGTTCAGATGCATCAGTGTCGCGTGATCACCGCGTTCCGCGATCACGCCATCCTCCAGAACGACGATCTCATCCGAGAACCTGATCGTGGACAAGCGGTGGGCGATGGTGATCGTGGTGCAGCCCGAGGACACTGCTCGAAGCTGGCGCAGGACGGCATCCTCGGTGTCGCTGTCCAGCATCGAGGTCGCCTCGTCGAACACATAGATGCCTGGCCGCCTGAGCACGGCCCTCGCGATGGCCACTCTTTGGCGCTCTCCGCCAGACAGCCTCAAACCGCGCTCACCGACCGTTGTTCGATAGCCCTCTGGCAGCGACGCGATGAACGCATGCAGTTCTGCGGCGCGTGCTGCTGCCTCGATGTCCTGCATCGAAGCGCCGGGTCGACCCAGCGCAATGTTGGCGGCGATGGTGTCGTCCAGCAGCAGTGTGTCCTGAGGTACCAGGCCGATCATTTCGCGGATCCGGAACGTGCCCCAGTCATCGAGTGGCTTGCCGTCGATCTCGATGTACCCCTGCTGCGGCGAGTAAAGCCGGAGCAGCAGGCGCGCGAGGCTCGACTTCCCGCAGCCGCTGGCACCGACGATGGCGACTGAACGCCCGCGCGGAACGTCAAGGTTCAGGCCACGAAGCACCGGGTCCTCGGGGCGATAGCCGAAGACGACGCCACGAAACCGGATGCCGGGTGGAGACTCGTACCCGGGTCCGTCAGACGTTGGTGAAGTGGAGGTCTGCTCCACTTGATGCGTCATCACCGTTGCAAACGGCCCGATCAAGGCCAGGGACTGCGAGATGTCGCGAGAGGCAGCGCCCAGCAACTCAAGGGGGCGCATGACCTGCAGCATGCCCGCCTGCGCGAGCACGAAACCACCGATGCTGAGAGAGCCTTCGATAACGGCCGAGGCCGCCAAGGACAGGGAGATCGTCAACGAGGCCAGGAAGACGAGCGCAGCCGACACGCCGATGACGGAGCGCTGCCGAAGCATCGCGCACCACCTGTCGCGCAGCGTATCGCTCGACTCCGAAAGCCGCTGTGTCATGGCGTCCTCGGAGTTGAAGTATTTGATCGTCTCGCAGTTCAGCAGCCCGTCCGCCAGCTGTGCATGCATCGTGAGGCTGGCAAGCGATACAGACTGGGTGCGGGCATGCAGGACGGGTGCACCTCTTGCGTGGATCATGAAGTAAGCGACCGTCGTGATCGCGAAGACGCCCGCAAGGCCAGGAATGCCGAGTTGTGCAATGACGATGCCGATCGTCAGCAGCTCAACCAATACAGGCAAGACGCTGTTGACCAAAGACGAGATGAGCAGCTGGCAGGCGGCAGTCGCCTGGTGCAGGCCTTGCAGGGTGGCGCCAGTCTTCCGGTTCATGTGGAACGCCATGGGCAGGCGAAGCAGGTGCTCGAAGAAGCGCTTGCGAAGACCGCTGATCAGCCCTTGCTCAGCGGATCCGGCGATGAAGGGACGGACTTCGGTCAGCAGCCTGCCACCACCGAGAAGGAGGAGATAGGCCGCCGCCATGCTCAGCGAGTCGCTCAAGACAGCCGGATGGCTGGTCTGAGACGCCGGCGACAGCGAGTCGATCAATCCCTTCAGTGCCAGGGGCGCCAGACCCGAGAGCAGGGCACCCGTCGCCACCAGGGCTGTTGTCCACGCCATCTGCCGCAGGATGGTCGGATTGCTACCCTCAACGATGAGGCGCCAGGCCTCGAGCAGTCGCTGATTCGTGCCTGCAGCAAGACGAAGGCGTCCCATCACAGGTCGAACGCCCGGGCCTGGCGCGCTGCAGGTGTCTCATGGGTGATCCAGCGCGCCAGCCATGCCTCGATGGCGACCAGCCGGTGAATCTCTCCGACATGCGCGTGGAAGCCGACCGGTCGGTCGGCAAGCGCCCGTTCGACCCGTCCGAGATCGACAAGCCCTCGTTGACCGAGCTGGCCATCGAGCAGCAGGCTCCGCGCCAAGGCCCGGTTGTTCATCAGCACCGTCGTGCTGAACTCTTCCATGCCGCCCTTTGCGCGCCGGTTCGTGACCTCCGCGGGCAGTGTGTGAGCGAAGCTCCGACGCGCCAGCGCACGGCCCCGCCCGCCGCGTGTGAGCTCGTAGGTCGGAATTCGCAGGCAGAGCTCGATGACGGGCTGGGAAAGCAGTGGATGGACGATCTCCGGGGCCGCGTCGCCGACGAGTGGATCGTAGTAGCCGATCGGATGGACAAGGTGCCGGACCTGTGTGAGCTTGCCGACCGGCAGGCTGTGACCGGAGAGCAGTGCCCGGTGAACGAACCGTTCGTCCAGGTGAGGCGGCGGCGACGAATGGCCGGGCAGTCGAACCAGGCTCGGATAACCGCTGACTGCGGGCGCGGGCAGACCATGTCGGAACCGGTCCTTGATCGCCTGTGCAATGGTCGACCAGACCGACTGGCCACCCAGGAGGGCCGAGTCCATCGACACTCGCCAGAACCCACGATCGAATCCTCGTTGTCGAAGGTAGTCCGCGGCAGGCCAGCTGTTGCCGTACTCGAAGAAGACCGTGTCACCACCTGCGCCCGTGAAGAGCGCAGAGGCATTGAGGCTCGATGCGATCTCCGCATCGGTCTGCGAGGCGATCCGACCGATGTAGAGAACGGGATTCGGTGTGCGAGCCATGGCCAGGACCTGTGACAGATCGAACGCGCCGTTTCGTTCCCGCTCGACAAGGTCCAGTCCGCATCTGGCCGCGACGGCACGGGCGTAGGAGCGTTCGTCACCGTCCGCGCCGCGCGAGTGGTAGTTGATGCAAGTGACCCGGTCTGCAATGCCGTCCTGCGCGAGGCAGGTTGCGAGGATGGACGAGTCGATCCCTCCGGACAGCCGCAGCAGGATGCGGTCATGACAAGACGCCCACGCGGATGCACACGCCAGGACCGTGTCGCGAAGCACTTCGCTGGCCGTATCGGGATCCAGGTCCTCAGGCTCGGACGCGATCAGAACCGGGTCCCAGACCAACTCGGGCCGCGTCTGTCCGGGGCCGAGCGAGACGCGCTCGCCCGGGAGCACGCGAGACACCCCTTCGAGCGTGGTCGCGCTGCCGCTGGACTCGCCGTGTTGCAGGAAGGCTGCCAGAGCCGACCAGTCAACCTTGGGAGGTGCCAATTCATGCAGGACCTGGAGCACATCCTCCAGCCACGAGAACACGATCCAGACGCCTTGGCGTCGGAGGTAGTAGCACGGCAGACTCCCCGAGGGATCCCGCAGGACGCTTGATGTACCCCCGGGGCCGGGCAAGAAGGCAACCCAGCGCCCCCAGTGCCGTGCGACCAGCGAGTCGCCGGCGGTGAGGGTGACCTGGCGTCCATCCAGGTCCTTCGTGCCCGGTTCTGCGATCTGGCGGACCGGATCTCCTGATCGGGAGAAGATCTGCCCCAAAACAACGCCTCGGTTCTCCTCGATCAGGGTGACACGGTTGGCCCCAGCATGACTGTCCGTGGCGAAAACATGCAGGCCGATCCGGTCGAGCGCGCATCTCCAGCGTGGAGTCGAGCGAATGCGCCTGCTCATGCGCGCGGCGGCATCGCGCTGCGATTCGGCAGCGTGGTCCCAGATCAAGGCGAGGTACCTGAACACCTTGGACTTCGGGATGACGCTAGGCGACAAGGATGGGAGTGAACCGGCGAACGCGCTCGAGACGATCGTTCAGGACCAGCGCACCCAGCTGGACCCAGGCATGCGCGCCGAAAGGGCGCGTCTTGACCCCGATGACCCAGTGTGGGAACAGTCGCTCTGCAGCGAGAAACTGGATCAGCGCGAGCGAGTCGAGCAGGCACCGGTCCTTCGAGGTCATGACGATCGGTCGGGCCCGGCGATAGGCCGAGACCATGCTCTGCAGTAGTTCAGGGTTCACGGCCTGGGCGTCAGGGCCCGCATGGACGAGTCTCCGGAACGCCACCGTCCGTGCAATTCGTTCCAGCGTGCAGGTGCGAAGCTGGAAAGCCGACCAGGACGCGCCTCCGATGAGTTGCAGCCACTTGCCCACTCCGAAGCCCTGCGCGGACGACTCGCCCCATCCTTCGATTGCCACGGCCGGTTCAGGGAGTCGCTCCACGGCGATCGGCCGGCCATGGCCCGGGATCACAAGGCCTCGCTCGATCAGCGGACCTGCTGACTGGGGCTGAAGCGAATTCACTCTGGGCGCCATGGCGGGCTGCGATGCAGTTGGCCAGCCTTGGACGAACTCCGCCAGGGCATCCACCGGAGGTCCGGCGACGCCGTGATAACGGCCATGGATCAGGTCCAGCAGGATCACCTGGTCATCCACCCTGCATGCCCTGACATGGGGTGCAAGAGCCAGTGACCGAGGCATGGGGTGACTCTGACCGGCTGGGCTCGTCGTCGCCATGGTTGAGCTGCGAAGTCGTTGCGAGAGTGGCGCGCGCCTCGGAGTGGACCGAGTCGAAGCGTGCCGCGAGATGGAGTCGGGTCGGCGTCCGGGTGCGTCGAGGATCCGCTGACCCCGACATCCTTTGGCTGACGAGCAGCGTGTCGTCCCGCTGCCCCTGCAAGGGATGCGTGGTCTTTCGGTGGGACGGCAGGCCACGCATCCGGAATGGGGTGATCGACGCCACCGATCGATCGGCGGCGTCACACCCCGGGCCGCGTCACGGCTCGACGCGCTGCTGCAGGTCGGGGTTGTCTTCGTTGGCGATCGGGTCCGGGGGGCCCATCGTCACGACCTTCGCGTCGCCCAGGTCGACCAGTTCCATTTCCAGGGTTTCGTCCATGTCGGACTCCATCAGGTTGGGTTGAGAAACGAGGTGAAGCCCTCGGCACCGTGCCTCGGGCGCCTCAACCGTAGATGTACAAACTCCGAGCCGCAAAGCGACCGGATCGATGGCGCGAGCACGTTCGGGCGTAGAAGCAGGCCCGTTGTGCCGCTTCGGCCAGGGACACGCAGCAGCGGATAGGTCCCGTTCAGGGGCGGGCCCAGAGGGCAAGCAATGTCACCTCCGTTCGGAAGTCAGTCGACGCCTCGGGGGGTGACGCCGGATCGAACCGAACGCTTCGGGTGTTACTCGACGGATTGTGTTGAGGTAGCCGCCGCGCAGAACGTCATCCGGTCATGAGTCGATCCGGGTCTTCTGCTGGTGCTGCGGACGATGAGCCGGTCATCTGGCACGTCTGCTGGCAGGCCGCCATCGGGCGGTCGCCCTTCTCGGAGCCGGCGCTGTACACCCGGATCAGGACCCGACTGCTGGATGCCCACCGGATCGAAGGCCGGGCCTTGCTAGGGTTCCTGGTCCTGCCCGACGAGATCCACGTGCTGACGCGCCTGCCACGCGAGGTGCCGGCGGGCAGTCTTGCCAGGGGCATCGGCAACATCGTGGCCAGATGGGTTCGCGAGGTGCAGGCTGTCCGCAGCCCTGTCTTCGCGGGCCCGCACAGGGCAGCGCGGATCGATTCAACAGACGGTATCGGCTTCGAGATGAGGATGCTCGCATGGAGACCCGTGACGAAGGGGCTCTGCCGAACTCCCTCGCACTACCGTCACGCTTCCCTGAGAGCGGCACTGGGCTTGACGCCAGCCGATGGATACGACGCTCGCCCACTGCTGCGCCTGTTCGGCGATGCCGTGCAGCCCGCGCGAGCCGGGCTGAGATCGGTGCTCGCGAAGCGGCCCACCGAGTCCGAGTTCCGCACTTGGGAACTCAGCCGTGGCCTGGCGCTGGTGCCGGGAGTGGCCGGCTCGGAGCGACCGCGCTCCAGGGAGGTCCGGGGCGCTGCCGCGGCGATGGTTGCTGCAAGTGGAGGGGGCAGCGTCGACGGCGCGCTGAACCTGCTGGAGTCCTGGGTGAAGGCACGACTGGGGATCGCGGCCCAGATCAACTTGAAGTCCGCGGTTGATCCCGCTGCGACGCGCGGACGTGCTCTCGTCGCGTGCCTCGCGATGGATCATGGCTTGTGCTCAGCCGCGACCGTCGCCCGCCACTTCGGCCGCGCCAGGTCAACCCTCAGCGAGCAGATGAAGGCTTGCAGGACTCATGTGGCCGACCGGCAGATCCTGGGCACAGCGGCGAATCGGATCGTGGAAGAGGCGACGGGGCTTCTCACAGCGGTACGAAGAACCACAGACCGGTGATGCGGTCGCCGCGGCACGCGCTGCGCTGATCCAGACCCGGGGCCGCGTGCCGCAGGCCGGCCTGCGGGCGCTCGTTGAATCGATCCACGAACATCTGGAGGTCACTTGATGGATGCGACCGAGAGATACGCCGACGACGGCGTCGTGTCTGCCAGGATTCTTCGCGAGGTGATCGAAGGCGCTCCCTATGCGACCGTCGCAGAACGTTGGGGCCTGTCGAGATCGTCCGTGGATCGTCGGGTCAAGTCTCTTTCCCAAAGGCTGATCGCCAGCGTTGGAGTCCAGGGGCTTCAGGCGAGCGAGGCGGGCTTCGTGAAGCGACTGCGAATGCATCGTGAGGCGATCCTGGCTGCCTTGGACAGGTTCGAACCGGAGTCGACGGCGCTGCAACGCCCGACACGGGTGCTGATGGCCGATGAAGTGGCGACCGGAGCCCGGCGCGTGCGTTCGCGCAGCAGCCGGCCCGCGCACGACCTCGCCCTGTATCACCTGCCCTTTGCAACAGGCCTGCGCCCGCTGGAGGTCGCGCGCCTGATGGTGGGCGACTACCTGATGGAGGACGGCAGCGTGCGGCGAGAGTCGCGGGTGCGTGCCGAGGTCGCCATCAACGGCAAGGACCGGCCGCTGTTCTTCAGTCACCGGCGTCTCGACGAGGCCCTCGGCGCCTACCTCGACGAGCGTATCCGCGCCGGCCACGGTCTCGGCCCGGCCGACCGCTGGCGCGGCCTGGACCCGTGCAGTCCGTTGTTTCTGGGCGCGAACGGCGAGATCTATCCGATCACGCCGAACGGCGGGGAGGGCCAGAACCGCTACGTCTGCCGTCCCCTGCTGGAGATCTACCGCAAGATCTTCCGCCAGGCCGACATTCCCGGTCTGTGCACGCAGTCGGCACGGCTGACCCTGATGTCGCGGATGTACGAGCGTGGCGCCGACGAGGATCAGGTCGGGCTGGTGCTGGGCATCGCCGATCGAAGCGCCGTACGCGAGCAACTGCCGAGGCCGCGACCCGAGCTGGCCAAGGTGCTCGAGGAGCTGGCATGACACGGCGCGCGCGCTGAAAGGCTGCAACGGCGATGGAGTCGGGGATGGAGTCGGGGGTGGACGGGCAGCGCTTTGCGATCGGCGGGCGCGTGGTCGACGCCGACGACCCGCAGCTGCAGGACCTGCTGGCCCAGGCCTACGAGGCGCCGGGCCGGCCGCGCTGCCTGTGCGTGGCCGGCGGCGTCGAGATGTACGTCGCCTTTCATCGCCACTTCCAGATCAAACGCATGCCCGAGACCGGGGACCGGCACCACCCCGCCTGCCCGAGCTACGAGCCGGGGCCTGCGATGTCGGGCCTGGGCGAACTGGTCGGCGAGGCCGTCGTTCAGCTGGATCCGGTCCGGGTGGAACTGCACGTGGATTTCCCGTGGGCGCGTGTGCCCGGGCGGGCGGGGGTGAGCCGCGAGCCTGCCGAGCCGTCGGAGGTCGGCCGCACCCGTCGCCGGATGAGCCTGCGGGCGCTAATGCACTTCCTGTTCGAGCGGGCCGGCTTCAACCGCTGGTCCCCGGCCATGGCCGGGAAGCGCAACCAGGCGGTGCTTCACAAGTACCTGATGCATGCCGCCGAGGGGATCCAGGTGAGGGGCGAGCCGCTGTCGAACCGGCTGTACGTGCCGGAGGCCTTCAACGAGTCCGCGAAGGCCGAGCAGGCCGAACGGCGGCGTGCCCGGCTGTCGGTGCTGCAGCCGCATGACGGGCGCCAGCCGCTGGCAGTGGTTCTGGGCGAGTTCAAGGGCTGGGAGTCCGCGCCCGCGGGCGCGCGCATCTGGATCCGCCACATGCCGGACGCACCCTTGCTGGCAGACGCGCGGACCTGGGCACGGGTGCAGCGCAGCTTCGCGCCGCTTTTTGAGGCGCTCGACTCGGACGGAGGGCGAGGGCTGCGTCTGATGTTGGCGGCGCTGATCCGCGCACGCCGGGAGCACACCTACGAGATCGACCTCGCCACCCTGATGTTGACCAGCGAGGAGTGGATTCCGCTGGAGGGGGTGCACGAGGCGCCGCTGGTGCGTGCGCTGGTGTCGCAGGGGCGGCGGTTCGTGAAGCCCATGCGGTACGACGCGCGATCGGTGGCTGGGTTCGCGAATGCCATCCTGCTGGACGTGGGCGCGGAGCCGGTCGACCTCCATGTCGTCAGCGGCTTCATGGGCGAGGCCGAGCAGGGTGCCAAGCGAAGGGCATTCGAGTCTGCCCGGGCCAGGTCCTGGCTCTGGTTGCCTGGCGAGGCCATGCCGGTCCTGCCTGACCCGTCGACGAGGCTCATCGCTGGAGCGGCGGCATGCAGGCCGCATGCAGGCCCGACAACCGTCCGACCGAACCCCGCAGGCCGGGGTCCTGACTGACGAT
>Ga0209278_1001198_pt1 | contig 16240 bp, 15 predicted proteins | sample JI81BgreenDNA_FD_187504 | JGI IMG/M metagenome (GOLD analysis project Ga0209278, IMG submission 187504) | Wastewater effluent complex algal communities from Wisconsin, to seasonally profile nutrient transformation and Carbon sequestration -... | ecosystem: Engineered > WWTP > Effluent > Algae... | reverse complement strand
TCCTCCTTCGGGAGGGCACCGCATCGGGAGAGCCCGGCCTGTTCGCAGGCCGGCGCCGAAGGAGCAACCGCCCCGGAAACTCTCAGGCCCCAGGACCGGTCGGTGCAGTCAGTCAGACTCTGAAGAGCGGCCGGTGTCGTCATCCGGTCCACCGCAGGAGCAAGCGGCGCCCCGCGCCGCGAATCTCTCAGGTTCCAAACAGAGGGGGCGTCCACCCGGTCATCCGGGCCGGGCGGACTGTCCATTCCCCCGACGTGTTCTGGAGCCTGCTTCCATGTCCTCGATCGCCATCATCGGCGGCGGTATCACCGGCGTCACCACCGCGTACGCCCTCGCCCGCCGCGGTTTTTCCGTCACCCTGTTCGAGCGCCATCGCTACCCGGCGATGGAGACCTCCTTCGCCAACGGCGGCCAGCTCTCGGCCAGCAATGCCGAGGTGTGGACCCACCCGTCCACGCTGTGGAAAGGGCTGAAATGGATGTTCCGCCCGGACGCGCCGCTGCTCGTCAACCCGCGCCCCACCTGGCACAAGCTGAGCTGGTTTGCCGAGTTCGTGGCCAGCATCCCGCGCTACCGGGACAACACGGTCGCCACCGCGCGCCTGGCGATCGCCGCGCGCCAGCACCTGTTCGCCTGGGCCGAGGCCGAGGGCATCGACTTCGACCTCAAGCGCGAAGGCATCCTGCACATCTACCGCGACCGCGCCGGCTTTGACCACGCCGCCCGCGTGAACGCGCTGCTGGCCCAGGGCGGTCTGGAGCGACGCGCCGTCACCCCCGACGAGATGAAGGCCATCGAACCCACGCTGGCCGGCCGCTACCACGGCGGCTTCTACACCGAGAGCGACTCCACCGGCGACATCCACCGCTTCACCGTGGGTCTGGCCGCCGCCAGCGAGCGCCACGGCGTGGTGATGCAGTGCGACGCCGACATCGAGCGCGTGGCCAGCGACGGCCGCGAAGCCCGGGTGTGGCTGCGCGGCGAGGCCGACGCGCGCCGCTTCGACGCGCTGGTCGTGTGCGCCGGCGTGGGCAGCCGCGCGCTGGCGGCCCAGCTCAGCGACCGCATCAACGTCTACCCGGTCAAGGGCTACTCGATCACCGTCAACCTGCTCGACGAAGCCAGCCAACAGGCCGCGCCGACGGTGAGCCTGCTCGACGACGAGACCAAGCTGGTGACCAGCCGCCTGGGCGCCGGCCGCTTCCGCGTGGCGGGTACCGCCGAGTTCAACGGCGTGAACCGCGACATCCGCGCCGACCGCATCGAGCCGCTGGTGCGCTGGGTCAACCAGTGCTTCCCCGGCGTGAGCACGCGCCAGGTCGTGCCCTGGGCCGGCCTGCGCCCGATGATGCCGGACATGATGCCGCGGGTCGGCCCCGGCCGGCAGTCCAACGTCTTCTACAACACCGGCCACGGCCACCTCGGCTGGACCCTGTCGGCCGCCACCGCGCAGGCCACGGCCGACGCCGTCAGCGGCTGGCAGGCCGCGCGCGAGCCGCGACTGCACGCGGTGCCGCCGCGGACCGCGCCCGCCGCCTGACGCAGCCCGTCGCCCCGCCGGCCGGGGACCAACCCCGCGCCGGTCAGGGCTCTGCGGGGGCCACTACACTGCGCTCCTTCGTGGCCCCCCGATGAATTCCCCCGCCGTCCGCGTGCTCAGCGTCATCCCCCCGATGACGCAACTCAACACGCCCTACCCCTCCACCGCCTACCTCACCGGCTTCCTGCGCGGTCGGGGCATCGACGCGGTGCAGACCGACCTGGCGCTGGCCCTGGTGCTGCGCCTGTTCACGCCGGCCGGGCTCGACACCATGCGCGACCACGCGCTGGCCCGCCCCGAGGCCGAACGAAGCGCCTCGCTGCACGCCTTTCTCGACCAGTTCGCCCGCTACCGCCGCACCATCGGCCCCGCGATCGCCTTCCTCCAGGGCCGCGACAGCACGCTCGCCCACCGCATCGCCGCGCGCGAGCTGCTGCCTGAGGGCCCGCGCTTCGCCGCGCTGGCCCAGTACGAACACCTGGACGACGGCAGTGGCGATCCGCTGGGCTGGGCCTTCGGCGTGCTGGGCACGCACGACCGGGCCCGCCACATCGCCACGCTCTACCTCGACGACCTCGCCGATGTCGTCCGCGACGCGCTCGACGAGCGCTTCGCCTTCGTGCGCTACGGCGAGTCGCTGGCCAGCAGCCAACCCAGCTTCGATCCCTTGGCACGCGCGCTGGCGGCACCCACCACCCCGGTGGACGCCCTGCTGCAATCCCTCGCCGTCGACGCGGTGGATCAACACCGCCCGACCCTCGTGCTGCTGTCCGTGCCGTTCCCGGGCGCGGTGTACGGCGCCTTGCGCATCGCCCAGGCGGTCAAGGCCCGATGGCCCGAGCTGCCCATCGCGCTGGGCGGCGGCTACGTCAACACCGAGCTGCGCGAACTCCAGGAACCGCGCCTGTTCGACTTTGTGGACTACGTGACGCTCGACGCCGGCGAGCGCCCCCTGCTCGCGCTGATCGAACACCTGCAAGGCCGCCGCGGACCGCAGCGGCTGGTGCGCACCTTCCGGCGGGACGACACCGGCACCGTGCGCTACGTCAACCTCGCCGAGCCGGACGTTGCGTTTGAAGACGTGGGCACGCCCACCTGGGATGGCTTGCCACTGCGCGACTACCTCAGCCTCGTGGACATGCTCAACCCGATGCACCGGCTCTGGAGCGACGGGCGCTGGAACAAGCTCACCGTGGCCCACGGCTGCTACTGGAAGAAATGCAGCTTCTGCGACGTCGGCCTGGACTACATCGGCCGCTATGAAACCGCGAGCGCCAGCACCCTGGTCGACCGCATCCAGCGCATCGTCGACGAAACCGGCCAGACTGGCTTCCATTTCGTCGACGAGGCGGCGCCGCCGAAAGCGCTGAAAGCGCTCGCCGAGGAGTTGCTGCGCCGCGACCTGGCCATCAGCTGGTGGGGCAACATCCGCTTCGAAAAGACCTTCACCCCCGACCTTGCCCAGCTGCTGGCCGACAGCGGCTGCATCGCCATGAGCGGCGGCCTGGAGGTGGCCAGCGACCGGCTGCTTGCGCTCATGAAAAAGGGCGTGACGGTCGAGCAGGTGGCGCGCGTGACCAAGGGCTTCAGCGACGCAGGCATCCTGGTGCACGCTTACCTGATGTATGGCTTTCCCACGCAAACGGTGCAGGACACGGTGGACGCGCTCGAGTACGTCCGGCAGCTGTTCCTCCACGGCTGCATCCAGAGCGGCTTTTTCCACCGCTTCAGCTGCACCGTGCACTCCCCGGTGGGGCTCGACCCCGCGGCGTACGGCATCTCGCTGATCCCGCTGCCGCCGGTCACCTTCGCCAAGAACGACATCGGCTTCATCGACCCCACCGGCGTCGACCACGACGCGCTCGGCATCGGCTTGCGCAAAGCGCTCTACAACTACATGCACGGCACCGGGCTCGACGAAGACGTCCGTGCCTGGTTCGACCACCTGCCCCACCCGGTCCCCAGACCGACGGTGAAGAAACACTTCATTGAGCGCGCGCTGCGCCCCGCGACGGCGCGCTGAACGCCCACCCACCTGCTTGTCGGCCCACCACCATGACCCTGAAGATCACCGTGTATTCCAAGTCCGCCTGCCCGCAGTGCGATTCGGCCAAGCAGTTGCTCAAGGCCCGCGGGCTTGATTTCGAGGAAGTGAAGATCGATGACGAGGCCGAGCGGCTCGCGTTCTACGCGAAGTGCGGGCCTTCGGTGCGGCAGATGCCGCAGATCTTCATCAACGACCAGCGCGTGGGCGGGCTGGCCGGCTTGCAGGCGGCGCTGGCCCAGCTCGGGCGCTGAGGCCGGCCGCCGACGCGAGGCCGATCAGGACGATTGACCCGGCGCGGGCGGCGTGGTGTCCACCTGGCCGTTTTTCACCGGCAGCGTGGCGCCGGGTTTGAAGCTCGTGCGCACCACGCCTTGCTGTTCGCCGTAGCGGTAAGTCACGTCGTAGCCCAGCAGGCGCTCCGTGCGTTCGTTGACCACCTTGCAGCGACGCTCCATCGTGGTGACGGTGTCGTTGCGCTGCATGTTTTTCTGCACCTGGTTGCCCGCGTAGCCACCCGCCACCGCGCCGGCCACGGTGGCCACGGTCTTGCCGCTGCCGTTGCCCACGGCACTGCCCAGCAGGCCGCCAGCCAGACCACCGACCACCGTGCCGGCCACGCGGTGCTGGTCCTGCACCGGCGCCTGGCGGCGCACCGCGACCTCCTCGCAGCGCTCGCGCGGGGTGACCACCGTGTCGGTGACTTCCTTCACGGCGACCACATCGGCCACCTTGGGTTTGGCCAGGGTCTGGTAACCACCGACCGCACCGGCGCCCAGCACCACCATGGCCAGGCCACCGATCGCCATGCCTTTGAACATCGAAGCGTCCATGCGCTACCTCCTTCGGGTTGGGATGGCGCAGCCTAGCGGGGCCGGCGCGCAGGCCGGTTACCGGAGGTTTCCTGGCGAGGGCCGCGGATACACCCGCTCACAAGACTTGGGCGGGCGGTGACACAGCGCACCCGGGTGGCGCGCTGCGGCGCTCACGTGGCGTCGAGCAGGACCCAGCGGGCGTGGTCCTCCAGCAGCTCGCTGCCCCAGCCCGGTCCGTCGGAGGGCACGCGGTAGCGGCCGCGGGTTTCGCGCGCCACCCAGCGACCCAGCGCGGGCGCCCACCACAGCGTGTCGTCGCGGGTGGTGGTGGCGCGGCTGTGGTCGTCGTGCTGCAGGCGGATCAGGCGGTCGACGCGCCAGGTGTCGAAGGTGCCGGCCGGCACGGACACGCGCTCGCGGCCCGCCACGACCAGCGAGGACTGGATCCAGAAGGCGAACGAGCCGCCGTCCATGCGGTAGCGGGTGTGCTCGGTGGGGCGGCGGCCGGGGCGCTGCGGGTCGGCCACCCACAGCGCCAGCGGCTGCTCCAGGTTGAGCGGGTAATCCCACACGGCTTCGCGCTGCACGCGGCCCCAGCCAGCGTGGATCTCGGCAGGCAAGGCCAGGCCGCTGAGCGCGGAACGGCGATCGATCACCGCGCGCTCATGCATGGCGCCCGCTGCACTCACCGTCTCGACAATCTCGTCAGTGACGGCGCTGTTGAACGCGTTGAGCCGCCGGTAGCGCCACCGCTGGCCAACGGCCGGCGCCCGCAGCACGGTATCGCCCGCCGCCGTGTCCAGCGGCCGGCGGTCCAGCGGCGGCAGGGGTTGCAGGGCGCAGCCGGCGGCGGGCAGCGCGGCGGTGGCGATCAGCAGGTGTCGGCGGGACACGGTCATGGCGTTCTCCCCGGGAAGGATGGTGGTGCGCCCGCGGGCGCTCAGGCAGCCCCGGCCGCGATCTGGCGCAGCGCCTGCTCAAACACGGCCGCGGGTTGTCCGCCGCTGATGAGATGGCGTTCGTTCACGATCACCGCCGGTACCGAATGGATGCCGTGGCTGGTGTAGAAGTTCTGCCGCTCACGCACGGCCTGCGCGTATGCGCCGCTGGCCAGCACCCGCGCGGCCTCGTCGGCGTCCAGACCGGCCTCGCGCGCGCAGGCCACGAGCACGGCCGGGTCGGCCATGGGTTCGCGCCGCGTGTGGCAGGCCGCGAGCAACGCTTTCTTGAGCGCACGCTGCTGGCCGGGTGCGCCGGTCACGGCGGCCCAGTGCAACAGGCGGTGCGCGTCGAAGGTGTTCCAGATGCGACCGCGACCATCGGGGTGGAAGGCAAAACCGACCTCGGCGCCGCGGGCCCGGATCGTGTCGCGGATCTGCGCCTGCTGGGCCGGGGTGGAGCCGTACTTGCGCGTGAGGTGCTCGCCAATGTCTTCGCCCGCGGGCCCCATGGCCGGATTCAGCTCGAAGGGCTGGAAGGTGAGGGTCGCGTCCACCTCACCGGCGAGGGACTGCAGCGCCTGCTCCAGCGCGCCCAGCCCGACCGCGCACCACGGGCAGGACACGTCGGAGACGAAATCGATGGTCAGGGAAACAGGCTCGGAGGGGGACGGCGTATTCATGCGCCGATTCTCGCGCTGCGGCGCGCCCGAGCGGTCCGTGGGGTCGGTGACAATCGACGCTCCCCCACCGATCCGCCCGCCCGCATGACCGACCGCTACGCCGTGATTGGCCACCCGATTGGCCACAGCAAATCGCCCCAGATCCACACCGCGTTCGCCGCGGCAACCGGACAAGACCTTCGTTACATCGCGGTCGAGGCGCCGGTCGACGGCTTTGCCGACACCGTGGCGCGGCTGCGGTCGGAAGGCTTCCGCGGCGTGAACGTGACCCTGCCCTTCAAGCTGGAAGCGCGGGAGCTGGCCACGCACCCGAGCGAGGCCGCCGTGCTGGCCGGCGCGGCGAACGCCCTGCGCTTCGAGGGAGGGCGCATCGAAGCGGAGAATTTCGACGGGGTGGGACTGGTGCGGGACATCGGTGTCAACCTCAGCCACGCGATCGCCGGGCGTCGTGTGCTGCTGCTGGGCGCGGGTGGCGCCACGCGCGGCGCCATCCTGCCGCTGGCGGCGGCGCGCCCGGCGGTGCTGGCGGTGGCCAACCGCACCGCCGAGCGGGCCCACGCCCTGCGGGCCGACTTCGCGGGCCACGTCGCCCTGCGGACGGGTGGCTTCGACGACCTCGCCGGCCACGCCTACGACATCGTGATCAACGCCACTGCGGCCGGCCTCAGCGGCGACGCCCTCGCGCTGCCCGATGGCGTGTTCGCTCCCGGCGCGCTCGCCTACGACATGGTGTACGGCAAGGGCCTCACGCCCTTCCTGCGCCAGGCGCGGGCAGCGGGCGTGGCGGCGGTGGCCGACGGCGTGGGCATGCTGGTCGAGCAGGCGGCCGAGGCCTTCGCCTGGTGGCGCGGCGTGCGGCCCGCCACACCGGCGGTGATCGAGCAGATCCGCGTGCCGCTGGTTTAAGCTGTTTGCCTTCGGAGACCCGCCCATGCCCGCCATCCTGTTGCTCAACGGCCCCAACCTCAACCTCCTCGGCACCCGCGAGCCCGCGGTGTATGGCGCCACCACGCTGGCCGACGTCGAGGCCCGCTGCCGCGACACCGCACAGCGGCTGGGCTTCACGCTGGAGGCCCTGCAGAGCAACCACGAAGGCGCGCTGATCGACGCGCTGCACGCCGCCGGGCGCCGGTTCCAGGCTGGGGAGCTGGCCGGCGTGGTGTTCAACCCCGGCGCCTTCACCCACACCTCGGTGGCCTTGTTCGACGCCATCAGCGGCGTCAAGCCGATGCCGGTGATCGAGGTCCACATCAGCAACGTGCACGCCCGCGAGGCCTTCCGCCACCATTCCTACGTGTCGCCGGCAGCCGCCGGCATCGTGGTGGGCTTCGGCGTCGATGGCTACCGGCTGGCCATCGAGGGGCTGGCGGCTCGCACCTGAGCCCCGGCTCGCGCCTCGCGGCGCATCCGCCACTGGGCTCACGAACTGATGGCCGCCGGTGGGCGGTGGGCAGAGGATCGGGACCTCTGCCCCTCCACCATCATGTACGCCCAACTGACCTACGCCCCGCAGCAGCCGCTGCCCTGGATCGCCCAGTTCTTCGCGATCACCGACGTCACGACCCATCTCGACCAGGGTGCCGCCGGTTACCGGAAAAAGCTGATCCAGGTGATCCTCGCCACCGATTACCCGGGGCTCGATGCCGCGGAACGCACCCGCATCGACGGGGAGGCCGCGGCGTTGCTGTGCAGCCTGCCGGCGGAGGGCAAGAAGCCGGGCATGCGCGAAGCGCTGCAATTTGAGGCTTACCTGGCGCTGGCCCATTTCAGCGAACCGCCGGCGTTTCGCGCGCAGCGGGAGCAGGCCATCCAATCGATCGTGGATCGGTACCTGGGATGGCAGGGTGACCAGGTGTTCTATCCCCGAGCGCCGCAGGCCGGCAGGGAAAGCCTGCTGACGCAGCTCCGGCAGCACATCGGCGCACTGGCCCGGCATGCGGTGCTGGTCCCCGATGCGCTGCAAGACATCATGCTGCAAACCGTGGTGCTCGAGGCTGGTTGCCAGAACGTGTGGATGAACGAAGCGCACGCCTTTCCCAGCCTGTTCGAGGTCATCGCGCCCCTCCAACGGCAACTCGGCTGGGGGATCAAGACACCGACCGGCCAGGTGCTGTACGAAACCGCCTTGTCACTGGAACACGCGCCGTCGGCGGACTACCTGAACACGCTGCGCGCCCTGACGCCCGCCGTCATTAAGCGGATCGTGGAGGAGTCCATGACGCAACTGACCGCACGACTGGCCACCCACCTGCCCGCGACGCGCTGCGCGGTTGTCTGGCGCAGCCTGCAGGCGGTCAACGCCCTGGGCGCGGGCGCGGTCGCGCAGGCGGACGATCTGGAAGATGTCGTGAGGAAAGCGGTCGACGACGAGCTCAGCCTCGTGCAGCAGCGACTCAAGGCGGTCGCCAGCGCCAGCTTCGCGGCCCTGGCACGCGGTGTTCGCATGGACGCGACCACCCTCAAGGCCAACCGCCAGAGCGAACAGCGGTGGCAAAACGACATCGCACGCGCCGAGCGTGACGGCCCACCGCGCACCCAGGCATCGCCGCACGCGCCAGCTGGCGCCTCCGGAGCCCCCACGCCGACGGCGCTGGCATCGCCCCCGTCGGATCCGGTTCACGCACGGTCTGTCGAATGGCTGGTGCGCTGGATCAGCCAGGATGACGTGCCAGACGGCGCGCGCAGGCCCCTGGACAGGCCGCGGATCGCGGCGGCGGTGAATGCCACGCGGCGGGCGCGGCGGACCGCGCCAGCGGCACGCGCCGAGCCCCCGACCAACCCACCCCAGGAAGCGGACAGCGCCGCCGATGACTGGACCGACGCCGACGTCGAGGAGGTGATCGATGAGGGACTGCGAGACACCGTCCGGTTCGTTCGGGATGAGCTGCGGGACACCCTTGAACGCGCCCAGCTGCTCGGCGCGGCTCCCGCTGCGCTGGCCGACTGCCAGGCGCACCTGGAACGCCTGAGCCCATCGATCGAACAGCCTCGCCTGGATGAAGTCAGTGCCCGGCACGATGTGGCCGCCGCCGAGGACGCGCTCAGGGCACTGCGCGCCGACCTGCGGGCGATCGTCGTGGCCCAGCAGTTCCGTCAGCGCTTCGACCGCGCGCTGCGGGAGGCGCTGCGCTCAGAGGCTTTGATCTACGGCAAACGGGTGGGCGGCGTGATCAAGTGCCGCGTACCCGACGAGGCCTGGGCCTGGGTGAAGGACACCTACGGCGCGACCTTCCTGCCCGTGGACAGACTCGACTTCGGCGACGGCCTGCCCGCGCCCCTGGGTGACGACCGGGCGCTGGCGCTGTATGTCACCGGCAGCAGCACCAGCGGCTATTCGTTCAACGTGTCGGTCCACCTGTGGATACGGCGGGCCGGACGACCAGGAAACGCCAGCGCGCAGGCGGTCTGGGGATCGCCGATGAACCACACCGACTGGGTGGACACCCGCGTCCCCTGCGCCGTGCTGCACGTCGAGCGGATGCACTGAGTTCACCGGCCCCGGGCCGGGCCGGCCGGCGCCGCGTCCGCCGCGCGACACCCCGGGGGACACGTGTCCCCCGACGCGCCGGGACAATCGGGCGGTGCACACCCGCCATTTCGTCCAGCTGCTCGGTCTGTCTGCCCTGTGGGGCGCTTCCTTCCTGTTCCTGCGCATCGCCAGCCCCGCGCTGGGGCCGTGGGTGCTGGCCGGCGGGCGCATCGCGCTGGCCACGCTCACGCTGGCGCTGATCATGCGCGCCTTGCGACACGACTGGCCCTGGGCCCAGTGGCGCGAACTCACGCTGCTCGGGCTGCTCTCGGTGGCCGCGCCGTTCCTGCTGTACGCCTGGGCCGCGCTGCGGCTGCCATCGGGCTACAGCGCGTTGCTCAACACCACGGTGGTGCTGTTTTCCTGCCTCGCCAGCGCGGCGCTGGGCGAAGACCGCCTGCGGCTGCGGCAAGTGCTGGGCTGCGCCTGCGGCTTTGCCGGCGTGGCGCTGATTGTGCGGCTGGGTCCGGTGCAGCCCGACGCGCCCACGCTGCTGGCCGCATTGGCCTGCCTCGGCGCGGCCGCGTGCTACGGCCTGTCCACGCCGCTGATGAAACGCGCCACGACGCGCCTCGCCCCCCTGTCGATTGCGGCTGGCATCCATGCCGCGTCGCTGGTCGTGGTCACACCGGGTGCGCTGTGGATGCTGCCGGCCGCCCAGCCCACGCCACTGGCCCTGGGCGCGATGGCGGTGTTGGGCGTCGTGACCTCCGGTCTGGCGTACTGGATCCACCTGCGGCTGATCCGCCACGTCTCGCCGGTGGCAGCCGCCAGCCCGGCCTTCCTGATCCCGGTGTTCGGCGTGACCTGGGGACACTGGCTGCTGGGCGAGGCGGTGTCGCCGGGCATCTTTGCCGGCGGCGCGCTGGTGCTGCTGGCCACCGCGCTGGTGACCGGCTTCATCCCCTGGCGCCGAAGCGGCGCTGCAGCGCCCACAGCCTGAGCGCGCACATCGCCGCCACCACCGCGCAAGCCGCGGCCAGCCAGAAGACGCTGGCCAGCCCGGCGGCCGAACTCAGCAGTCCGCCGCCCACGCCGCCCACCACGCCCGGCAAGCCATAGCCCACCACCGTGTACAGCGCCTGCCCGCGGCCGCGCAGCGTGCCCGGGAAATGGGCGGTGATCCAGGCGATGCAGACCGTGTGGTGCGCGGCGAAGGTGATGGCGTGCAGCGCCTGCGCCAGCACCAGCACCCCCACCACCTGCGGCCAGCCCGCGGTCATGCCCATGCGCAGCGCCATCAGCGCCGCGGCCAACACCAGCCAGCCGGGCAGCGTGAGCCGCGGCAGCCAGCGGCCCTGCGTGAAGAACCACGCCACCTCGATCGCCACCGACAGCGCCCAGAGCAGGCCGATCACGGTCTTGCTGTAGCCCAGCGAGTCCAGGTAGAGCGACAAAAAAATGTAGATGAAGATGTGGGCGAGGATGTGGAAGAACACCGCCGCGAAGAACCAGCGCACCCGCCGCTGGCGCAGCACCGGCGCGATGCGCGCGCGCTCGTGCACCGGCACCACGGGCTCGCGCGCCGACGGCAGGGCCCAGGCGCTGAGCGCCACCGCCGCCAGCGTGGCCAGCGTCCAGCCCGGAAAGCCGCCCAGGCCGAAGTGCTCGAACCACGCACCTGCCAGCACCACCGTCACCAGAAACCCCAGCGATCCCCACACCCGCACGCGCCCGTAGCGGGCGGCGTCGAACGCGCCTTCGCGGCTGACCACGGCGGCCAGCGCGGCCTCGCTCATGGGCATCATGCCGCTGGTGTGGGCGAACATCAGCAGCAGCACGACGAACACCCCGGTCATGCCCAGGTCGAACCACAGGCCCAGCGACACCACCAGCGCCGCGGTGGCGCCGTACCGCAGCAGCCGCACGCGGTCGCCCGTGTGATCGCTCAGCCACCCCCAGCCGTAGGGCGCAAACAGGCGCGTGGCCGATTGCACCGAGGTCAGCACGCTGATGGCCAGCAGGCTGAAGCCCAGGTCCTTGAGCCACAACGGCAGGTAGGGATTGAAGAAACCGATGTGCGCGAAATAGCTCGCGCTCAGGGCCGAAAAAGCCAGCAGATGGTGACGCTGCGTCACGCGCGCTCCCGAGAAGCCCGACGGCGGTGTCGACGCGCCCGTGGCTCAGCCGCGGCCGCGGGCGGCGATGTCGGGTGTGGGCGGCGTCACATCGCCGCACTGCGCGCGGTGGCGCAGGGCGTGGTCCATGACCACCAGCGCCAGCAGCGCCTCGGCGATCGGCGTGGCGCGGATGCCCACACAAGGGTCGTGGCGACCCTTGGTGATGACCTCCGTGGCCGAGCCCCCGGTGTCGATGGTGTCGCGCGGCACCAGGATCGAGCTCGTGGGCTTGATGGCGATCGACACCTCCAGGTCCTGGCCGGTGCTGATGCCACCGAGCACACCGCCGGCCTTGTTGGCCGCGAAGCCCTCGGGCGTGAGGCTGTCGCCGTGGGTGCTGCCGAGGTCGGTCACGCTGGCGAAACCGGCGCCGATCTCCACGCCCTTGACCGCGTTGAGACCCATCATCGCGTGGGCGATGTCCGCGTCGAGCCGGTCGTAGAGTGGCTCTCCGAGGCCCACCGGCATGCCGGTGGCGGTCACGCGCAGGCGCGCGCCGCAGGAGTCGCCGCGCTTGCGCAGGGCGGTCATGTAGTCCTCCAGCGCCGACACGTCGGCCACCGGGGCGAAGAAGGGGTTGTTGGGCACGTGGTCCCACGACTCAAAGGGAATCGCCACCTCGCCGATCTGCGTCATGCAGCCGCGGATTTCGACACCGAAGCGCTCGCGCAACCACTTGCGCGCCACCGCGCCGGCCGCCACGGTGGGCGCGGTCAGCCGCGCCGAACTGCGTCCGCCGCCGCGCGGGTCGCGAATGCCGTATTTCTGCCAGTAGGTGTAGTCGGCGTGGCCCGGGCGGAAGGTGCGCAGGATGTCGCCGTAGTCCTTGCTGCGCTGATCCGTGTTGCGGATTAGCAGGGCGATGGGCGCGCCGGTGGTGAGCCCCTCGTAAACGCCGCTGAGGATCTCCACGGCATCGGGCTCGTTGCGCTGGGTGACGAACTTGCTGGTGCCGGGGCGGCGGCGGTCCAGATCGGTCTGGATGTCGGCCTCGGTCAGCGAGAGGCCCGGCGGGCAGCCGTCGATCACGCAACCGATGGCCGGGCCATGGGATTCACCGAAATTGGTGACGCAAAACAGGGTGCCGAGTGTGTTGCCGCTCATGCGGCCCGATTATCCCCGAGCGCCAGGTGCCGCCTCGCCCGCCGGCTCTTCCTCGGGCCAGTCGCGGATGTAGGCCTTGAGCATCCTGTTCTCGAAGTTCTGGCTGTCCACGACCGCCTTGGCCACGTCGTAGAAACTGATCACGCCCATCAGCATGCGGTTGTCCATGACCGGCATGTAGCGGGTGTGTTTCTCCAGCATCATGGGACGCACCTGCTCCAGCTCCGTGCCGGGCGTGCAGCTCATGGGGTGGTCGTCCATCACCGTACGCACCACCTTGCCGCCGAGCTGGCCGCCGTTGCGGGCCAGGGTGTGGATGACCTCGCGGAAGGTCAGCATGCCGACCAGCTCGCCGTGCTCCATCACGGCCAGCGAGCCGATGTCGTACTGGGCCATCGTCTCGACCGCCCGTTCCAGGGTTTCATCGGGGGACACGGTGTAGAGCGTGCCGCCCTTGACGCGCAGGATGTCGCTGACTTTCATGTGGTGCTCCTCGGGGCCGCGGTGTCGCCCGCGCAAACGATGGGGAGGCCAATATAGCCCACAATAAAACGCAAAACCACACCGAGGAACCCCGCCATGGCAGGCCACGCCGACCCCGGCTTTGACACGCTCGCGCTTCACGCGGGCGCCAGCCCCGACCCCACCACGGGCGCGCGCGCCGTGCCCATCCACCTCACCACCTCGTTCGTCTTCGAATCGAGCGACCATGCCGCGGCGCTGTTCAACCTGGAACGCGCCGGCCACGTCTACAGCCGCATCAGCAACCCGACCAACGCGGTCTTCGAGCAGCGCATGGCGGCCCTCGAAGGCGGCATCGGCGCTATCGCCACGGCCAGCGGCCAGGCGGCGCTGCACCTCGCGGTGGCCACGCTCATGGGCGCCGGCTCGCACATCGTGGCCAGCACCGCGCTGTACGGCGGCAGTCAGAACCTGCTGCACTACACGATGCGCCGCTTCGGCATCGAGACCACCTTCGTCAAGCCGGGCGACATCGGCGGGTGGCGGGCGGCCGTGCGGCACAACACCAAGCTGTTTTTCGGCGAGACGGTCGGCAACCCGGGACTGGACGTCCTGGACATCCCGACGGTCGCGCAGATCGCCCACGAAGCCCGGGTGCCGCTGCTGGTCGACTCGACCCTGACCACGCCCTACCTCGTCAAGCCGCTGGAGCTGGGCGCCGACCTCGTCTATCACTCGGCGACCAAGTTCCTCAGCGGCCACGGCACGGTCATTGGCGGCGTGCTGATCGACGGGGGCAGCTTCGACTGGGAAGCCGCCGGCCATTTCCCCGAACTCAGCCAACCCTACGAGGGCTTCCACCACATGGTGTTCACCGAGGAATCCACGGTGGGCGCCTTTCTGCTGCGGGCCCGGCGGGAGGGCCTGCGCGACTTCGGCGCCTGCATGAGCCCCCACACCGCCTGGCTCATCCTGCAAGGCATCGAGACGCTGTCGCTGCGCATGGAGCGCCACATGAGCAACACCGAGAAGGTGGTGCAGTTCCTGGCGAGCCACCCGCTGGTCGGCCGCGTGGGCCACCCGCTGATCGAGTCGCACCCGAGCCACGCGCTGGCCAACCAGCTGCTGCGCTTTGGCGCGCGCGGCGCGGGCTCGGTGTTCAGCTTCGACATCCGGGGCTCGCGCGCTCAGGGCCGCGCCTTCATCGAAGCGCTGAAAATCTTCAGCCACCTGGCCAACGTCGGCGACTGCCGCTCGCTGGTGATCCACCCCGCCAGCACCACCCACTTCCGCATGAGCGACGAGGCCCTGGCCGGCGCCGGCATCGGCCCGGGCACCATCCGGCTGTCGATCGGGCTGGAAGACGCGGACGACCTGATCGACGACCTCAAGCGCGCGCTCAAGGCGGCGGAAAAGGCAGGTGCGTGATGGAACTCACCGTCAACGGCGCCACCACCTACTGCTACACCGGCGGCAAGCCTTTCGACGCCGCCAAACCCACCGTGGTGTTCATCCACGGCGTGCTCAACGACCACAGCGTCTGGATTCTGCAAAGCCGCTACCTTGCCCACCACGGCTTCAACGTGCTGGCGGTGGATCTGCCGGGGCATTGCCGCAGTGGCGGCGAGGCGCCGGCGTCGGTGGAAGCCGCGGCGGATTTCATCGGCGCGCTGCTGGACGCCGCGGGCGTGGCGCGCGCGGCGCTCGTGGGCCACAGCTGGGGCTCGCTGATCGCGCTGGAAGCCGCCGCGCGGCTGGGCGAGCGCATCACCCATCTCGTGCTGGTGGGCACCGCCTTCCCGATGAAGGTATCTCCGGCGCTCATCGAGGCGTCGCTCCATGAGCCGGAGAAGGCGCTGCGCATGGTCAATGTGTTCAGTCGCAGCACACTGGCAGCGCCCCCCTCCGCCCTGGGTCCGGGCACCTGGGTCTTTGGCGCCGGCATGGCGCTGGGCCGGCGGGTGCTGCGCAGCAACCCGGCGGTCAACGTGTTCCACCGCGGCTTCGTCGCCTGCGACAGCTACGCCAATGGCGAAGCCGCGATCGCCGCCGTCGCCTGCCCGGTCCTGTTCGTGCTGGGCGAGCAGGATCAGATGACCCACCCCAAGGCCGCACAAAGCCTGATCCGTGCCGCGCAGTCCGCGGGACGGCGGTTCACCGTCGCCACGGTGCCGGTGGGTCACCACCAGATGACCGAGGCGCCGGACGCCACGCTGGCCGCGCTGCTGGCTTTCCTTCGGCAGGGTTGACGGGGTGGCAGACAGCGGCGACCGCGGGCCGGTGACCGCTGGCGCGATCACCCCGCCGATGAGCGCGCGCCGGGCCGCCGTCATCGCGCAAGACTTCGACCTGCGCGCCCTGCCGGCGGACTTCCTGGCCAACCCGTACCCCGTGTACGCCGCGCTGCGCGAGCGCAGCCCGGTGCGGACGCTGCCCGACGGCTCGGTGTTGCTGACGCGCTGGGCCGATCTCGTGGCCGTGTACCGCGACGCGGCCACCTTCGTGTCCGACAAGCGCGAGGAATTCGCGCCCAAGTACGGCGCCGGCTCGCCGCTCTACACCCACCACACCACCAGCCTGGTGTTCAACGATCCGCCGCTGCACACCCGCGTGCGCGGCCTGATCATGGGCGCTCTCACGCGCCGCGCGATCGCCGACATGGAGGACGGTCTGGTGGCGCTGGTCGACCGCCTGCTCGACCGCCTCGCGATGCAGGGCGGCGGCGACCTGATCGAAGACTTCGCGGCGGCCATCCCGGTGGACATCATCGGCAACCTGCTCGGGGTGCCGGTGGACGAGCGCGGCCCGCTGCGCGAATGGTCGCTGGCCATTCTGGGTGCGCTCGAGCCCACGCTCACACCCGCCCAGGCCGACCGGGGCCACCGCGCCGTCACCGACATGAGCGACTACCTGCGCACGCTGGTGGCGCGGCGCCGGCGCGCCCCGGGCGACCCGCGCCACGATGTGCTGACCCGCCTGATCGAGGGCGAGGCCGGCGGCGAGCG